>Ga0181536_10000025_pt1 | contig 152128 bp, 147 predicted proteins | sample PEATcosm2014_Bin_41_FD_121105 | JGI IMG/M metagenome (GOLD analysis project Ga0181536, IMG submission 121105) | Peatland microbial communities from MTU Mesocosm Facility, Houghton, MI, USA - PEATcosm2014_Bin17_60_metaG | ecosystem: Environmental > Terrestrial > Soil > Wetlands > Peat | place... | reverse complement strand
GTTGGCCTCCTACGTGAGCGATGACGTGAACGTCGGGCTTCTCGAGGCCCGACGAGCCTGACACGGCGAACCTGTGAACTTCAGGCGCCGCCTTGCACACGTTCGCTCGAACCTGTGCGCTTTGCGATGCGGCTGATTGATCGTCATCGCACGGCGACCCGCACAGAGAACGGCGCTCGATATGGTGCCGAGCGCGAGGAATGTGGTTTAGGTCGTCGTGTACTCGAGAGCGGGGACCCCGTGCCACGCCCAGCGTGCGGCGCCGAGTCCGAGCGTGACGACGTAGGCGGCGGGAAACGCGTCGATGACCTTGGTGAGCAAGCCCACGGCCCGGACGCTCACCACTAAGGGAAACGTGACCAACGGGAGGAGTGACCAGACACCGCTTCGTCAGTACCCTGTCACGAACGCTCCCCAGCGGGGTCCCACGCGCCGATCCGGGAGAGGTAACTGTCACGAGCATGGGCGTGGTTGGACTACCAGACCCCGCTGAACTCAGAGAGCGAAATAACCGTTCACTGGAGAAATCGCGAATTCAGCCCCGTTTAAGAACCGTTGTGCTGCAGCCACGGGCCTTGGACTACTTTTTGGACTACTACGACACCCGAGACGGCCCGAAATGGCCCGAGGGCGGTGACAGCCCGGCTCCAAAAGGCCTGGTAAGCCCGAGTTGCGCCGAGAGGTGCGAACTCCCTGATCAGGCTCTTTGACCGTCTCGCGGCAGGACTCGATCAAGGGGTGGGTGAGGCTGCGGGCCCGCGCGTCGATGAGCTCGGGGGATAACCTTCGAACAAGGGCTGACCACTCCTCCCTCGACAGCGGGTCGGTGCCGGGGACGAAGCTTTCGGGCTCGGCCTTGGCCGTGTACTTGCGGACCGTCGAGCGGTCCATCTCCAGGACTCTGGCCACCTCGGCCTTGGACCTCCCGGCGTGCCAGTCCCCGGGAACGTCCCCAGTGCTGGTCAGAGGCCACTTTTCGGCATCGAACGGGCCGATCAGAGAACGGGGCAGTCACCCCAGTCGAGTTGTTCGAGAAGCAGGGAGCCCTGACCGTTCCTTCGATCTACCTTCGCAGAACTGGTGATCAATCCGACCGTATGTAGACGTGAAGTATCCACAGCTGTCGCAAGCGCTCCCACAGCTGGCAACTGCCGATGAAGTTGCCGAGCACTTGGGCTTGTCGCGTCAATCGGTTGCCCGGCTCTGTCGACGGGGAGAGCTGCCTGCCGTCAAGATTGCCGGGCGATGGCTCGTGCACGTCGGTCGCCTCCGTGAGCAGCTTGATGGTCTTGGCCTGCCCCCGGCCGCCATCACCACGACCCGCTGACCGGTGGTTGGACGCGCAGTGCGTCTCGAACTCTCTTGAACCATTGCTTTCCTCACCGATCCGACGAACCAACCGCTGGCAATGCTGAGCGAACCGCCTCTCCGAGAGTGGCAGCAGCGTGACGCTGGCGTTCGCTGGTCGCATGCGAGTACACGCGGAGGGTCAGCCCCGGGTCTGCGTGACCGAGCAGATCCGCAGCATCCCTGGGGTTGACCCCTGCTCCGATCAGCTCAGTGGCGGCGAAGTGCCGAAGAGAGTGCAGATGGACGTGGGGCATGCCGAGGCCCCTGGGATTGTCCTCGGACCGGACGGCACACAGCTTGGTGACGACAGAGGACAGGGTGTCCGGGTTGATCGGGACCGACCCGTCGGGCATCGAGGAGACGATGAAGGCGTCAGGTACGAGCTTGACACCGACGGAACCCGCCACCGCCTCACAGTCCGTGCGCCAGTCCTCGAGGAGCCTGGCCACCACAGGGCTGACGATGACCGTCCGTTCTCGGCCTGCCTTCGTGGACTTCTCCCCCCGTTCCTTGCCTGCCCGGTAGATCGATCGGCGGATCCGGATCGTGCCGTCCGCGACGTCGGACCAGCGCAGCGCGCACAGCTCTCCCCGCCGCGCGCCGGTCCCTACCGCCAATGCGAGGAGGATGCCCCACTTTGGCGAGCGGGTGTGGGCCTCGGTCAGCAGCGCCTTCACCTCATCGTGGGTCGGGACCACGAGCACCCGCTGGGCGAGGGCGGGGGGCTCAGCCCGGGTGGCGGGGTTGGTCTCGATCCAGCCCCATCGGACCGCCTGGGACAGGGCGGCCGAGAGGACCGCGTGGTAGCGGCGGACCGAGGCTGGCGAGAGTGGCCGCTCCCTGCCCTCACCGGTGCTGAGCTTTCGGTACAGCTCGTCGAGGTGGCGGGGCGTGAGGTTCCGGAGCGGCACGTTCCCGAGCTCGGGAACGAGGACCGTGGCGATAGCCCGCCGGCTCTCGTGGAGCGTCCGCGGCGACCGGCCCCGGACCTCGGAGTGCTTGGCCCACTCGGCAAGGGCCGTGGCGACGGTGGCGGCCGGGCCGTACTCGGGCTCTGGGCCGGTCTCGCTTCGGAGGTCCTCCAAAAGGGCCTGGGCCGCGGATCGGTTCTTGGCCCGGACCACTCGGGAAACCTGAAGGGGGTGACCGGTGACGGGGTCCGTGCCGGCAAAGAGACGGAGCCGGAACCTCCCCGAACCCAGGTCCTGGACGCTTCCGGTACCGTAGGTGCGGCGCTTGCCTGCGTTGCTGCCCGTCGTCACGATCAGATTATAGGCACAATATAGGCTGGAGTCACTGGGAGAGGTGCGAGAGCGGCCGAATCGGACTCACTGCTAATGAGTTGACTGGGGGAACCCGGTCCGAGGGTTCAAATCCCTCCCTCTCCGCGGACCGGCCGGTGCATCGGTCGTCGGCGCCCGCCGGCAGGCACCGGCCCAATCGAAGCGGCTCGTAGACCCGCCCGGCGGGTCGGCGCACGTCGCCAAGGGAGTAGAGCGTCGCATGGGCAACGGCCGGTACTGGCTGCACACCCTCGGGTGCCCGAAGAACCAGGTCGACTCGGACAAGCTGGCCGGACGGCTGGCCGGGGACGGCTACCTGCCGGCCGCCACCCCCGAGGAGGCGGACCTGGTGGTCGTCAACACCTGCGCCTTCATCGAGGCCGCCCGGCAGGAGTCGGTGGAGGCGGTGCTCGAGCTGGCCGACGCCCGCCGCCAGGGGGCGCGCCTGGTGGTGACCGGGTGCCTGGCCGAGCGCTACGGCGACGAGCTGGCGGCGGCGCTGCCCGAGGTCGACCTGGTGGCCGGGTTCGGGGTGCCGCTGGCGGTGCCCGCCGGCGCGCCGGTCGCCGTCCGCCTCGGACCGACCCGGAGCGGTGCCGGCGATCCCGCCGGCAGCTCGTTCGACCTCCTCGAGCTCCCCCGCCCGGCCGCCGGGGCCCCCTGGGCCTACATCAAGGTGGCCGAGGGGTGCGACCGCATCTGCGGCTTCTGCGCCATCCCCTCCTTCCGGGGCCGGCAGCGCTCGAGGGCCGCCGCCGACGTCCTGGCCGAGGTGGCGGGGCTGGCCGAGGGCGGGTCCGGGGTGAAAGAGGTCGTGCTGGTGGCCCAGGACCTCGCCTCCTACGGCCGCGACCGCGCCGCCGGTCGGGCCGGCCGGGCCGCGCAGCCGATCGTCGCCCTCACCCGGGCGGTCTCGGCGATGGTGCCGCGGACCCGCCTCCTCTACCTCTACCCCTCCGGCCTCACCGACGAGCTGGTCTCTGCCGTCCTCGACACCGGTGTGCCCTACTTCGACCTCTCGCTCCAGCACGTCTCACGACCGCTCCTCGCCCGCATGCGGCGGTGGGGCGACGGCGAGCGGTTCCTCCGGCGCATCGCCGAGATCCGCCGGGCCGACCCGCGGGCCACCTTCCGCTCCTCGTTCATCCTGGGCTACCCGGGAGAGACCGAGGAGGACCACGACGAGCTGCTGGCCTTCCTGCGCGAGGCGCAGCTCGACTGGGCCGGCTTCTTCCCCTTCTCCCCGGAGGAGGGGACCCACGCCGCGGGCCTCGCCGACCAGGTCCCGGCCGAGCTGGCCATGGAGCGGCTCCGCGAGTGCGCAGAACTGCAGGACACCGTGACCGCCGCCCGGCGCGACGCCCTGGTCGGGGAGGTCCGCCAGGTGCTGGTCGACGCGCCGGGGGTGGGCCGCACGGTGCACGAGGCGCCCGAGATCGACGGCGTGGTGCACCTCCCGGCCGATCTGGCCCCGGGCGCCCTGGTGGAAATGGTGGTGACGGCCTCCCTCGGCACCGACCTGTTGGCCGAGCCGGCCTCGGCCTCGGCCGCCCTGGTGGACGCCGGGAGGGGTGCGGGCGGGTGACCGACACCGTCGGCGGCCGCACCTTCGGCCCCTCCGCCCTGGCCACCCCGGCCAATGCCCTCACCCTGGCCCGGCTGGCGGCCACCCCCTTCTTCGTCGCCCTCATCGTCGTCCAGGGGGCTACCTGGCTGACCGTGGTGGTCGGCGCCGCCGTCGCCTTCAGCGACGGGATCGACGGCTGGGTGGCCCGCAAGCAGGGGGCCACCCGCTCGGGCGCCTTCCTCGACCCCTTGGCCGACAAGGTGGTGGTGCTCTCCGCCTTCTTCGCCCTGGCGGCCGAGGGCCGGCTCCCCTGGCTCCCGGTCGGGCTCATCGCCGCCCGCGAGGTGTCCATGAGCGTCTACCGGTCGTGGGCGGGCCGGCGCGGCGTGTCGGTCCCGGCCCGCACCTCGGCCAAGGTGAAGACCCTGGTGCAGGACCTCTCCATCGCCGTCTGCCTGATCCCGCCGATCGCCCACCAGCACGACCTGCAGCTGGGCGGGGTCTGGGCGGCCGCCGCGCTCACGGTCTTCACCGGGGTCCAGTACCTGCTCGACGGCCGCCGGGCGTTCCGGCGGTCGGCGCCATGAGGGCGGGATGAGGGTCGAGATCGTCGCCGTCGGCACCGAGCTGCTGCTGGGCCAGATCGCCGACACCAACTCGGCGTGGATGGGCGAGCAGCTGGCGGCGGCCGGGGTCGACTCCCACTTCCACCAGGCGGTGGGGGACAACCACGCCCGCATCGTGCTGGCGCTGCGCACCGCGCTCGCCCGGGGGGACGGGGTCATCGTCTGCGGCGGGCTCGGGCCGACCCAAGACGACATCACCCGCGAGGCGATCGCCGAGGTGATGAACGTCCCGCTCGTGCGCGACCAGGCGATCGTCGAGCGCATCGCCGGGTTCTTCGCCGGACGGGGGCGCGAGATGTCGGCCAACAACGCCCGCCAGGCCGACGTGCCGACTGGGGCCACGGTCATCGAGCAGGTCCAGGGGACGGCGCCCGGGCTGATCTGCCCGCTCGGGGAGAAGGTCATCTACGCCGTGCCGGGCGTCCCCCACGAGATGGCCGAGATGTTCGGGCGGGCCATCCTCCCCGACCTCCGGCGGCGCATGGCGGCGGCCGGCGGGGAGTCGGTGATCGTGAGCCGGGTGCTGCGCACCTGGGGGACGAGCGAGTCGGCCCTGTCCGAGGCGCTCCAGGGGCGCATCGACGCCCTGGAGGGCGGGTCGGTGACCATCGCCTTCCTGGCCAGCGGCATCGAAGGGCTGAAGGTCAGGATCACCGCCCGGGCCCGGAGCGAGGCCGACGTGCGGGTCCTCCTCGACGCCGAGGAGACGGCGGTGCGCGCCGTGCTGGCCGAGCGCCTCGGCGACATCGTCTTCGGCCTCGACGAACAGACGATGGAGGAGGCGGTCGCCGCGCTGCTGGTCGAGCGGGGGCTGTGGCTCGGGGTGGCCGAGTCGCTGACCGGCGGGCTCATCGCCGCCCGCCTGGTGGACGTGGCCGGGGCCAGCCAGTGGTTCCGCGGCGGGGTCGTCGCCTACGACTCGGAGGTCAAGCACTCGGTGCTCGGCGTGCCCGACGGCCCGGTGGTCACCGAGGCGGCGGCCGCGGCCATGGCCGAGGGCGCCCGCCGGGTGCTCGACGCCGACGTGGGGCTGGGCATCACCGGGGTGGCCGGCCCCGACCCCCAGGAGGGGGTGGCCCCGGGGACCGTCTTCGTCGGCCTGGTGGTGGGCACGGCGCCGACGGTCACCCGCCGGTTCCAGCTGCCCGGCGACCGTCCGCGGGTCCGCCAGTACTCGGCCATCTCCGCCCTCGATCTGCTTCGCCGCGAGCTCCTGGCCCGCGCCCAGTAGGCGGGCCCGCGCCGCGTACCACCGCGGGGGTGCGTCGGCCATCAGCCGAGGAGGCGTCGGTAGCGGTCGAGGGTCTCGGCGTCGAAGGCCACCAGCCGCACCAGCCGAACCCCGCCCCGCCACCCGGTCACGCTCTCCACGGCGACGGCCGCCGCCCGGTCGGGCGGGAAGCCGTAGATGCCGGTCGAGATGGCCGGGAAGGCGATCGAGCGGGCGCCCAGCCCGTCGGCCACCTCGAGCGAGCGCCGATAGCACGAGGCGAGCACCTCGTCCTCGCCTGTCCGCCCGCCGCGCCATACCGGGCCTACCGCGTGGATGATCCACCGCGCCGGCAGGGCGAAGCCCTCGGTGGCCCGCGCCTCGCCCGGCGGGCAGCCGCCGACCGCCCGGCAGGCCGCCTCGAGCTCGGCCGCCCCGGCTGCCCGGAAGATCGCCCCGCACACCCCGCCCCCCGGGGCCAGCCGCGCGTTGGCCGCGTTGACCACGGCGTCGACCGGCTCGATGGTGATGTCGCCCCGCACCGCCTCGACCACCGGGGCGCCGGGGGGCGTGGTCGGCCCGCCCACCCGGGCGAACCTACCCGAGCGCCGCCGGCCGGGCCACACTGGCCCCGTGCGACTGTTCGTGGGCGTCTGGCCCCCGCCCGAGGTCAAAGAGGTGCTCGGGTCTCTGGCCCGGCCCGACGCCCCCGGCGTGCGCTGGACCGCGCCCGACCGCTGGCACGTGACCCTCGCCTTCATGGGGGACGTTCCCGAAGAAGAGCAGCGGTGGTGGCCGTCGGTGGTGGGCGTCGCCGCCCGGGCGGTGCCGGCCCCGCCCGACGCGCTCCTCGGTCCGGCGACCGTCCTGCTCGGCCCGGCGGTCCTCTGCCTCCCGGTGGCCGGCCTCGACGCCGCCGCCGACGCCGTCTGCTCGGCGGCCACCGCCCTGGGCCTGGCCCACCGCCTCGAGGCGAGGCCGTTCCGCGGCCACCTCACCGTGGCCCGGGCCAAGGGGAGGGGGCGGATCCCGCGCCGGCTGGCCGGGGCGGCCCTCGAGGCGAGCTGGGCGGTCGACGAGCTCTGCCTGGTGGCCTCGGTGCCCGGCCCGGGGCCGGCCCGCTACCGGACCCTGGCCCGGTCCCCGGTCGGCCGCTGATGGCGGCGGCGGCCGGCCGGCGCCATCCAACACCGAACATGCGTTCGCCGCTACAGTGTCGCGGACGGCACCGGCCGTCAGCAGCACACCGGGATGTCGGACCGGTGATACACCCCTCCCGTAGGGTCGCCGACGACGAAGCGAACATCGACAGACCAGGACACGAGGAGACACAGGCAGATGGCAGAGGAGCGTGACAAGGCGCTGGACATGGCGCTCGGCCAGATCGAGAAGCAGTTCGGCAAGGGCTCGGTCATGCGCATGGGCGACAACATCAGCCTGGGCATCGAGTCCATCCCCACCGGGGCGCTCTCGCTCGACCTGGCGCTCGGCATCGGCGGGCTCCCGCGGGGGCGGGTGGTGGAGATCTTCGGGCCCGAGTCGTCGGGCAAGTCGACCCTGGCCATGCACTGCGTCGCCGAGGCCCAGCGCAACGGCGGCATCTGCGCCTACATCGACGCCGAGCACGCCATGGACCCGGTCTACGCCCGGGCCATCGGGGTCAACGTCGACGACCTGCTGATCTCGCAGCCCGACACCGGGGAGCAGGCGCTCGAGATTGCCGACATGCTGATCCGCTCGGGCGCCCTCGACGTGCTGGTCATCGACTCGGTGGCCGCCCTCACCCCCCGGGCCGAGATCGAGGGGGAGATGGGCGACTCCCACGTCGGCCTGCAGGCCCGCCTGATGTCCCAGGCGCTGCGCAAGCTGACCGGCACGCTCAACAAGTCGGACACCATCGCCATCTTCATCAACCAGCTGCGGGAGAAGATCGGCGTCATCTACGGGTCGCCCGAGACGACCCCCGGCGGGCGGGCGCTCAAGTTCTACGCGTCGGTCCGCCTCGACATCCGGCGGATCGAGACGATCAAGGACGGCGCCGAGATGATCGGCAGCCGCACCCGGGTGAAGGTCGTGAAGAACAAGTGCGCCCGACCCTTCCAGCAGGCGGAGTTCGACATCATGTACGGCACCGGCATCAGCCGGGAGGGATCGCTCCTCGACGTGGGTGTCGACCTCGGCTTCATCAAGAAGTCGGGGGCCTGGTTCACCTACGAGGGCGAGCAGCTGGGGCAGGGCCGGGAGAACGTGAAGACCTTCCTGCGCGAGAACCCCCAGCTGATGGCCGAGATCGACGAGCGGGTGCGCCTGCACCTGGCGCCCACCGAGGACCCGGGTACGGCGACCGCCGGCACCGACCCCGACGACCTGCCCATCTCCTTGGACTGACGCCCCGGCGGCGCGCCGCGCCGACGGGCCGTGTAGAAGGGGGCGGTGCCGCCCGACGGGATCGACCTCACCGACCTCGACCTGTTCGTCGGCGGCTTCCCCCACGACGTCTTCGCCCGCCTGCGCAAGGAGGCGCCGGTGTGGTGGCACGAGCCCACCGACCACACCCCCGACGGGGTCGGCTTCTGGGTGGTGAGCCGCCACGCCGACGTGCTGGCGGCGGCCTCGGACCCCGCCACCTTCTCCTCCGAGCGGGCCCCGGGGCACGAGGGAGGGGGGACGCTCATCCAGGACCTCCCCCACGGGCTGGCCGCCGGCGTCCTGCTCAACATGACCGACGACCCGCACCACCACCGGGTCCGCCGGCTCGTCACCCCGGCGGTCTCCCCCCGCGCCCTGGCCGCCATGGAAGGAGAGCTCCGGGAGCGCGCCGTGGCCATCCTCGAGGCGGTGGCCGACCCCGAACACTGCGACTTCCTCTCCGAGGTGGCCCTCGAGCTCCCCATCCAGGCCACCCTCGGTCTGCTGGGGGTGCCCAACTCCGACCGCCACCGCCTGGTCGCCTGGACCGCGGCGACCCTCACCTACGACGACCGGGAGCTCGGCCAGGACACCGAGGCCACCCGCCGGGCGGCGGCCGAGATGGCCGCCTACGCCGCCGGGCTCATCGAGGAGAAGCGGCACCGGCCCGCCGACGACCTCCTCTCGGCGGTGGTCCACGCACGGGTCGAGACCGCGGACGGCCGGACCGAGCCGCTGGACGACCTCGAGCTCTCCATGTTCTTCTCGCTCCTCATCGCCGCCGGCAGCGAGACGACCCGCAACGCCATCGCCCTCGGGCTGGCCGCCCTGATCGACCACCCGGCCCAGATGGAGGCGCTGCGGCGGGACCTCTCGCTCGTCGACCGGGCCACCGAGGAGATCCTGCGCTGGTCGAGCCCCACCCTCTACAACCGCCGCACGGCCACCGCCGACACCACCTTTGGGGGCCAGCCCCTCGCCGCCGGCGACAAGGTGACCCTGTGGTGGGCGTCGGCCGACTTCGACGAGGAGGTCTTCGACCGCGCCCAAACCTTCGACGTCCGCCGCCACCCCAACCCCCACCTGGCCTTCGGCCACGGCACCCACTTCTGTCTGGGCGCCGGGCTGGCCCGCCTGGAGATCCGCGTCATGCTCGAGGAGCTGCTGGCGCGGTTCGAGGGGTTCGAGCTGGCCGGGGAGATCGAGCGGTCACGGACCAACAAGCACGCCGGGGTGGCCCGGATGCCCGTCCGGTTCCGGCGGCGGGCGGACGGCTGACCGCCCGCTACCCCGACGGCGGCGTGGCGGTGACGGTCACCGCGTCGGGGACGAGCTCCACCCAGGTCTGCCCGGGCTGGAGCGAGATCGGCTGGCCGGCGGCGGAGGTGAACTGGGTGGCCTCGGACAGCGACGAGCGCGACCAGGTGCCCGTGACCTCCACGCCGCTGCGGAAGACCTCGGCCGGCCCGCTGGCGTCGTCGTAGAGGTTGGCCTGCACCTCGAGCCCGCCTGTCTGGTTCTCCGCCCAGGGGCCGTAGGTGACCTGGACGAACTGGACGACGACGTTGGCCGCCGTCTCCTGGGCCCCTGTGGCCAGCAGGTCGGGCTTGGTGGCGTAGTAGCGCTGGAAGGCGTGGAGCTTGGCGTCGTAGCGCCAGACCACTGTCGAGTTGTGGGAGAAGGGGACGGCGACGGTGCCGACCGGCGAGACGCCGGCGCCGCTCGGCACTGTGTCCGAGTAGGTGAAGACGGCGGGCGGCGGGGTGGTGTCTGTCGGCTCGATCCCCCACAGCGCCGCCGTCGAGGCGTAGGTGGAGTAGGGGGCGACCCGGCCGGGGGGGTGCTGGATCACTGTGCCGTGGGCGCCGACGTCCACGTTGATGAGGGGCGAGGCGGCGATGTCGTCGATCACCGGCTGGATCCCCCCCACGTGGGCCAGCAGCGGCGCGCCGAACTCGCCGAGGATGCCGATGTCGATGTTGCGGGCCGAGCGGATCGGTCCGACCAGCGGGGCCTGCTGGCAGTAGAAGACGGCGACAAATCGGGTGATCCCACCCTCGACCGGCTCCTCGAAGACGATGTCCGCATCGTTGAGCCCGCTCTGGGGCCGGCCTGTCAGGAAGTTTGTGACCTTCACCGCCAGCGCCGGGCGCTGCGGCACCCCGCCCCCGCCGGGCACCGGCGAGCCGGTCAGGGGGCAGGTGGCCCCCGGCGCCGTCGTGGTGGTCGTGGCGGTGGTGGGGACGGTCGTGGCCGCCGAGCGGTGGTGGTGCGCCGGCGCCGGCGCCGGCGACGAGAAGCAGCCGGCCAGGGCCAGGGCGGCGGCCAGGGCGGCGACGCACCAGCGCAGCCTCTTGGTGCGCCGGCGCGGCGGGCGGGCGTTGGGGGTGGCAGGGCGCATGGACGGCCATTCTCCGCGGGGCCCGGGCGGCGGTGGGGGATGGTGCCGCGCGCCTGCTCAGGCGGCGTGTGTCGGCTTGGCCGAGGGGGCCGAAGCCGCCGATCCCTGGTAGACGGCGGTCCAGTTGCCGCTCGAGGGCTGCGACGCCGAGGCCGGGCCGGCCCCGAAGGTGGCGTAGACGTTCTCCATCGCCCGCTGCAGCACCTCGGTCACGCCCGGGATGGCGGCGGGGACCACGTTGGAGGGGAAGGCGGTCGTGTCGGCCAGCTTGTTCACGAACGCCGCGGACCCGCTGGCCAGCACCCCGCCGCCGCCGGGGTGGGTGTAGTAGGTGAGGTCCGACCAGTTGCCCTGCCCGGCCACCGGCGAGTGGGCCAGCACGTCGACGTTGCGCGGGCCGGGCAGAGCCGGCACGTAGCGGTCGTACTCGCCCTGGACCACCTTGGTGAGGTGCTGGCCGTCGGAGAGGCCGCACCCGTCGAACAGCCACGAGGAGGCGTCGGTGATGACCATGTCGTCGTTGGCCCTGACCGACTGGTACATGCTGCCGATGAGGTTGCTCTCGGGCCATGCGGTCGGGGGCGACCCCCAGTTCGTGGCGGTCACCACCGCGTCGTTGACGCCGAGCATCGGGTCCTCTGTGGCGTTCTTGTAACAGACCTGCTGGCGGGCGTCCCCGACCGGTGAGGGCTCGAGGCGGATCTGGCGGTAGCAGGCGTTGGCCCCCAAGAAGGCCAGGTTGGTCCCCTTGGCCAGGGCGTCGAGGGCGGCGTTGCGCATCGAGAGCGACCAGTACTCGTCGTGGCCCAGGCTGAAGAGGCACTGGTGGTTGACGAGGAGCTGGGGGCGCCGGTGGAGGTCGACGTCGGTCCAGTAGGTGAGGTCGGCGCCGAGGCTCTCCAGGTGGAAGAGGAGCGGGAACTCGTTGCCCAGGAAGTCGGCCGACCCCTGGGCCCATGTCTGGGGATAGGGGCGGTCGAAGGAGACGATGCGCGACCGGTTTGTGAAGTCCTGCCCGTTGGCCGTCCGGCCGTAGTAGAGGCTGTAACCGTTCCACAGGTTGTAGGCCTGCCAGGTGGTCACCGAGTTCTGGAGGACGAAGGCCGACGTGCTGGCGTCGTCGCGCACGGTGAGCGGCACGTACTGCTGCTCGCCCCCGCTGCCTTGGAGCTTGATCAGGTAGCACCCCGGCGGCCACTTCCCGTCGACCCGGAAGGTGAAGGTGGGCTCCCACCGGCAGCTGACGGTGTTGACGCCCGGCGTCAAGGTCGACGGCTGCTGCTGGCGGCCGGCCACCTCGTCGGACTGGTAGACGAGGCGGCCCCCCAGCCCCTGGTAGTAGCCCATCCGGAAGGCCTGCATCGACACCGACCGGGCGGTGGAGTTGACGAAGACCGTCACCTCGTCACCGGAGGCGGCGCTCACCTGGCTCGCGTACCCCTCGATGGCGTGGGGCACCTGGACCCCGGTCACGATCCAGTCGATGGTGCCCGGCTTCTCGTTCTCGAGCACCAGCCAGCGGGCCACCGGGATCACCACGCCGCTGGTCAGGGTGACCGGGGAGACCCCGGGGGCCGGGGTCCGCCCGAAGGAGGTCGGGCGTGTGACCTGGGCGGCGCGCCGGCGCGCCGAGGCCGCGCCGGCCCCTCCCGATGCCGCCGACACCGCCGCCGCGCCCACGATCCCCGCCGCTGCCCCCCGCAACAGCTGCCGCCGGCCGAACCTGGCCGGTGTGCTGGCGGGCCTCTCGTCGCCCGCTCGTTGCTTCTCGGGCACACCCCAAGGTTACCGTCCCCCCCGGGGGGCCCCACGCCGGCCGCCGGGAACGGGGCCGCGCCACGGGTAGGGTCTCGCCATGACGTGGGCCCGCTCGCTCCCGCCGTCCCTGCGCAGGGTGGCCGCGGCGGCCGTCCACGCCGCCTGGGACTGGGCGGGCGACCTCGGGGCCGTCGGGCCCGTCGACGAACGGGGCCGACGGTTCGGGGCCTTCGGGCGGGGCAGCGTCCTCGCCTTTCCCCAGGGGGCGACCTACAACGAGCAGTACATCCGCATCGGCGAGGGGACGATGATCGGCCCCTACGCCTGCCTCACCGCCGGCATGGCCCCCGGCCAGAAGATGGCCTCGGACCCCGTGGTCCGCATCGGCGACCGGTGCGTGATCGGGCGGGGGAGCCACATCATCGGCCACTGGAGCATCGAGATCGGCGACGACATCCAGACCGGCCCGTACGTGTACATCACCGACCAGAACCACACCTACCTCGACCCCGACGAGCCCATCGGCCGGCAATGGCCGGTCGAAGCGGGCGTCCGCATCGGCTCGGGCAGCTGGCTCGGGGCCAACGTGGTGGTGCTGCCGGGCACCACGATCGGCGACCACGTCGTGGTGGCGGCCGGGGCCGTCGTGCGCGGCGAGATCCCGGACCACTGCGTGGTGGCCGGCGTGCCGGCCCGCGTCGTGCGCCGATGGCTGCCGCAGCGCGGCTGGGTCGACGAGCGCGACGTCGACGCGGCCCTGGGCCGCCCCGAGCGCCCGGCCGCCCCCACAGCGTGACCGGGCCGGTGCTCGTGGGCGTGGTCGGCCCGGGCACGGCCGACCAAGGGACGGAGCGGGCGGCCGAGGAGGTCGGCAGGCTCGTGGCGCGGGCCGGGGCGGTGCTGGTCTGCGGCGGGCTGGGCGGGGTGATGGCCGCGGCCTGCCGGGGTGCCGCGTCGGCCGGCGGCCTCACCGTCGGCATCCTCCCCGGCGACGACCGCACGGCGGCCAACCCCTGGGTGGGCGTCCCCATCGCCACCGGCCTGGGCGAGGCGCGCAACGCGCTGGTGGTCCGGGCGGCTGACACCCTGGTGGCCGTCGGCGGCGGCTACGGCACCCTCTCCGAGGTGGCGCTCGCCCTCAAGGCCGGCAAGCCGGTGGTGGGCCTGCGCACGTGGGGCCTCGTCCGCCCCGACGGGGGCGCCGAGACCGCGCTGTTGGTGGCCGGCGACCCGAGCGCCGCCGTGGCCCTCGCTCTCGAGCTGGCCGCCCTACCCAAGGGCGGTGGCGGCCGGTAGAATTCTCTTGAATCGCCAGGAGAAGGCCGGGCGGTGCCGGGGGGGCCCGGGGCGCGCCGGTCGGGATGAGGTGAGTCCCATGGCCACGGGACGCGGATCCGGGCGGCGGCAGGCGCGAGAGACCCGACGCGACCCGACGCCCGCCGCCTCCTTTCCTCCCCTGCCGCCCGAGTACCCCTCGCCCGCGACGCCGGGCCGGTTGCGGGGCACCAGCACCGTCCCCGCCCGCCGTCGCGACCTCTGGGACGACGACCCCTACCACCAACAGGACCAGTTCTCGCGCCCCCGCCGGGCGAGGGTGGCACGCCCGGACCCGGGCAACCTGCCCGCCTGGCGGACCATCGACCAGCGGGGGCTCTTCGTCGCCCTCTGCGCCGCCCTCCTCCTGGCGGCCTGCGCGCTCCCCTTCTACCAGTTCGCCCCCGGCGGCCGCGGCGTGCCGGCGAGCCTCAGCGCGGCATCGACCGACTTCGGCTCGTGGCGCCCGGCCCTCGCCGCGCTCGCCGCCGTCGCCCTGGTGGCCGGGGTGGCCAACGCGCTCTTGCACACCGGGTCGCACGGCGCCGTCGGGATCTTCGTCGTCCTCCGCCTGCTGGCCTTCGCCCAGCTCGCCGGGTGGATCGCCGCGGTGGTCGAGCGCACCCCCCGCGGGGTCGCCACCACCGGACCCGCCGTCACCGTGACCTGGGTGGCCTGGGCCGCCGTCGGCGTGGCCGCCGCGGCCGTGGTGGGGTCGTTCTCCTCGCTCGACCACGAGGGCCGCTGATCGCCCGGTGCCGACCGGCCGGCCGGCCCGGTTCGAGCGTCTGGCGGCCGTTCCAATACGGTGGGCGGCACATGGCCCCCTCCGTCCTCGTCACCGTCACCGGCCGCGACCGCCCGGGCATCGCCGCCGGGGTATTCGGGCGGCTGGCCGGCCTCGGGCTCGACCTCGTCGACGTCGAGCAGGTGCAGGTCCACGGGCGCCTCCTGCTCTGCGTGGAGGTGGAGGGCGCGGCGGCCGGGGGGGCCGGCCTCCTCCGCTCGATCGAGGGAGCCCTGGGCGACGGCCTCGACGACCTGTCGGTGTCGATCGCCCCGCTCGGGGCCGACGGGCCGACAGGGGCCGACGGCCGCCCGGAACCGGCGCGCCAGCTGGTCACCGTCCTCGCCCCCCGGCTCTCTGCGGAGGCCATGGAAGGCCTCTTCGCCCACATCGCGGCGTGCGGCGGCAACGTCGACCGCATCGTGCGCCTCGCCACCTACCCGGTCACCAGCTACGAGCTGGCGGTGTCGGGAGGTGACCCCGACCGACTGCGCCGAGAGCTCGGGGCCGAAGCGGCGCGCCTGCGGGTCGACGTCGCCGTCCAGCGGGCCGGCCTCCACCGCCGGGCCAAGCACCTCATCGTCCTCGACGCCGATTCGACGCTGCTCCGGGGCGAGGTGATCGACCTGCTGGCCGAGCGGGCCGGCTGTGCGGCCGAGGTGGCCGAGGTGACGGCGGCGGCCATGGCCGGCGAGCTGGACTTCGCCGAGTCGCTGGACCGGCGGCTGGCCCTCTTGGCCGGGACCGACGCAGCCGTGCTCGATGCGCTGGCCCAGGACCTGGTGCTGGCTCCCGGCGCCCGCACGCTGGTGCGCACGCTCCGGCGGCTCGGGTACGTGACGGCGGTGGTGAGCGGCGGGTTCGTCCAGGTGATCGACCCGGTCGCCGCCGAGCTGGGCATCGACCTGGTCGCCGCCAACACCCTCGAGGTGGTGGACGGTCGGCTGACCGGACGGCTGGTCGGGCCGGTGGTGGACCGGGCCGGCAAGGCCGCCGCCCTGGTCCGCTTCGCCGAGGCGGCCGGGGTCCCGCTGTCGCGGACCATCGCCGTCGGCGACGGGGCGAACGACCTCGACATGCTGGCCGCGGCCGGGCTCGGCATCGCCTTCAACGCCAAGCCGGTGGTGCGCGACGCCGCCGACACCGCGCTCAGCGTGCCCTACCTCGACGCCATCCTCTTCCTGCTCGGCATCCCCCGCCAGGAGATCGAGGCGGCCGACGAGGAGGGGTGACCGAAAGAGCCCGGCGGGGCAGGGTTGCCCGTAGGATCGACGGGCGTGGCGGCGACGGTGCGCGCCGCACCCGTCGGACGAAGGGAGGGTGCGGGTGGCCGGCTGGCGCGGCGGCGGCGTGACCGCCACGGTCGAGGTCGAGGGCCACCGACTGACCCTCACCCGGCTGGACAAGGTGCTCTTCCCCGAGACCGGCACCACCAAGGGCGACGTCCTCGCCTTCTACGCCGGCGTGGCACCGGCCCTCCTCCCCCACCTGGCGCGTCGGCCGGTCACCCTCGTGCGCTCCCCCGACGGCGTGGCGGGGAGGGCGTTCTTCGAGAAGCGGCTGCCGCGGGGCGCCCCGCCGTGGATGGGCACCATCCCGGTGGCCTCCCGGGGCCCGGCGCCGATCCGCTACCCGGCCGTCGACGGCACGGCGGCGCTCCTGTGGCTGGTCAACCTGGCGGCGGTCGAGCTCCACGTGCCCCAGTGGCGGGCCGGCTCCCGGAACCGCCCGCGCCGGGCGGACCTGATCGTCTTCGACCTCGACCCCGGCGAGCCGGCGACCGTGGTCGAGTGCTGCGCCACGGCGCTCGTCCTGCGCCAGGTGCTCGGCTCCGACGGCCTGGACCCGCTGGCCAAGACCAGCGGATCCAAGGGCCTCCAGCTCTACGCCCGGCGCCCCCGGCGCGGGCCGGGCGCCGACCCCCTCGCCTACGCCCGGCTGGTCGCCCGCCGGCTCGCCTCGGCCAGCCCCGAGCGAGTGGTGGCCAACATGCGACGCGACCTGCGCCACGGCAAGGTGCTGGTCGACTGGAGCCAGAACCAGCCGTCGAAGACGACGGTGGCGCCGTACTCGCTGCGCCTACGCACCCGACCGGCGGTCTCCACCCCCCTCACCTGGGCCGAGGTGGAGGCGGTCGAGGGCGGCGCCGACCCCGAGCTGCTCCGCTTCGAGCCCGACGAGGTGGTCGCCCGCATCGCCGCGCACGGCGACCTCTTCGCGCCGCTGCTCGACTCCGGCGGGCGCGCTCAGGGGATGGGGGAGGCGACCTCGTCGGCCGCGGCCAACACGATCAGGAGCTCGCGGTCGCGTTCGTAGCTCAAGAGGCCCTCGGCGGTGCCGAGGTCGACCCAGCGGACCTCGTCGACCTCCTCGTTGGGGACGAACTCCCCCCCGACCGGCTCCATCACCCAGTAGGCGACCACCTTGGGCCGGTCCTTGCGGTCGCGGTACTCGGTGTGGCCGATGAACGTGCCGAGGCGGCACACCAGGCCGGTCTCCTCGAGCACCTCGCGCAGGGCGCACTCCTCGAAGTCCTCGCCGGGCTCCACCTTGCCCTTGGGGAACGTCCAGTCGGCGCGGGCCGGCCGGTGGACCACGGCGATCTCACGCCACCCGTCGATCGAGCGGCGCACCGGGATGCCACCGGCCGCCCGCACCACGTCCCCGGGATGGGGCCGGGGGGCAAGCACGGTGCTCGGAGTGATGCTCACTGCTTCCACCCTACCGTCAACGAAGGGAAAACCGAAGCATCTCGGCACTTTCCGCCCGGGGCCGGCACGGCTCCACCCGAGGCCTCGGCGGCCCCCCGGGCCGGGGCGGGACGAGCGGCGGTAGCCTTCATGGCGTGACCGCCGAAAACTCCGAGATGCCGGGAGCCGACGGCGTCGAGGTCGAGTGGCAGTTCGACGCGCTCGACCTCCGGCCGGTCGAGCGGTGGCTGGCCGCCCTGCCCATGCGACCGGTCGGGGACGGCACGATCCTGGCACCGACGGCGCTGGCCAAGCCCACCCGTCGACTCGTCGACCGCTACCTCGACACCGAGGACTGGCGCATCGGCCGGGCCGGCTTCGTCCTGCGGACCCGCCAACGCGGCCGCCGCGACGAGGCGACCCTAAAGGACTCGGCCCCGACCGGGGAGGGCGGACTGCGCCAGCGGCTCGAGGTGACCGAGCCGCTGCCCGCCGGCGGGGTGGCGGCCCTCGGCACCGAGGGGCCGGTCGGCCGCCGGATCACCGCGGTGGCCGGTCGGCGGCCCTTCCGTCAGGTGCTCGAGGTCCGGACCCGTCGCCGCCCGTTCTCGATCAGGGTGGGCGGGGAGGAGGTGGCCGAGCTGGCCCTCGACGAGACGGTCATCTCGGTGGGCGCCGAGGAGCAGCCCGTCCGGCTGCGCCGGGTCGAGGTCGAGGTGGTGCCCGAGTGGGCGCCCGCCCTCGAACCGCTCGTGGCCGACCTCCGCCGGTCCTGCGGGCTCCAGCCCGCCACCCTCTCCAAATTCGAGGCGGGCCTGCTGGCCCTCGGCGTGCAGATCCCCGGCCCTCCCGACCTCGGGCCGACCGAGGTCACCGTGGACTCGACCCTCGGCGACCTCGCCTTCGCCGTCATCCGCCGCAACCTCGCCGTGCTGTTCGCCAAGGAACCGGGGACCCGGCTGGGCGAGGACATCGAGGAGCTCCACGACATGCGGGTGGCCACCCGGCGGCTGCGGGCGGCCTTCGACTTCTTCGCCGACGTCCTCCCCGTCCGGGCGCGGGCGCTGCGGGCCGAGCTCACCTGGCTCGCCGCCGTGCTCGGGTCCGTGCGCGACCTCGACGTCCAGATCGAGCGGCTCACCGAGATGGAGCAGTGGGCGATCACCGACGGCGCCGCCGAGGCAGCCCCGCTCGATCAGCTGCGCCTGCTCCTGACACAGCATCGATCGCTCGCCCGCCGGGACCTGCTCGAGGCGCTCGACTCGACGAGGTGGGAACGGCTGGCCGCCGGCCTCACGGCCATGGTCCGGACCAGCCCCCGCGGTCGGCCCCCGGCGGCCCGCCAGCCGGCCACCGTCGCTCTGCCCGACCTGGTGGACCCCCACCACCGGGCGGTGGTGAAGGCGGCCCGCCGGGCCGGCCGGACCGGCGTGGCGGCCGACTTCCACCGGCTGCGCATCCGGTGCAAGCGGCTTCGCTACTCCTTGGAGTTCACCGCTGGCGTCTACGGCGGTCGCACCGAGCCGTTCACCAAGAAGCTGGCCAAGCTGCAGGACTCGCTCGGCCTGATGCAGGACGCCGAAGTGGCCACCGCACGGCTCCTCGACCTCGCCACCTCGCCGGCCGCCGACAGCTCGGGGCTGCCGCCGAGCACGGTCTTCGCCATGGGGGCGGTGGCCGAGCGCTACCGGGTCGAATTCGAGGAGCTGCTCGCCGGGATGACCCAGCGCCTCACCCTCCTCCACGGCAAGGAGTGGCGGAACCTCGCCGACCACATGGCACGCCGCCGCAAGGAGGCCCTGGCCGCCCTCCCTGCTCCCCGCGCCACCCGGCCGGTCCCGGCCGCCACCGACGAAAAGGGTGGCGACGAGACGCAGGTCGCCACCCACAAAGAGGGTGGCGATGAGACGCAGGTCGCCACCGACAAAGAGGGTGGCGATGAGACGCAGGTCGCCGACGTGGCCCCGGTCGCCGACGAGACCCCGGTCGCCGACGAGACCCCGGTCGCCTCGGTGACGCCGGTCGGCGACGACGCGTCGGAGGGATCCGACCGACTCGAGACCTCGCCGGCGCCCGAGCCGGTCGCCGGCACGACCGCGTTGGGCGAACTGGGCGAACTGGGCGACCTGGGCGAACTGGGCGACCTGGGCGACCTGGGCGCGTCCAGGGTCCGGCCGCTCGTCGAGGAACGGTGGCCACCGCCGCTGGTGGCGCCGGAGGGCACGACCCCCGAGCTGGCGACGCCGACGCCGGTGGCCGCCGCCCTGGCCGCCTGGCCGGACCCGGCGTGGGGGCCGCCCGTCCTCGACTCAGGCGAAGGGTGAGGGCCCCTCGTCGCCCATGACCAGGCGCGGATGCTCGGTCACCACGAACTCGAGGCGGTCGGTGTCGAGGAAGTTGGCGATGTCCGCCCACACCAGGGCGAAGTCCTCCTCGGCCATGTGCGCCCGGTACTCGTCCATCGAGGCGAACCACTGCACGGTCACCCCGTCGTACCCGGGGTCGTTGTCGCCCGCGTAGTCGTCGAGCGGGCGGGGGTGCTGCTCGTAGCGGAGCACGTGGCTGCCGCTGCGGGTGGTGGGGATGAGCGGCCCGTGGACGTCCCGCCAGTGCCGGTGGAACTCGGCCGGCGAGAGGCCGGGCTTCCTCCGCAGGAGGCAGGTCAGCCGCACCACGGCCGTCGACCCCCTCGCCTGCTCGGACTCCGGCGGCGCACCTCCTCACCATAGGGCACGACCAGCCGGCCGCCCGACCCCGCCACCGGTGCCTACAGTCTGCGACCATGCACGGCGCGGCGCTGGCGGCCGTCCCCCCGCTCACCGCCGGGCGGGACCTCCTGCTGGCCCTGGCCGGGGTGGCGGCCGGCATCTTCAACGGGGTGGCCGGCGGGGGGACCCTCATCGCCTTCCCCACCCTCTTGGCCCTGGGCTACCCGGCGCTCACCGCCAACGTCACCACCACCGTCGGGATCTGGCCGGGGTACCTGGGCGGCGTCGCCGGCTTCCGGGCCGAGATCGCCGACCAGCGGGCGCTCGTGCGGTTCCTCGCCCCGTCGGCCGTGGCGGGTGCGGTGGTCGGGGCGGTGCTGCTCCTCACCACCCCGTCCGCCGAGTTCGCCCGGCTCGCCCCGTGGCTGGTCCTGTTCGCCGCCGCGCTCTTCGCCGTCCAGCCGCTCCTCGTCCGCCGGTTCGGCCCGGCCGCCCACGACCACCCCACCCGGCGCCTGCTCCTCTTGGGCGGGACCTTCTGCACCTCGGTCTACGGCGGCTACTTCGGCGCGGCGATGGGGATCATCCTCCTGGCCGTGCTCGGACTCGCCCTCCCCGACACCCTGGCCCGGACCAGCGGCATGCGCACCGTGCTCTCGGTGCTGGTGAACGGGATCGCCGCCGCCGTCTTCGTGGTGCACGCCCACCTGGCGTGGGGGGCGGTGGCCATGCTGGCCGTCGGCAGCGTCGTCGGCGGCTGGGCCGGGGCCCACCTGGCCCGCCGGCTGCCCGCCCCCGCCTTGCGGGTGGTCGTCGTGGCCATCGGGGTGGCGACCACCGTCAAGCTCGCCGTGGGGTAACGGGCCCGCCGGTGGCAATTCCAGACCAATACGATAAGATTTCAGCATGAGCGCGCGGCTCCGCCAGCTGTTCTCCTTCCCCGACCCGGTGAACGAGGTGGCGGCGCGCACGGTGGCCGCCGGGGTGGTCGTCCTCTCGGTGGTCTCCCTCGCCCTCGGGGTGGGGTGGCTGCTCATCCCCCTCGCCTACGGCTTCTGGGCCCGCGTCCTGACCGGGCCGTCACTCAGCCCGCTGGGGCAGCTGGCCACCCGGGTGGTGGCCCCGGCGCTGCCCGGACGGGCGCGCCCGACCCCCGGCCCGCCCAAGCGGTTCGCCCAGGGGATCGGGGCCGTGCTCTCGAGCGCGGCGCTGATCGCCTGGGCCACCGCCGGGTGGTGGGTGGCCGGGTGGTTCGTCGGCGCGCTGGCCGCCGCCGCCTTGCTCGAGGCGGCCTTCGGCCTCTGCCTCGGGTGCCGGATCTTCACCCTCCTCATGCGGCTGGGCGTGGTGCCCGAGTCGGTGTGCGAGGAGTGCGTCGACCTCACCCGCCGCCACCCCCGGCTGGCCGGCGACCGGCCAGCCTGACCGCTCCCCCTACCCCGGCACCACCGGGTAGCGGCCCACGACGCCGGCCGACGCCCGCGCCACGAGGTCGCCGAGGGCCGCCGCCGCCTCGGCGGGGGTGACCGGGGCCAGCTCGACCTCGTCACCCGGGCGGCACTGCCCGATGAGCCACCGGTCGCACGCCGCCACCACCGCCACCACCGGGTACCCGCCCAAGGTGGCGTGGTCCGGGCCGAGGACGACCGGCGACCCGTCGGGGGGGACCTGCACCGCCCCGGTCACCATCCCCTCGGAGGCGAGCTCGCCGTGGCGACGCTCGACTCCCGGCCCGCTGGCCGGGGAGAGCCGCAGCCCAACCCGGTCGCTCGCCCCTCCCACCACCCAGACCGCCCCGGCCAGGCGGTCGAGGGCGCCGTCGGGGAACCACCCGGCGTGGGGGCCGGGCAGCACGCGGAGCACGCGGCGGCGCCCGGCGCCCTCGGGGAGGCCGGGTGCCCCGGGGGCCAGCCGGTCGGCCATCGGCCCGGCGGGGCCGGCCCGGCCCAGCTCGTCGCCGGCCACCAGCGGCCCCGGACCGATCCGGGCCAGCACGTCGGTCGAGCAGCTCCCCATCACCTCGGGCGCCGCCAGCCCCCCGGCCACGGCCAGGTAGCACCGAAGCCCGGCCTCGACCGGACCGACAGCCAGCCGCTGGGCCGGTGCCACCGGCACCACGTGGCCCGCCCCCACCTCCCGTCCGTCCACCGTCACCGGCGCGTGGCCCACCACGGCGACGTGGAGGTGGTCGGTGGCCACGAGCACCGGGCCGCGCGCCGTCACCTCCAAGGCGGCGGCCGTCACCGGGTTGCCGACCAGCCGGTTGGCCAGGGCGTGGGTCAGCGGGTCGGCCGGGCCGGCCCCGGGCACCCCGAGGTGGGCCATCCCCCGGCGGCCGGCGTCCTCGACCATGGAGAGCACGCCGGGGTCGACGACGACGAACGCGGGCCGGGCCCCCTCCGCCACCCGCATCGCCCGCCGGGCCGGGGGCGGCGGGGCGGCACCTGCGTCCCCGGCCACCGGGTCGAGGCGCACGGTGTCCCCCGGTGCGAGCACCGCGTAGGGAGGGGTGCGGGGGTCGAAGAGGCGGGCCGGGGTCCGCCCGACGAGCTGCCACCCACCCGGCGTGGCCTGCGGGTAGACGGCGGCGAACCCGCCGGCCAGGGCGAGCGAGCCGGCGGCCACCGACGGCCGGGGGGCCGACCGGCGCCCCACGGCGGCGAGCGGCGGGGGAAGCCCCGAGAGGTAGGCGAAGCCGGGCGAGAACCCCACCACCGCCACCTCCAGGACCGCGCCCGCCAGCAGGTCGGCCAGCTCGTCGGGGGCCACCTTGGCCAGGCCGCACACCTCGTCGAGGTCGGGGCCGTCGAGCACCACCGCCAGGCGGTGGGCCCGGGGCCGTGCCGCCGCCAGCGTTGCCGGGCCCAGCCAGGCCACCCGGGCGCACAGGTCGTCGAGGTCGGCCCGCCCCGGGGTCACGGTCACCAGCACCGTGCGCAGCCCGCCCACGACGTCGAGGACCCCCGGCCACCGCGCCCCCGAGACGGCGGCGGCGAGCGCCCGGGCCTCGGCGGGGCCTTCCACCGCGGCCAAGAGCCCGGCGTCGCCCACCGCCACGACCGGGCGGGCGGGCCCGCTCACCGGGCCCGGTCGGCGGCGAAGGGCGCGACGGCGACCCCGGCCTCGGCGAGGGCGCGGCGGACCGCCGCGGCGATGGCGACCGCACCGGGGGTGTCGCCGTGGACGCAAAGGGTGTCGCAGCGCAGCGCCACCACGGTGCCGTCGACCGCCGCCACCTCGCCGGTCGTGGCCAGCGACACCGCCCGGCGCGCCGCCTCGGCCGGGTCTTCCACCACCGCCCAGGCGACGCCGCGTGGGGCGAGGGTCCCGTCGGCGAGGTAGGCGCGGTCGCAGAACCCCTCGGCGACCACCGCCACCCCGGCGGCCTCGACCGCCGGACGGGTCCCGGCGCCGGCCGGCAGGACCAGCACCGTGCCGCCCCCGTGGTCGCGCACGGCGGCGGCCACCGCCACGGCACACCCGGTGTCGGTGGCCAGGCGGTGGTAGAGGGCGCCGTGGGGCTTGACCGACACCACGGTGACCCCGGCGGCCCGGGCCACGGCGGCCAGGGCGTCGACCTGGCGCACGACGACGTCGGCCACTTCCTCGGGCGACAGGCCCATCGGCCGGCGGCCGAACCCAAAGGGGTCGGGGTAGGAGGGGTGGGCGCCGACCGCCACCCCGGCCGCCGCCGCCGCTGCCACCGTCCGCCGCATGACCTCGGGGCCGCCGGCGTGGACCCCGCACGCCACGTGGGCCGTCGTCACCACGGAGAGCAGTCGCCGGTCGGTCTCGGCGTCGGTGCCCGGTGGGTCGCCGGGGGAGGGCTCGGGCCACTCGCCGAGGTCGGCGTTGAGATCGACCCGGCCGGGCGCGCCCTCGAGCCGGCGCCCGCCCGGCGCCGCCACCGGTCAGCCGGCGTCCCGGCGGGCGCCGGGCCCGCCGACGACCGCCACCCCGGCGGAGAGGACGACGCGGCGGTGGCGCACCGCCGGCACCCGGGGGCCCGGCAGCACCGTGCCGGTCACGTTGAGCGGGTCCGAGCCGGCCACCGACACCTCGCCGGGGTCGGCACGCCCCGAGCGGAGCGCGCCGAGCGCGGTCGCCGCCTCGGGCGCCGCGTACTGCTCCCCCGACAGGCCGGCGACGAACCGGCCCCCCAGGGCGAGGCCGCGGGCCTCGAGCCGGCGCAGCGCCCGCACCACCTCGCGCCAGGGGAGGCGGTAGGACTCGCGGGCCCAGACCTCGAAGGCCACCACCCCCCACCGGGCCAGCAGCTGCCAGGCCACCGCCTCGGCCAGCTCGTCGGCCGCCTCGCCGGCGAGGTCGCCCCCGGGCCCACCGGCCGCCTCGGGCAGCAGCGCCCAGCGGCCCTCGCCCAGGCCGGTCCCGACCGGGGCGCGCCGCCTTGCCAGGCCCACCGGGACCGACGGCCCCCGACGCTGGCGGGCCCGCCACCGGCTGCGGGCCGAGAGCAGCGAGCGGACGGCCGAGAAGGCGTCGGCGGTGACGAGGCCACGGGCCACCAGGTCCCACAGCCCCTCGTCGACCTCGACCGGCAGCCGCCCCGAGGCGGCGGCCAGCTCGGAGCGGAAGCACGCGCCGCGGCCGCGCAGCGCCCCCAGCACGTCGGCCGAGGCGCCGGCGGCCGGCTCGATCGGCGGGTCGCCGGTCCGCACGGCCGCCATCTGCCACCCGAGGTCATCCCTGAGCACCAGGGCGAGCGGGGTGGCCGGGGACGGCGTCGTCGACCCGCGCCGTCCCGACGACCCCTCCTCCCCACCGGGGTCGGGCCTGGGCGTGAGCCGCCCCCAGGCCACCTCGCCCGAGAGGCAGAGTTCGTCGAGCCAGCGCGGGTCGTAGCCGGCGACGCGGGCCGGGAGGAGGTGGGCCTCCCAGTCGCCGGCCGGCGCCTCCACCCCCGCCAGCTGCTCGACGGCGGCCAGCACCCCGGCCCGCCCCTCGAGCCGGCTGCCCGGTGCCACGTGCTGCCAGCGGGTGAGGAAGGCGACGTAGTCGGCGATGCTGGCCGGCTCGACCCGCCGCCGCCGCCGGGTGCGGCTGGCCGCGTGGAGCCGCACCAGGAGGTGCCGGGCGCACCAGCGCCCGTCGGGCAGCTCGATGGCCGAGCCCTCGGCCTCGAGCCGGGCCAGGCCGGTCCTCGCCCGCGCCGCGCTCATCGGAGCCCCCCGGGGGGCTCCGGCGGGCAGCGGCCCGTCGGCCACCAGGTCCTCCACGCTGACCGGGCCGGCCAGCTCGAGGTGGCCGCGCACGCACTCGGCCGCCGCCGTGTCGGGGTCGGGGAGACCGGGTCCGGTGCGCCCGCCCACCGCCTCGGCCAGTTGGCGGCGCTCGGTGGCCGCCCAGTCCCCCTCGACCGACCCGGCCCGGCCGGCGCCCTCGAGCACGCCGAACCAGGGCGCCCAGGCCGCCACCGGCCGGCAGCGGACCAGCGAGAGCAAGAGGTCGTGCAATTCGTCGGGGTCACGCGGGGCGGGCCGCACCTGGTCCAGCACCTCGGCGACCGCCGGGGGGTCGAGCGGGCCCAGCTCGTCGACGGCGACCGGGAGCCCGTCGGGCCCGGTAGCCCCGAGCCCCCGGCGCAGCGGCACCGCCCGGGACCGGCGCTCCTCGAGCGGCGCCCCGTCCAAGAACGTGTAGGGCCGGCCGGTCAGGATCCCATGGGCGAGCACCGAGGGCTCCGCCGACTCGACCAGGTGGACCTCGACCCGGCCCGACTCGAGGTCGCCCAGGAGGTCGACCAGCCCCTCGGCGTCGAGCGGCTCGGTGAGGCAGTCGGCCACCGTCTGACGGACCAGCACGTGGTCGGGGACGGGGATCGGCCCGGCGTCGGCGTTCTCCTGGCAGGCGGCGAGCGCCGGCCAGGCCGCGGCCAGCAGGTCGTCGGCGTCCATCCGCTGCAGGTGGATGGGCCGGCGCTGCCCGCCGCGCGAGCGCGGCACGATCAGCGCCCGGTTGCAGTTCCACCGCCAGCGCGCCGCCAGCATGGGGTGGGGGAGAACCGCCTGGGTCAGCACCTCCACCGCGGTGCGGCTGTTCAGCATCTTGGCCACCTGGGAGAGGGGGAAGCTGTGCTGGGGCCCGAGCGAGAGCACGACCGTGTCGTCGTCGGCCGCCGCCTGCAGCTCGAAGTCGAAGGAGACGCAGAACCGCTTGCGCAGCGCCAGGCCGAGCGCCCGGTTGACCCGGCCGCCGTAGGGGGCGTGCACGACCAGCTGGGTGCCCTCGCTCTCGTCGAAGAACCGCTCCACCACCAGGCGTTCCCGGGTCGGCAGCGCCCCGAGGGCGGCCCGGCCGGCGGCCAGGTAGGCCACGACCTGGTCGGCGACCTCGGACGAGACCCCCGCCCGCCGGCGCACCTCTTGGCGCGCCCGGTCGCCGTCGCCGGCGGCCAGCATCGGCTCCAGCCCGGCGCGCAGCCCGCCGACCTCCATCGAGAGCTCCGCCGTGCGCGAGGGTGCCTCGCCCAGCCAGAAGGGGACGGTCGGGGCGGCGTCGCCGGCGTCGTGGACCCGGACCGTGCCCACCTCCACCTTGCGGACCCGCCACGAGTGGGTGCCGAGGAGGAAGACGTCGCCGATGTTGGCCTCCACGGCGAAGTCCTCGTGCACCGAGCCCACCGTCACCCCGTCGGGGTCGAGCACCACCCGGTAGTCGCCGGTTTCGGGGATGGCCCCGCCGTTGGTGAGGGCGGCCAGGCGGGCCCCGCGCCGAGGCCGCAGCCGGCCGTTTACCCCGTCGCGGTGCAGGTGGGCGCCGCGCCGGCCGCGCCCGGTGGTGATCCCCCACGACACGAGCTCGACCACCTCGTCGAAGGCCGCCCGGTCGAGATCGGCGTAGGGGGCGGCCCGGCGGACCACGGCGAAGAGGTCGTCCTCGCTGCACTCCCCGGCCGCCGCCACCTCGGCGACCAGCTGCTGGGCCAGCACGTCGAGCGGCGCCAACGGCGGCACCAGCACGTCGAGGCGGCCGGCCCGCACGCCGGCCAAGAGGGCCGTGCACTCCACCAGCTCGTCCCGGGTGAGCGGGTACAGCCGGCCGGCCGGCGTCCCCTCCAGCTGGTGGTTGGCCCGCCCGACGCGCTGGAGGAAGGTGCCGATCGCCCGAGGCGAGCCGATCTGGCACACCAGCTCGACCGGGCCGACGTCGATGCCGAGCTCGAGCGAGGCGGTGGCCACCAGGGCCCGCAGCTCGCCGGCCCGCAGGCGGGCCTCGACCAGCCGTCGGCGTGCGGTCGACAGGCTCCCGTGGTGGGCGGCGACCAGGAGCCCCTCGGAACCCCCGTCGCCGGGGTCGAGCCGCTCGGCCAGCTGGTGGGCGACCCGCTCGGCCAGCTTGCGGGTGTTCACGAAGACCAGCGTCGTGCGGTGCTCGAGCACGTGCTCGGCGATCCGATCGAGCACCTCTGCGAACTGGGCGTGGCTCGAGACCGCCTCCAGCTCCGCCGAGGGGAGCTCGATGGCCACGTCGAGGTCCCGGCGGTGGCCGCAGTCCACCACCGCCGGGGCGGGCCGTCCCGTGCCCGAGAGCAGCCGGGCCACCACCTCGAGCGGCCGCTGGGTGGCCGACAGGCCGATCCGCTGGAGCCGGCCGCCGGCCGCCGTCACCACCTGGTCCAGCCGCTCGAGGGTGAGCGCGAGGTGGGCGCCGCGCTTGTCCCGGGCCAGGGTGTGCACCTCGTCGACGATGACGGTCCGGACCCCCGAGAGCATGGCGCGCGAGGAGGCCGCGGTGAGCAGGAGGTAGAGGGACTCGGGCGTGGTGACCAGCAGGTCGGGCGGCGACCGGCGCATGGCGGCGCGCTCGGCCGGCGGGGTGTCCCCGGTGCGGACGGCCACCGTGAGGTCGGGCGCCGACAGCCCCCGGTCGGCGGCCGCCTGGCCGATCCCGGCCAGCGGGAGCTGCAGGTTCTGGTGGACGTCGGCGGCGAGCGCCCGGAGCGGCGAGACGTAGACCACCTCGGGGACGCCGCTTGGCGGGCGGCCGGCGGCGTGGGCGCGGTAGGCGGCGTCGATGGCGACCAGGAACCCGGTGAGCGTCTTTCCGGTCCCGGTGGGCGAGGCCACCAGCACGTCTCGGCCCGAGGCGATCAACGGCCAGGCGGCCGCCTGCGGCGCGGTCGGCCCTCGGGGGAACTGCCCTGCGAACCAGGCGCCGACCGCCGGGTGGAAGGCGTCGAGCGGCGAGGAGGCCCCCACGGGCGCGGTGTCGGCGGTCACTGCCACCCCCCCATTCCACCAGGCGGCAGTGACGGCCGCGCCGGGACCGCTCCCCGGGGGCCGGGCGACTACGCCCCGGGGACCGGCGGGGACAGCGCGGCCGGGCGGTCGAGCACCGAGGCCACCACGGCCCGGCCGGTGTCGATGAGCTGCCCCGAGGCGGAGAAGTCCCGGTAGTCGCCCTCGGTCTGGCCGCTCAGGCCGAACACCACGACCTCCACCCCGGGGGGCACGAGCGCCAGCTCCCGGGTGAGGCGCGAGTGGACCGAGACGAACAGCGCGTTCAGCATCGCCTCCACCGGCCGCTGGGGCACCGGCGGCCGGTAGTGGAGCGGCCCGCACAGAAGGACGTAGACGCGGGTGGCCCCGGCGGCGATGGGCCGCATGATCGGCACGTTGTTCACCACCCCCCCGTCGATCAGTGTCTCGCCGTCGATCGAGACCGGCGGGAGGAGCGAGGGGATGGCCGCCGAGGCGAGGACCGCCTCCACCGCTGTCCCCTCGACGAGCCAGCGCTCCTGGCCGTCGTCGAGCGAGGCGGCCACCACCTCCAAGGGGACCTCGGCGTCCTCCAGCCGCTCGAACTCGAGGCCGTCCTCGACGACCTTGCGCAGCCCGGCGTTGGTGTGCACCGCCGGGCGGTGCTGGAGGAAGGTCCACGGCCCGTGGGCCCGGCTGCGGGGGAAGACCTGCTCGCCGGTGAGGTTCCGCCAGATGTCCTCGAGCTTCTTCACCCCCGCCGGCGTCGGGTTCCCGCAGTAGGCGGCACCGTTGACCGCGCCCACCGAGGCGCCGTAGACGCGATCGGCCCTGATGCCCCGGTCGACCAGCTCGGCCAGCATGCCCACCTGGACCGCGCCCCGGCTGCCGCCCCCGCCCAGCACGAACGCCGTCCAGCCCCGGGCCTCCCGGTGGCGGCGGGACCGCCAGTGGGCGGCCCGTGACCACCACCCGCCGCCACCCGGCGGCGGCGGGTTCACCGGGGCGCCCCCCGGCGCCGGCCCCCGGGGCGCACCGTCCCGTGCCCGTTGGTGGCCGTCGGCGGCACCGGTGGCCGGCCCCCCTCCGCCTGCCGGTGCAGCCACTCGTCACGCCCGGCTCTGTCCCGGCGCACCGCCCAGCGCAGCGACACCACGGCCAGCACGAAGAAGGCCGCCAGGAAGAGGCCGAAGACGGCGTAGAACGCCGCGTCGGCCCCGGTCACGACGGCCGCGGGCAGTGCCGGAGGGACGATCACCATCACCGCCAGAGGCTAAAGCACCCAGGGGGGTTGATACAGCCACCTGCCACACTGCGAACCGTGCGCACCTCCTCCCACTCCCCGGCGACCGGACGGCGCCGACCCACGGTCCGCCGCCGGTCGGCGGTGGGCGGCGGGCCGGCGGCGCTGCTCGCCCGGCTGCGCGGCGACGCCGCCCGGCGCCCGCTGGTCGACCCCGGGCTGGCCGGCGGCCTGCGGGAGTGGCTCGAGGACGGGGTGGCCGACCTGGTGCCCGAACGGGCCGCCGCCGGTCCGCCGCTCATCGTCGACCGCTGGGCCCTGGTCCCAGGCGCCCGTCCGGTGGACGGCCCGGCGGTCACCACCGCCCTGGCCCGCGACCTCATGGTCGGGGCGCTGTTCCGCCAGTTCGTCGTGACCGGCCGGATCGGCGACCCGGTGGCCGACGCCCTGGCCGCCCTCCGGGTCGACGACCGCGACGACTCGGTCATGGAGTTCCTGCGGCGCCTCCCCCTCGACGAGCGGTCCTCGCTCCACCGCCAGGTGGCGGCGCACGCCCGGCTGCTCGTCACCCGCTGGCCGCCGGTGGCCCCGGGGTGGCTGCCCAAGACGGCCGACCGGGTGAGCGTCCCGCTGGCCGGCGGACGGATCGTGCTCAGCGCCGTGCTCGACCTCGTCCTCGGCGCACCGGCCGGCGACCGGGCCTCGGTCTGCGTCGTCGACGTGCGCTCGGGCGAGCGGCGGGCCGAGCACCGCGACGACCTCCACTTCCTCGGCCTGCTCGAGACGGTGCGGGCCGGGGCCCCCCCGTTCCGGCTGGCCACCTACTACACGGCCACCGGCGAGGTCGACGTCGAGGACGTGGACGACGCGCTGCTCTCCGAGGCGGTGCTGCGCACCATCGACGGGGTGCGGCGCGCCCTGCCCGCAGCAAAGGCGGCGGCGTGATCCCGACCACGCTGCCCGCCGCCGCCCTCCCCCGGGCCCGCACCCTGACCGACGCCCTCCTCTCCCCGGCGGGACCCGCCCCGGCCCCTGCCGCGCTCGACGCGCTGCGTGCCCGGCTCGCCGCCGGCCTGGCCGCCGTCGGGCCGGCGTCCGGACCGGTCCTGAGGATCGACGCCTTCGCCCTGCGGACGGCGACCGGGGCCGACGCGGGAGCGGCCGGCCGCCCCTTCCGCTGGACGCCGAGGACCGCCCGACGGACGCTCGGCGTGGCCGCGGTGCGCCACTGCCTGGTGGGCGGCGGCCGCACCCCGGCCGAGGCGGTGGCGGCCAGCGCGGCACGCCTCGTCGAGGACGCCCGCCACGGACTGGCCCGCCGGGGTACCCCCGCCGCGTGGCTGGCCTCGCTGCCCGGGGGCGCCCGTGCCCAGGTCCTGGCCGAGGCCACCACCTGGGCCACCCACCTCTACGAGGCCGTCGAGTGGCACCGGCTCGCCCGCCCGCCCGCCGTCGGGGCCCCCGACCGGTGGTGGGACTGCCCGGGCCCCGTGGCGGTGGCCCTGCGGGGGCGGGCCGACGCCCGGTTCCCGCTGCCCGGCGGGGGCGAGGCGCTCCTCACCATGGTCGCCGGCCGGCCGGGGCCCTCCGGCCGGGTCGAGCTGGGGCTGGCCGCCCTGGTCGACGTGGTGGCCCGCCCCACCGCCCGGCCGCCGTCGCGGGTGGTCGGGTGGTGGCCCGAGTGCGGCCGGGCGCTGGTGCTCGCCGTCGACCTGGGCCTGCTCTCCGAGACGGCGGGCTCGGTGACCGAGGCGGTGCGCCGCGCCGCCGGCGACCGGCGCCCGGGGCCCGTGCACGAGTGCGCCATCGAGGTCCCCGCGGCCGCCTGACGGCCGCCGGCCGGGGACCCGGGACCCAGCCAGTAGGGTTCACCTTCGGCCCATGCAGACCCGTGACGACATCAGGAACGTGGCCATCGTGGCCCACGTCGACCACGGGAAGACCACCCTGGTCGACGCCATGCTCCGCCAGACCGGCGCCTTCCGGGCCAACGAGGAGCTGACCGACCGCGTCTTGGACTCGGGCGACCTCGAGCGGGAGAAGGGCATCACCATCCTGGCCAAGAACACCGCCGTGCGCTATCGGGGGGTGAAGATCAACATCGTCGACACCCCGGGCCACGCCGACTTCGGCGGCGAGGTGGAGCGGGGGCTCACCATGGTCGACGGGGTCCTGCTCCTGGTCGACGCGTCGGAGGGGCCCCTGCCCCAGACCCGCTTCGTCCTGCGCAAGGCGCTGGAGGCCCGGTTGCCGGTGGTGCTCGTGGTGAACAAGGTCGACCGCCCCGACGCCCGCATCGACGAGGTGGTCCACGAGGTCGAGGGGCTGTTCTTGGACCTCGACGCCGACGAGGAGCAGATCGTCTTCCCCATCCTCTACGCCAACGCCCGGGCCGGCTGGGCGTCCACCGAGCGCGGCGCGCAGGGCACGGACCTCGGGCCCCTGTTCGACGCCATCACCCGGCACGTCCCCGCCCCGGTCTACGACCCCACGGCGTCGCTCCAGGCGCTGGTCTGCAACCTCGACGCCTCCCCCTACGTCGGGCGCCTGGCCGTCTGCCGCGTCTACCACGGCACCCTGCGCAAGGGCGAGACCGTGGCCTGGTGCCGGCTGGACGGCACCGTCGTGCGCACCAAGGTGACCGAGCTGTACGTGACCGACGCCCTCGACCGGGTGCCCACCGACGAGGCCGGTCCGGGTGAGATCGCCGCGGTGGCCGGCATGGTCGACATCACCATCGGCGAGACCCTGGCCGACGCCGAGAACCCCGTCGCACTGCCGGCCATCACCGTCGACGAGCCCAGCCTGACCATGACCATCGGCATCAACACCTCCCCCTTGGCCGGGGCCGACGGGACCAAGCTCACCGCCCGCCAGGTGAAGAGCCGCCTCGACGCCGAGCTGGTCGGCAACGTCTCGCTGCGGGTCGGCCCCACCGACCGCCCCGACACCTGGGAGGTGCAGGGTCGCGGCGAACTCCAGCTGGCCGTCCTGGTCGAGACGATGCGCCGGGAGGGGTTCGAGCTGACCGTGGGCAAGCCCCAGGTGGTCACCCGCCAGATCGACGGTGTCCTCCACGAGCCGATGGAGCGGGTGGCCGTCGACGTGCCCGACGACTACCTGGGCGTGGTCACCCAGCTGCTGGCGCTGCGCAAGGGGTCGATGGAGGAGATGGTCAACCACGGGACCGGGTGGGTCCGGCTCGACTACCGGGTCCCGGCCCGCGGCCTGGTCGGCTTCCGCACCGAATTCCTGACCGAGACCAGGGGCACCGGGGTCCTCCACCACGTCTTCGACGGCTGGGAGCCCTGGCACGGCGAGCTGCGCACCCGGCGCAACGGCTCCATGGTGGCCGACCGGCGCGGGGTCACGACCACCCACGCCCTCATGAACCTCCAGGACCGGGGCACCCTCTTGGTGGGGCCGGCCGTCGACGTCTACGAGGGCATGGTGATCGGGGAGAACGCCCGGGACGACGAGATGGACGTCAACCCGACCAAGGAGCGCAAGCTCACCAACGTCCGCTCGTCGACGGCCGAGGAGCTGGTCCGGCTGACCCCGCCGCTGCACCTCTCGCTCGAGCAGGCACTCGAATTCATCGCCGAGGACGAGTGCGTCGAGGTGACGCCGGGCGCCGTCCGGCTGCGCAAGGTCATCCTGGACGGCTCGATCCGCGGGCGGCTGCGCAGCCGGGCCCGCAACGCCCGCGCCGACTGACCCGGGCACGGGCCCGGGCGGGAGCCGAGTGCCAACCGCGGTCGCTACCCTCTGGGGACCGCACTAGCGGCGGGCGCTGGGAGGGATGGCAGAGCGGACAAATGCGCGGCTCTTGAAAAGCCGTGGGGCTTCGGTCCCCGTGGGTTCGAATCCCACTCCCTCCGCTCGGGGTCGGTGACAAGACCAACCCCACCTCGACGACAGAACCGCCGTCGAGTTCGTCGTCAGTATGGACGTCGGGTGTGTCACCGGCACCGCAACTCCAATGAACCGGGATTTCCGAGGCTTCCCGGCGCCGATCACCCGATCTCGGGCGTTTGCGACCGCTCAAAGGGGGCGGTTGCCCATCGCAGTACCCGGCTCCACAATGGGCAACATGCCCGCACCGCCTTCGGCGCCACGTCTTTTTGTGCACCCGGACCGTCTCTTCCCGGTGGACCCAAGCGAGCGTGCAATCGCGCGCCGCCTCTACGAATCGGTGCGCAAGCTGTCAATTGTCTCCCCGCACGGACACGTCGACCCGCAGCTGCTGGTCGAGAATGCGGCATTCGCCGATCCGACCTCGCTCTTAGTGACCTCGGACCACTACGTGACGCGGCTGCTGCACGCGGCGGGGGTGGAATTCGATCTTCTCTGCACCGGAGCCGCTCCGAGGTCCGAAGCCTTCGCCCGCCAGCAGTGGCGCCTGTTCTGCGCGCACTGGCCGGCGCTGCGCGGGACCGTTGTTCAGCACTGGCTCGAGTGCCAACTCAACGAGATCTTCGGCGTCGAGCTCGTCCCGTCGGCCGAGACGGCCGACACGCTCTACGACCAGGTGGCGGCGTGCCTCGCCAGTGACGAGTGCCGGCCCCGGGCCTTGTTCGACCGCTTCGGCATTGAGGTGCTCGCCACGACCGACGACCCGGCCAGCGACTTGTCGGCCCACGACACCCTGGCGGCCGACCCCGGGTGGAACGGACGCGTCATCCCGGCCTTCCGTCCCGACCGCTTTGTGGAGGCAGACCGGCCCGGGTGGCGCGATGCCGTAGCGGAGCTGGGCCGTGCAGCAGGGACCGACACGGACAACTACGTTGGCTTCGTCTCGGCACTTGAGCGTCGCCGCCAGGCGTTCCGCGAGCGGGGTGCCACCACCGCCGACCATGCGCACCTCGACGCCCGAGCCGAGCCGCTCGACACTGCCGAGGCGGTCCGCCTCTACAGCGCGGCGAAGCGGGGCGAGATCTCACCAGAGGGCGCGGCGGCTTTCCGCCGTCACATGATTTTCGAGATGGCGCGCATGTCCTGCGATGACGGTCTGGTCATGACGCTGCACCCTGGGGTTCTCCGGGATCACCACGGGCCGACCGCGGCCCGCTACGGACCCGACCGTGGCGCCGACATCCCGTTACGCTGCGAGTTCACCGAGGCACTGCGCCCCCTGCTCGAGCGGTTCGGCAACCACCGCGGCTTCCACCTCATCGTCTTCACGACGGACGAAACCGCCTGGTCGCGAGAGCTCGCCCCCCTGGCGAGCTTCTACCCCGCGGTATTTCTCGGCGCGCCGTGGTGGTTCCTCGACAGTCCCGGTGCCATGCGGCGCTTTCGCGACGCGGTCACCGACATCGCCGGGTACGCGAAGACGTCCGGCTTCGTGGACGACACCCGTGCCCTGTGCTCGCTGCCGGTGCGCCACGACATGGCGCGCCGGGTGGAGGCGGGGATCCTGGCCCGTCGGGTCGCCGAGCACCGCATGGGGGAAGACGAGGCGGCCGATTTGTTGGCGGACCTGGTGGCGCTCCAGCCGGCGGCGGTGTTCAAACTCGACATTGGTGACCAGTGATGGCCAAGACGTTGCACGCCGGTTCCCTCATCGTCGAGGTCGATGACGGCGGCGTGAGGGTCGAGGCCCCCGTGCACGTGGAGCCCCCAGCGCGGGGCGACGGTGCAGCTCGCCACGCCCTCTTTGGGATCAAGCCTCGCGGTAGTAGTGGTCCTGCTCGAGGTCGTCGAGGAGGCTGGGTCCGGTCGGCTCCCACGCGACCAGCTCCCGGGTGACGGCGGCGGTGGCGGGACAGTCGACGGCGACGAAGTGGCCCAGGTGGGCGAAGTGTTCGGCGGCGTCGTCGGGAGCAACCGACGCCGCCGGTATGCCGAGGTGTCGGCCGATCGCCTCGGCGATCTCGCAAAAGGGGACGCCCTCGTCGGCGACCGCGTGCAGGACCGAGCCCGGGGGGGCGGCCTCGACGGCCAGGCGGGCCAGGCGGGCGGCGTCGGATCGGTGCACGGCCGGCCAGCGGTTGGTGCCGTTGCCCACGTAGCCGGCCACGCCCCGCTGGCGGGCGATGCCGACGAGGGTGGCCACGAACCCGTGGTCGCCGTCGCCGTGGACCGTCGGGGGGAAGCGCAGCACCGACGAGCGGACGCCCGTGCCGGCCAGGGACAGGGCGAGCAGGGCGGTGGCCGCCCGGCGTCCTGCGGGGTTGGCCCGGACCTCGGCGCTGGGTACGAGCCCGTCGTCCTCGGTGGCCACCCGACCGGACCTGAGCCCGAGCATGCCCGAGGCGAGCACGAAGGGCCGGTCGGTGCCGGCCAGGGCCGCGCCCATGGCCTCCACGGCCCGCCGGTCGGCGGCCGCGGCGGCGGCAAAGTTGCCGCTCCAGGCCAACTCGTGCTGGAACGCCAGGTGGATGACCCCGTCGGCGTCGGCGGCCGCCCTGGCCAGCCCGTCGGGGTCGTCGACGTCGCCCCGCTGCACGATGGCCCCCGCCGCCTCCAGTCGCTGCGCCGATCGATCCGAGCGCGCCAGGCCGACCACCTCGTGGCCGGCGCCGAGCAGCTCGGGCACGACGGCCGAGCCGATCCAGCCCGATGCGCCAGTGACGAAGATCCTCATGGTGGTGGCTCCCGCAGGCATTGATGTCAGCAACTGCCATCACCTTAGACCTCATGTCAGTGACTGTCAACGCTAGGATGAACCTCATGGGCCGATGGCAGCCGGACAGCCGCGGCCGGCTGCAGGAGGCGGCTCTGGCGCTCTACGCCGAGCAGGGATTCGACCAGACGACGGCCGCCCAGATCGCCGACCAAGCCGGGCTGACCGAGCGCACCTTCTTCCGGCACTTCGCAGACAAACGAGAAGTGCTCTTCGGCGGATCCGACCTCCTCCAGGAGCGGATCGTGGGCGGGGTGGCCGGCGCGCCGGTGACCGACGGTCCCCTCGACGCCGTGGTCCGGGGACTCGACGCCGCCGCCGCCATGCTCGGCGAGTTCCGCCGGGACCTGGCCCGCCAGCGCCACGAGGTGATCGCCGCCAACCCCGAACTGCACGAGCGCGAACTGGCCAAGCTGGCTGCCTACGCGGCGGCGGTCGCCGCCGCCCTGCGCCAGCGGGGCGTGGGCGAACCGCAGGCGACGTTCGCTGCCGAGGCCGGCATGACCGTGCTGCGGGTGGCCGTGGAGCGGTGGGCCGGCGGGGACGACGACCGGGACCTCGTCGCCATCATGCGGGACTCTGTGGCCGCACTCCGGGCGGTAGCAGCCGGCGGATGAGGCCCGGACCGCCATCGAGAAGGTCCTCCCGGGCGCGGAGTGCACCGCCGCGATGAGAGGCCCCTCGCGCAAGGGATGGGCGTGAGCCCCGCCCTCGGCCGGCGCCACCCCGGCGAACCGGTCGATGGCCCCCGAGTCGTCCGCCGACGTGCGGCTCCCAACTCCGACCTCGTCTGGCGCGGACCACTGGCCCGGGGAACGCCGGGCCCGGCGTGACCAGCGCCCCGAGCGCGGTTCCCGGCACGGCGAGACCGCGGTGGGCGGCACTGGCCGTCCTCTGCATCGCCGTGCTCATGTCGAACCTCGACAACACCATCCTCAATGTCGCCCTACCGACCTTGGTCGACCAGCTGAAGGCCACCACCGAGGAGCTCCAATGGATCGTTGACGTCTACGCCATGGCCTTCGGAGGGCTGCTGCTCACCGCCGGCAGCCTCGCCGACCGGTTCGGGCGCAAGCGGCTGTTCGTCGCCGGTCTGGTGATCTTCGGCGGCGGATCACTGGGCGCGGCGTTCTCCGGCAACGTGGACCCGCTCATTGCCTGGCGGGCGGTGATGGGGGCCGGTGCCGCCATGACGATCCCCTCGGGGCTGTCCATCGTCAACGACCTGTTCCGTGACCCGACCGTGCGCGCCCGGGCGGTGGGGTTCTGGTCGGGCACCATCGGGCTCGGCATCGCCGTCGGGCCGGTGGCGGGCGGGCTGCTCCTCTCACGGTTCTGGTGGGGGTCGGTCTTCTTGGTCAACGTCCCGGTCGTGGCCGTAGGGATCGTGGGGACGGTGCTGCTCGTCCCCGAGTCTCGCAGCGCCGCGCCCCGGACCCCTGATCCCCTCGGTGCGCTGGCGTCGATCGCTGGCCTGGGCCTCATTCTGTGGGCGATCATCGAGGGCCCCACCCACGGCTGGTTGTCCGCCGAGGTCGTGGGGGCCGAGGCCGCCGGCCTGGTCGTCCTCGCCGGCTTCGTCATCTGGGAACACCGGAACGACCATCCGATGTTCCCGTTGCGGTTCTTCCGGTCGAGGCGATTCAGCGTGGCCGCCGTCTCGTTGGTCGCCGGGGTCTTCGCCCTCCTGGGCGGGCTGTTCGTCCTGACCCAGTTCCTCCAGTTCGCCCTGGCCTACTCGCCGCTCGGCGCCGGCGTCAGGATCCTGCCGATCGCCGCCGTACTGGCCGCCGGGGCCCTGGGGTCGCCGCGGTTGGTGCGGCCCATCGGCACCAAGCTCGTGGCCTGCGCCGGCCTCGCCCTCATCGCGGGCGGGCTGACCCAGATCGCCGCAATATCCTCGGTCAGCACGACGTATCTCCAGTCGCTGCCGGGCATGCTCCTCATGGGCCTGGGGGCTGGGCTCCTCATCCCCGCCGCCACCGAGTCGGTGCTCGGCGCCCTCGACCAGGACGACGCCGGCGTGGGGTCGGCGACCAACCCCACGTCGATGCAGGTGGGCGGTGCCCTCGGCGTGGCGGTGATCGGGAGCGTGCTCGCCAACCGCTACCAGCACGCCATGCAGTCGGTCCTCGCCGGGCGCCACGTCCCCGATGCCGCCGCCAATGCCATCTTGGGCTCGCTCGGTGGCGCGCTCGCCGTCGCCCACCTCGTCGGAGGCTCCCTCGGGACGGCGCTGTCCCACGCGGCTCGAGCGGGGTTCATGCAAGGCGCCCGCACCGGGTTCGTCGTCGCCGCCGTCATCACCGCGGCCGGCGCGCTCCTCGTCCTGGTTGCGCTGCCTTCCCGGGCGCCGGGGGTGGCGCCACGACCGGCGCTTCCGCAGATGGCGGGTGGCGACGCTCGGCCGAATGGGCTGGGAAGCTCGCCCACCGAGGACGCGGCCCGAGATGACCCACCCTGCGAGCGCTGAGCGTCGAGTTCCCACCGCCGCGTGCACCGGGTGGGAATCTTCGCAGTCGGCGACCCGTCTTGCGCCACCGAGCCCGATCCGAAGTGGCGGCCGCGAGCAGCGTTGACCACCTCGAGCCCGTTCAGGTGCTTCGCCAGCGCCGCGGGAGGGGTTGAAGGAGGGCTCCCTCTGTTCGCCCGGGCCACATGGCGCGCCGCGGCGCGCCGCGGTCGGATGCCCGCCGTCAGTCCCCCACCGGTTCCTCGCCGGCCCGCCGCACCAGGTGGTACATGCGCAGCCGGCCGTAGTCCTTGGCCGCGGGCATATGGCCGACGTAGTGGCAGCCCAGGTCGTGGCATCCCGCCAGCTCGACCAGGGCGGCGAAGGCCTCCGTCACGTAGACCTCCCCGGGAGGGGTCACCGGCTCGATCCTCGCCGTCCGGCTGATGTGCGATCCCATGAACGTCGGCGTCCCGAGCACGGGGTCGACGAGGGGGACGACCGGTCCGACGTGCCCGGACAGTCTGAGGGAGAGGTGCAACGGGAGTCCGGCGGCGCCGAAGTCGATGCCGCCCACGGCGTCTTGGAGGTCGAGCGCGCAGCGAGCCGCCGCCGGCGCGTCGGCCAGCACCCCGATCAGGGCGTCGCCCCAGGTGTTGCGGTACTCGACTGACGACCCGTGGCGGTCCAGGACCCCGGCCAGCGAGCCCATGACGACGCGGGAGAACGCCACGATCTGCTCGTCGGGCAGTTTGGAGAAGCCGCGCATGTCGCCGACCAGCAGGGCGCGGACCACCCGACCCGCCGCCTCAGTCGACGTCGGTCCCGGGGACCGGGGGTGGTCACCGACGTATTCGAGGCCGACCGGGGCGAAGGACACGACGTCGCGCCCGGTGCGGCGCCACGCGGCCACGTCGGCGGCCGTCCCGACCGCTCCGGCGCCCGGCACCCCGTCCCACACAGCGAGCTGGAAGACCTCGGCGTCGAGGAACCGCGCCCGCAGCAGCGCCAGCCCCATGGCCAGTTGGGCGGCGTGCCCGAAGAGGGCGTCGTCCCCGAGGTGCCGACCCTCGGTCGCGTACGTCACCGACTCGGCGGACTCGAGGCACCGGTGGAAGCGACCGACCCACTCGGGCCCCGAGGGCTCCACCGAGGCCCGCAGGAAGTCGTCCAGCGCGAAGGGGAGCACCACGTGGAGCTCCGCCCCCGCGTCGAGCAGCGCCTCGGCCCACAGGATGTCTGCGCCGGCGGCCAGCGATCCGTAGGCGAACCCCACCCGCCGGGTGCCGAGCACCTCGGCGATCCGGGCGCTGGCGCTGGCCTCGTCGAATCGACGCCGCGGCCCGGTCCCGTCAGCGGCGGCGACCATGTGCCCGCAGTAGTGGGCGACCGCCGGTCCGGCCAGCGCCGACAGGATCCCGGGATCGACCCCGGTCATCGAGCACACCATGCGCAGTTGGCGGCGGGTGGTCGACACGGCGCCGAAGTCCCCCTCGTGGCGTTGTGCCGCGCGCTCCAGCTCGGCGCGGGCCTCGTCGGCCTGGCCGAGCAGCAGCCGGGCCTCGGCCAGGGTGGCGGCCGCGTAGTACGAGTCGTCGCCGGACCCCGCTACCGCCGCCATCGCCTCGGCGGCGAGCGCACACCCCGCGTCGGGGTCACCGGCCACGAGGTTGAGCGTGGCCGCGTTTATGGCGGGGAAATAGCCCCCGCTCCGCTCCCAGATCCGCCGGTACGACGAGGCCGCGACGGCCGCCAGCTGCCGGCGCTCGTCACCCCTGGCGGCCAGGGCCCGGTCCTTCTGGATGCGGGCACGGAGGGCGGCGACGTCCTCGGAGTCGACCCCGGTCAGACCCAGCTCGTCGAACCGCCGCCCGGCCTCCTCGGTGGCCCCGGTGCGGGCCAGGGCCAGGACGGCCCGGTAGGCGAGCTCCACGTCGCCGGGATGCTCCTCGAGCCCGCGCCGGGCGGTGTCGTAGGCGGCCAGCAGCTCGCCGCGCCGCTCCTCGCGCCGCACCGACTCCAGCCACTGCGCCTCCGGGACGACTGCGGGGTCGACCGGGAGGGTGTCGTCCGGCGCGGCCACGGGCGCATCTTAGGTTTCGAGCCCTCGGCCACCGCCCCCGGACCACCCCTTGGGGGGGCCGGTGCGGCGCGACCCGTGCCTCAACCTCCCTTCGACGCCACCGTTTCGCGTTCGAGGGGCGTGAGCGGCGAGACGACCGAGGCACCGGATGCCTCGAGCAGGGCTCCGGGGTCGCCGCAGTCGGGACAGTCCGGCCAAAGTCGGATCTGGGTCTCGCTGTTGTACTCCGCGACGAACGCACCGGTCGGGTCGAACGAAGGGTCGCCGGTCGGCGTCTCGTCGTGGTCGGCCTGCATGAGTTGGCCGGTCCTGGCGTTCCACAGCCGCATGGTGTCGTCGACACTGGTGGTGGCGACGTAGCGGCCGTCCGGGCTGTAGGCCACGCCGTCCAGCCCGCGGGTGTGGCCGACCAGCTCGAGCACCGGCCGGTCGGTGGCCACGTCGAGCACGGTGGCCGTGCTGTCCCAGGAAGCGACGGCCAACCGGTCGCCGGCCGGGTCGAAGGCGACGCCCGACAGCTGGCCCCGCTCGACGAAGGTCTCGAACGGCCTGGCCGTGTCGGTCCGGCCGATCCGCACCTGGCCGCAGAACGACCAGACGGCCACCAGCCGATCGTCGGCGGAGATCGCCGGGGACTGCCCCTCGCCTGTTGTGCACTTCGCCGACCAGCCGTCGCCCACGACGGTGTGCCCGGTGGCCAGGGTGGTCACGTGCAGCCCTCCGCTCTGGTCGACCACCACCAGCAGACGGTCGTCGTCGCTGAAACTCACCCCCCTCGGCGCAAGGGCCGGCAAGGTGAAGACGGTTCTAGCGGTCGCCGTGTCCACCACCCGGACCGTCGTGGTTGCGGCGTCGTCTGTCCACTCGGCGGCCAGCCTGGCGTCGGGGCTGAGGACGACGCCGAGTGTCTGCTGGCCGGTGGCGAGGACGGTCGGGTGGGGCACCTGCCGACCCGACGGCAGCCTCCACCTCTGGACGAGCACGTCGTTTCCCGACCGGTTGAGCGCCACCAGCTCGTGGGGCCGCCACCCGATCTCGTTGCCGCAGCCGCAGACCGTCGCCGACACCGTGGCCGACCACGGGCCGCCGGCCCGGTAGATGCGGGCGGTGCCGTCGGTCGACGCGGTGGCGACGTCGGCACCGTCGGGACTGAAGGTGACGGTGTCGAGCTTCGCCGTCTGGCCCTCGAGCGTCACCTGCTCCTCGTCGGGGATGATCGACCAGACGCCCCCGGTGCCGTCGGCGTTGCCGACGGCGATCTCCTTTCCGTCGGGGCTGATGGCGACGTCGGTGACGGCGGTGCCGGTCTCCGGGGTCAGCACGGAGAACATGGTCCAGGTCTTCGTGTTCCACAGGTCGATGTCGGCGCTGACGTCGCCGGCTGTGTCGTCCAGCTGTGCCCCAACGACGAGGAGGCCCCCCCGGAGCGCGATCGGGCTGGACTCTGTCGTGTTGAGGGTCTGGCCGGGTGGCACCAGTGTGCGCACGATCTGCCCGGTGGCGACGTCGACGACCTCGGTGGCCTTCTCGGACCCCACGACCACGGACTGCCCGTCGGAAGTGAAGGCGAGGGTCTGGTCGGCCCCGGGGGCGGAGAGGGAGAACCTGGCGGCACCGCTAGAAAGGTCCCACAACGTCATGCCCAGGTTGGTGGTGGCCGCCACCAGCGACCCGTCGGGGCTGAAGGCGATGGCGTTGGGCTCACCGTGGCCCACCAGTCGGGACCGGACGGCTCCAGTGGCCGGGTCGAGGAGGTCGACCCCCGTGGTGGTGCCGACGGCCAGCACCGTGCCCTTCGGGTTGTAGGCGACGGCGCCGGCCTGGGTCGAGAGGTGCCGGCGGTAGACGACGCGCCCCGTCGCGGGGTAGAGCACGAGCACGTCGCCGTCGCAGACGCTCTCGGCCAACCGGTTGCCCGCCGGGCTGTAGGCGACGGTCGGGCCCCCCTCACCGGGGCAGTGCTCGAAGGACACGGTGGGCAGGGCCACCCGGACCGAGGAGGCGTCCATGGCCTGGCGCAGCGCCGCCACCGCCTGGGGGATGGGCGAGACCTCGACCGCCCGTCGGGCGAGGAGGACCGCTACCTCGGGGTCGGCCAACAGCTCGTTCTGGCTCTCCGCCGCCAGCGCCTCGGCCCGGGCGGTGGTGCTGGCCGTGACCGCCTGGTCCCGCGACACGAGGGCCAGCACGCCGAGCCCGACGGCGACCACGACCAGGGCCGCCAGGGCGCCGACCCCGGCGCGGGCGAGCCGCCGGGCGCGCCGGTGCTGGCGGATGTCCTCGCCCTCGAGCTCGTCCTTGGCCACCCCGTGCATGGGCGCGGCGAGGTCCGCCACGGCCGAGCGGAAGCGGGTGTTGCGCAGGTCGAGGTCGGTCTCGGTGCGCGCCCAGCGCAGGTCCAGGTGGCGGGGCTCGGCGACGAGGGCTCCGCGCAGCGCCTCGGGCACGGCGGTGGAGGCGGCGCTGAAGTCACCGAGGGCGGGGTCCCACCCCCACTCCCCGTCGGTCACCACCGGCAGGATCCGGTCGACCGACTTGGACTCCAGCCAGTGCGAGATCTCCTTGTTCACCCACTCCGACTGGGCGGCCTCGGGTGAGGCGAACAGTACGAACCAGTCGCTCTCGTCGAGGGCGCGCTCGATGGCCGACCACAGGTGGGGGTTGGTCGAGAGCCCGGTCTCGTCCCGGAAGATCCGCAGCGCCCGTCGGCTGTTCCAGGGCTTGGCCAGCAGCTGGAGCCCCCGCTGGATCGCCGGCGCGAGGCGGCCGTCGGCCGCATGGCTGTAGGAGATGAACCCTTCGTAAGCCATTCGCTGTCCCCGGTCGTGTTCGGCGAGATTCTCACATGTCCCGACGGCCGGCGCCCGGGATCTCCGTCAACCGGGCCCGGCCCTGACCTCGGGAATCGCGACCCTCAGCCGTCGGCCACCGGCTCCATCCCGAAGCGGGCCATGAGCGCTCTTTCCTCGTCGGGGGTGGGCGGCTCCTCGCGGCCCCACAGGTCGTGGAGGGCGGCGAAGTAGGCGTCCATCGCCGGTGCGTGGATGACGAGGAGGCGGGCCTCTTGGTCCCCGGCGTTGCCGAAGGTGTGCGCCGTCCCCCGCGGGACGAGCACGAACCCCTCCGGCCCCACCGCCAGCTCCTCTCCCTCCACCACGACCGAGACCAGCCCGTCGAGGACGAAGTAGGCCTCCGAGCAGTTGGTGTGGCGGTGGGCCGGCGGCCGGCGGCCCCGCGGGGGCAGGGTGCGCTCCATGAGCGAGAAGTCGCCACCGTCCAGCTCGGCCAGCGCCTTGAAGGCCATCACGCTGCCGCGCGCCGTGTACCGCCTGGCTCCCTCGCCGGGCCCCAGCACTCGAGGTGTCATCGCACCGCCTCCGTCGTCGATCGTGGGCGCCGGGCGCCCCGGGCCGGTGTCAGCCGATCTGCGCCCGCAGCCCCGTGAGCCAGGCGTCGGCCTCCCGCCAGGCGTCGTCCGCCTCGCGCCGGCGGGCCGGGGCGTGGGCGCCGGTGGCCGCGTAGGAGCCGAGGAACTTCACGCCGGCCAGTTCGGCGTGGAGGTCACGGAGGCAGTCGGCCACCACCTCGTCGCCGACGTGGCCGTCGAGGTCGATGACGAAGCAGTAGTCCCCCAGCCCGCGCTTGGTCGGCCGCGACTCGAGCTTGGTCAGGTTGATGTTGCGCGCCGCGAACTGCCCGAGGATGCCGTGGAGGCTGCCGGGCCGGTCGGCCCGCTGGAAGCAGACGATGCTGGTGCGGTCGTGCCCGGTGGGTCGGGGGATCCCCGAGCGGGCCACCGACACGAAGCGGGTCTGGTTGCCCGGGAAGTCCTCCACGTCCTCGGCCAGCACCGCCAGGCCGTAGAGGTCGGCGGCGAGGCGGGGGCCGATGGCCGCGCTCGTCGGCTCGGGGTGCTCGCCCAACTGGCGGGCCGCGTCGGCCGTCGAGTTGCTGGCCACCACCTCGGCACCGGGCAGCCGCTCGGCCAGGAACCGCCGGCACTGGGCCACCGCGACGGGGAAGGAGAGCACCTGTCGGACGTCGGTGAGCCTGGTGCCCGGCGAGCCCATCAGGTGCAGGTGCACGTCGAGCACCACCTCGCGCTGGATCAGGAGGTCGAAGTCGAGGATCAGGGCGTCGAGCGTGTCGCGGACGGTCCCCTCGATGGCGTTCTCCATTGGCACGAACCCCAGGTCCACCTGCCCGCGGTCGACGGCCTCGAGGACCTCGGCGATGGTCGACCGGGGCTCGAGCGCGGCCGCCGCGTAGTCGGGCTCGCTCAAGAGCGCCTCCTCGGTGAAGGTCCCCTGGGGACCGAAGAAGGCGATCGAGGTCGCAGGTGGGGTCACACACGGGCAGGATAGTGAGCCTGATGGACGAAACGGCGCTCCGGGCGCTCCTCGACGACGTGGCCTCGGGCGCCTGCCCGCCCGACGACGCCGTGCGGCGGCTGCGACGGCTCCCCTTCGCCGACCTCGGCTTCGCCCGGGTCGACCACCACCGCCACCTCCGCCAGGGGATCCCCGAGGCCGTCTACGGCCCGGGCAAGACCCCCGCCCAGTGCGCCGAGATCGTGGTCGAGCTGCTGGGCGAGGAGAGGGGGCCGGTCCTGCTCACCCGGGCCGACAAGGCCCAGGCCGAGGCGGCGGTCGCCGCGGTGGCCGCCGCCGGCCACCCCTCGGGCACGGCCACCGCCACCGGCCCGCTGGCCACCCTCACCTGGCGCCCGGCCGCCCCCCGCACCGCTCGGGTGCTCGTGGCCACCGCCGGCACCGCCGACCAGGTGGTCGCCGCCGAGTGCCTGGCCGTCCTCGGCGCCCTGGGCTTCCGTCCGACCCTCCTCCCCGACTGCGGGGTGGCCGGGGTGCACCGCCTGCTGGCCTCGGTGGACGAGCTGGCCGAGGCCGACGCCGTCGTGGTGGTGGCAGGGATGGAGGGGGCGCTGGCCAGCCTGGTCGGGGGGATCACGCCGGCCCCGGTGGTGGCCGTCCCCACCAGTGCCGGGTACGGCGCGGCCCTCGAGGGCGTGACCGCCCTGTTGGCCATGCTCGCCTCGTGCGCCGCGGGCATCACCGTGGTCGGCATCGACAACGGCTTCGGCGCCGCCTGCGCCGTCGGGCGGCTGCTGGCGTGACCGCCCGCCGCCACGACGCAGAGCCGGGGACCGGCGCCACCACCGTCGCCTGGTTCCACTGCTTCGCCGGGATCGCCGGGGACATGGCCCTCGGCAGCCTGCTCGACGCCGGGGCCGACCTCACCGAGGTCCTGGCCATCGTGCGAAGGGTCCCGCTCCCGGGGTGGGACCTGCGCCAGGAGCCCGCCCTGCGCGCCGGCGTGGGCTGCACCCGGGCCGTGGTGTCGAGCCGCGACGACGTCGTCGTGCGGACCTACGCCCACATCGTGGGGCTCATCTCCGAGGCCCGCCTGCCCGACCGGGTGGCCCGGCGGTCCCTGGCCGTCTTCGCCGCCCTGGCCGCGGCGGAGGGGCAGGTCCACCGCCGCCCGCCCGAGCAGGTCCACTTCCACGAGGTGGGCGGGCACGACGCGGTGGTCGACGTGGTGGGCACGGTGGCGGCCCTCGAGGTGCTCGGCGTCGACACCGTGACCGCCTCGGCCGTGGCCACCGGCACCGGCACCGTGCGCACGGCCCACGGGCTGCTCCCCAACCCGTCGCCGGCCGTGGTCCGCCTGCTGGCCGGCGCCCCCACCTACGGCCGAGACACCGTGGTCGAGCTGACCACGCCGACCGGCGCCGCCCTCCTGGCCGCACTGGCCGGCTCGTTCGGCCCCATGCCGCCGATGGAGGTGGCGGTCACCGGCTTCGGGGCCGGCAGCCACGAGCTGCCCGACCTGCCCAACTGCACCCAGGTGGTGATCGGCCGCTCCCTCGACCGGGCGGCGGGGGCCCGGCCCGACGTGGGCCCGGGGCAGCCGGTCATCGTGCTCGAGACGAACCTCGACGACGTCACCGGCGAGCAGCTGGCCCGAGCGGTGGCCGAGCTGCTCGAGGCGGGCGCCTACGACGCCTGGGTCACCCCGGTGGTGATGAAGAAGGGACGACCCGCCCACACCCTCCACGCCCTGTGCGACCCCGCCCTCGCCGCCTCGCTGCGCCGGGTCATCCGGGACGCCACCGGCACCTTCGGGATCCGGGCGACCGCCGCAGAGCGCTGGCCGTCGGCCCGCCGCCAGGCGACGGTCGAGGTCGGGGGGGAGACGATCGGGGTGAAGGTCGGCCCCGGCCGGGTGAAGCCCGAGTTCGACGACGTCGCCCGGGCCGCCGAACGCACCGGCCTCCCCCTCCACGTCGTGGCCTCCTTGGCCGAGGACGCCGCAGCCGAGGAGGGCAACCCGCCCGCCGAGGGGGGGCCGGGGCCGGTCGAGGGGGGCACAGGGGACCTCGAGCCGGCGTGACGCCGGGCCCCGCCGCCCGGGGGTCACTAGGGTGCCCGGCTGTGCGCACCGTGGCGACCGCCCGCCGACCCGTGGCCCTGGTGGCGGCGGCCGCCGCCGGCCTGATCGGGCTCGTCGCCATCCCGGCGTCGCCGGCGCCGGCCTCGGCCGCCACCCTCGCCCCGCCTCCCCCCATCGCCTGGTCGGCCTGCCCGTCGGTGGCCGGCTACCGCTGCGGCACCGTCGAGGTGCCGGTCGACTACCAGGACCCCCGCGGCCCCTCGCTGGCCCTCAAGGTGATCGAGAAGCCCGCCGGGGACCCGGCGGCCGACCGCGGGGTGCTCCTCTTCAACCCCGGCGGCCCCGGCGAGAGCGGCGTCCAGATCCTGCCGGTGCTGGCCGGCCTGGTGCCGCCGGAGGTGGCGAGCGACTTCGACCTGGTCAGCTTCGACGAGCGGGGGACCGGGGCCAGCGACCGCCTGGCCTGCGGCCCCTCGCCGGCGGCGGCGGCCAGCGTGCTGCCGGTGCCGTCGGTGGCCGGCGCACCCCTGCCGGCGGCCTCGGTCTACCGCGACCTGCACGCCGGCTGCGACCGGAGCTACCCCGGGCTCCTCCCCCACGTCGACTCCACCGACGCGGCGCGCGACATGGACCGGATCCGCCAGGCCCTCGGGGTCTCCACGGTCAACTACTGGGGCATCTCCTACGGCACCGTCCTGGGCTCGGTCTACGCTCACCTCTTCCCCGGCCGGGTGCGGGCCATGGTGCTCGACGGTGCGGTCGAGGTCACCGCCTCCCTGGCCGCACAGGCCCGGGAAGAGGCGCCGGCCATCACCGCCTCCCTCGACCACTTCTTCACCGCCTGTTCGGCCACCGGGGACTGCCCGCTCGGGCCCGACCCCGCCGGGTACTTCGCCACGCTCGAGACCAAGCTCGAGGCCCACCCCCTCCCGGCGCCGGGCGACGGGGACGACCTCCCGGTGACCGTCGGCGACCTCGACACCGCCACCCTCTTCTACCTGAGCGTGCCCTCGTTCTCCTCCACCTTCACCACAGCGCTGGTGGCGGCCACCGCCGGCAACGGGGCGCCGCTGCGCTCGCTCTCCCTCGAGTTCGAGGTCGACCTCGACGGCACCTCGCTGGTCGCGCCGCAGTGGGCCTACACCTGCAACGACGCCACCGCCTCGTTGGATCCTGCGGCCGCCGGCCGGCTGGCCCGGTCGCTCTCCGCCCGCTTCGGCCCGCTGGCCGCCTACGCCGTCACCTACGACCTGGGCGGGTGCGTCGACTGGCCCAGGGCGTCCGACCCGGTGACCGACGTCTCGGCGACCGGCGCACCCAAGATCCTGGTGATCGGGAACACCGGCGACCCCAACACGCCGCACTCGTCCGCGGTGGCGCTCACCAAGTCGATCGGGTCGGCCCGCCTCCTCACCTGGGTCGGCTGGGGCCACACGTGGCTCCTGAACGGCGGGTCGGACCCCTGCATGCGGGCGGCGGTCGACGCCTACCTCGTCTCCGGCCGGCTGCCGGGCGTCGGGACGACCTGTGCCTGACCGGCCGCTGCGGTCGGTCTGCGTCTTCTGCGGGGCCAGCCCCGGCGGGGACCCCGGCTACGCGGCCGACGCCGCGGCGATGGCCCGGGCCCTCGTCGAGCGGGGCATCCGCGTCGTCTACGGCGGCGCCAGCGTCGGGGTGATGGGGGCGCTGGCCGAGGCCGCCCTGGCCGCTGGGGGCGAGGTCGTGGGGGTCATCCCCCGCCACATGGTGCGCAACGAGGTCGCCCATGCCGGCTTGACCCGGCTCCACGTGGTCGGGTCGATGCACGAGCGCAAGGCGCTCATGGCCGACCTCTCCGACGGCTTCGTGGCCCTGGCCGGGGGGCTCGGCACCCTGGAGGAGCTGGCCGAGATCCTGACCTGGGCCCAGCTCGCCCTCCACGACAAGCCGGTCGGCCTGCTCGATCGACGGGGGTTCTTCGACGACCTCCTGCGGTTCTTGGACCACGCGGTCGCCGAGGGGTTCGTGCGCCCCCACCACCGGGCCCTCCTGCGGTCGGCCGACGAGCCCGGGCCCCTGCTCGACGCCATGGCCGGCTGGGAGCGGCCGGGCTGAGGCCGGCTACTCGGCCGCCTCGGCCAGCGCCTCGGCCAGCGCCGGATGGACGAGCATGCTCTCGACGATGTCGTGGACCCGCAACCCGGCGGTGACCGCCACCGCCAGCACCGAGATGAGCTCGGCGGCCCGCTGGCCCACGATCGAGCCCCCGAGCACCACCCCGGTCGCCGGGTCCGAGACGATCTTCACGAACCCCCGGGGGTCGTTGTCGATGAGCGCCCGGGGGCTGGCGGCGAAGGGCACCTTGGTCACCCGGATCTTGCGGCCCTCGGCGAAGGCGTCCGCCTCGGCCAGGCCGACATCGGCGATCTCGGGCTCGGTGAAGATGGCCGAGGCCGCCTTGTCGTAGTTGAGGTGGCGGTGGGCCACGCTGTGCCCGCCGACCACGTGTTCGGCGATCTTGCGCCCCTGCATCGAGGCGACCGAGGAGAGCGGCAGCTTCCCCGACAGGTCGCCGGCGGCGTAGATGTGGGGGACGTTCGTCTGGCAGTGGTGGTTGATCGGCACGTAGCCGGCCTCGTCGACCACGACGCCCGCCCGCTCGAGCCCCAGCCCCTCGGAGTTGGGGACCGAGCCCACGGCCAACAGGGCGTGGGAGCCGGTGGCCACCCGGCCGTCGTCGCACCGGACGGCCACCCCTTCGGCGGTGCGGTCGACGCCGGTGGCCCGGGCGCCCTTCATGAGCCGAACGCCCCGGCGCAGGAACGTCTCCTCCAGCACCGCCGCCACCTCGGGGTCCTTGCTCGGCAGCACCTGCTGGCGGCTGACGATCAGGGTGACCTCGGACCCGAGCGACGAGAACATGTGCACGAACTCCACCCCGGTGACCCCCGACCCGATCACCACCAGGTGGTCGGGCAGCACGGCCGGGGGGTAGGCCTCACGGGTGGTGAGGACGCGCTCGCCGTCGAGCGGCGCCCAGCGCGGGATGCGCGGGCGGCTGCCGGTGCACACCAGCACGGCGTCGGCCGGGAACTCGCGGCGGCCATCGGCGGTGTCGGCCGCCACCAGGTTCGGCCCCTCCAGGTGGCCGGTGCCCCTCACCACTTCCACGTGCTGGCTGCGCAGGATCGACTCGGTCGTCTCCTCCAGCCGGGAGGTGATGGCCCCGATCCGGTGGCGCAACCCCTCCATGTCGAGCCGACCACCGACGTCGCAGAGCCCCATGCCCGGGGCCCGGCCGAGGAAGGACATCGCCCCGCCGGTGGCGATCATGGCCTTGGACGGGATGCAGTCCCACATGTTGGCGGCGCCGCCCACCACGTCCCGCTCGATCAGGGTCACCTCGACCCCCACCCGGGCGGCGTGGGTGGCGGCCTGGCTCCCGGCCGGCCCGCCGCCGATGATCACGAAACGCATCGCCACCTCCGCTCCCGGCTCGCCCGGGGCCCAGGCTACGCCGGTGCCCGCCGGCCGCTCACCGGTGAGGCGCCACCGGGCTCCCCGGTGGTGACAACCTTGGGGCACCCGACCTGGCCCGGGCCCCCGCCGGGGAGAAGGAGCTTCGATGCGCAACCCGATGTTCGTCTACGACGAGCAGCTGACCGACCTCGTCCTCGACTACTGCCGCTGGCGGCTGGCCCTCGACCCGGTGCCGCTCGACTACGGCGGGGCCCGCGAGTCGTTCGACACGCTGCTCGAGGGGCTGCTCGGGCCGGGGGGCAACGACCCCCGGCAGGTGATGGAGGTGTTCAACCAGCTCGCCGAGTCGGTGATCTCGTGCGACAGCCCGCGTTTTTTGTCGTTCATCCCGGCCGCCCCCACCAAGGCCGCGCTCCTCTTCGACATGGTGGTCTCGTGCTCGTCGCTGCAGGGCACCTCGTGGCTGGAGGCGGCGGGGGCGGTGGCGGCCGAGAACCAGGCCCTGGCCGTCCTCTCTCGGCTGGCCGGCCTGCCCGAGGGGGCGGGGGGCTGCTTCGTGGCCGGCGGGACCACCGGGAACCTGTCGGCCCTGGTGGTGGCGCGCGACACGGCGGCGGTGCGCCAGGGGCGGACCCCGCACCGCCCGCGCGTCGCCATCGGCGCCGAGGCCCACTCCTCGGTCGCCTCCGCTCTCCACGTCATCGGGGTGGAGCCGCTGTCGGTGCCGACCGACGACCACCGACTGACCGGCGAGCGGCTGCGGGCGGCGCTGGCCGCCGACCCCGCGGCGGCCGAGGACGTGATCGGCGTGGTGGCCACGGCCGGGACGACCAACGCCGGGATCATCGACGACCTGGCCGGCGTGGCCGAGGTGGCCGCAGAGCGCCGCTGGTGGTTCCACGTCGACGCCGCCTACGGCGGCGCCGGCATGCTGGCCCCCTCGGTCCGCCACCGCTACCAGGGCATCGAGCGGGCCGACTCGTTCATCGTCGACCCTCACAAGTGGCTCTTCGCCCCGTTCGACTGCGCCGCCCTCCTCTACCGCGAGCCCCGGCTGGCCAAGGCGGTCCACACCCAGGACGCTGCCTACCTCGAGATCCTCCACACCCGGGGGCCGGGCGCCGAAGAGGGCGACGAGGGGCCGTGGAACCCGAGCGACTACGCCATCCACCTCACCCGGCGGGCCCGCGGCCTGCCGCTGTGGTTCTCCCTCGCCGTGCACGGCGTCGACGCCTACCGCGACGCCGTCGAGACGGTGCTGGCGACCACGCGCCGGAGCGCCGAGCTCATCCAGGGGACCCCGCACCTGACGCTGGTGCGAGAGCCGGAGCTGTCGGTGGTGCTGTTCCGCCGCAACGGCTGGGACCGCGCCGACTACGAGGCGTGGTCGAACCGGCTCCTCACCGACCAGACCGGGTTCGTCACCCCGACCTCGTGGGAGGGCGAGCCGGCGGCCCGGCTGGCCTTCCTCCACCCCGACACCACGGTCGAGATGGTCTCGGAGATTCTGGCCACCATGGCGTGACGCTCACTGCGCCGGCCGGCGGCCCTCCAAGAGCGGGTCGCCCGGCCGGCGCACCGGCGTGCCGGCCTCCGAGCGCCGGCGCCAGGCCATACCCGAGAGCGCCTCGAGCACCACCCGGTTGGCCAGGTAGGCGGTCACCTCGGCGTGGTCGTAGGGGGGGGAGACCTCGACCACGTCGACCCCGGCCACCGGCAGCTCCATGGTGACGCGGCGGACCGCGTCGAGCAGCTGGCGGCTGGAGAGGCCGCCGGGCTCGGGGGTGCCGGTCCCCGGCGCCGATCCGGGGTCGACCACGTCGACGTCGACCGAGCAGAAGACGGCGTCGCACCCGTCGGTGGCGATGGCGAACGCCTCGGTCAGGCAGGCGTCGAGCCCGCGGTCGACGAGCTCGGTCATCTCGTAGCTGCGCATCCCCTGGTCGGCCATCCACTCCAGGGTCTCGGGCTCGGGCCAGTAGCCGCGCAGGCCGAGCTGGAGGAACCGGTCGCCGCGGACGGCCCCCGACTCGATCAGCCGGCGCATCGGCGTCCCGTGGCCGTAGAGGGAGCCGAACTGGGTGTCGCCGGTGTCGGCGTGGGCGTCGAAGTGGATGAGCGAGACCCGCCCCCACCCCACGTGGCGGGCCACCCCGGTGGCGTCGGGCAGGGCGATGGTGTGGTCGCCGCCCAGGACGACGGGGACCGCCCCCGACCCCGCCACCAGGGCGACGGCCTCCTCCAGGCGGGCCAGGGCCTGCTCGGTGTCGCCCGGGGGCATCTCGACGTCGCCCACGTCGACCACCCCCAGCTCCACCAGGGGGTCGACCCCGAGGGCCAGGTGCGGCCGGCTGCCGTCGTGGGGGAGGTAGTCGGTCAGCCGGATGGCCTGGGGGCCGAAGCGGCAGCCCGGACGGTGCGAGGTCCCGCCGTCGAAGGGGGCGCCCAGCACCACCGCCCTCGCCCCGGCGAACGACGAGGGGTCGGCCAGGTCGCCCGCCGGCACGCCCAGGTAGGTGGCGTCAGGGCCGTACATGTTCGCCGTGCGCATCGGCCCATTCTGGCCGCGACCCGCCCCCGGCGCCCCGGGACCCGGGGCGGCGCTCAGGAGGCTTGGCGGAACGCCTCGTAGCGGACCGAGAGCCGCTCGGGGTCCGGCCGCACCGGCCGGCTGCGGGGCAGGGCGATGGTGGTGCCGTGCATCTCCTGGAGCCCGTGCTTGAGCATCGGGCCGTCCTCCTCCTCCAGCAGCCGGCGGTTGATCTCCACCTGGTAGCGGGGGGTGATCCCGAGGAAGTTCCGGTCGTAGGCGGCGTGGTGGATCTTGCAGAGCGCCAGGCCGTTGGGGACGACGGGCTCGCCGCCGGCCTCGGTGTCGCCGATGATGTGCGCCGCGTCCAGCAGCTCGATGTGCTTCAACCGGCAGACGGCGCAGGCGCCCGCGTACGCGTGGAGGACCTGCTCTCGGAAGACCGGCTGGTGGAGCCGCTGCTTGGTCGTGCGCGCCGCGTAGACCCGCTCGGCCGGCGAGAGGCTGCCCAGGTCGAGGCCGTACTCGCCGCGCGAGAAGGAGAGCGTGAACTCGTGGTTGACCGGGTCCTCGCCCAGGACGTAGACGGGGTAGACGGGCTTGTAGACGGCCCGGCGGACCCCAACGAAGTAGGCCAGCGGGAGCTGGTGCACCATGGCCGCCCGCAGCGAGGCGTTGGTCGACAGGTCGGGGTCGGTCCCCTCGTACTTGTACCGGGGGTACCCGTCCTCGCCGATCGAGTCCTCGTAGGGGGGTTGGCGGCCGAAGCCGGTGAAGGCGGTGGTGATGGTGAGGGCCGCCGACAGCTGCCGTGGTTTGTGGATGCCACGCCCGCGGGTCTGGCGCACGGCGTAGGTCTCGCCGGCGAACTCGAAGGAGGCGGTCTGGTCCCAGGTGAGGCACCCGTCGCTGGAGAAGGCGGCCAGCGCGTCGAGGTGGCGGAAGAGAGCTGTCCGCACGGCCATCTCCTGGAGGTGGTCCACCGGGGGAGAGCTTGCCAGCTGGCGGCGGCCGCCGGCTGCCCGACCCGCTCCAGGCCGAGCACCCGGCCCCGCCGATCCTGAGGAATTCCAGCGCCGCCGGCCGTAGGCTTCGGGGATGCCGATCGCCCCCGACACGAAGGACTGGACCTGGGTGCTCGAGCGGCCGTGCCCCGAGTGCGGCTTCGACGCCCGGGACCATCCGAGGGAGTCGATCGGACCCACCGTCCGGGCCAACGCCGCGTCGTGGCTGGCGGTGCTCGCCCGCGGCGACGTCAGTGCCCGGCCGTCCGACGACCGGTGGTCAGCGCTCGAGTACGCCTGCCACGTCCGCGACGTCTACCGGATCATCGACGGGCGGCTGGTGGTCATGCTGGCCTCGGATGACCCGCTGTTCCCAAACTGGGACCAGGACGCCACCGCGGACAGCGCCCGCTACGACCTGCAGGACCCCGTTGCGGTGGGGCAGGCCCTGGTCGCCGCGGCGTCGGTGGTCGCCGACCGCTTCGACGGTGTCCACGGCGCGCAGTGGGACCGGACCGGCACCCGCTCCAACGGCAGCCGGTTCACCGTCCAATCGCTCGGTAGCTACCTCCTCCATGACGTGATCCACCACCTCTGGGACGTCTCGGCCCCGTGATCCCCGGGCGGGCGGCCCGCCCGGGGCGCGCCGTCGCTCGAGCCTGGAGGTCGACCGCCGATCGCTGTCGGCGCCGGGAACCGTCGCCAGCCCCATCTCCTGGGGACGCAGGGACCGGCGGTGCCCCCGGCCGGCGTACCTGCACCAAGCCCACGTGTCGGATCGCCGCTCGCACCTTCACCGACCCTCATCGGTCGGCGGGCTCCTCGGCCCGACAGTTCTCCGAGGAGGACCGGTGGGCATTCGTCATGAGCGTGGCGTCCGGAGTTGCGCCGCGGACGGCCGGGGCCCGACCGGGGAACACCTCTGATCCCACCGGGCGCCGACGGCCCTGTCGGCACGAAGCCCGACCACGACGAGTGAAGCGCCAATCTCACCGGTCCCGCTGCCCCTGGTAGCCGCCGACTTCCATGAGCCCGCGAGATCGTGTGGAGCGCTCTCAACGGTCGTGCCGGGCCCGCCGATGCGGGTGAGCCCGAAGCGTAGTTACGGAGGCACTTCGGTGGCCATGTCGAGGTCGTCGCCTGTTCTTGACTGCGAGGCTGAGCTCGGAGTTGTAGGTGCTCAACCTGGAAGTGATGGCAGATCCAAGAAGGACCTCCCCACCAGGTAGCCTTTGGCCGTGACCGAGTTGCGAGTAGTGGTCCCCGATGAAATAGCCGAACGCCTCGCTGCGCGCGCCCGTGAGAACCACCTGACGCCGGAGCAGCTCGCCGGTGAGGCCTTGCGCTCGTACCTCGGGACAGCCGGCGGATCCGGCAGCGGCCGTCGGCTCAGCTTCATCGGAATCGGCCGATCCGGAGGTCGCGAGGCCATCTCCGAGCGTCACGACGAGATCATCCGCGAGCACTTTGCCAACAAGGGCTCTGACGAGGTCTGAAGCGCCCAACGGTGATCCTCGTCGACACCGGCGTCATCTTCGGGGCAGCTGACCTCGACGACCCGCGTCGTCGCGCCTGTGCCGATCTGCTTGAGTCGCTCGTCTCGACGCAGCTCGGTGCCACCGTGCCGGTCATCGTCGAATCGGCCTGGCTGATCGAGTCCCGGCTGGGCCCGGCCGCGGAGGCACGCTTCCTGAGGTCACTGAACGCGGGTGAGATCGGGCGGCTCGAATTGACGGAAGCCGACTGGGACCGAGTCGTCGAGCTGATCGAGGGATATGCGGATCTCGAGCTCGGACTCGTCGATGCATCGGTCGTGGCGGTCGCTGAGCGGCTCGAGGTCACCCAGATCGCGACCTTGGACCGTCGGCACTTTTCCGTCGTTCGTCCTGACCGCGTTCCAGCCTTCGACCTGCTCCCATGAGAACCGTCACACCTTCGCAACCACGGCACCGTGGGAGCGGGGTGACCCGATGTCGAAGACGTGCGTCAACGCGTCTTTGGACAACCGATGCCGCCGGAACAGAAGAATGCGTCAATGACTGGGCTCGTCGTTCACACGTTGTCGTGTCGGCCATTACGGGCTTGCAGCCTTCTCCCCACAATTTTTCTGAATTGTCGATCACGAAATCGGGTCTCGAAGTCGGTTTCCGGGTATTTCAAGTAGCGCCGGGGACATGCGGCACAGTCTCTATGAATATCCCTTATGTCCAGTTGAAGCCCTACCTGAACGAGGAAGGTATGAGGCTCGTGGGAGTGAGCCGTCAGCCTTAAGCTGCGGGGAAGCTTGAAACATAACCGGGGTGGTCGTGGTAGCCGCCAATGAAGAAAGATTCAACTGGCTCGGCGCGATCGAGTCTTGACTTCGAGCGAGACCTCTGCCCCAAGGATATGGAGCAAGGCGACCATTTGCTTAAGCGATTTCGTGGAGTTGGTGGGATCGAGCAATCGGTAAAGCTGTGCCGGAGAAGTTCCGAGGGATCGGGCCACCTGGCGCACCGACATACCGGACTTCTCCAATCGGGCCTGCGCTTCCAGGGTCAGCCGGTAGAGGGCAAGTTCTGCCATGTGGGACGGGTCCTCGTTGTACTCGAGCACAGCGTCCATCGGCACCGACCCTTCGCGACCTGAGGACAAACGATAGGTGAAGGCTTCACGTCCGAGTTCGGGGTCGACGAACGCTTCCACAATCCGATCCTGAGCGGTAGGAGTTGGCATTGCCTTCGCATAAGGGAATTTGAAGACGCGTCCGCCGCGAGCGCGGACTTCGAATTGGCGCTTGCGGTTGTCCAAATCGATGGCAACGATCTTCACAGCGCCTTCTCCCTCACTAGTTCTTCGAGCAGGCGCTTAAGCCTTGCGTTCGCCAGCCCCTTCATCGCCTGCCAGTTCTCCAAGTCCCATTTCACGACGAAGGTTCCGTCGCGGTAGACGTGCACGTGGCGAGGGCTGTGATCACCTGCCCACGTCAGAAACACGTAACCTCCCCGGCGGACCTTCGCCACCCTTACATGTTATCACTGGTGGGCACACTTGGCTGACCGCCGATTGTCGGGCACACGGCCCAGTTCAGGGTCGTCGTAGCCGCCGACTCCCGTGAGCCCGCGACGTCAAGTTGAGCGGTCTCAGCGGTCGTGCCGAGCGCGTTGCCAGGTGGGGTCCACGACGATAATCACGGATTCGTAGGTGCTGAACGTGGAGGTGCTGACAGATCCAGGAATGACCTGCCCACCAGGTATCCTGTGGGGATGACCGAGTTGCGGGTGGTGGTCCCTGACGAGATAGCCGAGCGCCTGGCCTCCGAGGCCGCCGAGCGGGGCACCTCCCCTGAGAAGCTGGCCGCCGAGGTTCTGAAGCTGCACGTTCCGGCACCGCACGGGGTCTTGCGCATACCCTCGTGGGTTGGCGCAGTGCACTCCAGGCGCAATGACCTCTCCGAGCGTCATGAGGAGGTCCTGAAGAGCGAACTCGGCCACGACGGGTGATCGTCCTCGACACTGGTCCGCTCGTGGCACTGCTCGACGCCGACGACCGCCACCACGAACGCTGCCGTGCCTGGCTGGCTGACAACCAGGAGACGTTGGTCGTCCCGGTCCCGGTAATCACCGAGACCTGTTACTTCATCGAGCGAGACAGCGGATCGCAGACCGAAGCCGATTTCCTCGCCTCGTTCGATCCGGGGGGCGTGTTCGAGAGGGCCGATCTCGCCTCTGAGGATTGGACGCGGGCTCGCGACCTCGTTCTCACCTACGCCGACCTGCCACTCGGCATCGTCAACGCCGCGGTGGTCGCCGTCGCGGAGCGATTTGGAATCGACCAGATCGCGACGCTCGATCACCGCCATTTCTCCGTCGTGCGCCCTGCCCATGCCCAGCGCTTCACGCTTCTTCCGTGATGAACGAGACCGCGACTCGCTGCGCCGCCCAAGCTCAGCGTGCGACGCGTGGCCGGAAGCACGAGTTCACATCGAGCGCTTGTAGTGCAGCCGCGGGTCGGAGCTCGCCGCAGAACAGGACATCGTGGACGACGCCGCACGAACGAACCGCCTCAAACGCAACGGACTGCTCAATCCACCGCTACTACGACCCGAGGACGGGGTCGTTCTTGAGCGTGGATCCATTGGTGGCGACAACGACACAGGCATACGTATACGCCTCAGATGACCCAGTTGATCGAAACGATCCGAGCGGGGATATCACGGTTGGTGTTTGCGGGAGTGCGGTCGGGACCCTATCGTTCTTCGGAATTGCGGCAGGTAGGGGAGTAACAATCTGCTTGGTCCATACGACGCTTGAGCAAGCCGACGAGTGGGGAGTGACCGAAACTACGTTCACCTCCGTGCAGAGAGGATTGTCCGCAGGACTGGGACTTGCTGCCGAGTTCCAGGTCACTTCGGCTCAACACCTTGTGGGTCTAGCTGGGACATTCACGCTCTACTCTGCAAGCGGCAAAGTGGGTATTGGGCTAACCGCGAGTCTGTTCTACGGCAGCGTTCATAGTGGAACTCGGGTCGTCGGAGCAGATATTGGAGTGGCAGAGGGTGTGGGTGGCGGCGGGTTCCTCGCCCACACGTTCACCAAGGTGCAGGTCGCCCACACATTGTGGACCAAAGGCTTGTTGGAGGCCGCCTGGGCAACCCTTGGGGGTCCAGCAGCAATGACTACAGCCGTGATCAACAAAACCCTGGCACTTGCACGGGGCAAAGCAGCAGCGACTGCTACAAGCACATCGCTTGCTACGAGCAGATCAACATGCGGCCATTGATGTCAGGGCATTTAGGCAGTCGAGCAAAGTCCTCATGCGCAACCGTCGCAGTCCCCCCTAGACTCCTGACGGGAGGTCGCGCCTTCTTATGGTGAAGGTTACTGGGCTTTTGCTTGTTGCTGTGGCTCTCCTAATGATCCCCTATCTTCTGTCACGACACCAGAGCGACAAGGCAGACTATTCATGTCCTTCGATCTATAGTTGCGTTGGACGCGGTGCAACTTGGTGGAGCGAATGGCCCTGGCCATTCTGGGTTCAGGGTCCATTCGTAAAGCTTGAAATCTATGAATGGGGAGTTCGATTTGTAGCTCCCGGCGCGAGAGTATTCAATTGGGTCGTACCTCTCGTTGAATTGTCATGGACAGATATCGGTCAAGTCCGGCGGTGTCGAACTGGATTGCGATTTATACGAAGAGACAACCCGAGGCGCAGCGTTCTCTTTAATGGACCGCGGGATGAAATCCTATTTCAACTCTCACGTTTTCCTGTTACATGCTCGTGACTGCCGACGGATCCGGTGACCATAACGGGAATCCCGAATGGTGGTCCGCCTTTCCGATCCGGTGAAGTCGCTTTCGGGCCAGGGTCGTGGTAGCCGCCGAGAAGGACGCCTGGAATTGGCATGCCTCGGAGGACGATTGCGGTTGGAGTGGCTTGGCCCCCTGTGGGCGGTACGCTGTGGCGGTGACGGAGTTGCGGGTAGTAGTGACCGAAGAAACCGCAGACCGCTTGGCCTCGGAGGCTGCCCAGCGGGGCACCTCAGCCGAAGACGTGGCGGCCGAGGTGCTTCGACTGCACCTACCTCCACCTCCGCGCACGGGGCGTTTCGGCTTCATCGGGATCGCCCGGGCTAAGCCCGGCGCCCTCAGCGTGGCTGAGGCGGAACGCCGCCTTGAGGCCCACCTCGACGAGGAGTTCGCCCGATAATTGTTGTTGACACCGGGCCGCTCGTCGCGGCCGTGATCGAAGATGATCCGGACCATGCTCGCTGTGCGGCCTTCTTCGAAGAGACCACCGAAACGCTGCTTGTGCCGCAGGTTGTCTTGGCGGAGGCGGCCTATCTCGTCGGCAAGCTCGCCGGGCCCGTCGCCGAGGCCCAGTTTGTGCGAGAAGCCGCAGCCGCAGACGGGATCTCCTTCCACTGTTTGGACTCCGTCGACCTGCGTCGCATGGCAGATCTGATGGACACCTACGCCGATCTCGGTCTCGGCACGGTGGACGCTGCGGTGATCGCGACCGCCGAACGATTCGAGATTGCCACCGTGGTGACGATCGACCATCGGGACTTCTCAGTCGTGCGTCCTCGCCACGTTGCGCACTTCGAGCTTCTGCCGTGACCGACTTGAATGGGTCCTGCTGCGAATGCGAGTCCACGGCCCGTAGGCCGTGTCGTGGTCGCCGACGACGTGGTCTTTGCGACGCCCTACGGTGCATGCGGAACTCGCAACGCCACTACTTGGTCCACCGCTACTACGACCCGGGGACGGGGAGCTTCCTGAGCGTGGATCCGCTGGTGTCGACAACGACACAGCCGTACGTGTATGCCACAGATGACTCGCTGAATACGACGGATCCCAGCGGTGACGTACCGACGTGTGAGTACGAGTCGAACAGGTGCGGATCGAAGACCGCAATGAGCCTCTCCCAGAAGATTCAGTTCGCGATGACATTCTTCGTCGGTCGGGGACTTACGCCGATCCAAGCGTCTGGCTTGGTCGGGAACTTGCAGTTCGAGTCGGGGGGAACACTCGACACCTACAAGATTCAAACAGGGTGTTCGTTCCCACCAGGTCCCTGCGGTGTGGGAATTGGGCAGTGGACTGATCCCGGTTATCGCTGGTCAGCGCTGAAGACTTACGCGCAAGGTGAGTTCACGAGCCCATACTCCTACACCACGCAAGTTGGGTTTGTCTGGTACGAGCTCACAGTCGGGACATTCACGTCGGCCCTTGCGAGCCTTCGACAGCAGATGACGGTCTACGGGGCGAGCACAGTGGTCATGAGCCAATACGAGAAACCGGGAGTCCCGCATTTCAACTATCGGCTCACAGACGCCACGCACATCTACCAGAAGTACGGCCGCTCGATGCCGACTGGCAAGCCGACAACGACTACGACGGCAACGGTTCTCTCCGGTTGTCTGCCCGGGGTGGAGGCGCTTTGATTCAGGGACTCGGCCGTCGCGTCGAAGCGCGAACCCTTGTGATTCTTGTCTCCTTGGCGGTGCTGCTGATGACCTGGGCGGCAGCTCCAGTGGCCGCCGGGAACGAGGTTACGGCTCGCGCACTCCATATGACGTTCGTCCCGATCCCGCCCCTTGATGTTCAGCGATATGTGACGAGCGGATCCTTTCCGCAAGTGCTGCTAAACGGGGAGACACTGGCTTCCGTCAACGAGGCCTTGAGAAGCATGGTCACGAGCGATCAGGCGGCCTACGCAATTCAAGCTCGCCAAGAAGAGGCGCGCGCATCAACAAAAGGGACGGGCACGTACGAGACGACCCGCGCCCCTTCCCTGATTTCGGCCAGCACCTCTGTGACGAGCGTCTTGCTGCCCGTCCTGAAGCTCTATCCCGGAGGGAACGACGGTTCCGAGTGGTTGTCGAGCACCATCGAGGTTCCATCGGGTGAGGTCGTTCACCTCAGCCAGGTGCTCAACGGCCGTTCAGGGCTGGACGGGCTAGCTGCCGACGTGAAGGCGGAGCTCCGTGCCTCCAACAGATGCGTCGCTGCGAGTCTACGGCGTTGGAGGTCAGGGCCGAATTTCTACGAGGGGCTTGCTCCGGACATTTCGAACTACCGGACGTTCGCGCTTCTTCCGAATGGTCTCGCCATCGGGTTCCCGATCGGACAGGTCGGCTATCCGACGTGCAACCGAGTCGAAGTCACTGTCCCGTATTCGAAGGCCTCGAAGCTCCTGAGCCCGTTAGGCCGATCCTTGGTGACGGAAGTTCGCGCCCCTATCGTCTGATGGACGTCCAGGGTGGTTAGCTGGCTGCCCCCAGTTGTGCCCAATGGGGGCGTCCTCGCGCCGGTCGACCCGGATGCCCTCCTTCTTCCCCGCCTGCGGCTGGCCACCCCCAGGGCCAGTTCCCGGCCCTGGGGGCGGCGGTCACCAGGCCCGCTTGGCGATCCCCCGGCGACCCGGCCGCGCTAAGGGAACCAGCGATCACCTGGTCGTGGTAGCCGCCTACTACGACCCGGGGACGGGAGGGTTCCTCACGACCGCCCGGGCTCCTTTTTCCCAGGATCACCTGTTCCCACGCGACGTTGCGCTTGGCGGCCGGGATTTGCACCGTTCCGAATCCGACCGATCAGTCCCGCAAGCGGCGCACCCGCAGCGGCCCGAGTGACCGTCAGAGCTCGTATCGGTACACGTTGGTACGGCGCTGCTCGAAGCCGAGCTGCCGGTAGAGGCGGTTGGCCGCCTCGCGGTCGGGCCGCGAGGTGAGGTCCACGGTCCGTGCCCCGGCCTCCTTCGCCACCTCGAGCGCGGCCCGGACCAGGGCGCTGCCCGCACCTGCACCGCGTGCGGCGGCATCGACCACCACGTCCTCTATCCAGGCCCGCACGCCGGTCGGCGCAGCGAAGACGGCCAGGGTCAGGGCCCCGACGACGGCGCCGCCGGCGTCGCGGGCGACGAAGAGGGTGGTCGCTGGCGAGTCGACGATCCGCCCGAGCTCGGCGGCAGTGGGCGGCGGTGCCGACGACGACAGCTGGGGGACGAGCCGCGCCACGGCCTCCTCGAGAGCGGCGTCGACCACCCGGGCCGGCTCGACCGTGACCCTTACCCGCTCCTTGTCCATCACTCGGGCTCGACCGGGCCCCGCCACATCGGCTGGCGGACCCGGTCGTAGAGCACGTCGCGGTGCTCGCCTCGCACGGCGGCGAAGACGTGCTCGCCCCAGCGCTCCACGCCGACCAGCGGCGAGGGGAGGCTGTCGGGGCTGAACCACCCCACGTCGCGGCACTCGAGCGGGTGCGGTTCAAGCTTCCCCCCGACCGCCCGGCAGTAGAAGACGAGGGAGTAGAGCGGCACCCGGGTGAAGCCGAGGCGCAGGCCGTCGAGGACGGCGATGAGCCGCACCGGCTCGGCCTCGATGCCGGTCTCCTCCTGCACCTCCTTCACCACCACCTCGGCGGCCGAGTAGCCGACGTCGCACCAGCCGGTCGGGTAGAGCCAGACCCCCGAGTCGGCCCGTTGGATCAGGAGCAGCTGGCCGTCGTCGTTGCCGACGGCCGCCCCGACCGCCACCTTCGGGGTGACGTAGCCCGGCACCCCGCGCCCCACCTGGCCCAGCCACTCCTCGACCAGGCCCTCGGCATCCTCCACCCCCTCGAGCCCGTGGTCGGCCGCCTCGCGGATGTCCGCCGCCACGTGGAGGATCTCCTCGAAGCGCTCCCGCTCGTAGAGGCTCTCGGTGAAGCCGAGGCCGGTCCTGGCGATGGCGGCCAGGCTTTCGCTCCACCTGAGCAGGGTCCGGGTGGGCACGGGCTGGTCCACGGGCCCCGACGCTACCGCGCCGGCCGCCCGGTCCGGCACCCACCCGGGGCCCCGATGGACAAGAATGTGCCGTGCCCGTCAACGAGGACTGCCGCCACTACGTCATGCAGACGATCCCGAGCGGCGAGAAGCTCGAACGCTGCAAGGTGGGGGGCAACGAGCCCCTGCCGTTCGCCTGCCCGGAGGGCTGCGTCTTCTACGAGCCCCGGAAGGTCTCCTCCGCCGGCTGGCAGGTGCCCCGAGAGGGCGACCCCCCCGCCGGGCGGCGCTGAGCCGCCCGAGGTGTTGGGCCGGAAGACCGCGATGGCGCCCGGCACCGCCTCTTCGAGCGGCCGGGCCCCGGCCGACGCCGACGGCGCCGACCCCCTCCCCGTGCTCGACGCCGGGCCGTTCTTGCTCCGGCGGTTCGAGCGGGGGGACGTGCCCCTGGTCGTCGAGGCCGGGGCCGACCCGCTCATCCCCCTCATCTCCTCGGTCCCCGCCGGTGGCGCCGGGGACGAGGCACTGGCCTTCGTCGAGCGGCAGCGCCGGCGGCTCCAAGACGGGTACGGCTACTCCTTCGTGATCGCCGAGGCGGCCACCGACCGGGGGGTGGGCTCGATCGGCCTGTGGATCCGCGACCTGGACCTCGGGCGGGCCTCGGTCGGCTACTGGGTGGTCGGGTCGGCCCGGGGGAGAGGAGCGGCCGGGCGGGCCCTCGCCGCGCTCAGCGGCTGGGCGCTGGGTCACCTCGGGATCCCCCGGCTCGAGCTCTACGTCGAGCCCTGGAACACCGCCTCGGTCCGCACGGCCGAGGGCGCCGGCTACACCTTCGAGGGGCTGGCCCGCAGCTGGCAGGAGGTGGGCGGCGAGCGCCGGGACATGTCCGTCTACTCCCTGCTCCCCGGCGCCGCCGGGTGAGGCAGTCAGCCCTCCAGCACGTCGCCGAGGAGGTCCACCTGGATCCCCTCCTCGCGGAGCCAGGCCAGCGCCCCCTCCACCGACGCCGGCTCGCCGTCGAGCTCGCAGAGGATCCACCCCTGGTGCTCCTCGACGTTGGCCCGCCGGATGTTGGGCTCGACGTCGTACTGGCGGACCAACCGGGCCAGCACCGGCACCCGCACCAGCGACTCGGGGAAGGTGAGCTTCACCCGCACCTGGATCATCGAACCCCTCCCGCCTGTCGCGGCCCGGCCAGCACCCGGTTGAGGCTGCCCGAGCGGAACCCTTCGAGGTCGAGGGCGACGAAGGCGTAGCCGGCGCCCCGCACGGCGGCCACCACCTCCTCCCGCCGCTCCACCGCCATGGCCAGCTGGCCCTCGGCCACCTCCACCCGGGCCACGTCGCCGTGGTGGCGGACCCGGAGCTCGACGAAGCCCAGGGCGCGCAGCGCCGCCTCGGCCGCCGCCACCGATCGCAGGGTGGTGAGGGCCACCGGGGTGCCGTAGGGGATGCGGGAGGCCAGGCAGGCCGCCGCCGGCTTGTCCCAGGTGCGCAGGCCCAACCGGCGCGAGCACTCCCTGATCCTCGCCTTGGTGAACCCGGCGGCCACCAGCGGGAAGGCGGCGCCGGCGCCGGCCGCCGCCTGCTGGCCGGGCCGGTGGTCCCCCAGGTCGTCGACGTTCACCCCGAGCACCACCGTGGCCGACTCGCGCCGGGCCAGGGGCCCGAGCACCTCCATCAGCGCCGTCTTGCACCGGGCGCAACGGTCCGGCCCGTTGGCCACGTAGCGCGGGTCCTCGAGCTCGTCGGTGGCCACGGCCACCCACCGCAGCCCCCACTCGGCGGCCAGGGCCCGGCAGTCGTCCTCCTCGGCGGGGGCCAGCGACGGGGAGACGGCGGTGGCGCAGAGCACCCGGTCGGGGCCGAGGACGTCGTGGGCCACCTTGGCCAGGAAGGCCGAGTCGGCGCCGCCGCTGAAGGCCACCACCACCCGGCCGAGGCGCTCGAGCTCGGCCCGGAGCCCCTCCAGGCCGGCCCCGGCCACCACCTCCTGGGTGAGCGTCACGCGGACGGCCCGGTGGTGGCGGCCAGCACCTCGTCGAGCTCGGCCACCAGGCCGGTGAAGAAGGGGCCGAACTCCCCGTAGTGGGCCGAGGCCTCGTCGAAGCGCATCTGGTAGACGCACTCCTTCAGGTCGTCGGGGTGGACGCCGAACAGCGTCACCCCCCACTCCCAGTCGTCGAGGCCCGTCGAGCCGGTCACCACCTGGAGGATGCGGCCGTGGAAGTGCCGGCCGAGGGCCCCGTGGCCGCGCATCAGCTCCTTGCGCTCGTCGAACCCGAGCGCGTACCAGTTGTGGTCGGCCGCCCGGCGCTTGGACATCGGGTAGAAGCAGAAGGCGCGCTTGCCCTCGGGGGGCAGGTGGGGGAAGAGGCGGGCCTGCTTCATCTCCTCGGGGACGCCGGCGGCGTACTCGGAGAGCTCGGTCAGCGAGAAGTACGACGAGACCGGTTCGAGGCCGGCCGCCTGCACCTCGGTCTGGAACGCCCGCAGCTGCCAGAGGTCGGGGCCGATCACCATCAGCCCGACGTCGGCCTTGTGGCCGAGCACGGCCACCGCCACGACCTGGTTCCCCTGCTTCTTGGCCGCCTCCTCGGCGGCCAGCACCCGGGCGGCGTCCACCGGCCCCCGAACCCGGCAGAAGAGGTGGAGCACCCCCCACCCCACCGAGGGCTCGAGCGCTGCGGGGACGGCGGGTTCGGTCATGTCGACAGCTTAGGGAACCGCAGAACCCCGCGATCGAGGGGCGCCCGCTGGCGCCCCTCGATCCGTGCTCTGTGGTGTTGCGGCCCGGGCGCAGTGCCCGGGCGCCGGTCGGACGAGAAGTCCTGCCGGTCTCCGGTCGGACGAGAAGTCCTGCCGGTCTCCGGTCGGACGAGAAGTCCTGCCGGTCTCCGGTCGGACTAGAAGTCCTCCATGCCGCCGCCGGGCATGGCCGGGGCGTGCTCTTCGGGCTTGTCCACGATGACCGCCTCGGTGGTGAGGAACAGGGCGGCGATGGAGGCGGCGTTCTGCAGCGCCGAGCGGGTGACCTTGGCGGCGTCGATGACCCCGTCCTTGAACAGGTCGCCGTACTCGCCGGTGGCCGCGTTCAACCCCTCGGCGCCCTTGAGGCCCCGCACCTTCTCGACGATCACGCCGCCCTCGAGGCCGGCGTTGACGGCGATCTGCTTCAGCGGCTCCTCCACCGCCCGGGCCACGATCCTGGCCCCGGTGGCCTCGTCGCCCTCGAGCTTCTCGGCCCGGCTCAGGATGTTCGCCTGGGCCCGCAGCAGGGCGACCCCGCCACCGGGCACCACGCCCTCCTCGATGGCCGCCTTGGTGGTCGACACCGCGTCCTCGATGCGGTGCTTCTTCTCCTTCAGCTCCACCTCGGTGGCCGCCCCGACCTTGATGACCGCCACGCCGCCGGACAGCTTCGCCAGCCGCTCCTGCAGCTTCTCCCGGTCGTAGTCCGAGTCGGTGTTCTCGATCTCGGCCTTGATCTGGTTGATCCGGCCCTTGATGTCGGACTCCTCACCGGCGCCCTCGACGACGGTGGTCTCGTCCTTGGTCACCACCACCTTGCGGGCCCGGCCCAGCAGGTCCAGCCCGACGTTCTCCAGCTTCAGGCCGACCTCCTCGGTCACGACCTGGCCGCCGGTCAGGATGGCCATGTCCTGGAGCATGGCCTTGCGCCGCTCGCCGAAGCCGGGGGCCTTGACCGCCACGCTCTTGAAGGTGCCGCGGATCTTGTTGACCACCAGGGTGGCCAGGGCCTCGCCCTCGACGTCCTCGGCCACGATCACCAGCGGCTTGGCCGACTGCATGACCTTCTCGAGGACCGGCAAGAGGTCGCGCACGGCGGTGATCTTCGAGCCGACCAGCAGCACGTAGGCGTCCTCGAGGACGGCCTCCATGCGCTCGGGGTCGGTCACGAAGTAGGGGGAGATGTAGCCCTTGTCGAAGCGCATCCCCTCGACCAGGTCCATGTCCATGCCGAAGGTCTGGGACTCCTCGACGGTGATCACGCCGTCCTTGCCCACCTTGTCGATGGCCTCGGCGATCATCCCGCCGATCTCGGTGTCGGCCGCCGAGATCGAGGCGACCTGGGCGATCTGCTCCTTGGAGTCGGTCTCCCGGGCGATGGCGTGGATGGCGTTGACCGCCTCCTCCACGCCGGCCTCGATGCCCTTCTTGAGGGACATCGGGTTGGCCCCGGCGGCCACGTTGCGCAGCCCCTCGTGGACCATGGCCCAGGCCAGCACCGTGGCGGTGGTGGTCCCGTCACCGGCGACGTCGTCGGTCTTCTTGGCCACCTCCTTCACCAGCTCGGCCCCGATCTTCTCGAAGGGGTCCTCGAGCTCGATGTCCTTGGCGATCGACACGCCGTCGTTGGTGATGGTCGGGGCGCCCCACTTCTTGTCGAGCACCACGTTGCGGCCCTTGGGGCCGAGGGTGACCCGGACGGCATCGGCCAGCTTGTTCATGCCGGTCTCGAGGGCCCGCCGGGCGTCCTCGTCGAAGCGGATCAGCTTGGGCATCTGGACTCTCCTCCGTTGGTCAGCCGGCGCCTGCGGCCGGCTCGCTGACTACCGGACACCATACCGGGTCCGTTAGCACTCTCGTTCATCGAGTGCTAATAGCAAACCATGCCGGGCGGCCGCGCGCAACCGCGGGCGGGCCCGCGGCCTCAGCCGCCGGCGACGGCGGGGACGATGGACAGGGTCTGGCCGTCGGCCACCGGGGTGGCCAGGCCGTCGAGGAACCGGACGTCCTCGTCGGCCAGGAAGACGTTGACGAACCGGCGGAGCTCGCCCCCCTCGTCGAAGAGCCGATCGCCGAAGCCGGCGTAGGAGGCCTCGAGCGCCTGGAGCACCTGGCCGACGGTCGCCCCCTCGACCTGGACCTCCCCCGCCCCCCCGGTCAGGGTGCGCAGCTGGGTGGGGATGCGGACGGAAACGGTCATCTGGGCTCCTCGGTGGTCGCGGTGGAAGGGGTCGGGCGGGCGGGCGGCGACGCGGTCATGCCGCCGGCCGGTCGAGGTCGACGGCGGCGTCGAAGGCCTCGAGCGTCGCCGGGATGGTGACGGTGGGGCCGACCGACCCTGCCAGCGCCTCCACCGTCTTGAGGCCGTGCCCGGTGACCAGGGCCACCACCCGCTCGTCGCGTCGGACGACGCCCTGGGCCGCCAGCTTGGCCAGCGTGGCGATGGTCACCCCGCCCGCCGTCTCGGCGAAGATGCCCTCGGTGCGGGCCAGGAGGCGGATGCCTTCGATGATCTCGGCGTCGCTGACCGCGGCGCAGGCGCCGCCCGACTGGCGGATGGCCGCCAGCGCGTACCACCCGTCCGCCGGGTTGCCGATCGACAGCGACTTGGCGATGGTCCGTGCCTTGACCGGCCGGATGGCGTCGGCGCCCTCGGCGAAGGCGGTGGCCACCGGCGAGCACCCCTCGGCCTGGGCGCCCGAGATGCGGACCGACGGTGGCTCGGCGAGCAGGCCGACCTGGCCCAGCTCGGCGAACCCCTTGGCCACCTTGGTCAGCTGGCTGCCCGAGGCGATCGGCACCACCACGTGGTCGGGGGCCTCCCAGCCGAGCTGCTCGGCCACCTCGAAGGCCAGGGTCTTGGAACCCTCGGCGTAGTAGGTGCGCACGTTGACGTTCACGAAGGCCCAGGTGGGGTGCTCGCTGGTCAGCTCGGCACAGAGCCGGTTGACGTCGTCGTAGGCGCCCTCGACCGACACGACCGTGCCGCCGTAGACGGCGGTCATGGTGACCTTGGCCGTCTCGAGGTCGTGGGGGATGAGGACGACCGAGGCCATCCCGGCCCGCGCCGCGTGGGCCGCCACCGAGTTGGCCAGGTTCCCGGTCGAGGCGCAGGCCGCCACCTTGAAACCGAGCTGGCGGGCCTTGGTCAGGGCCACCGAGACCACCCGGTCCTTGAACGAGCCCGTCGGGTTGGCCGTGTCGTCCTTGATCCACAGCTCGCCCAGCCCCAGCTCGGCGGCGAGCCGGTCGGCCCGGACCAGCGGGGTGAACCCAGCGCCCAGGTCGACCGGGGCGTCGTCGTCCACCGGCAGCAGGTCGCGGTAGCGCCAGATCGAGCGGGGACCGGCCTCGATCCGCTCCCGGGTGACCGTGGCGGCGATCCGCTCGTAGTCGTAGGCGACCTCGAGCGGCCCGAAGCAGTAGTCGCAGACGTGCAACGCCTCGGCCGGGAAGGGGCGGCCGCACTCCCGACAGCGCAGCCCGGTGACGTGGTCCATCGAGGTCCTCCTCATCGATCGGGCATTGGCACCTGGTGACCCCCGGCCAGCCCGCACGATGCGGTCCGTCCGTTGGCCCACTGGTTGCCGCGGCGTCACAGGGCCCGTCCCTCAGCCGCTCTGGATGATCCCTCCATGGTGGACGATGCCGGCGCCCGCGTCAATGCCGCCCCCGGCGGGGCCGGGGCACGGCGGTCACCGAGGGTCGCTCCCATGGGGGATGATCGCGCCATGACCGACGGCCCGCGGACCTTCGACCGCTCGGCGTTCCCCACCGCCCGCCTGGTGGCCGCCAAGGGCGAGAGGACGGTCTCGGTCTGCGTCCCGGCCAGGGACGAGGAGTCGACGGTGGGGGCAGTGGTGGACGCGGTCGTGCGGTCCCACCTCTCCTCGGCCGGGGGGTCGGGGCTGGTCGACGAGGTCCTGGTGGTCGACGACGGCTCGACCGACGCCACGGCGGCCGCGGCCCGGGCGGCCGGGGCCCGGGTGCTCTCGCTCGGGGGCGGTGGGGGCAAGGGCCGGGCCATGGCGGCCGGGTTCGAGGGCTCCTCCGGCGACCTCGTGGTCTTCCTCGACGCCGACGTCGAGAACACCACCGGGGAGTTCGTCTCCGGCCTGCTCGGCCCGCTGCTCACCGAGGACGACGTGGCCCTGGTGAAGGGGTTCTACGACCGCCCCCTCCACGGCAGCCCCGGGGGCGGGGGGCGGGTGACCGAGCTCATGGCCCGCCCGCTCATCGAGGTCCTCTTCCCCCACCTCGCCGGCGTCCGCCAGCCGCTGGCCGGCGAGACGGCGGCCCCGCGCTGGGCGCTCGAGAAGCTCGACCTCGTCCCCGGCTACGGCGTGGAGCTGGGGCTCCTGGTCGACGTGGCCAGCCGGTTCGGGACCGCCTCGATCGCCCAGGTCGACCTCGGGGTGCGCTTCCACCGCAACCGGCCCCTGGACGAGCTGCGGGGCCAGGCGGTGGAGATCCTGCGCGCCGCCCTGGAGCGGGCGGGGGCGGGGCCGCCGGCCCCCGGCCCCGCCCGGTAGCGTCGGCGGCGTGGCCGACGTCGTCGTCGCCTCCAACCGGGGCCCGCTCACCTTCCGCACCGACAGCGGCGGCCGGCCGGTGGAGGCGGCCACCGGCGGGGGGCTGGCCACCACCCTGCACCCCCTCTTCGCCGAGACCGGGGCGACCTGGGTGGCCGCCTCGATGAGCGAGGCGGACCGGCTCGCCTCGGCCGAGGGGCTCATGGACGAGCACGGGCTCAAGATCGTGACCGTCGAGCCCGACGACGCCACCTACCGCATGGCCTACGACGTGGTCTCCAACGCCACCTTGTGGTTCTGCCACCACCACCTCTTCGACCTGCCCCGCCGGCCCCGGTTCGACCGGCACTGGGCCGAGGCCTGGGACGCCTACCGCCGGTTCAACCGCCTCTTCGCCGAGGCCGTGGCCGCCGAGGCCGACCCCGGCGCCCGGGTGCTGGTCCAGGACTACCACCTGGCCCTGTGCGGGGCGATGCTGGCCGAGGCCCGGCCCGACCTGCGGACCGTCCACTTCAGCCACACCCCCTTCGCCGACCCGAGCGCGCTGCGCACCCTCCCCTCCGACGCCGCCGCCGAGCTCCTGGGGGGGATGGCCGGCTTCGGCGCCTGCGGCTTCCACACCGCCCGCTGGGAGGGGGCCTTCCGCGCCGCCTACGCCGACCCCTCGCTGGCCCGAGGGGCGGTCCCCCCGGCCACTTTCACCTCCCCGCTCGGCCCCGACCCGGCCGCATTGGCCGAGGAGGCCGCCTCGGCGGCCGTGGCCGAAGCCGGCCAACAGCTCGAGGCGATGGTCGGCGACCGCCGCCTGGTGGTGCGGGTCGACCGGGTGGAGCTCTCCAAGAACCTGCTGCGCGGGTTCTGGGCGTTCGACGAGCTCCTGGCGACGCACCCGGAGTGGCGGAACCGGGTCGTCATGGTCGCCCTGGCCTACCCCTCCCGCCAGGGCCTGGCCGACTACCTCGCCTACCGCACCGAGGTGGAGCACGCCGTCGAGCGGCTGAACGACCGGTGGGGGACGCCGGACTGGACCCCGGTCGTCCTCGACGTGGCCGACGACCGGGACCGCTCGGCCGCCGCCCTCCTCCACTACGACGTGCTGCTGGTCAACCCGATCCGCGACGGGCTGAACCTGGTGGCCAAGGAGGGGCCCCTCTTCAACACGGTCGACGGGGTGCTGGTGCTCTCCCGGGAGGCCGGGGCCTTCGAGGAGCTCCACCCCGCCGCCCTGGGCGTCAACCCCTTCGACGTGGCCGAGACGGCCGCCGCCCTCGACCAGGCGCTGGCGATGGACGGCGCCGAGCGGGCCGAGCGGGCCGAGCGCCTCCGGCGGATCGTCCTCGCCCGCACCGCCGCCGACTGGCTGGCCGACCAGCTGGCGGTGGCCGACCGGCTGGGCTGAACCCCTCAGCGGTCGCCGGCCAGCCGACCGAGCAGCTCGAGCGCCCCCTCGGGCCCCGCCACCACCGCGTCGGCCTCGGCCGCCACCTCCGGCGGCGTCTCGTCGTCCACCACGGCCACCCGGGCCACGGCCACCCCGGCCCGGGCCAGCTCGGCCAGCACTCGGAACGCCGGCAGGTCGCCGACGTCGTCCCCGAAGCAGGCCACGGCGGCGTGGCCGGCCGCCAGGCGGCGCACCACGGTGCCCTTGTCGTCGTCGACCGGGGGGCGCAGCTCGAGGGCCATCCGGCCCGGCTGGACCACCAGCCCGGTGCGGGCCGTCTCCCGGGCGGCGAAGCCCCGGGCCCAGCCCTCGGCGTCGGGGCGGCGGCGCCAGTGGAGGGTGACGGTGAGGCCCTTGGGCTCGACCTCGGCCCCGGGGGGGACCTCCGACGAGGCCAGCGCGGTCACCTCGGCCACCACCGGCCGCCACGGCACCGCCTCCGGCCGGGTCACCGCCGGCCCTGTGGGCAGGGCCTCCTCCATGCCGTAGAGGCCGGCCAGGTGGACGCCCGCCGGGTGGTCCAAGACGTCGAGGAGGAAGGCGGCCGGCCGGCCCGAGACCACCGCCACCAGGGCGAACCGACCGGCCAGGCGGTCGAGCACCCCGCCCACCCCCGGCAGCGGGCGGGCCGCCGCCGGGTCGTCGACGATGGGGGCGAGGGTGCCGTCGTAGTCGAGGAACAGGGCGGCGCGCCCGGGGTCCTCCAGGAACGGGGCCAGCGCCGACGGGAGGTCGCCCACCGCCGGGCCGGCCTACCCGGCCGACGGTGTCGTGGTGGTGGTGGTTGTGGTGGCGCTCGTTGTCGAGGTGGCCGGTGTGCCCCCCGCCGAGGTGGTCTTGGTGACCTGCGAGGAGAGGTCGGGCCCGACCACCAGCACCAGGTCGGCCCCGGCGGTCGACGACACCGGGGTCTGGGAGCTGAGCGGCTGGACGGCCGAGGAGGGGAGGCCGAGCGAGGAGGCGACCAGCTGGGCCGGTGCCTGCTCGCCGGCGGCGTAGTAGACGACGGAGGCGGTGACCGAGGCGGTGGTGTCGGTCGGCGTGAGGGTCCCCCACCCGTCGGCCTTCAGCTTGTCGGCGAAGAAGCCCGCCGCCCCGTTGACCGTGCCCCCGTTGGCCACCAGGACCTTCACCGCCGCGCTGGGCTTGAGCGCCGTGGTGGTGGTCGTCGAGTGGGCCGGTGCGGTGGTGGTGGTCGGCGCGGCGCCCGTGCCGGTGTTGACGGTGGGCCGGGCGCCGACGGCGAGGCACACCACGCCGACCACGACCCCCAGCACGAGGAGGACGACGGCCCGGCCGAGTGCAAGATGCTCCCCCCCGGTCCGCCCCTCCGGCCGCCCCGGGGGCGGAGGAAACGGTTGTGTCACCCGATCAGCCTGCCCGTCGCGGCAGGCCCGTGCAAGCAGCGGCACCGGGCCGGCGCCACCGGTGGCACACCCGACCACCCACCCTCGCCGGTGCCACGGCCGTCGGTCCCGCGCCCGGCAGAGTGTGCGAGCGCCGTGCCGGGCCGGCGACCACCGGCCGAACGTGCGCAACGGCCCGGCGTCGACCCGCACCCCGAACCGCTGCGGGGGGCGGGAGCCTCACCGGGCGGCCGAGCGCTGGCGGGCCACCTCGAAGCAGGCGACCGCGCCGGCCACCCCCACGTTGAGCGAGGGCAGCGCGCCGAGCTGGGGGATGGCCACCACCTCGTCGCAGCGGCGGCGGACGAGCGGCGCCAGCCCCCGCTCCTCGCTCCCCACCACCACGGCGACGGCCCCGGTGCCCAGCGGCAGCTCGTAGAGGGAGCGCCCGGCCTCCCCGGCGAGGCCGACGGTCCACACCCCGAGGTCTCTGAGCTGGCCGAGGGCGGCGGGGATCCCGCCGACCACCGAGAAGGCGAGGTGCTCGATGGCCCCCGACGCCACCTTGGCGACGGTCGGCGACAGGTGGGCCGAGCGGTGCCGGGGGAGCACCACGCCGGTCACCCCGGCGCACTCGGCGCTGCGCAGGAGCGCCCCGAGGTTGCGGGGGTCGGTCACCCCCGAGACCACCAGTAAGAACGGCTCGGCGCCGGCGGCCCCCCCCGTGGCCAGTGTCTCCAGCGGGACCGGCTCGACCGGGCGGGCCAGCGCCAGCACCCCCTGGGGGGCGTCGGTCCGGGCCTCGGCGTCGAGCCGGGCCCGCGAGACCGTCTCCACCCGGACGTGGCGCCGGGCCGCCTCGGCCTCGATCTCGTCGAGCTGCGGTGAGGGGTCGAGCCCCTCGGCCAGCCAGAGCCGGCGGACCGGACGCCGCCCGGCGGTGAGCAGCTCGAGCACGGCCCGGCGGCCCTCCACCTGGTCGCCGCCGAGCTCGCCGGCCGGGGCGTGCCGGCGCTCCCGATGGCCGGGGTCGCGGCCCGATCGCGACGGCGGGACCCGCCCGGCCCCCCGCCCCTTCGCCCCGGACGGGGTCGGCCGGCCGCCGCGCGACGGCCGGCCGCCGCGCCCCTGTGGCCGGCCGCCGGCGCCACCGGGCCGCGGGCTCACCGCGCCACCGGCCCGGCGCCCGGCCGCTCCTCCAAGAGCGCCACGGCCAGGCAGGCCACCCCCTCGGCCCGCCCCAGCGCCCCCAGCCCCTCGGCCCGGGTCGCCTTCACCGAGACCGGCCCGCCGGCCGCCGCCCCCAGGCGGGTCGCCATCTCCTGGGTGTAGGGCGAGAGCCGGGGCGCCTCGGCCACCACCGTGCAGTCGGCGTTCACCAGCCCGAGCCCCTCCCGGGCGACCATCGCCGCCACCTCGGCCAACAGGGCGATGCTGTCCGCCCCGGCCCAGGCCGGGTCGGTGTCGGGGAAGTGCCGGCCGAGATCGCCCAGCCCCGCCGCCCCCAAGAGGGCGTCGGCCAGGGCGTGGGCCAGCGCGTCGGCGTCGCTGTGGCCGGCCAGCCCCCGCCCGTCGGCCACCACCACGCCCCCGAGCACGAGGGGGCGTTCGGGGTCGTCGCTGAAGGCGTGGACGTCGATGCCCTGGCCGATCCGCACGCTCACCCCTCGAGCAGGTGCTCGGCGTAGGCGAGGTCGGCCGGCGTGGTCAGCTTGACGTTGTGGGGGTCGCCCGGCACCACCCGCACCGTAGCCCCGAGCGCCTCCACCAGCGCGGCGTCGTCGGTCGCCTCCCCGCCCCCGGCGTGGGCCCGGCGCAGGAGCTCGGCTCGGAACCCCTGCGGGGTCTGCACGGCCACCAGGCCGCCGCGGTCCACCGTGCCCGTCACCGCGCCGTCGGCGTCCACCCGCTTCAGCGTGTCGGACACCGCCACGCCGCACACCGCCCCGCCGCAACGACCGTCGGCGAGGGCCTCGACCACCGAGCGGAAGAGGGCGGCGGAGGCCAGCGGGCGGGCGGCGTCGTGCACCACCACCACCTCGGCCTCCCCCGGCACGGCGGCCAGCCCCCGGCGGACCGAGTCCGAACGGGTGGGGCCGCCGGCCACCACCACGTCGGCGCCGAAGGCGTCGCCGGTCCGCCCCTCGGGGAGCACCAGGACCACCCCGTCGGCCACGGCGCGGCAGGCGGCCACCGAGCGCTCGACCACCGGACGCCCGGCCAGGAGGGCGAACTGCTTGGGCCGCCCGAAGCGGGCGCCGGTCCCGCCGGCCACCACCACCGCCCAGACGGGCGGGGCCGGGCCGCCCCGGGGCGTCACCGGACCGCCGCTCAGGGCAGCGCGTCGTTGAGGCGCTGCTCCGCCGTCTCCTCATCGACCGCGAGGGCGAAGGTGAGCTCGGAGACCAGGATCTGGCGAGCCCGGCTGAGCATGCGCTTCTCGCCGGCCGACAGGCCCTTGTCCTTGTCGCGGATCGACAGGTTCCGCACCACCTCGGCCACCTGGTAGATGTCGCCGGAGCGGAGCTTCTCGGAGTGGTTCTTGTAGCGCCGCGACCAGTTGGTGGGCATCCGCGCTTCCTTCTTGCGCAGGACGGCGAAGACCTCCTCCACCTCCTCGTCGTTGATGACCTCGCGCAGGCCGACGCCCTCGGTGTTGTCGGCCGGCACCATCAAGGTGAGGTCGCCGTAGGCGAGCCGGAGCACCAGGTACTCGCGCTTCTCGCCGAAGGCGAGCTTGGTCTCCCGGCGCTCGACCACCGCCGCCCCGTGGTGGGGGTACACGACCTTGTCACCGACCTTGAACACAGGACTCCATTCATTGCGGCCATTGAGGCGTGCTCGTCAACCCGTGCTGGGGGTTCGTCCCGACCGGACCAGGCGGTGCACACCGACCGTCCGGTGGGCTCGCCCGCGGTGCCGGCTCCGTACCGGCGCTACGACGTCTCACCATTCTACCCGAAGCCGGACGGCCCCGATCTTCGGCCGGCCCGGGCGGCCGTCAGTCGTAGCGCTCGAGGATGCTGGCCTCGACCAGGCGGGCCAGGCCGTTCTTGACCGACCGGGCCTTGGCCCCGCCCACGCCGCCCACCTTCTCCAGGTCGCCGAGCGACGCCGCCATGATCTGGGGGAGCGTGTCGAAGCGGGCCACGATCCGCTCGATGATGAGGTCGGAGACCCGGGGCAGCCGGTGCAGCATGCGGTAGCCGCGGGCCTCCACCGACGAGTCGAGGACCGCCGGGTCCGACCCCAGCCCGAGGGCGGCCGCCACCCGCAGGGGGTCGAGCAGGTCGTCGTAGGGCAGGCTGTGGAGCGCACCCAGGGCGGCCTCGGCCCGCCGCCCCAGCTCGGCCCGGCCGCCCGAGGCCGCCCGGCCGGCCGCCGGCACCACCGCGTAGTCCATGGCCACCAGGCGCAGCGCCTCGTCCAGCCCGGCCTCCAGCTCCTCCATCTGCATGCGGATGAGCCGGCCGTCCTCGCCCAGCTCGACCAGGTACCCGTCGATCTCCTCGGCGAAGCGGACCACCATCTCGCCCGGCTGCAGCACCGCCACCACGTCGCGCACCGACACGGCGTCCTCCACCTCGAGGGTGGAGAGGCTGGCCAGGGCGAAGTCGAAGCGGGTCTTGAACCGCTGGACGGTCGAGATGGCCTGGGCGGCCCGGTCGATGAGGCGGCCGGTGCGCTGCAGGGTGTGCTTGCGGGCGTGGCGGAAGACCGTCACCGTCGCCATGGCCTCGGAGACCGTCACCACCGGCACGTCGATCGAGCGGGCCACCCGCTCGGCCGTGCGGTGGCGGGTCCCGGTCTCGCTGGTGGGGATGGAGGCCTTGGGGACCAGGTGGACGTTGGCCCGGGCGATGCGTGAGGCGTCGGCGGCCAGGATGATCGCCCCGTCCATCTTGGCCAGCTCCGAGAGCCGCTGCGGGCTGAACTCGGCGTCGAGGAGGAAGCCGCCGGTGCAGATCGAGAGCACCACCGGGTCGTCGCCCACCACCACCAGCGCGCCCCGCTTGGCCTGGAGGATGCGGTCCAGCCCGTCGCGCAGCGGGGTTCCCGGGGCGACCAGCGACAGCGCCTCGATCAGCGGCTCGCCGCCGTGGTCGACCACGAGCGAATGGTACCCGCGCCCAGAGCAGGACGGTCCGTCGGCGCGGCGGCCGCCCCGTCCTCGGCGGCGAGGCGGAGGGCGGCGGCGACCGCCTCGACCACGGTGCGGCAGCCGACGACCGAGAGCCCGGCCGCCCCGGCGGCCGAGGAGGCCGGCACCAGCGCCCGGGTGAACCCCAACCGGGCGGCCTCGGCCAGCCGCCGCTCGGCCCCGGGCACCTGGCGCACCTCCCCGGCCAGCCCGACCTCCCCGAAGGAGACCAGGTCGGCCGGGAGGGGCCGGCCGGCAACGGCCGAGGCCACCGCCAGGGCGAGCGCCAGGTCCACCGCCGGCTCGGCCGCCCGCACGCCACCGGCCGCCGACACGAAGAGCTCGAGCCCGGTCAGGTCCACCCCGGCCCGGCACTCCAGCACGGCGGCCACCGCGCCGAGGCGGCGGGGGTCGACGCCCTGGACGTTGCGACGCGGGCCGCCGCCGGCACCGGTGGAGGCCAGCGCCTGGATCTCCACCAAGAGCGGCCGGCGTCCCTGGAGCAGCGGGGTCACCGCGCTGCCCGGCACCTCCGGCCGCCGGTCGCCCAGGAGCAGCGGCCCGGGGTCGGCCACGTCGACCAGCCCGGACTCCCCCATCTCGAACAGCCCCACCTCGCCCGTCGGGCCGAACCGGTGCTTGACCGCCCGCAGCATGCGCAGGGAGTGGTGGCGGTCGCCCTCGAAGGAGACGACCGTGTCCACCAGGTGCTCGAGCGCCCGCGGCCCGGCCAGGTCGCCCTCCTTGGTGACGTGGCCGACCAGGACCACGGCCGGCCCGCGCTCCTTGGCCAACCGGGTCAGCCGGTCGACGCAGGCGCGCACCCCGAGCACCGACCCCGCGGCGGCGCCGGCCGCCGGGTCGACCACCGTCTGGACCGAGTCCACCACCACCAGGTCGGGCGAGAGCGCGGCCACCGCCGCCTCGACCTCGTCCAGGTCGCCGGTGGCCGAGACGAACAGGGCCGGCGGGAGCGGGCCCATCCGCTCGGCCCGGGCCCGCACCTGGGCGGCCGACTCCTCGGCCGAGACGAGCAGGACGGTGCGGCCCCCGGCGGCGGCGGCCGTCAGCACCTGGAGCAGGAGGGTCGACTTGCCCACCCCGGGCTCGCCGAAGACCAGCGTCACCGAGCCGGGCAGCAGCCCCCCGGCGAGCACGCGGTCGACTTCGGCCAACCCGGTGGGGAGGGGCCGGCCGGCGGCCGGGTCGACCTCGGCCAGCCGCACCGGCCCGACCGACGGTGACGCCGAGGTCCCCCGCGGCGCCGCCCACTCCTCGAGGGAGTTCCACTCGCCGCACCCCGGGCAGCGGCCGGCCCAACGCTGGGTGACGGCCCCGCAGCCGCGGCAGCGATGGGTGGTGGGGGGCCGGGCCATGGCGGCACCCTACGGCGCCGCTGTGACAGGCCCGCCTGCCGGCGGTGGCCGGGCCGGCGCCGGCTTCAGTCGGCGGTGGAGCCGGCCAGCTCCATCGGGGGAGGCTCGACGCCCTCGACCGCCCGGAAGGAGAGGCGCGGGCCCTCCTCGCCGTCGATCGGCGTGTCGTCGACGTCGACCACGATGGTCTCGCCGACCCGGAACTCCTTCCACAGGATCCGCTCGGAGAGCGGGTCCTCCACCAGCTGCTGGATGGCCCGCCGCAGGGGCCGCGCCCCGAGCTGGGGGTCGTAGCCCTTCTCGGCCAGGAGCGCCCGGGCGGCCGGGGTCAGCTCCAGCCCCAGCCCCTGGCTCTCGAGCTGCTTGGACGTGCGGGCCAGCATGAGGTCGACGATCTCGATGACCTCGTCCCGGGTCAGCTCGTGGAAGACGATGACCTCGTCGATGCGGTTCAAGAACTCGGGCCGGAAGTGGGCCTTCAGGGCCTCGTGCACCTTGGCCTTCATCCGCTCGTAGGTGACGGCCTCCGAGGTCTTGGCGAAGCCGACCGACGACTTGCGCAGGTCGGCCGTGCCCAGGTTGGAGGTCATGATGAGCACGGTGTTCTTGAAGTCCACCGAACGCCCCTGGGCGTCGGTCAGCCGGCCGTCCTCGAGGATCTGCAGCAGGGTGTTGAAGACGTCGGGGTGGGCCTTCTCGACCTCGTCGAAGAGCACGACCGAGAAGGGCTTGCGCCGCACCGCCTCGGTGAGCTGGCCGCCCTCCTCGTAGCCGACGTAGCCGGGTGGCGACCCCACCAGCCGGCTGACGGTGTGCTTCTCCATGTACTCGCTCATGTCGAGCTGGATGAGCGCGTCCTCGTCGTCGAAGAGGAACTCGGCCAAGGTCTTGGCCAGCTCGGTCTTCCCGACGCCGGTGGGGCCGAGGAAGATGAACGACCCGCTCGGCCGCTTGGGGTCCTTCAGCCCGGCCCGGGTGCGGCGGATCGCCCTCGAGAGGGCCTTCAGGGCTTCCTCCTGGCCGATGACCCGCTTGTGCAGCTCGTCCTCCATGCGCAGGAGCTTGGCCGTCTCCTCCTCGGTGAGCCGGTAGACGGGGATGCCCGTCCAGTTGGCCAGCACCTCGGCGATGACCTCCTCGTCGACGACGTCGAAGAGCTCGACGCCCTCGGCCCGCCACTCGGCCTCCTGGGCCTCCTTGCGGCCCAGCCGCTCGGTCTCCTGCTCGGCCAGCTTCTTGGCCTGCTCGAAGGCGCCCTTCTCGATGGCCGCCTCCTTGTCGGCGCGCAGGCGCGAGATCTCCTCGTCCAGCTTCTTGTAGCTGGGCGGGGTGGTCATGCGCCGGATGCGCAGGCGGCTGCCCGCCTCGTCGATGAGGTCGATCGCCTTGTCAGGCAGGAACCGGTCGGCCAGGTAGCGGTCGGCCAGGTTGGCCGCGGCCACCAGCGCCTGGTCGGTGATGGTGACGGCGTGGTGGGACTCGTAGCGGTCCCGCAGGCCCTTCAGGATGTCGATGGTGAGGGCCACCGTCGGCTGGTCCACCTTGACCGGCTGGAACCGGCGCTCGAGCGCGGCGTCCTTCTCCAGGTGCTTGCGGTACTCGTCGAGCGTGGTGGCGCCGACCGTCTGCAGCTCGCCCCGGGCCAGCATGGGCTTCAGGATCGAGGCGGCGTCGATCGCGCCCTCGGCGGCGCCCGCCCCGACCAGGGTGTGCAGCTCGTCGATGAACAGGATGATGTCGCCGCGGGTGCGGATCTCCTTCAGGACCTTCTTCAGCCGCTCCTCGAAGTCGCCGCGGTAGCGGCTGCCGGCCACCAGGGCCCCGAGGTCCAGGGTGTAGAGCTGCTTGCCGGTCAGCGTGTCGGGGACGTCGTTGGCCACGATCCGCTGGGCCAGCCCCTCCACGATGGCGGTCTTGCCCACGCCCGGCTCGCCGATGAGGACCGGGTTGTTCTTGGTGCGACGGGAGAGCACCTGCATCACCCGCTCGATCTCCTTGGCCCGGCCGATGACCGGGTCGAGCTTGCCGTCGCGGGCCAGCTGGGTGAGGTTGCGACCGAACTGGTCGAGCACGGGCGAGCCGGTGGGCGCGTCGGCGGAGCCGGTACCGGTCCCCGCCCCGACCGCCTCCTTGCCCTGGTAGCCCGACATCAGCTGGATGACCTGCTGGCGGACGCGGCCGAGGTCGGCGCCGAGGCTGACGAGCACCTGGGCGGCGACGCCCTCGCCCTCGCGCACCAGGCCGAGCAGCATGTGCTCGGTGCCGATGTAGCTGTGGCCGAGCTGGAGGGCCTCGCGCAGCGAGAGCTCGAGGACCTTCTTCGCCCGCGGGGTGAACGGCGGCGACCCGCTGGGGGCGCTGCCGGCCATGCCGATCGTCTCCTCGACCTTCTCGCGCACCGCCTCGAGGGAGATGCCCATCGACTCGAGCGCCTTGGCCGCCACGCCCTCACCCTCGTGGATGAGCCCGAGCAGGATGTGCTCGGTGCCGATGAAGCTGTGGTTGAGCAGGCGCGCCTCCTCCTGCGCCAGCACCAGCACTCGTCGCGCTCGGTCGGTGAAGCGTTCGAACACGTGACCGCCTCCGTCGTGGTCGTTCCTGAACTGCAGTGTACAGGGACGATCTGTGCACGGCGCCGCACCCACAGGCACCACCGGCATCCTGGGCGGATGGGCCGGGAGGGCCGCCGAACGGCGGGCCGCCGGTGCGGCGGGTGGTGCGACCGTCGCCTATCGTGAGTGACGGTGAACGCGACCAAGGCTCTCGGTCTCCCCCTCTTGGAGGAGGACCTGCAGCGGCTCGAACCGCTGCTCGCAAGCTCGGTGACCACGGGCGACGCCTTCCTCGACGACGTGACCACCCACCTGATCGCCGCCGGCGGCAAGCGGCTGCGCCCGCTCCTGGCCCTGGCCGCCGCCACCGCGGGCGACCGCCCGGCCACCGACGACGACCTGATGGGCGGGGTGGCGGTCGAGCTGGTCCACCTGGCCTCGCTCTACCACGACGACGTCATCGACGAGGCGACCGTCCGGCGCAACGTGGAGAGCGTCAACAGCCGTTTCGGGAACCTGGTGGCCATCGTCGCCGGCGACTACCTGCTGGCCCGCTCGGCGGCCATCGCCGCCCAGCTGGGCACCGAGATCGCCGGGCTCCTGGCCGACACGCTCGGCCGCCTCTGCCAGGGACAGGTGGCCGAGGTCCGGGCCTCCTTCCAGATCGGCCGCACCCAGGACGACTACTTCAGCGCCATCGCCGGCAAGACCGCCGCCCTCATGGCCACCTCGTGCCGGATCGGGGCCCTGACCGGCGGGGCCCCGGACCACGAGGTCTCGGCGCTCACCACCTTCGGCCAGTGCTTCGGCATGGTGTTCCAGCTGCGCGACGACGTGCTCGACGTCGTCGCCTCCGACCAGGAGCTGGGCAAGCCGGCCGGCCAGGACCTGGCCGAGGGGATCTACACCCTCCCCGTCCTGCTCGCCCTCGAGGACCCCGAGGCCGGGTCGGAGCTGCGGACGCTGCTGGGCGGGCCGCTGGCCCAGCCCGAGCGGGACAAGGCCCGGGCCATCGTGGCCGCCTCCCCCGGCGTGGCCGGCACCGTGGCGGTGGCCCGGCGCTTCGTGGCCGACGCGGTGGAGGCGGCGGCCGGGGTCAGCTCGCCGGCCGTGGCCGCGGGGCTGGCCCGCCTGGCCGGCTCGCTCGTCGACGACCTGGGCACCTGACGGCGCGCCACCGCCCCGGCGCCCGAGGGCGACCGGGGCGGTGAGGCCGACGGCGGTGCGGGGTGGGCCTACGGGGCTGTGCCGCCCGACGTGGCCGCGGCGCCCGGGCAGGCCGCCTCGATCTTGCTCACCAGCGCGGTGCCCTTGGCCTCGAGCTTCTCGACGCGTGTGATGCGCCGGCCGATGCGGGCCGCCGCCTTCGTCCTGCCGTCCTGGGTGGCGGTGGCCTGCCGCTGCTCGGCGGCCGTCACCCACTTGCCCGCCTTGGCCTCGAGCTTGGCGATGCGGGCGAGGGCGTGCGGCGCCTTGGCGCAGCTCGCCGGGGCGGTGCCCACGCTCGTGGGCGGTGTGGCGGCCGCGCCGGCGGCGCCGGCCGCGCCCAACGTGAGCGCCACCCCCGTCACTGCGGTGGCGATGATCTTCCTTACCATGTCGGTTCCTCCTCGTCGGGGTCCCTCGGCCGGGTCGGCGGCTCCAGACGCAATTCTCCCAACCGGGCGTGAGGCACCGGTCATGGGGATGTGAGGAGGGTGTGAGGGCCGCGGGGGTCGGGGGGTCGTTGGCCTCCAGGGACCTTGGACCCTGGTCGAACCCCAGCTCACGGCGTTGAATTGGATTGTGAGACACCGTGTAGTGATCCTGGGGGGCGGCACCGGGGGCACGTTGGTGGCCAACCGGCTGCGCCGCATGTACACGAGGCACCAGGCCGAGATCGTCGTGGTCGACCAGAACGACCGCCACCTCTACCAGCCGGGGTTGCTGTTCGTCCCCTTCGGCCGCACGGGGACCGAGGGGTTGGTGCGGTTGCGCCCCTCGCAGTTCCACTGGGGCATCCGCTTCGTCGAGACAGTGGTGGACAACGTCTCGATCGCCGAGGGCCGGGTCCACCTGGCCAAGGGGATGGTCCTCGACTACGACGTGCTGGTCGTGGCCTCCGGGGCCGTGCTCGTGCCCGAGGAGACCGAGGGGCTCACCGGTGCGGGGTGGATGGAGAAGGTCTTCACCTTCTACTCCCCCGAGGGGGCGGCCGGGCTGGCCCGGGCGATGTCGTCGTTCGAGGGGGGCCGGCTGGTCGTGAACGTGGTCGACATGCCGATCAAGTGCCCGGTGGCGCCGCTCGAGTTCTGCTTCCTGGCCGACTGGCACCTCCGCCGCCGCGGCATCCGCAGGCGGGTCGAGCTCACCTACGTGACCCCGCTCGACGGGGCCTTCACCAAGCCGGTGGCCTCCGAGCGGCTCGGCGGCCTGCTGAAGAAGAAGGGCATCGAGCTGGTCACCGAGTTCAACACCGGCGAGGTCGACGGGGCCGGCGGGCGCCTCATCGGCTACGACGGCCGGGAGGTGGGGTTCGACCTGGCGGTGGTCGTCCCGCTCCACGGCGGAGCGCCGTACGTCGGGCGGTCGCCCGGCCTCGGCGACGAGCTCAACTTCGTCCCCACCGACGCGCACACCCTGCAGTCCAAGGCCGCCCCGAACGTCTTCGCCATCGGCGACGCCACCGACCTCCCCGCCTCCAAGGCCGGGTCGGTCGCCCACTTCGAGGGCGAGGTGCTGGCCCGCAACGTCCGCCATTTCCTCTCCACAGAGCCGCTCGAGCCGGGGTTCGACGGCCACACCAACTGCTTCATCGAGACGGGGTTCCACCGGGCGCTGCTCATCGACTTCAACTACGACACCGAGCCCCTCCCCGGCCGCTACCCCGGAAGCGTCGGATTGCCGCTGCTCCGCGAGTCGCGACTCAACCACCTCGCCAAGCTCGGCTTCCAGTCCCTCTACTGGCACGCCCTGCTGCCCGCACGGCCGGTCCCGGGGATCGGCTCCACGATGCCCGTCTCGGGCAAGACCCGTGCCGCCGTCGGCGGCGGAAAGGACTGAGCGATGACCACCACCACCATCGCCAACACCGACGTCGAGCTGAACGACGAGGGGTTCTTCGTCGACCCCTCGCAGTGGTCCGAGGACATGGTGCCCGAGCTGGCCCGCCTTGAGGGCATCGAAGAGGTGACCGACCAGCACTGGCAGGTGATCCGCTTCATGCGCGCCGAATACCAGGCCAAGGGCACCGGCCCCACCGTCCGGGTGCTGGGCAAGACCTCGGGCGTCTCGATCAAGGAGCTGTACCAGCTGTTCCCCAAGGGCCCGGCCAAGGAGGCCGCCAAGATCGCCGGCATCCCCAAGCCCCGCGGCTGCATCTGAGAGAGGAGCGAGCGTGAGCGACGAACACACCAAGCCGCAGCCGATCGAGAAGGTCTCGATCATCATCTCGAAGGGATCGCTCGAGGGCGTCTACCCCGGGCTGATCATGGCCAACGGCGCCCGGGCCGAGGGGATGGAGGCCAACCTCTTCTTCACCTTCTTCGGCCTCGACGCCATCCACAAGGGCCGCAACGAGCACATCAAGGTGGCGACGGTCGGGAACCCCGGCCTGCACTTCGCCACCATGGCCGGCGGCCTGCCCGGCGTCTCCACGGTGATGACGCACTACCTCAACCACAAGATGGAGAAGCTCGACATCCCGCCCATCCCCGAGTTCGTCGAGATGATCGCCGACACCGGCGCCGGCCTCTACGCCTGCAAGGCGTCCGTCGACCTGTTCGGACTCGACAAGAGCGACTTCATCGACCAGGTCCACGACGTCATCACCGTCGGCGAGTTCTACGAGATGGCTGCCGGCGGCCACATCATCTTCACGTGACCATGGGCACCTACGCCGACGTCGCAGACCGGCTGAAGGAGCCGACCCGCTCGCTGTGCGACGCCATCCCCCGGGACGTGGGCGGCCTTCTCGGCGCTGCACGAGGTGGCGGTGGCCGACGGCGCGCTCCCGGCGAAGACGAAGGAGCTGATGGCGCTGGCCATCGCCGTCGTGAAACGCTGCGACGGCTGCATCGCCTACCACGCCCGGGCCGCAGCCCGCCGGGGGGCGACCCCCGAGGAGGTGGCCGAGTCCCTGGGGGTGGCGCTGGTCATGGACGGCGGCACCGCCTCGGTCTACGGCCCGCGCGCCTGGGATGCCTATCGCGAGTTCGCCACCCCGGCGGTGGCGGAGGACCCGGTAGGCGGGACCGGCTGAACCGACTCAGCGGGAGAACCACCCCCAGCGCCTCTTGGCCGGCCGCTCGGCGGCGCAGTGGCAGCGGTCGGCCGGGGCCACGTCGCCGAGCACCTGTTCGACGTGGGCCCCGCACCCCTTCCAGGCGGGACGGCCGCAGGCGGGGCAGGTCACGGCTCTACACATACCCCATAGGGTATCATCCCAGGCACGGCCGGCACACGCGGCCACCGGAGGGAGGAGGGCCAGCGATGGACTCGCGCCAGTGGGACGCCCGCTACGCCGCCGAGGAGCTGGTCTGGTCGGCGGCCCCCAACCGGTTCCTGGCAGCCGAGGTCGACGGGCTGGCCCCCGGGCGTGCCCTCGACCTGGCCTGCGGTGAGGGCCGCAACGCCATCTGGCTGGCCGAGCGGGGCTGGGCGGTCACCGCCGTCGACTTCTCGGCGGTCGCCCTGGCCAAGGCGGCCGGCCTGGCCGCCGGGCGCGGGGTGGCCGTTGACTGGATCGAAGCCGACGTGGTCACCTGGCGTCCCGAGCCCCTCCGCTACGACCTGGTCGCCGTCGTCTACCTCCAGCTGCCCCCGCCCGAGCGCGCCGCCGCGCTCCACGCGGCCGCCGGTGCGGTGGCCCCCGGCGGCACCCTCGTGGTGGTGGCCCACGACATCGAGAACCTCTCCCGCGGCCACGGCGGGCCGCAGGACCCCGAACTCCTCTACCGCCCCGACGAGGTGGCCGACGTCGCCGGTTCGGCCGGCCTGGTCGTCGAGCACGCCGGGCGGGTGACACGACCGGTCGACACCGAGGAAGGGCCGGTGGTGGCGGTCGACACCCTGGCGCGGGCCCGCCGGCCCGGGCGCGGGCCCGCCCCGACCTAACGGTGTGAGAAGCGGACCTCGGGCAGCACTCGGGCCATCCACCGCGGCCGCCACCAGGCGGCGTGCCCGGCCAGGCGCAGCAGCACCGGCAGGAGCAGGAGCCGCACCAAGAACGCGTCGAGCAGCACGGCCACGCCCAGGATGACGCCCATCTCCTTGGGCGGCAACGGGCCGGAGAGGGCGAAGGTGAAGAAGACGGCGACCATGACCCCGGCCGCGGCGAAGATCACCCGCCCGGAGTGGGCCAACCCGTTGACCATGGCGTCTTCGGGGTCCCCGGTCCGCTCGTAGTGCTCCTTGGCGCTGGAGAGCAGGAACACCGTGTAGTCCATCGAGATGGCGAAGATCATGGCGAAGAAGAACACCGGCGCCCAGGCGTCGAGGAACCCCTGCGGGTCGAAGCCGAGCAGTCCGTGGAGCCACCCGTCCTGGAAGACGAGGCGGGCCACGCCGAAGGCGGCCCCGGTCCCGAGCAGGCTGGTGAGGACCCCCAGGGCGGCGATGAGCGGGGCCTGCAGGGCGAAGACGAGCAGCGCGAACCCGAGCGCCAGCACCACCCCGATGACCTCGGGGGTCTTGCCCACCAACAGCACCTGCAGGTCGTGGTCCTCAGCGGCCGCCCCGCCGACCAGGGTGCCCCGGGGGAGGTCCGCCCGGAGCCGGTCGATGGTGGCGCCGACCGCCGGCGACGAGGGATCCGCACGGCCCACGGCATCGAGCAGCACCAGCGGCGCCCGGGTGGACCGCTCGGCCGGCATGACCGCGGCGATGCCCGGGTCCCGGGCCAGCACGGCGGCGGTGCGCGAGGCCTGCGACGGGGAGGTGACGACCTGCAGCTCGCCGGGGGCACCGGGGCCGAAGCCCGCCTGCACCAGGTCGTAGCCGACGCGGGCCGAGGAGTCGGCCGGCACCACCCGGATCGAGGGCATGGCCGTCTTCAGTCCGAGGACCGGCAGGGCCAGGACCAGCAACGCCACGAGCGACAGCGCGCCGTAGCGCACCGGACGCCGCCAGAGGCGCTCGCCCCACCGGGCGAAGCGGGCCGAGCGGTGCTCCCCGGCGTGCACCCAGGGCAGCGCCCAGGCGTCGACCCGGTCCCCCAGTGCCCCGAGCACCGCCGGCAGGAGGGTGAGCGTGGCCAAGAGCACGAAGGCGACCGAGACCATGATGCCGGCGGCCATCGACTGGACGGCCGGCGAGGGCACCAGCAGCACCGTCGACAGGGCGACCAGCACGGTGAGCCCGGAGAACAGCACCGCCTTGCCGGCGGTGTCCATCGTCTCGGCCACCGACTCGCCCACTTGGCGGTGACGCCCGAAGTGGGCGCCCCGGAAGCGGACCACCACGAAGAGGGCGTAGTCGATCCCGAGGGCCAGGGCGAACATGAGGGCGAAGTTCATGGCCCAGATGGAGATCGGCGCCACCTTCGTCAGGAGGTCCAACAACCCGGCCGCGCTGACGAGGCCCACCATGGTGAGCAGGAGCGGCAGCCCAGCGGCCACCAGTGAGCCGAAGGCCAGGACCAAGATGGCCAGCGTCACCGGCCAGGAGTAGAGCTCCGAGCGGAGCATGGCCGTGCGGTTGGCCGTGTTGAAGTCGGACCACAGCACCGAGGCGCCGGTGGCGGCCACCGTCACGCCGTGGCCGCTCAGGGCGCGCAGCGGTCCGTGCAGGGCGTCGGCGGCGCGGACCATCCCCTCGGGGTCGGCCCCGGCGCCGCCCAGGATGACGGCGGTCCGACCGTCGGCGCTCACGGTGACGCCGGGGCGGGGGGCGACCACGGCCGAGATCCGGGGGTCGGCGGCCAGCAGCCGCTCGGCCCGGGCGATGACGGCGCGGACCGGGGGCGAGGAGACGGGCCGGTCGGCGTGGACCACGACCTCGATGGCCGAGCTGGCCTGGCCGCCGAAGTCCCGCTGGGCCAGCTGGCGGACCTGGACCGACTGCGAACCGTCGGCCTGCCACCCCGCCCCGCTCAGCGCCCGCTCGACGCCGGGGGCGAAGACGACGAAGACCACCGCCACCACCGCCCAGGCGGCGAATACCGCACGGCGGCGGGCGGCCGCCCAGCGACCGAGCCGCCCCACCGGCCCCCACCCCCGGGAGGCCGGCGGCGGCCCGGCTAAGGGCGCGTCGAGGGCGGGGGGCGGGGACGGTGCGGTGATGGCCATGCCGCAATATACAATACCCCGTAGGGTATCTACAACCGGGAGGCGGGCGGTGGCCACGACGACCTTGACCAAGGAGAACTTCGGCGAGGTGGTGACGGCGAACGACACCGTCGTCATCGACTTCTGGGCGCCGTGGTGCGCGCCGTGCCGGAGCTTCTCCCCCATCTTCGAGGCGGTGTCCGAGGTCCACCCCGACGTGGTCTTCGCCACCGTCGACACCGGCGCCGAGCACGAGCTGGCGGCCGCCTTCGCCGTCATGGCGGTCCCCACCGTGGGGGTCGTGCGCGACCGGGTCCTCGTCTGCCGCCAGCCCGGCGCGCTCACCCGGGACTCCCTCGAGGAGCTGCTGCGCCGGGTGGCCGGCCTCGACATGGCCGCGGTGCGAGCGGAAATGTCCCCGGTCGCCGCCGGCGGCTGAGGGCCCGGGCTCAGGCGGGCCGGGCGGCCCGCCCGATGACGTGCGGCGCGACGGGGAGGGGGATCGAACGGGGCACGAACGTGAACCGCCGGAGGCCGGTGACGGCGAAGCCGGCCTCGGCGATCGCCGCCACCGTGTCACGGTTGGGGTGGCACCCCCCGGCCATGCACGACCAGGGCCGGTCGAGGAGGTCCTGGCCCCGGGCGGTCCGGCGGCTCTCGGCCCGGACGTGCTCGTAGAAGCGGAGCTCGCCGCCGGGGACGAGCACCCGGGCCGCCTCGGCCAAGGCGTCGGCCGGCGAGGCAACCGAGCAGAGCACCAGCGAGAAGACGACGGCGTCGGCCCACCCCGAGGCGAGCGGGAGCGAGCCGGCGGTCCCCCCCACCAGCTGCACCGGCACCCCGGCCGCCCCGGCCGCCGCACCGGCCAGCCGGCGCAAGTAGGGCTCGGGTTCGACCGCCACCACCTGGCGCACCGCCGGCGGGTAGTAGGAGAAGTTCGTGCCCGGCCCCGCCCCGACCTCCGCCACCCGGCCGCGGAGCCCCTCGAGCAGCTCCTGGCGGTGGGCGGCCGCACCGGCCGCCTCGGCGGCGGCGGCCAGGCGCGAGTAGAGGCGGGCGAAGACCGGGTGGTGGACCCGATCGGTCCCGTCGTGCTGGCTGATCACCGCCAGATCGTCACACACCGACCGGCCGGCGCGCTCACTAATACCCCGAGGGGTATAATGGCGGCCATGCCCGGGACCGGGAGGAGGAACCCGATGAGCGACGAACCCCAGCCGTCGGCGATGACGGCGGAACAGCTGGCGGCGCGCCTGGGCACCGACCGGGCCCCGATGCTGGTCGACGTGCGCGAGCCCGACGAGTTCGCCCAGTGGTCGATCCCCGGGTCGCGCAACATCCCCCTGGCCGAGCTGGCGTCGCGGGCCGGAGAGGTCGCCACCGACCGCCAGGTGGTCGTGGTGTGCGCGGCCGGCGAGCGGGCGAAGAGGGGCCGGGCCGCCCTCGAGGCGGCCGGGATCGCCGCTGTCGAGCTGGCCGGCGGGATGGCCGCCTGGGCCTCGGTCTACGACACGGCCACCGTCGACCTCGGCGCGGCCCAGGTGGTCCAGGTCCGCCGGCGGGGCAAGGGCTGCTGCTCCTACGTGGTGGGGGCGGCGGGCGAGGCCTTCGTGGTCGACCCCACCCTCGAGACCGGCCGGTACCTGGCCGAGGCGTCGGCGCGGCGCTGGCGGGTCACCCGGGTCTTCGACACGCACCTGCATGCCGACCACGTGAGCGGCGGGCGGGCGCTCGCCGCGGCGGCCGGGGCCACCCTCCACCTCAACCCGGCCGACGGCTTCGAGTTCGACTTCGAGCCCCTCGCCGACGGCCAGCGGTTCACGCTGGGCGACGCCGTCGACGTCGGGGTCACCGCCATCGCCACGCCCGGCCATACCAGGGGGTCGACCGTCTTCCAGGTCGGCGGGCGGGCCTTGCTGACCGGCGACACCCTCTTCGTCGACGGGGTGGGCCGCCCGGACCTGGCCGAGCGGGCCGAGGAGTTCGCCGCCGACCTCCACCGCTCGCTGCGCGCCAAGGTGCTCACCCTCCCGGTGGGGACGGTCGTCCTCCCCGGCCACTACGGCGACGCCGTCGCCGTCGCCCCCGGGGTCCCGGTCGCCGCCACCCTCGGCGACCTGCGGGCGTCGCTGCCCCAGCTCGGCTGGGACGAGGCGGCGTTCGTGGAATGGGCGGCGCACCGGGCGACCCCGCGGCCGCCCAACTACGACGAGATCATCCGGGTGAACATGGGCCGGGGCTCCGCCACGGCGGAGGAGACCAGCCGGCTCGAGCTCGGGCCGAACCGGTGCGCGGCGTGAGCCGGCCCGGGAGCGGGAATCGACGAGTGGGCGCCCGGCGCGCCGTGAGGAGGCGGTGATGGAACTTCCCGAGGCGGTGGTCGACGACGTGCGCAAGCGGCTCCGTCGGGTGGCCGGCCAGGTCCAGGGGGTCGAGCGGATGCTGGAGGAGGGCCGGGAGTGCCGCGAGGTGCTGGCCCAGCTCTCGGCGGCCACCAAGGCGCTCGAGCAGGCCGGGTTCAAGCTGGTCGCCTCCGGCCTCACCTACTGCCTCGAGCACCCCGAGCAGGCGGCCGCCGACGGCTACGCCCTGGCCGAGGTGGAGCGCATGTTCATGAGGCTGGCCTGATCGAGGTCCCCGGTCCCCGACTTCGGGGACCCTGACACCGCCACGCTAATTTCGTGGCGTGGCGAGCGCGGGGCCCGGATCGGAGTTCTCGGCGGTGGCCGCAGGCCGGCCCAGCCGGCGGTGAACAGCGCCCGCCCGCCGGCGGCCGGCGCGACGGCGGCCCGGGCCCTCCGGGCTGCGCCGCTCGGGGTGGTCGCGGCGACGGGGTTCGCCGGTGGCCTCTGCGTCCTGATCGGGGTGGCGCAGTCCGGGTCGCCGTTCGTGCTGAAGCTGCCGGGGGCGTGGTTCTTCGGCACCGGTCCGGGCCCGGTGGGTTCGGGCCCGCACCGTGACGCCACGTTCCTGGCCGCCATGGTCGTGTACGCGGGGATCGCCCTCCTCGTCGGCTCGTGGTTCGAGACCGTGCGGACGCTGCGCCGGCACCCGGGAACCCCGCCCCGGCGGGTGGCGGGGATCCTCGCCCTCTGGGCGGCCCCGGTCCTCGTCATGCCCCCCTTGTTCAGCCGGGACGCCTACGACTACGCCGCCCAGGGGGAGATGGTGGCGCGCGGCATCAACCCGTACCTCCACGGGCCGAGCGCCCTCGGGCGGGGCCCGTTCCTGCGGTTCGTCGACCCGCTCTGGGTGAAGGCCCCCGCCCCCTACGGCCCGGCGTGGGAACGCCTCTCGCAGTGGACCGTCCAGCTGGCCGGCCACGACGTGCTGGCGTCGCTCGCGGGCTTGCGCATCGTCGCCCTGGCCGGCGTCGCGCTCCTCGCCTGGGGCGTCACGGACCTGGCCCGCTCGGAGGGTCGGGACCGCTCGGCCGTCCTCGCCCTCGCCGCCCTCAACCCGCTGGTGCTCCTGGTGCTCCTGGGGGGCGCCCACAACGACGCGTTGATGCTCGGGCTCTTGGTGGCGGGTTGCGCGCTCGCCCGGCGCGACCACTTCGTGCTCGGCCTGGTGGCCTGCGGGCTGGCCGCCGAGATCAAGGTGCCGGCCCTGATCGGCGCCGCCTTCATCGGCTGGTGGTGGGCCGGGGCGCCGGCCGGCCGGCGAGCGCGGGCGCGGCGCGTCGTCGGCGCCGTGCTCGTCGCCGCCGGGATCATGGCGGCCGTCGGCGCCCTCTGCGGCCTCGGCTGGGGGTGGCTGCGGGGCCTCTCGAACCCCGGCGTGGTGGTGTCGTGGCTCGATCCGGCGACCGCCGCCGGGCTGGCCCTGGCGCGCCTGGCGGGGCTGGTGGGTCTCGGCGGGCACACTGCGGGGTTCGTCCAGGTGACGCGCGCCGCGGGGCTCGGGGTGGCCGCCGTGGTCGCCGTCGGGTTGCTCTGGCGCGCCGAGCGGCTCGGGGTCCTGCGGGCGCTCGGGTGGAGCCTCCTCGTCCTCGCCGTCCTCGGACCGGTGGTGTGGCCCTGGTACGAGGCCTGGGGCTTCGTCGTCCTGGCGGTGGTCGCCGAGGGGTGGACCCTGCGCGTCGTGCTGGCCCTCTCCGCCGTCGCCTGCTTCGCCGACGTCCCGGGCCTGGCGGCCTTCGGGGCACCCGACCCGGCCCTGGCCCTCGCCGGCTGGGGGTGCCTCATCACCCTGGTCGCCGTCTTCTGTGTGGTCCGGCTGGCCCCGTCGCTCGCCGGACGGGCGCGCTCGCCGTCGGGCGCGGTGATGGCGTAGCGCGAGGCGGCCGGCCCTGCCCGTGCGGGCGCTATCCGGCTCGTCGGGGCAGGGGGGCGGCCAGGGCGGACACGACCTCCTCGGGCGAGGGCATGGCGCCGAGCTCGCCCGCCAACCGCTGCGCCCGGAGCCGGAGGCCGGCTGTGTCGAGTGCGACACCCAGCCCGTGGCGCACCGCCGTCTCGGTGACCTCCCCGGGCATCAGGACGGCGGCGGCGCCGGCGTCGGCGAGCATGGCCGCATTGACGAAGTTGTCGGCGCTCTGCGGGAGCACCAGCGAGGGGAGCCCGTGTGCCAGCACGCCGAACATCGTCCCAGCCCCGGCGTGGTGGATCACCGCCGAACAGTGCGGGAGGAGCTCGGCCTGCTCGACGTACCGCTCGACCCGTGCGTTCGGGGGCAAGGGTGCCAGGGCTGAAGGGTCGTTGTCCCGCCCGATGGTCGCCAACACGTTGACCGGCTCGTCCGCGAGGGCACCGAGCACGAGACCGAAGAGGTCGACGGCGTTGTTGGAGAACGTCCCGAGCGTGAGGTAGACGAGCGGGCGCTGTGCGTCGGGGAACGACACGGGCAGGGCGGGAGGCCCCTCCAGCGGCAGCGGCGCCGGGCGCAGGGCCCGGGCCCCCTCGAGCGCGGCAGCGGCCGGGTCGAGCAGGGGTGGGCAGACCGTGAGCGTCGTGCCGCAGTAGGCACCCGCCGCCGGTGGGACGTCGAGCCCGAACTCCCGCCAGATGGGAGAGACCGCGTCGGCCACGAGGTCGAGCACCCCGCGCTCGATGAGCGGGCCGATGGAGTGCAGGACGGCCGGGGTCCCCGTGATCGCCGCGACCAGCGGTGCAGCGAAGAGGTAGGGCTCGAAGACCAGCAGGTCCGGCTCGATCTCCCGGCAGAGCGCCAGCAGGTCGTCGACCACCAGTGCCGTCCCGACCTCGCCGAAGAGCCGGGGGACGAAGTAGCCCTGCACGCGCCAGGGGCCCAACCCGTCCCCGGGGACCCCGCGCGTCCGCGCCGCCAGCGCGCCGAACAGCGAGTTGAGCGTCGGTCCCACGGCGCGGAAGGAGAGGCCTCGGCCGGAGACCGCCTCGGCGACGTCCGGCCCGCTGGCCACGACGACCGCGTCGCCGCGGGCGCGGAAGGCCTGGGCGAGGGGCAGCAGCGGCAGCAGGTGACCGCTCTGCGGCACGCAGGCGACGACGACCCTCAACGCGCCCTCCCGACGACTCGCCATGGCACGGTCACGCTACCCCGGCCGCGTTCGGACGACACGGCGCTTGGTGCCCCCTCCGGGCTCGTCGCCCCAGGGCGCTGCGAGCTCCGAGGCGGCAGGTGCCGGCGTCCGCGCCCGGTGGCTCGAGCGCGCCGCGAGCGTGACGGTCGCGCGGCAGACGGGCCCCCGGATGCGACCGGCGCGATCCCAGGGGGCCACGGGAGCTGAAGGTAGGCTGCGCGCACTGCTCGGGACCGTCGCGTCATCCCGACACCCGGCCCCGGGTCGGTGCCCGCAGCCTCGGGTCGGGGCGCTTGGGGGGGACGGGCTGGCCGAGACGACGGTGGCCGGGAGGAGGAGAGGGGGACGCCGTGAACCGAGGGCTGAAGAGCGGGCTGTTGATCGTGGTGGCGGTCGCCGTGGTGGCCTTCGTGGTCGCCGTCATCGTCTACTGGACCGACTCGGCCCACTGGTTCCTGCGCTACACCGGCGCCGACGCCGAGTCGGGGACGTGGTACGGGTTCTGGTCCGGGTTCGGCGGGGCCATCCCCGACTTCCTCATCCTGGGCAGCATCATCACCGTCTACCGCCACCACAACTGCCACGTGAAGGGATGCCTGCGGCTCGGCAAGCCGGTCGAGGGCACCCCCTACCTCGCCTGCCCGCTGCACCACCCCGACCACCAGGGCAGCCGGCGCTCGGTCTCCTCCGAGGTCATCAGCCTCGCCAGGAAGGCGCACCTCGAGCGCGAGGACCACCTCGGCCACGGCGCGCCCTGAGGGCCCGGCCGGGGCGGCGGCGCACCGGCGCCGCGCCCGCTCGGTCCCCGGCTACCCCCGCTCGGGCCGCAGGGTGGGGAAGGCGATGACCTCGCGGATGTTCCCCACGTCGGCCAGCAGCATGGCCAGCCGGTCGACCCCCAGTCCGAGGCCGGCGGTGGGCGGCAGCCCGTACTCGAGGGCGCGCAGGTACTCCTCGTCGACCTCGGTGGCCTCCTCGTCGCCGGCGGCACGGGCGGCCGCCTGCTCCTCGAACCTCGCCCGCTGGTCGTCGGGGTCGATCAGCTCGGTGAAGGCGTTGCCCAGCTCGCGCCCGGCGATCACCGGCTCGAACCGCTCGACCAACAGCGGGTCGTCGCGGTGTCGGCGGGCCAGCGGGGAGACCTCGGCCGGGTAGTCCATGACGAAGACCGGGTCCCACAGCTCGGGCTCGGTCGTCTTCTCGTAGATCTCGAGCAGCAGCTTCCCCGGCCCCCACCCCTCCTCGGCCGGGACCCCGTGGGCGGCGGCGGCGGCCCGGAGGTCGGCCACCGGGGTGCGGACGTCGAGGGTGAGGCCGGTCCGCTCGCCGATCAGCTCGCACAGGGTGGCGCGGCGCCAGGGGGTGGCGAGCGAGAGGGGCCGGCCCTGGTAGGTGAGGCGGTCGGTGCCCAGCAGGTCGCGGGCGAGCCCGGCCACCAGCTCCTCGAACAGCACCATCAAGTCGTGGTAGTCGGCGTAGGCCTGGTAGAGCTCGAGCGTGGTGAACTCGGGGTTGTGGCGGGGCGAGAGCCCCTCGTTGCGGAAGAGCCGCCCGATCTCCATGACCTTCTCGAACCCCCCCACCACCAGCCGCTTCAAGTAGAGCTCGGGGGCGATGCGGAGGAAGAGGTCGGCGTCGAGTGCGTTGTGGTAGGTGACGAAGGGCCTGGCCGCCGCACCGCCGGCGATGGCGTGGAGGATCGGCGTCTCCACCTCGACGAACCCCTGCTCCCACAGCCGCTCGCGCAGGCGCTGGACGAGCCGGCTGCGGAGCCCGAGGATCTCCCGGCTGCGCTCGTTGGCCCACAGGTCGACCTCGCGCTGGCGGTAGCGGGTCTCCACGTCGGTGACCCCGTGCCACTTGTCGCCGAAGCTCCGCCGGGCCTCGGCGAGCAGCACCCAGTCGGCGACCTTGACCGACAGCTCGCCCCGCTTGGTGCGCACCACCTCGCCGGTGGCGCCGATCCAGTCCCCGAGGTTGAGCCGGGTGAGCCCCTCGAAGTCGTCGGTCACCTTCTCCAGGGCGAAGAGCTGCACCGCTGCGGTGCTGTCGCGCAGCTCGGCGAAGGCCAGCCGGCCCTGGGGACGCGACAGCATCACCCGGCCGGCCACCGACACCACGTCGCCCGACTCCTCGCCGTCGGCCAGCGACCCCCAGCGCGCCGCCACCTCGGCGGCCGTCGCCGTCCGCTCGAAGCGGTAGGGGATGGTGCGGCTGCTCACCGCTCGCCGGCCCGCACGTTGCGGTCGTAGACGATCCGCAGCCCGTGCAGGGTCAGCCAGGGCTCGACGTGGTCGATCAGCTCGGCGTGCGGGGCCACCAGCTCGCTCAGCCCGCCGGTGGCCACCACCGTCGACGGCCCCAGCTCGGCCACGAACCGCCGGCAGAGCCCGTCGACCTGGGCGGCGAAGCCGTAGAGGGCGCCCGACTGGATCGACTCGACGGTCGAGCGGGCGATGACCCCGCGCGGGGCCACCAGCTCGACCGGCCGCAGGGCCGCCGCGTGCTGGAAGAGCGCCTCGAGGCTGATGGCCACCCCGGGGGTGATGGCCCCGCCGAGGTACTCGCCCGACGCCGAGATGGCGTCGAAGGTGGTGGCGGTGCCGAGGTCGACCACCACGCAGGGGCCGCCGTAGAGGTCGTAGGCGCCGACGGCGTTGGCCACCCGGTCGGCCCCCACCTCCTTGGGGTTGTCGTAGAGGATGGGCATGCCGCTGCGCACCCCGGGCCCCAGCACCACGCAGGGGACGGCGTCGAACCAGCGCGAGGCCATCTGGCGCAGGCCCCCGGTCACCACCGGCACCGACGAGCTGATGGCGATCCCGGTGATGGTGGCGGCGATGTCGAGGCCCTCCAAGTCGAGCAGCTGGGTGAGGAGCACGGCGTACTCGTCGGGCGTGCGGGTGGGCACGGTCGAGAGCCGCCAGTGGTGGGTGAGGCCGCGGCTGGGCTCGTGCTCGGCCCCGATGCCGAACCCGACGTCGCTCGGCGGCAGCGACTCCCCCTCGGCCGCCGTCAGCGCGTACAGCCCGACGAGCGACTCGGTGTTCCCCACGTCGATGGCCAGCAGCACCCTTCAGTCCTCCCCCGCTTCGCGCGAGCCGGCGTCCCCGGCCACCAGGTCCAGCCCCAGGTCGAGCACGGGCACCGAGTGGGTGAGCGCCCCGACCGAGATCAAGTCCACGCCGGCCGCAGCGTACGCCGGGGCGGTTGCCAGGGTCACGCCGCCGGAGACCTCGACCAGCACGCCGGCCCCGCCGGCCGCCCGGCGGGCCAGCGCGGCGGCGCCGGCCGCCTCGTCGGGCGACATGTTGTCGAGCAGCACCACGGTGGCACCGGCCCGACATGCCTCTTCCACCTGCTCGGGCCGGTCGCACTCCACCTCCACCATCCGCCCCGGCCACAGCGCCCGGGCCCGGGCCACGGCGTCGGCGATGGACACCCCGGCCAGGTGGTTGTCCTTCACCAAGACGGCGTCGGAGAGGCCGGCGCGGTGGTTGTGGCCGCCGCCGGCCCGGACCGCCGCCTTCTCCAGGGCGCGCAGCCCCGGGGTGGTCTTCCTGGTGTCGAGCACCCGCACCGACGGGTCGACGGCCGCCACGGCGTCGACGTAGCGGCGGGTGAGGGTCGCCACCCCCGAGAGGTGACCGAGGAAGTTGAGGGCGGTCCGCTCGGCGGTGAGGATCGGCCGCAGCCGGCCGGACACCTCGGCCAGCACCTCCCCGGCCACAACCGCCGAGCCGTCGGGCAGCCGCCAGTCGACGGCGAGGGCGGGGTCCATCTGGGCGAACGCCGCCTCGGCGCAGCGCTGGCCGGCCACCACCCCGTGGCTGCGGGCGACCACGGCGAAGCGGGCGGTGGCCGTCGGCGGCACCAGGGCGGCCGTCAGGTCCCCCAGGTGGCCCACGTCCTCGGCCAGGGCCCGGGCGACCGCCTCGGCCACCGCCGCCCGCGGCGGGTGGACGTCGTCGGGTGCGGGGGCGGCCGGGCTCACGGCGTGCCCCGGTGGACGAGGCGGCACCGCCAGGCGGGGTCGGTGTCGGGGTAGTCGGCCCGCGAGTGGGCGCCCCGGCTCTCCTCGCGCAGCCGGGCCGAGCGCAGGAGGGCGCCGGCCAGGGTCACCAGGTTGGCCAGCTCGCCGTCGGCCGACCCCGAGACGACCGCCGGGAGCTGGTCGGCGACCTCGCCGACGGCGGCCGCCGCCTGGTCGAGGGAGGCGGCGGTGCGCACCACGCCGGCCCCGGCGGTCATGGCCCGCTGCAACCGCTCGAACCCCTTCGCCGGGTCGGCCCCGGCCGACCCGTGGGCCCGGCGGGCCGGCGGCGGGGGCCCGGCGGCGCGGACCCCGATCCCGCCGGCCGGCGCGGAGCCGGCCAGGAGTCCCGCCAGCACCCCGGTGGCCGTCGGGCCGTCGGCCCCGCCGACGAGCGCCTCGACCAGCCGGGCACCGAAGACCATCCCCTCGAGCAGCGAGTTGGAGGCCAGCCGGTTGGCCCCGTGGACCCCGCTGCAGGCGGCCTCGCCGGCGGCCCACAGCCCGGGGAGCTCGGTGGCGCCCCACAGGTCGGTCATCACCCCGCCCGAGATGTGGTGGGCGGCGGGGGCGATGGGCAGCCAGTCGACCGACGGGTCGAGGCCGATGGCGGCCAGCGAGGCGGCGATGGTGGGGAACCGCTCGTCGAACCGGTCCAGGCCGGTGGCGTCGAGCCAGAGGTGGTCGACCCCGTGCTCGGCCATCCGGCCGGCCATGGCCCGGCTGACCACGTCCCGGGGGGCCAGCTCGTCGACGAACCGCTCGCCGGCGTCGTCGCGCAGGAGCGCCCCGTGGCCCCGCAGCGCCTCGGAGAGCAGCGGCCGCGGCATGGCCGGGTGGTGGAGGGCGGTCGGGTGGAACTGGAAGAACTCCACGTCGGCCACCGCCACCCCGGCCCGCAGCGCCATGGCCAGGCCGTCGCCGGTGGCCTCGCGGGGGTTGGTGGTGACGCTGAACAGCTGCCCGGCCCCTCCGGTGGCCAGCACCACGTGGCGGGCCCGCACCACCACCGCCTCCCCGCCGGGCGGCAGCGCCACCACCCCGGCGCACCGCCCGCCCTCCACCACGAGGTCGAGGGCGAACCACCGCTCGAGCACCGCCCCGGCGGCCGCCCGGGTCGCCTCGACCAGGGCCCGCTCCACCTCGGCCCCGGTGGCCGCCCCGCCGGCGTGGACCACCCGGGGGCGGGAGTGGCCGCCCTCCCGGGCGAGAGCGAGCGAGCCCGAGGCCTCGCGGTCGAACTCCGCCCCCATGGCGATGAGCTCCTCGACCCGGGCCGGCCCCTCGTCGACCATCACCCGCACCGCGTCGGCGTCGCAGAGGCCGGCCCCGGCGGCCAGGGTGTCGGCCAGGTGGAGGTCGGTCGAGTCCTCGTCGCCGCCGAGCACCGCCGCCACCCCTCCCTGCGCCCAGCGGGTGGCCGACTGGGAGAGCTCGCCCTTGGTCAGCACCCCGACGTGCAGCCCGCGCCCCCCGTCGCCGGTGGCGGCCAGGCGGACGGCGGCCGACAGCCCGGCCACCCCGCTCCCGAGCACCAGGACGTCGAAGGGGCCGGGGCCCGGCGCGGCACCGTGCCCCGACGGCCGCCCGGCCGCGGTCACGCCCCTCCGGCCAGGGCGGCGGCCAGGGCGGCGGCCTCGTCGATCGGCCGATTGGCCCCGTCGACGTGGACGACCCGGGGCCGGTAGTGCTCGAGCTCGTCGGGGGAGTAGTCGGCGTAGGTGATCAGGATCACCCGGTCGCCCGGCGAGACCAGCCGGGCCGCCGCGCCGTTCAGGCAGATCTCCCCGGGACCCCCGGCGATGGCGTAGGTCTCGAACCGGGCGCCGTTGTCGATGTCGAGCACGGCCACCTGCTCGTACTCGAGCACGTCGGCCAGCGCCATCAGCTCGGTGTCGATGCTGACCGAGCCGACGTAGTTGAGGTTGGCGGCGGTCACCGTGGCCCGGTGGATCTTCGCCTTCATCATGCGCCGGCGCATCAGGTCCTCCCTTTCTCCGCCGCGCCGGCGGCCACCAGGGCCCGGTCCGGCAGCGGTGCGTCGCAGTTGTCGATGAGCCGGACCGGCCCCACCCGGGCGGCGACCAGCAGCCGGACCGCGGGGGCGGCCGAGAGGTCGTCGGGGACGGCCAGCGAGGCGGGGTCGACGGCGGCGGCGTAGTCCAGCTCGGCCAGCGGCTCGGACCCCACGACCCCGGCCATGCGGTCGGCCACCGCCCCCGGACGGCGCTCGCCGGCGGCCACCGACTGGCGCCCGGCGGCCAGGGCGCGGCCGAGCACCGTGGCCGCCCGCCGCTCGGCTGCCGACAGGCGGACGTTGCGGCTGGAGAGCGCCAGGCCGTCGGGCTCGCGCACCGTCGGGCAGGCCACCACCTCGACCGGCATCGAGAGGTCGGCCGTCATGCGGCGCACCACCGCCAGCTGCTGGAAGTCCTTCTCGCCGAAGTAGGCGCGGCACCGGCCGGCCGCCGAGAACAGCTTGGCCACCACCGTGCAGACCCCGTCGAAGTGGCCGGGCCGGGCGCGCCCCTCCCACGGCTCGCTCACCCCGGCCACCGAGACCGTGGTCGCCACCGGCGCCGGCCAGCCCGGGAACATCTCGGCCACCGAGGGGGCCAGCACCGACGCCACGCCCTCGGCCCGGCAGACGGCCAGGTCGGCGCCGAGGGTGCGGGGGTAGTGCTCGATGTCGTCGGGGTCGCCGAACTGGAGCGGGTTGACGAAGATCGTGGCGGCCACGTGGTCGCACTCTTGCGCCGCCCGGGCCAGCAGCGACCGGTGGCCGGCGTGGAGCGCCCCCATGGTGGGGACCAGGCCGACCGTGCGCCCGGCCGCCCGGGCCGACTCCAACGCCCGGCTGAACCCGTCGACGGTCTCGAAGACCTCCACCGCCGGCCGCCTAGCCGACCGCGACGGGGAGGGCGCCGCCCACCAGGTCGCCGGGGACCCGCACCTCAGGGACGTCCTCGACCACCTCGTCGGCCGGTGCGGCCCCGGCGACGGCGTCGCGGCCGGCGGTGGCCAGCTTGACGGCCAGCGCCACCCCGGCGTGGTAGCCGGGGCGCTCCTCGGGGGCCAGGGCGTCGCTGTGGCGGGCGAGCGTCGACCAGTCGCCGCGCGCCGCGGGGCCGGTGAGGGCGGCGGCCGGGCCCAGCCGGGCCACGTCGTCGACGGCGGCCCGGGTGAGGTCCAAGAAGGCGTCGAGGGGGAGGCCGGCGGTGGCCGCCACCCGCTCCACCTGCCCGAGGAGGGCGACCACGTGGTTGGCGGCGATGCAGGCGGCGGCGTGGTAGGCGGCGCGGTCGGCGTCGTCGACCACCACCGCCCGCCCGCCGAGCGACTCGGCCATCTGGCGGGCCACCGGGTCGCCGGCGACGGCGAAGGTGACGCCCCCGATCAGCCGGCGGGCCCCGTCGTGGGCGTTGGGCAGCGGCACCAGCGGGTGGAGTGCGCCGCGGCGGGGGTGGGGGTCGAGCACGTCGAGGCCGAGGGAGCCCGAGAGGTGGACGACCACCGTGGCCGGGTCCGGGTGGACGGCGGCGGCCACCTCGGCCACCACGTCGTCGGGGGTGGCGACCACCAGCACGTCGACGCCGCGCGCCGCGTCGGATTGGTCGTCGTCGCGGCCGAGCAGCCCGACCACGTCCCAGCCGCGCCGACCCAGGGCGATGGAGAGCGAACGCCCGGCCCGGCCCGGGCCGATGATCCGTACGGAGCGCACCGAATCCTCCTTCGGCGTTCCAGCCCCTCTTCCAGGGTGCCGGTCGCCTTCAGTGACGGGGGATGCTGACCCCTACAGCATACCCAGACGGCCGACCCGCCCACCAGCCCGGGCCAGCTGCTCGGGGCCCACCAGGTCCGGGGCGAGGTCGGCCAGCGGGGCCAGGACGAACCGCCGCTCCCACATCCTGGGGTGCGGCACGCAGAGGTCGGGGTCGTCCACCTCGGCCCCCTCCACCCACACCACGTCGGCGTCGAGCGTCCGCGGCCCGTGGCGGACGGTGCGCACCCGGCCGGCCGCCGCCTCCAGCGCCCGGCAGCGCTCGAGCAGCTGGCGCGGGCCGTCGGCGGTCGACAGCTCGACCACGCAGTTGAGGTAGGGCCCCTGCCCGTCGGGCCCGCCGACCGGCTCGGTCTCGTAGACCGGGGAGACCGCCACCACGTCGCCGCCGGCCCGCAGCGCCTCCACCGCCGCCTCGAGGTGCGCCCGGCGGTCCCCCAGGTTCGAGCCCAGGCCGAGGAAGGCGCGCACCGGCCCGGGCGCGCTCAACGGCTCACCCCTCCGACGGGTCCGGGCCCGGCCCCTCCTCGCCGTCACCCGGGCGCCGCCGCACGACGCGCACCGCGACCGAGCCGAGGTCGAAGGGGACGGGGGGCCGGAGCTTGCGCACGGTGGCGGCGACGGCCGTCACCCGCCCGTCGTGGGCCAGCACCGCCTCGGCCACCGCGGCGGCCAGCGCCTCCAAGAGGGCGAAGCCCCCGGCGGCCACCACCCCGGCGGTCACCTCGACCAGGGCGCCGTAGTCGGCGGTGTCGGCCAGCGCGTCGGAGGCGGCGGCCGGGCCCGTGTCCAGCCACAGGTCGAGGTCGACGGCGAAGGGCTGGGCCCGGTGGCGCTCCTCGGGCAGGACGCCGTGGATCCCCACCACCCGCAGGTCGCGCACCTCGATCCGGTCGCCGAAGCGGCCGCGCCGGGGCCAGGATCCGCGGCGGTCGCCGGTCACCGCCGCCCGGTCACACCGACTGGCGCGGCGGCATGCCGCCGACCGCCACCACCAGCTCCCGGCCGGTCGACCCCATCTGGTGGCCGACCAGGTTCTCGACCAGGGCGACGGCCCGGGGGCCCGAGGGGAGCCGGCCGGACCACACGAGGAACCCGGCCACCACGCCCATCACCCGGTCGCCCAGCTCGTCCTGGTGGACCAGGATCCGCAGCCCCTCGCCCAGCGACCGCTCGAGGTCGGCGTAGCAGTCGGCCAGCACCGCCCGGGGGTCGGCGCTCGGCGGCACCGGGAAGTGGGCGTAGTCGAGCCCCTCCTCCTCGTAGGCGGCGAGGTTGTGCGGCGAGGGGAGGAGCGAGACGACCCGGTTGAACCCCTGCACCCGGAGCCAGATGATCTCCTCCTGGCGCCGCACCCGCCGGTGGCTGGCGGCGAACCCGCCGGGCCGCTCGCTCACCGCCAGGCGGTCCCGGATGATCCAGGCGAAGTTGCGGGGCGGGATCCCGGCGGCCCACTTGCCCTTCACGCCGCCGCCCCCTCGGTCACCGCACACAGGAACGCCGCCTGCACGGTCGGGGCGACGTCGTGGACCCGGACCATCCCCGCCCCCCGGGCCATGGCCCAGGCCCCGAGGGCCAGTGACGCCTCCAGCCGGTCGGCGGCGGGGAGCGGCTCGCCCCCGGTCGCCCCGAACCGCCCGAGGAAGCTCTTGCGGCTCACCCCGACCAGCACCCCGAAACCCTCGGCGCCGGCGGCCGACACCAGCTCGGGCAGGTGGGCCAGAAGGGCCAGGTTGTGGGCGGCGGTCTTGCCGAACCCGATGCCCGGGTCGACCCAGACCTTCCCCACCCCGGCCCGGGCCGCCGCCCGGGCCCGGTCGAGGACGAAGCCGAAGACCTCGGCCACCACGTCGTCGTAGTGCGGGTGGCGCTGCATGTCGAGCGGGGTGCCCTGCATGTGCATGGCCACCCAGCCCACCTTGAGCTCGGCCGCCACCGGGTACAGCTCCCCCGAGACGTCGTTGATGAGGGTGGCCCCGGCGGCCACCGCCGCCCTGGCCACCGCCGGTTTCACCGTGTCGACCGAGACCCGGGCGAGGGGGGCCAGCGCGCGAACGGGCGGGACCACCCTGGCCAGCTCGTCGGCCTCGGCCACCGGCAACGCCCCGGGCCGGCTCGACTCCCCGCCCACGTCCACCCAGTCCGCCCCCTCGGCCACCATCTGGCGGCCGTGGGCGACGGCGTCACCGGTCCGAAGGTAGCGGCCCCCGTCGAAGAAGGAGTCCGGGGTCACGTTGAGGATCCCCATCACGAGAGGTCGTCCCCGATGAGGTCCCGGCATGGCGGCCAGCGTACGCGAACGGCCGGGCCCCCGTGCCGGCCGCCGCCGGCCTAGCGCCCGTGGACGAACTGCATGGCCTCGGCCCGGGTGGCGGCGTCGGAGCGGAAGAGCCCGCGGACCGAGGAGGTCACGGTCAGGGTCCCGGGCTTCTTCACACCGCGCATCGACATGCACAGGTGCTCGGCCTCGACCACCACCAGCACGCCACGGGGGTCGAGCACCCGCTCGACGGCGTCGGCGATCTGGGTGGTCATCCGCTCTTGGACCTGCAGCTGGCGGGCGTACCCGTCGACCAGCCGGGCCAGCTTGGACAGCCCCGTGATGCGGCCGTCCTCGCCGGGGATGTAGGCGACGTGGGCCCGCCCGATGAAGGGCACCAGGTGGTGCTCGCAGAGGGAGGCGAAGGGGATGTCGCGGACCATGACCATCTCGTCGTGGTCGGCGGCGAAGGTGACCGTGAGGTGGCGGGACGGGTCGTCGGAGAGCCCGGAGAACAGCTCCTCGTACATGGCGGCCACGCGCTCGGGCGTGTCGACCAGCCCGTCGCGGGCCGGGTCGTCGCCGATGGCGGCCAGGATCTCGGCGACGGCACGACGCACCCGGTCGGTGTCCACTCCCACGTCACTTGCTCCTTTCTCTGCGGGTCGGGCCATGCTCTCGGGGCCACCGTCGGCGGCGCCGATCGGCAGGCCCCCGTGGTCTACCCGCCGGCGCCCGGCGCGGCGTCAGCCCGCCGGCTGCCCCGGCGACGCCTCGGGGCCGAGGTAGCTGTGGACCCCGGCCAGGTTGCGGTAGCGCTCGCCCACGTCGAGGCCGTAGCCGACCACGAACTCCGAGGGGATGGTGAACCCCACGTAGCGCAGGTCGAGTTCGACCCGCTGCTCGCCCTCCTTGACCAGCAGCGCGCAGACGTCCACCCGGGCCGGCTGGCGGGCCTGGAGGTACTTGCGCAGGTAATTGAGGGTGAGGCCGCTGTCGATGATGTCCTCGACCACCAGCACCGGCCGGCCGGTCAGCTCGGCGTCGAGGTCCTTCACGATCCGCACCACCCCCGAGGTCCGCGTGGCGCTGCCGTAGGAGGAGACGGCCATGAAGTCGACGTCGACCGGCAGCTCGATGGCCCGGCAGAGGTCGCTCATGAAGGTCATGGCCCCCTTCAGCACCCCGACCAACAGGGGCGGGTCGCCGGTGTAGTCGGCGGTGATCCGGGCGCCGAGCTCGGCCACCCGGGTGGCGATGGCCTCCGCGCTCACCAGCTCGGGCCCGACTTCGGGCCGGGCCCAGGCCGGGGCGGGCCGCGCCACCTCCGTCGTCTCCACCGCCCGCACTGTACCGGAGCCGGCCGGCCGTACCGCCAGCCGGCCCGCCGACCGCCGCACCCGGTGGCCACCGGAGACCTCGGTCGCCACGGCGCGGCCGGCGGCCACCGCCAGCACCCGGTCGACGTCGGCCAGCGACGGGGGGTGGGGGCCGCCGGCCCGGCCCTCGCCCTCGGCGGCCGACCGCCGCAGCCACCCCCGCACGGCCCGCCGGGCGAGCGGGGGCGGGGCCGACGACAGCGTGCGGGCGTCGGCCGGGTCGGGGACCGCCACCTCGGCCAGGGCGTCGAGGAGGGCCGCCTCGGCCCCGGCCACCCCGGCCAGGCGGGCCAGGACCGGCACCGGGTCGCGCCGCGACAGCTCGGCCCACAGGGGTAGCAGCTCGGCGCGCACCCGGTTGCGCAGGTGGCGCGGGTCGCCGTTGGTGGGGTCGTCCACCCAACACAGGTCGACCGACCGGCAGACGGCGCGGGCCTCGGCGCGGCGCAGGGCGAGCATCGGGTGGGCGGGCCCGGGGCGCATGGCCGCCACGCCGTCGAGGCCGGCGCCGCGCAGGAGGTTGAGCAGGACCGTCTCGGCCTGGTCGTCCATGGTGTGGCCGGTGGCCGCCCCGGCCGCCAGCACCCCGAAGCGGGCCGTCCGGGCCCGGGCCTCCAGGTTGGGGCCGTCGCCCACCGACACCCGCTCGGCTAGGAACGAGGCCCCGAACCGGCGGGCGGCGGCCGCCACCACCTCGGCCTCGGCGTCGGACCCCTCCCGCAGGCCGTGGTCGACGTGGACGGCGGTGACCCGGCAGCCGGCCGCCGTGGCCAGCACCAAGAGGGCCATCGAGTCGGGGCCCCCCGACACGGCGCAGACGAGCTCGGCGCCCGGCGGCGGGAAGGTGCAGCGGCGGAGAGCCGCCGTGACCTCGGCCGGCCAGGGCCCCCCGCCGGCCGCTGTGCTCACGCCGGGGCGGCCGGCGGGGCCCCCACCCGGGCGACCCACTCGCCGGGGCTGCGGATCTCGGAGAGGGAGGGCAGCCACTCGGGCCCCCGCCACACCCGGTTGAACAGGTCGGGGCCCCCCGCCCGCTCCACCGCCTTGATGAACTCCTCGCCCTCGGCATACTGGCGGAGCTTGGCCTCGAGCCCGAGCACCTGCTGGAGGAGCCGGGCCGGGCCCTTCACCTGCTGGCGACGCTCCCGCAGCACCCGGGAGAACCGCTCGGCCCCGGGCACGGCCGCCGCCCCGGCCCGGTCCATGGTCACGTCGCCGTGGCCCTCGAGCAGGCTCATGAGGGCCTGAATCCGCTGGAGCGCCTCGAGCTGCTCGGGGGTGGCCACCAGGCCGAGCATCCCGGCGTCGGCCAGGGGGCTGCGACCGGCCCGCACCTCCTCGGCCGCCCGGCGCAGCGACTCCATCAGGCGGTGGGGATCGGCCACCATCGGCTCGAGGCCCCGGTCGACCAAGGAGAGGAAGTGGTCGCGCAGCCACGGCACGGCGGTGAACTGGCTGCGGTGGGTGACCTCGTGCAGAGCCAGCCAGAGCCGGAACTGGCGGGAGGGGAAGCCGTAGCGGGACTCGATGGCCACCACGTTCGGGCCGACGTAGTACACGATGTCCTGGTCGTCGACGAGCTCGTCGGTGAGCAGCAGGTCGTACTGGCCGAGCACCCGGGACGACATCCACGCCAGCACCAGCCCGATCTGCGCGCCGCCGGCCGACCGGGAGATGGCGGTCAACGGGCCGGGCAGCCGGGACTGCAGGCCGACGAGCGAGACCGGCGAGGCCTCGCGCCGGCGGGCCTCGACCTTCTTCAGGGTCGGCCCGAGCAGCCGCCGCATCGAGGCGACGTTGGCCGCCACCCAGCCCGCCCGGTCGGTGACCCGGGCCCTCGCCGGGGTGGGCGGCACCAGGCTGGTGGCCGCGGCCACCAGCCCCTCGGCCACGGCCGTCAGCTCGACGAAGTCGGCCTCGACGCCCTCCGGGCGGTAGTCGGGCGGCGCCGGGCGGCGCGCCAGGGCCCACCCGGCCACGCGCTGGGCCAGCGCCCAGTCGATCAGCCCTTCACCCTCGGCCCGGGCGTCGAGGTCCGAGCCGCCGCCGGCGGCGGGGCCCGCCCCGACGGTCACTGCCTCACTGGGCGGGGCCGGTCGGTGCCCCGTCCCGGCGGCTGGCCTCCTCGAGGGCCCCGGCCACCCGGGCGATCAGCGACTCGGGCACGTGGTCCCGGCAGCGGTTGGCGATGACCGAGCGCAACTCGGCCTCGAACCCGGCGGCGTTGGCGCAGTGGCCGCACCGGTCGAGGTGCACGGCGATGGCCAGCCGACGCTCCTCGGTCAGCTCGCCGTCGAGGTAGTGGTAGAGCTCGTGCACCGCGTCGTCGCAGTCGACCCCGCCGGCTTCGTGACCGGCGGGCACGCATGTGCCGCCCCGCCCTGCTGCTGCCCCCTCTGCCACGACCTGCCTCCTGTCACTCCACCGGGCTGGGGCTCGACCCCACCAGTCCCCTGGCCTCGGCGAATTGGTGCAACGCCTTCTGCAGCGCCCTTCTTCCCCGGTGGATGCGGCTCATCACGGTGCCGATGGGCACGTCGGTGATCTCGGCGATCTCCTTGTAGGAGAACCCCTCGACGTCGGCCAGCAGCACGGCGATGCGGAAGACGTCGGGCAGCGACTCGATGGCCGACTTCACCTCGTCGTCGGTGAAGCTGTCGAGGGCCACGTCCTCGGCGCTGCGGCCCGGCGCCGCCCCGTCCGACGGGGCCAGGCGGTGGTAGAGGTAGAGGTCCTCGACGTCCTCGACGTCGGAGATCTCGGGGCGCCGCTTGGCGGCGCGGTACGAGTTGATGTACGTGTTGGTCAGGATCCGGTAGAGCCAGGCCTTCAGGTTGGTGCCCTCGGTGAACGAGCCGAAGGCCCGGTAGGCCTTGAGGTAGGTCTCCTGGACCAGGTCCTCGGCGTCGGCCGGGTTGCGCGTCATGCGGAGGGCCGCGCTGTACAGCGCCGGCATGTACTCCATGGCGATGTCGGTGAACCGGGCCTGGTCGGCCATGCCGAGACCCTACCCACCGCCGGGCCCCGGCGCTGCACGACCCCCGGCGGCCGGGGCGCCGTGCCCGGCGCTACCGTGTCCGGCGAGCCAGGAGCGACTGATGACCCGACCCCCCGCCGAGCTCGGCATCGACCTCATGAGCGGCGCCTTCATCGGCGGCGACCCCTACCCCGCCTACGCCTGGATGCGGCGGGAGGCGCCGGTCTTCTACGACGAGAAGAACGACCTGTGGGGGATCGCCCGCTACCGCGACCTGAAGGCGGTGGCCGCCGACCCAGAGACCTTCTCCAACGCCGGCGGCGTCAGGCCCAAATTCCCGCCGCTGCCGATGATGATCGACTTCGACGCCCCCGAGCACGTCCGGCGGCGGCGGCTGGTCTCGGCCGGCTTCACCCCCCGCCGGGTGCGGGCCATGGAGGACCACATCCGGGCCGTCTGCGACCGGGTCATCGACGCCGTGTGCGAGCGCGGCTCGTGCGACTTCGTGGCCGACGTGGCCGCCCCGCTCCCCCTGGCGGTCATCGGCGACCTGCTGGGCGTGGACGAGGCGGACCGCCCGGACCTCTTGCGCTGGTCCGAGGAGATGCTCCTCTCCCAGGGCGTGGGCACCACCGAGGCGCTGGAGGGGGCGATGCGGGCCTTCGTCGAGTACACGGCGTACATGGAACCGGTGATCGCCACACGCCGGGAGAGCGGCCGCGACGACGACCTGGTGGGGGTGCTGGTCAACGCCGAGGTCGGCGGCGACCGGCTCGACCAGGACTCGCTCATCCACGAGACCCTGCTCATCCTGATCGGCGGGGACGAGACCACCCGCCACGTCCTCTCCGGCGGGATGCACGCGCTGCAGACCAACCCCGGCCAGCTCGAGCGGCTCCGCGCCGACCGCTCGCTCCTCCCGCAGGCGGTCGAGGAGATGCTGCGCTGGGTCACCCCCATCAAGAACATGGTCCGCACCGCCACGCGCGACGTCGAGCTCGGCGGCCGCCGCATCGAAGAGGGCGACGAGCTGGTCCTCCTCTACCCCTCGGCCAACCGGGACGAGGAGGTCTTCGCCAACCCCGAGACCTTCGACATCGGGCGCAGCCCCAACCCGCACCTGGCCTTCGGGTTCGGCGCCCACGTCTGCCTCGGCAACCAGCTGGCCCGCCTGGAGCTGCGGGTCATGTTCGAGCGGCTGCTCGACCGCCTCGGCGACCTGGCCCTGGCCGGCGACGACTTCCCCACCCGGCCGTCCAACTTCATCAGCGGCTTCGAGGCGATGCCGGTCACCTTCTCCCCCGTCGCCCCCCTCGGCGCGCCGGCATGAGCCCGGTGGCCGACCCCGGGGCCGGGCCGCTCGCCGGGCGGTCGGCCCTGGTGACCGGGGGCGGCAGCGGGATCGGCCTGGCCACGGCCGAGCGCCTGGCCCGCGACGGGGCCACGGTCACCGTCTGCGGGCGGACCGAGGAGAAGCTGGCCCGGGCCGTGGCGGCCATCGACCGGGCCGCCGGCGGCCGGGCGGACGCCGCCTACGTGGTGGCCGACGTGACGGTGGAGGAGCAGGTCGAAGCGGCGGTCGCCGCCGCTGCGGCCACCGGGAGCCTCGACATCCTCTTCGCCTGCGCCGGCGGGGCCTTCCACATGGGGCCGATGGCCGAGGCCGACGCGGCGGCGGTCAGGGCCACCGTCGACCTCAACCTCATCGGCTCGTTCCTCTCGCTCAAGCACGCGGCCGCCGCCATGTCGTCCACCGGGGGCGGTGCCGTCGTCCTCATGTCGTCGGGAGCCGGCCACTTCCCCCACCGCTGGCTCTGGGCCTACGGCATGTCCAAGGCGGGCATCGAGTCGCTCTGCGCCTACGCCGCCGAGGAGCTCGGCCCCCAGGGGATCCGGGTGAACTGCGTCCGGCCGGGCATCATCGACGACGAGCTCATGTCGATGATCACCGCCGGCGGGCCGCTCCTCGACGACTACCTGGCCCAGACGCCCCTCGGGCGGGTCGGGACGCTGGAGGACGTGGCCGAGGCCGTGCGGTTCCTCTGCGGCCCCGAGTCGGACTGGATCACCGGCGAGTGCCTGGCCGTCGACGGCGGCCACCACCTGCGCCGGGGGGCCGACTACTCGCTCCTCTTCGGCCCCGGGGACTGACCCGGCGGCCGGGGTCCCCGCCGCGCCCGCCGCTACGCTGGGTCGGTGGCGAGCGCGCTCGGGTTGCCCCGACGAACCCGGAGCGGCGGCACGTGACGGCCGCTCGGGCGGGGAGCGCCCCCCGCCCGCCCTCCCCCGCCCGGTGAGCCCCCCCGCCCGCGCCCCCTACCGCCTGGAGCGGGCCGGCGACCTGCCGGTCCTGCGCTTCGGGGCCCTCGAGGCGGCCGGGGTCGACGCCGTGGTGACCACCCGCCACGGCGGCGTCTCCGACGGCCCCTTCCGCTCGCTCAACCTCGGCCTCCACGTCGGCGACGACCCGGCGGCGGTGGCCGAGAACCGGCGCCGGGCGGCGGCGGCGGTCGGCGCCCTCCCCGGCGACCTCGTCCTCTGCGACCAGGTCCACGGGTGCACGGCCACCGTGGTCACCGGGCGCGACCGGGGGCGGGGGGCGGCCGAGATGGCCGACGCCGTGGCCGCCACCGACGTCCTGGTCACCGCCGAGCCCGGGCCGGTGCTGGTGACCCTGGTGGCCGACTGCGTGCCCATGGCGCTGGTCGACCCGGTGGCCCGGGTGCTGGCCACGGTGCACGCCGGGTGGCGGGGGACCGCCGCCCGGGTGGCCGAGGCCGCCGTCGCCGCCATGGCCGGGGCGGGGGCCGACCCGGCCCGGGTGGTGGCCTGCCTCGGGCCGGCCGCCTCGCCCGCCACCTACCGCGTCGGCGACGAGGTGGCCGAGGCGCTCAGCGACGGGGTGGGCGGGGGCGACGGGGTGCTCTCGCCGTCGGGCGACGGCGGCTGGCTGGTCGACCTGTGGGCGGCAAACCGCCGGGTGCTCGTGGCCGCCGGGGTGCCCGCCGGGTCGGTCGTGGTGGCCGAGGTGGCCACCGGCGGGGACGGCCCGTTCTTCAGCGACCGGGCCTTCCGGCCCTGCGGCCGGTTCGGCCTGTTGGCCCGGCTCCGGCCGTAGCATGGGGGTGCCGCCGGCGACCGGCGGCTCCAGAGAGGACGAGATGAGCCACCACGAGGCGCCGGCCGACCGGTTCCGCTACGACGCCTACGAGCTCGACCCGGCCAACGCCCAGCTGACCTGCCGCTACTCGGTCGGCGACCGGCACTTCTTCGAGCAGGTGACCTTCGCGCCCGGCGGCGACTGGGGGTCGGCGGCCACCGCGGCCGCCGCCCGCCTGGTCTTCCTCCTGGCCGGCGTCTCCTACTACAAGACCTCGGCCCCGCCGGTGGTCGACCTCGGCGAGACGGCCACCACCGCCGACGAGCGGCGGTTCCTGCGCACCTTCTACACCGAGGGGCTGGCCGAGTTCGCCCACCGCAACCGGCTCGACCTGCAGGCGACCGAGTTCGTCGGCCCCGACCTCGCCCGGCGCGACCCGGCGGCCGGCGCCCGGGCCGACGGCCGCCCGCTCGTCCCCTTCGGCGGCGGCATCGACTCGATCGTGACGGCCGAGGCGGTCGGCGCCCGGCACCCCGGCGCCTCCCTCTTCGTGGTCTCCAAGTTCGGCGACCGCTTCGAGGCGATCGACCGGGCGGCGGCGGCCACCGGCCTGCCGGTGGTGCGGGCCGAGCGAGAGGTCGACCCCACCGTCGTGCGCTCCGCCGAGCTCGGCTACCTGAACGGCCACGTGCCGGTCACCGGGATCCTCTCGGCGGTGGCCGTCATGGCGGCGGTGCTCGGCGGCCACGACGCCGTCGTCATGTCCAACGAGTGGTCGTCGTCGTTCGGCAACGTCGTCGTCGACGGCCGGGCGGTCAACCACCAGTGGTCCAAGGGGCTCGAGTTCGAAGAGGGGTTCCGGCGGGTGCTGGCCGACACCTTGGACCCCGCACCCGAGTACTTCTCGCTGCTGCGGCCGAGGAGCGAGCTGTGGGTCGCCGCCCGCTTCGCCGCCCTCGACCGCTACCACCGGGTCTTCCGCAGCTGCAACCGGGCGTTCCACATCGACCGGGCCAAGCGCCTCGACCGCTGGTGCGGCCGGTGCGACAAGTGCTGCTTCATCGACCTGATCCTCTCCCCCTTCCTCCCCCCGGCCGCCCTGGCGGCGGTCTTCGACGGGCGCGAGCCGCTCGCCGACCCCTCGCTGGCCGACCGGTTCCGGGCCCTCCTGTCCGTGGGGGCCGGAGCCAAGCCCTTCGAGTGCGTCGGCGAGGAGCGCGAGTGCCGGGCGGCGGTGCGCCTGGCCGCCGCCCGGCCCGACCGCGCCGCCACGCCCCTCCTCCAGGCGCTGGCGGCCGAGGTGGGCCCGGCGCCCGACGGCGAGGACCCCGACGTCCTCCTCGCCCCGCTCGGCCCCCACTGCATCCCCGATGCCTACGCGCCCGAAGCTCAGCTGGTCTGACCTCCAAGGCGCCCGGGTCGGGGTCTGGGGCCTCGGCGTCGAGGGCGGGGCCACGCTCCGCCGGCTCGAGAAGATGGGCGGCGCCCCGGTGCTGGTCGACGACGACCCGCAGCCCGGGGGGACGGCCGACGGCCGACCGGTGCTTGCGACCGCCGAGGGCGGGGTCGAGGCGCTCTCACGCTGCGAGGTGGTGGTGAAGACCCCCGGCATCAGCCGCTACCGCCCCGAGGTGGCCGGCCTGGTCGCCGCCGGGGTGGCGGTGGTCGGCGGGCTCGGCCTCTGGCTCGAGGGGGCCGACCGCGACCGGGTGGTCTGCGTCACCGGCACCAAGGGGAAGTCCACCACGGTGTCGGTCGCCGGCCACCTGCTCTCGGGCCTCGGCCACCGGGTGCTGGTGGCCGGGAACATCGGCGTCCCCCCCTACGACCCGGCGGTCGGCGACGACTACGACTTCTGGGTGGTCGAGGTCTCGAGCTTCCAGGCCACCGACCTCGCCTCGTCGCCCCCGGTGGTGGCGGTGACGTCGCTGCACCCCGACCACCTCGACTGGCACGGCGACGCCGAGACCTACTTCGCCGACAAGCTGTCGGCCTGCACCCAGCCCGGCGCCCGCCTCACGGTGGCCGACGGCGACAGCCCGCTCCTGCGCCAGCGCCGCGCCCTGCTCGGCCCCGAGGTCCGCTGGGTGGGCGTGGGCGACCCCGGCCTCGACGGCGGGTGGGTGGACGGGCTCGGCCTGCTGGGCGCCCACAACCGCAGGAACGCGCTGATCGCCCGGGCCTGCCTGGCGGCCCTGGGCGTCCCCGCCGCCGCCGAGGGGGACGCCGGCGACCCCGCCGCCCTGGCCAGGGCGGCCGAGGGCTACCCCGGCCTCGACAGCCGGCTGCGCCCGGTCGCCTCGGTCGACGGGGTGGAGTTCGTCGACGACAGCCTCTCCACCAACGTCCTGCCCACCCTGGCCGCCCTCGAGGCCTTCGGCGGACGGCGGGTGGCCCTCCTCGTGGGCGGGTTCGACCGGGGGATCGACTACGGGCCGCTGGCCGAGGGGCTGGCCCGGCGGCGGGCGCCGACGCTGGTGCTCACCATGCCGGCCAACGGGCCGCGCATCCGCGCCGCCGTCACCGAGGCGCTCGAGGACTGGGAGCCCCCCGGCGGCCCGGCCCCGGCGGTCGAGGTCTGCGACTGCCCCGACCTGGCGGTGGCCACCGCGGCCGGCTTCGCCTGGGCCCGGCCCGACGGCGTCGTCCTGCTCTCCCCGGCCGCCCCCAGCTTCGGGGCGTTCCGCGACTACCGCGACCGGGCGGCGGCCTTCGCCGAGGCGGCCCGCGCCTGCGCCGCCCCCGCGTGAGGGCCGCGTCGGCGTGGGCCGGCGCCGTCAGCCGGTCGGCGGACGCAGGTGCCGTCGCCAGACGAACTGCAGCCCCGACCAGTCGTCGTCGAGGGCGGCCACCTTCACGTCGACCAGGCCGGTGGGCAGGAGGGCGGCGCGCACCTCGTTGTCGGTGATGTCGCTGGTGTGACCGGCCGCCCGCCGCGGCCACGCCACCCACAGCGACCCGCCCGGCGGCACCGTCGCCGCCAGCCCGGGGGCCTCGGCGTGCAGCGCCTCGGCGGCGCGGAAGAACGCCACGGTGACGTCGGCCCCCTCCGAGCGGGCCCTCGAGACCCGGACGCCCTCGGGCGCAGCGGCGGCGGGCCAGCCGGGAGGGGCGTGGACCAGCGCCAGGTGGCGCCGCCCCTTCAACCCGATCTTGGCCGCCAGGGTCTTCCCCGCTCGCTCGGCCGGCACGGCGCGGCGCGTACCGTCCCGGCCCCGGCCGCTCAGCCCGGTTCGGGGAGGAGCACGTGCGGGTTGAGGATCGCGTCGGGGTCGAGCGCCCGCTTGATGGCGGCCATGGCGTCGAGCTCGGCCGCGCTGCGGTTGAGGTGGAGCCAGGGCCGCTTGGCCGTCCCGATGCCGTGCTCGGCGCTGATCGAGCCGCCGGCCGCCGCCGCCGCCCGCAGCACGGCGTCGTCGGCCCGCTCGTCGTCGGGGGCCAACCCGGTCACGTTCACGTGCACGTTGCCGTCGGCCACGTGCCCCCACAGCCAGGTGGCCGCCCCGGGGGCGGCGGCCGAGACGACCCCGGCCACCTGTTCGACGAACCCGGCCAGGGCCCCGGCCGGCAGGGTCACGTCCATCTTGTGCGGGGCGCCCAGGGTGTTGACCGCCTCGGTGTGGGCCTCGCGGTAGCGCCAGAGCTCGGCCGCCCGCACCGAGCCGGTGGCCACCGCCACGTCGGCCACCGAGGCGAGCGAACCGACGGCCGCCGACAGCTCGTCTGCCGGGTCCGTGCGCGCCGCCGCCTCCACCAACAGGTAGGCGGGGTGGGGCCGGTCGAAGGGGTCGGGGGCGCCGGTGACCGAGCGGACCAGCTCCAGGCCGGACCGGATGAACAGCTCGGCGGCCGAGAGCGAGGCGACCTCACGGCGCAGCGTGGCCGCGGCCACCACCGCCGGCCCGACGGCGTCGAAGGCCACCAGGGCCACCACGGCGCACGGCGACGGCGGCACCAGGCGCAGGCGCGCCGCCGTCACCACCCCGAGCGTCCCCTCGCTGCCGCAGAGGAGGCCGGCCAGGTGGTAGCCGGTGTTGTCCTTCACCAGGCCGCCCAGGTGCGAGACGACCGCCCCGGTGCCCAGCACCGCCTCGACCCCGAGCACCTGGGCCCGGGTGTCGCCGTGGCGCAGGACCCGCAGCCCCCCGGCGTTGGTGGCGACGGTGCCGCCCACCGTGGCGCTCTCCCGGCTGCCGAGGTCCACGCCGTAGGCCCAGCCGGCCCCGGCCGCCGCCCGGCGCACCTCGGCCACCGTCGTCCCGGCCGAGGCGGTCAGCTGCCCGGCGACCGGGTCGGCCTCGGGCGGCGCCCCGAGGCGCCGCAGCGACAGGACCACCTCGCCGTGGAGGGGGACGCCCCCGCCGACCAGGCCGGTGTTGCCCCCCTGGGGGACGAGGGGGACCCCGTGGGCCCGGCACCGCCGCACCACCTCGGCCACCTCGGCAACCGACCCCGGGCGCACCACCGCCGAGGTGGCGCCGCGGAACCGCCCGGTCCAGTCGCCGGTGTACGAGGCGACCAGGTCGGGGTCGGTGAGCACCTGGGGCGCCCCCACCACCTCGGCCAGGAGGCCGGGGAACCGGGGGTCGGGCCCCGACGGGGCCGAAGGCACGGCCACTGGACCGCTCGGCCCGGCGCCTCAGGCGGGCGCCGGGGCCATCGCCTCCCGCTCGTCGAGGAACGCCCACCAGGCGCCCGCCCCGGCCACGGCGGCGTCGAGGAGGCCGGCGGGGTCGGGGGCGAGGTCGGCCAGGGCCCGGACCGACCAGCCGGCGTGCGCCGACTCCATCTCGGCGTGGACGTCCCAGAAACGGGTGCCCGCCGGCCCGACGCCGTAGTGGGCGGAGAGCCCGGCCGACTTGGTGGCGGCGATCTCCGCCGCCTGCACCTCGTAGGCGCAGACCATGGCGAGGGCGGCGACCGGGTCGGCCGCCGCCGCCGAGCGCTCGAGGTCGACCAGCGCCGCGGTGGCCGGGGTGGGCGCCGCCTCGCCCCGGGCGCCGACGGCGCCGGCGAAGGACTCGAAGAGGGCGACGTGCGGTTCGGGCACCGACTCCTCGTCGGCCAGGTTGGCGGCCACCAGGTCCCGGGCCTCCCCGTCCGCCAGCCCCCCGGCCACGGCGGAGAGCACCGAGGGCAGGGCCCGCTCGACGTGGCGGTACTGCTCGGCGTAGGCGGCGAGCTCGCCCTCGCAGAGGGCGCCCGCCTCCCACCGGCGGTAGAAGGGGTGCTCGAGGAGCCGCCGGCCCTCCAGGGCCCGCTCGATCAGGTCGTGGACGTCGTCTCGGGTCATGGCGCAGCGTACCCTGCGCCACGAGAGCCTGGGAGGGGACTTGAACCCCTGACCTGCGCGTTACGAGTGCGCTGCTCTGCCGACTGAGCTACCCAGGCCTATGGGGCCACCGTCACCGCCCCGCACCCCGGCGGGTGACCCGCCGCCGGAGCGGGCCAATCGTAGACGCGGCGGTCGGCCCCGCGGAACCCCGCCGGCTGCGGCCCGCGGGCGCTCAGCCCCCCACCTTGCCCAGCCGCACCAAGAGGGCCTCCAAGAGCAGCGTCTCGTTGGGGTTGCGCCGGAGCGACCCCGCCGCCTCGGTCACCAGGCCCACGGCCTTCTCGCAGGCGACCGCTGTCTCGGCGGCCCCGGCCCCCACGGCGTCGACCAGCCGGTCGCGGTAGGCGCGGGCGAGGACCCCGAGGCCGGTGCGGATCTCGTCGGTCCGCCACCGCCGCTCCTCGCGGTGGTGGCGCTCGGTCACCTCCTTGCGCCCCGGGACCCCCCGCTCCCCCATCGACTCGGCCTCGGCGGCCAGGAGGCGGACCTCCTCGGCGTGGCGGGCCCGCAGCGGCCCGAGCGCCGACTCGGCCCCCTCGAGCAGCTGGCGGGCGAGCGCCCCGGCGGTGGCCCCGTGGCCGTCGAGCCGGGCGGGGACCGACCGCCAGAGCTCCAGGCGGACGGCGAAGCCCTCGTCCTCGGCCAGCAGGCGCGCCCGGTCGAGGTCGCCGCCCGCCCCCTCGGCCACCAGCTCGGCCCGGGCCGGGTCCGCCCCGCGCGAGACCAGCCACCGGGCGATCTCGGCGGCCGGGAGCGGCGGGAAGTCGACCTCGACGCACCGGCTGGCCACCGTCACCAGCTCGGGGGGCACCGACTCGGCCAGGAGCACGAAGACGGTCGAGGCCGGCGGCTCCTCCACCGTCTTCAACAGCGCCGGCGCCGAGCGGGTGGCCAGGTGGAGGTCGGTGACCACCAGCACCTGACGGGCGGCGACCAGCGGCCGGCGCTGGGCCAGGCCGACCAGCTTGCGGGCCTCGTCCACCCCCACCGAGGCGCCGGTGCGCTCGACCACGACCAGGTCGGGGTGGGTGCCGGCCAGCGCCCGGCGGCAGGCGTCGCACTCCCCGCAGCCGCCCGACGGGCAGAGCAGGGCGGCGGCGAACGCCCGGGCGGCGGCCCGGCGCCCCGAGCCGGGCCCCCCGCAGAACAGGTAGGCGTGGACGGGGTTGCGGGCCGCGGCCCGCAGCGCCGCCACCGCGGCGCGCTGGCCGACCACCTCGGCGAAGAGGGCCGGCGCCGGGAGGCCGCCGCCGCCGGTGGCCTGAGGGGCGGTCACTGCGGCCGGCCGAGCCGCCCGGCCACCACGGCGGCGATCTCGGCCGCCACCGCCGCCACCGTGGCGGCGCCGTCGACCACCGCCCAGTGCGCCTCGTCCGCCCGGGCCAGGGCCACGAACCCGTGGCGGACCCGGTCGTGGAAGTCGGCGTCGAGCCGCTCGAGGCGGTCCGGCGACCCCTCGGCGAGCCGCTGGCGGGCCAGCTCGGGCCCGACGTCGACCAGGACGGAGAGGTCGGGGGCGAGGTCCCCGGCGGCCCAGGCCACCACCCGCCGGAGCGGGTCGGTGGCCAGCCCGCGCCCCCACCCCTGGTAGGCGAGGGTGGAGCCGCTGAACCGGTCGGTCACCACCCACCGCCCCTCGGCCAGCGCCGGGCGGATCACCTCCTCGACGTGCTGGGCCCGGTCGGCCGCCATGAGCAGCGCCTCGGCCCGGGGCACCGGGGCCGGCCGGGACGGGTCGAGCACGAGGGCGCGCAGCGCCTGGCCGAGCTGGGTGGCCCCCGGCTCGTGGGTGAGCACCGCGCCGAGCGACTCGGCCAGGATCCGGGCCTGGGTCGACTTCCCGCAGCCGTCGATCCCCTCCAGGGCGATCAGACGGCCCCGGGGCCGGTCGGTCACCCGGCCTTCTTGGCGGCCGTCTTCTTGGCGGCCGTCTTCTTGGCCGCCGTCTTCTTGGCCGCCGTCTTCTTGGCGGTCGCTTTCTTGGCCGCCTTCTTGGCCCCGCCGGCCCGGCGGCGGGTCGAGGGGCCGGCGGCCCGCCGGTCGGCGAGGAGCTCCGCGGCGCGCTCGATGGTGATCGACTCCATGTCGTCGCCCTTGCGCAGCGAGGCGTTGGTGGTGCCGTCGGTGACGTAGGGGCCGAACCTCCCCTCCCGCAGCACCACCGGCAGCCCGGTGTCGGGGTCGGCGCCGAGCTCGCGCAGCGGCGCGGCGGCGGCGCCCCGGCCCCGCCGGGCCTTGGGCTGGGCGAACAGGGCCAGCGCCTCGTCGAGGGTGACCGAGAGCAGCTGGTCCTCGCTGGCCAGGCTGCGGGTGTCGGCGCCGCGCTTCAAGTACGGGCCGAACCGCCCGTTGTGGGCCACGATCTCCTCGCCGCTCGAGGGGTCGGCCCCCACCACCCGGGGGATGCGCAGGAGGGAGAGCGCCTGGTCGAGGGTGACGGTGGCCGGCGTCATCGAGGCGAACAGCGACGAGGTGCGGGGCTTGGCCGCGGCGTCGGCCGCGTCGCCGAGCTGCACGTAGGGGCCGAACCGGCCGGCCCGCACGAAGACGGTGAGCCCGGTCTCGGGGTCCTGCCCGAGCTCGCGGTCGCCCGAGGGGGCGGCCAGCAGCTCCTCGGCCCGCTCGACGGTCAGCTCGTCGGGGGCGACGTCGTCGGGGACCGTGGCCCGGTCCTCGCCGCGCTGGAGGTAGGGGCCGTAGCGGCCGACGCGCACCACGATCTCGGCGCCCTCGGCGTCCGTGCCGATGGGGATCGAGTTGATCTCCCGGGCGTCGATGTCGCCCAGGTGGGTGGCGACCGCCGACTTCAGGCCCAGGCGGCCGGTGTCGCCGGCCCCGTCGCCGTCGGCGGCCCCGGTGCCCCCGGTCCCGAAGTAGAAGCGGGTGAGCCAGGGCAGGGCCTCCTCGCGCCCGCTGGCGATCTCGTCGAGGTCGTCCTCCATCGAGGCGGTGAAGCCGTAGTCGACCAGGTCGCCGAAGTACCGCTCGAGCAGCCCCACCACGGCGAAGGCGGTGAAGCTGGGGACCAGCGCCGAGCCCTTCTTCCAGACGTAGCCGCGGTCCAAGATGGTGGCGATGACGCTGGCGTAGGTCGAGGGCCGCCCCACCCCCAGCTCCTCCATGGCCTTCACCAGCGACGCCTCGGTGTAGCGGGCCGGCGGCTGGGTGGTGTGCGACCCCGGCTCGAAGGCGACCGGGTCGACCGCCTGCCCCTCGGCCAGCGCCGGCAGCACCACCTCGCGGTCGGCCAGCTCGGCCTCGGGGTCGTCCTCGCCCTCGACGTAGGCGCGCAGGAACCCCGGGAAGGAGATGACCCTCCCCGAGGCGGAGAACTCGGCCTCGGTCCCGGCCATGGCTCCGCCGCCGGCGGCCACCGTGGCCACCAGGCGGACCTGGGCGCTCGTGCCGGTGGCGTCGGCCATCTGGGAGGCCACGGTGCGCTTCCAGATCAGCTCGTAGAGGCGCAGCTCGTCGCCGTGGAGGGTCCGGCCCGCCTCCTCGGGGGTCCGGAACGACTCGCCGGCCGGCCGGATCGCCTCGTGGGCCTCCTGGGCGTTCTTCACCTTGCGCTCGTAGCGGCGGGGGGCGGAGGGCACGTAGTCGGGGCCGTAGAGGGCGGTGGCCTGGGAGCGGGCCGCGTTGAGGGCCTCGTCGGACAGGGTGGTGGAGTCGGTCCGCATGTAGGTGATCCAGCCCTGCTCGTAGAGGCGCTGGGCCACCTGCATGGCCCGCTGGGCGCTGAACCGCAGCTTGCGGCCGGCCTCCTGCTGGAGGGTGGAGGTCATGAACGGCGGCGCCGGCGAGCGACGGAACGGCTTCTCGGTCACCGAGCGGACGGTGAAGGGCCGGTCGACCAGCCCCTCGGCCAGCGCCCGGGCTCCGCCTTCTGTGAGCACGCGGGCGCCGCCCCCCGACGCCTGCTCGCCGGAGTCGGTGAAGTCGCGCCCGGTGGCGAGCGCGGTCCCGTCCACCGCCACCAAGGAGGCGCCGAAGGTGGCCGGGCCCTCCGAGCCCCCGGGGGTGGCGAAGGTCCCCTCCACCCCCCACCAGGTGGCCGAGCGGAACCGCATCCGGGCCCGCTCGCGCTCGACCACCATGCGGGTGGCCACGCTCTGGACCCGCCCGGCCGACAGCCGGGGCATCACCTTCTTCCACAGGACGGGGGAGACCTCGTAGCCGTAGAGGCGGTCGAGGATCCGCCGGGCCTCCTGGGCGTCGACCAGGCGGCGGTCGAGCTCCCGCCACTCGTCGACCGCGCGGCGGATGGCCGCCGGGGTGATCTCGTGGAAGACCATCCGCTTGACCGGGATCCGCGGCGAGAGGACCTCGAAGAGGTGCCAGGCGATCGACTCGCCCTCGCGGTCCTCGTCCGTCGCCAGGTAGAGCTCGTCGGCGTCCTTCAAGAGGCGCTTCAGGTTGGCCACCACCTGCTTCTTGTCCGCGGAGACCACGTAGAGCGGCTTGAACCCGTTGTCGACGTCGACGCCGAGGCGGGCCCACCCCTCCCCCTTGTAGGCGGCGGGGACCTCGTCGGCCCCCCGGGGCAGGTCGCGGATGTGGCCCACCGAGGACTCGACGACGAAGCCCGGGCCGAGGAGCCCGGCGATGGTGCGGGCCTTGGCCGGCGACTCCACGATGACCAGCGCCTTACCCACGCCGGCCCCCTCGTCGGCCGGGCGCGCCCGGCGCACCGGCAGTCTTCGGGTCGTCCATCGGGGTCTCCATGGTGGGGCCAGGCTCCCGGCTTCGGCGTCCCTGTGTCAAGGGCGGGGCGCCGGGGAGCCGGGGACCGCTCAGTCGGCGGCCGCCGCGGCCGCGGGCGCCACCGGGGCGACCGCGGCGGGCATGTCCCCGCCCACGCCCGCCGACTTGCGCTTGGAGAAGGCGATGGCCGAGAGCAGGATGACCAGGGCGGCGGCGGCGATGCCGTAGCGGGCGCCGTTGTTGTGGCGGAGGGTGATGACAGCCGGGAGCACCAGCAGCGAGACCAGGTTCATCACCTTGATGAGGGGGTTGAGGGCCGGGCCGGCGGTGTCCTTGAACGGGTCGCCGACGGTGTCGCCGATGACGGCGGCCTTGTGGGCCTCGGAGCCCTTGCCGCCCTCGTTGCCGTCCTCGATGAACTTCTTGGCGTTGTCCCAGGCGCCACCGGAGTTCGACAGGGTGTTGGCCATCAGCTGGCCGGTCAGGATGGCGGCGGCCAGGAAGCCGCCGAGGGCCAGGTAGCTGATGCCGAAGCCGACGATCACCGGGGTGAGGATGGCGAGCAGCGCCGGGGTGGCCAGCTCGCGCTGGGCGGCGGCGGTGCAGATCGAGATCACCCGCCCGTACTCGGGCTTCTCGGTGTAGTCCATGATCCCGGGGTGGTCGCGGAACTGGCGGCGCACCTCTTGGACCACGGTGCCGGCCGAGCGGCCGACCGCCCGGATGGCGAGGGCGGAGAAGAGGAACGCCACCGACCCCCCGATCAGAAGGCCGATGAAGATCGTGGGGTTGGAGACGTTGATCTGGGTGGCGGCCGCGTGGAAGAGCCAGTTGACGTCGTAGCCGGGCCGGCCTGCTCCCGGCGGCGTCGGCAGGTGGAGCTGGCTGGCGACGGTCTCGATGAACGAGGCGAACAGGGCCACGGCGGCGATCACGGCCGAGCCGATGGCCACCCCCTTGGTGATGGCCTTGGTCGTGTTGCCCACGGCGTCGAGGCTCACCATGACCCGCTCGGCCTCCCCGGTGAACTCGCCGGACATCTCGGCCACCCCCGCCGCGTTGTCCGAGACCGGACCGAAGCTGTCCTCGGACACCACCATGCCGGTGGTGGCCAGCAGGCCGATCCCGATCAGGGCGACCAGGTACAGCGACTGCTCGATGTTCCCCCCGCCCAGGGCGGTGGCCACGCCGATGGCAATGGCGATGGCGATGATCGCCCACACCGAGGACTCGAGGCCGATGGCGAACCCCGAGAGCACGGTGGTGGCCGGCCCGGTGCGGGCCGACTCGGCGATCTCCTTGACCGGGCCGCGCTCGGTGGAGGTGAACTGCTCGGTGATCTGGCTGGCCACCAGGGCGAGCACCACCCCGGTCAGCACCGCCCAGAAGAGCTTCAGGTCGTGGACGTAGTACTGGGCCACGAAGAAGGTCCCGATCACCGTCAAGAGGGCCGACAGCCAGAACCCCCGGTTGATGGGGGCCATGGCGTTGCGGTCCTTCTCCCGTGCCCGCACCACGTAGATGCCGACCACCGAGGCGAAGATGCCCAGGGCCGGCACGATGAGCGGGAAGATGATGGCCGGGGTCGGGCTCGAATGGGGGTGGACCGAGCGGAAGGCCGAGTAGCCGAGGATCAGCGACGAGATGATGGTGATCTCGTAGGACTCGAAGAGGTCGGCGGCCATCCCGGCGCAGTCACCCACGTTGTCGCCCACGTTGTCGGCGATGGTCGCCGCATTGCGGGGGTCGTCCTCGGGGATGCCGGCCTCCACCTTGCCGACCAGGTCGGCCCCGACGTCGGCCGCCTTGGTGAAGATGCCGCCGCCCACCCGCATGAACAGGGCGAGCAGCGAGGCGCCGAAGGCGAAGCCGATCAGCACGGCGGTGGCGCTGTTCTGGAAGATGAGGACGATGGCGGTGGCCCCGAGGAGGCCCAGGCCCACGCAGAGCATCCCGGTGACCGCCCCGGTGCGGAAGGCCACCTTCAGGGCCGCCGGCAGGCCGCCGCCCCTCGAGGCGGCCGCCGCGGTGCGCACGTTGCCCCGGACGGCGATCGACATGCCGATGAACCCGGTGAGCCCGGAGAAGGCGGCGCCGAAGAGGAAGCAGATGACCCGGTAGATGCCGGCGTGCACGAAGTCGAGGGCCACCGTGCCGTTTGTCCGCTTCACCGTGGTGGCCGTGAAGAAGATGAGGATGGCCAGCGGCACGATGATGATGGCGATGGTCCGGAACTGGCGCTTCAAGAACGCCTCGGCCCCCTCCTGGATCGCCTTGGCGATGTCGCGCATCTTGTCCGTGCCGGTGTCGGCGGCCAGCACCCCGCGCATCAGCACCAGCCCGGTGCCGATGCCGACCACCCCCGCAGCCAGGGCGACGACCAGCCAGGCCCAGTCCGCCCCGGAGAACGAGAAGTGCTGGTACCCCCCTTCAGCGACCAGGGCGTGCATCATGCCTCAGTGTTCCCTTTCTGTTCCTGCGTGCGAACGGCAACGGACGCTGCCGGGTTCCGACTGACTGTCCGCCGGGAACCTGGCCCGATTGGACGGTGGCCGGCGCGCCGGGTTGCGACGACCGCCGGAGGTCGCTGGGACGATAGCGACTCGGCGGCCCCCAAGGCAAGGAAGGGCCCCACCGGGGATCAGCCGCCGCCGTGGGGCGGGGGGCCCTCGGGCCCGCCCACCAGTTCGTAGTCGGGGTTCAAGATGGCCAGGCGCCGGCCCCAGGCCCCGACCATCCCCTCGGCCACCAGGCGGGCCCCGGGCTCGATCCCCGGAATCCGGGGCCGGCCCTGGAAGACGAGGAGCATCCCCCCGGTCCCGTCGCTGAGCACGCACTCGAGGTTCGAGGTCCCCGCCCGCGGCTGGACCCGGACCGACTTCACCCGCCCGGCCACCCGCACCCGCTCCCGGTACCCGGCGCTCCCGATCGAGCTGGTCCCGGCCGACCGCAGGGCCAGCGCCCGGTCGGCCTCCGAGGTGTGCTCCTTGCGGCCGGCGCGCCCGGGGCGGGGCTCGCCGGGCGCCACCCCGCCCTCGCCCGCCGGGGCCCCGCGGTCGGGCTCCTCGCCGGCGGGGGCCGAGAGCGGCCCGCCCACGGCGGCGGCGGCCGTCGCCTTCTCAACCACCCGGCGGTAGCGGCGGCCCCGCTCGGCCCAGCGGCCGCTCACCTGGTAGGGGACGATGGTGGCGCTCACGTGGGGCACCTGGGAGACCACGGCCGAGATCTTGTCGGCCGTCCGGTCGTGGAGGAACCGCTGCCACCCGGTGGCGAAGGAGCGCCGGGGCAGGAGCACCGTGCACTCGGTGTCGCCGTCGGCCACGGCGTCGGCCACCAGCTCGATGGTGGCCCGCCCCAGGCGCCGGTCGGGGCACTCGATGACGTCGAGCGGCAGTCGGGAGAGGCCGAGCCGGCTCCACTCCTCCTCCAGCTCGCGGGCGACCTTCGAGTCGATGTCGAAGTGGACGGCCCGCAGGTCGTCGGGGGTGAGGGTCCGCGCGTACTGGATGGCCCGGGCCACGGCCATGTCGAGCCGGTCGACGAGGACGATGACCACGTGGTGGCGGAGGATGGGCGCCTCGGTGGCCCGGGCGGCGCCCACCTCGAGCTGCTCGGCCTCGGACACGTACTCGCGGTGGAGGCGGATGAGCCCCCAGTACATGAGCGGTCCGATGACCACCACCACCCACGCCCCCTGGAGGAACTTGGCGAAGGCGAAGATGAGGACGACGCCCAGGGTGAGGATCGCCGAGAACCCGTTGACGGCCACGCTGCGGCGCCAGTGGGCGCCCTTGTAGGTGAGGTGGTGCTTGACCATCCCCGCCCCGGCCATGAAGAAGCCGGTGAAGACGCCGATGGCGTAGAGGGCCACCAGGCCGTCGAGTGTGGCCCGGAAGACCAGGATCAGGGCGATGGCCACGGCGGTGAGCACCAGGATGCCGTTGGAGAAGGCCAGCCGGTGGCCCCGGCGGGTGAGCTGGCGGGGGAGGAACGAGTCCCCGGCCACGAAGCTCGCCAGGTACGGGAAGCCGTTGAAGCTGGTATTGCCCCCGGTGTAGAGGATCAAGAGGGTCGCCAGCTGGACCACGTAGAAGAGGAACCGCCCGAACCCGGCCGTCCCGAAGACGTCGTGGACCTCCTGGGAGAGGACCGAGGGCGTGCCGTGCAGGTAGGGGACGGCGTGGGTGAAGTGGGCCAGCACGGTGACCCCCAGGACCAAGAAGGCCAGGACCGAGCTCATCATGACCAGGGTGACCCGGGCGTTCTTGGACTCGGGCCGGCGGAAAGAGGCGACCCCGTTGGAGATGGCCTCCAGCCCGGTGAGCGACGAGCCGCCGTTGGCGAAGGAGCGCAGCAGGGTGACGAAGGCGAGCCCCATCAAGAGCCCCGACCCCGGCGTCCCGATGTGGCCCTGGGCCAGTTTGGCCGCCGGGGGGAGGGCGTGGGCGTGGAGGTCGCCCAGGGCCAGCTTGACGTAGCCGGTGACGATGACCGCCAGCAGGCTCGTGATGTAGAAGTACGTCGGGACGGCGAAGTACTTGCCCGCCTCTCGGATGCCCCGCAGGTTGCCGTAGAGGAGGATGAGCACCACCCCGATGGTGATCGGCACCGTGAGGTGCGTGAGCGAGGGGATGGCGCTGGTGAGGGCGTCGGTCCCCGCCGCCGTCTGGACGGCGACGGTGACCGTGTAGTCGATGAGCAGGGCCACCGCGGCGACCTGGGCCACCTTGGGGCCGAAGTTGTCGCGGGCCACCACGTAGGAGCCCCCGGCCTTGGTGTAGAGCTGGATGACCTCCAGGTAGGAGAGGGTGACGAAGAACAGCACGCCCAGGATGGCGATGGTGATCGGCACCACCAGGGTGAAGGCGGCCAGCCCCACGTAGGGCACGAGCTGGGTGAGCATCTCCTCGGTGCCGTAGGCCGAGGAGGAGATGCAGTCGGGGGCGAGCACCCCGAGGGCCATCGGCCGGCCCAGCCGCTCGGAGCTCAGTTGCTCGGTGACCAGCGGCGGGCCGAGCAGCTTGTTCTTGAGCCGGTAGCGGAAGGTCTCGGGGACGCCCGAGGACTCCCCGACCGCCGCCATCACCGGGGGCTTGGGGGCGGGCGGGGGCGGGCGGCGGGCGCCCTGGGCCGGGTGGGCGGGGAACGGTTCGGTCCGGGTCGGGACGTCGATCCCGGCCCCCACGCCCCTTTTGGCCGGTGCCGCGCCGCCCTCTGCGCCGTCGGGTCCGTCGGTCGCCACCGCCAAACAGTAGAGCCGACGGCGCAGGACCCCCGGGACGAGGCCGCCGGCGAGGGCGGGCCGGGCCCGCCCGGCCTTCTTTACAGCAGGTGGCGCGGCGTGTTGCACTGTCTGCGTGCACGTGGTGGTGGTGGGATGTGGCCGGGTCGGGTCGGGGCTGGCCATCTGGCTCACCGACGAGGGCCACACCGTGTCGATCATCGACCGCTCGGCCAAGGCCTTCCGCCGCCTCCCCGACGGCTGGGCGGGTGAGCGGGTGGTCGGGTCGGGGTTCGACCGCGACGACCTCGAGCGGGGCGGGGCCATCGGGGCCGACGCGCTGGCCGCCGTCACCAGCGGCGACAACACCAACATCCTGACCGTGCGGATCGCCCGGGAGACCTACCAGATCCCCCGGGTGGTGGCCCGCATCTACGACCCCCGGCGGGCCGAGATCTACCAGCGGCTGGGCATCCCGACCGTGGCCACGGTGACCTGGACCATCGACCAGGTCCGCCGCCGGCTCCTGCCCGAGACGGCGACCGGCGAGTGGGCCGACGCCAGCGGGCGGCTGTTGCTGGTCGACCGGGCCCTCCCCGAGGGCTGGGCCGGGCGCAGGCTGGCCGACCTGGAGGAGGCCGGCCGGGTCAACCTGGTCGCCGTCACCCGGGCCGGCCTCCCCCGCCTCGACGCCCGCCAGCTGGTGGGCCAGGAGGGCGACCAGCTCCACGTGGCGGTGATGGCCGACGCCCTGGCCGCGTTCGAGTCCCGCCTCTTAGAGCACGGCACGGCGCCGGCCCTGGGCGGCCACAAGGAGGCGGGGCAGTGAGGGTGGCCATCGCCGGGGCCGGCAGCGTGGGGACGGCCATCGCCCGGGACCTGCACGCCAGCGGTCACGAGGTGCTGGTCTTGGAGCAGGACCCCCTGCTGGTCGAGCGGCGGCGCCAGGAGCTCGACGTCACCTGGGTGGCGGCCGACGCCTGCGAGGTCTCCTCGCTCGACGCCGCCGGCCTGGCCACCGTCGACGTGGTGGTGGCGGCCACCGGCGACGACGAGGACAACCTGGTCATCTCGCTCCTGGCCAAGCAGGAGTTCGCCGTCCCCCGGGTGGTGGCCCGGGTCAACAACTCCAAGAACCAGTGGCTGTTCAATGAGAGCTGGGGGGTCGACGTCTCGGTCTCCACCCCCCAGCTGCTCACCGCCCTGGTCGAGGAGGCGGTCTCGGTCGGCGCCCTCGTCCGCCTCCTCCAGTTCCAGGGGGGGTTGGCCCACCTGGTCGAGGTCACCCTGGCCGAGGACTCCCCGGCCGCCTCGGTGGCCATCGCCGACCTGGGCGTCCCCCGAGACGCCACCGTGGTGGCCGTCGTGCGCGAGGACCGGCTCGTCGTGCCGCGTGGCGACACCGTCCTCCAGGTCGGCGACGAGGTGCTGGTCCTGGTCACGGCGGACGCCGAGCAGGCGGTGCAGGCGCTCTTCGTCGGCAACTAGGGACGCCGGCGGCAACGTCGGCGCCCTGCTCGACCGTCCGGCCCATGCCCCCGGCCCGGCCCGCAGATCCGGCCCTCGCCGCAACTGTGTGCGTCGTGTCGTCAGCTTGGTGTGCAGCGCGTCGTCCCCGGGCGTCGCCAGGCGTTCCCGGGCACGGGTCCGCCCATGCGCCGGCGGCCCCCACGAACGCCCGTACGATTGACCGCGTGAGAGCGGCGTTCTTCGACCTCGACAAGACGGTCATCGCCAAGGCGTCGATCCCCGCCTTCGGCGGCCACTTCCGCCGCGGCGGGCTCATCAATCGCCGCGTGGTGGTGCGCGCCGTGGTCGGACAGCTCATCTTCTTGCAGTTCGGGGCGGACGAGGCCCGCCTCGGCCGCATCCGCGAGTCGATGCTGGCCCTCACCAAGGGGTGGGACCGCGACCAGGTCCGCCAGATCGTCCGCGAGACCCTGCTCGAGACGATCGAGCCCTTGATCTACAACGAGGCCCTCGAGCTGATGGAGGCGCACCGGGTGGCCGGCGACCGGGTCTACCTGGTCTCGGCCTCGCCCGAGGAGATCGTCCTGCCGCTGGTCGAACTGCTCGGGGTCGACGGGGCCATCTGCTCGGTGGCCGAGGTCGACGACGACGGCCGTTACACGGGGCGGATGGCCTTCTACGCCTACGGCCCGGACAAGGCGGCGGCCATGGCCGAGCTGGCCGGTCGCACCGGGATCGACCTCACCGTGTCGACCGCCTACTCGGACTCGGCCACCGACCTGCCGATGCTCGAGGCCGTGGGGCACCCGGTGGTGGTCAACCCCGACCGGGCCCTGGCCAAGATGGCCAAGGAGCGGGGGTGGGAGATCCGCCAGTTCACCAAGCCGGTGCGACTGCGCGACCGCATGGGGGTGCGCAGGCCGGTCATCACCACCAGCCTGGCCCTCGCCGTGGCGGTGGCGCTGTTGTGGTGGCGGGGCCGGAGGGGCCACCGCGCCGGCCCGCTGGCCGGCGGGCTCCCGTCGGTCCCGGCCCGCACGCCCGTCTGAGGCGCGGGGGCCGAGCGGTCAGGCGGCCCGCAGCCGCTTGGCGGCGACGACGCCGACGGTGACGAGCAGGGCCAGGAGGATGAGCTTCTTCATGGGGCCGATGCTACCCGGACCGCCGGGCGGCCGCCCGGGGCGCTCAAACGGTCAACAGGTCCCGGGCGCCGGTGTCCGAGGAGGGGTGCCGGAGCTTGGACATCGCCCGGGCCTCGATCTGGCGGATCCGCTCCCGGGTGAGGTTGAAGTGCTCCCCCACCTCCTCCAAGGTGCGGGGCTCGCCCCGGTCGAGGCCGAAGCGCAGCCGGAGGATCTCCCGCTCGCGCTCGTCGAGCGGGGAGAGGAGGCGGCCGATCTCGTCGGGCAGGAGGGAGACGGCGGCCACCTCGAACGGCGACTCGGCCGAACGGTCCTCGACCACGTCACCCAGCTCGGCGTCCCCGTCCTCGCGCAGCGGCTCGGAGAGGGAGAGGGGCTCGGCCCGGAAGCGCAGCGCCTCCACCAGCTTGTCCTCGGGCATCTCGACCTCGATGCCCAGCTCGGTCAGGGTGGCCGGCCGGCCCAGCTTCAGCTCGAGGCGGGCTTGGGCCTTCTGGACCCGGGCCAGGGTGTCGCCGGCGTGCACCGGGAGGCGGATGGTCCGGCCGGTGTTGGCGATGCCCCGGGTGATCGCCTGGCGGATCCACCAGGTGGCGTAGGTCGAGAACTTGAACCCCTTGCGCCAGTCGAACTTCTCGACGGCGTGCATGAGGCCGAGGTTCCCCTCCTGGATCAGGTCGAGCAGGGGCAACCCGGAGGCCTGGTACTTCTTGGCGATGGAGACCACCAGCCGGAGGTTGGACTGGACGAAGGTCTGCTGGGCCTGCTCGCCGTCCATGACGGCCCGGCGGATCTCGCGCTTCTTCGCCGCCGTCAGCCCCTTGGGGGCCTTCTTCATCTCCTCCTCGGCTTCCCGACCCGCCTCGATGGCCTGGGCCAGCCGCACCTCGTCGTCCTTGGTGAGGAGCGGGTACTGGCCGATGTCGGTGAGATAGAGGCGTACGAGGTCCTCGTCGTCGCGCTCTATGCGTTCCTTCGCCAAGGTAGTCCGAGCCTTCCCGTAGTAGCGTCAACCGTGCTGCCCGCTGGCACCGTCCACTCTCGGAGCCACGGGGCGGCGGGACGATGCCGACCCCGTGCACGCGCCGGGGTGTAACGGCATTTTACAGTGCCCGTCAAGTGGTCCGACCGCAATCGACGGAGAACGCGGGTTTTTTAGGCTCCACCAGGCACGACGCGACCCGCGCCCGGCTCAGCCGGTCGGCCATGGGACGAGCCCGCCCACCACCCCGGCCGACACCACCGCCGACTCCAGCCGCCGTTGCGCCTCGGCGGCGGCCTCGGCGTCGGCCGGGGCGACGAGGAGGCCCTCCAGGAGCGACTCGCCCCGAAGGAGCGACTCGACCTCGTCGCGCCGCACGAGCCGCAGGGCCCGGATGGCCGGCCCGTCGGCCACCGGGGCCGCCAGCTCGAGGTGCCGGCCGTAGGTCGTGAGCAGCCGGGGCACCACCACCCGGTAGAGGCCGGCCAGGCGGCCGACGGTCCCCTCGGTGGCCGCCAGGGCCTCCATCACCGGGCCGAGCGCCGGTCCGGCCGGGCGGGTCAGCGCCTCGCGGTCGGTCCCGTCGAGCACCGGCAGCCGGTCGGCGAAGAGCTCCGCGTGCCAGGCGTGCTCGGCGCTCACGGCATCGAGGTGGAGTTGGACCGAGGGGACGTCGGTCCCCGCCGCCCACGCCCCGGTCAGCTCGAAGAGCCGGCGCTCGGCCCAGCGGTAGGCGCCGAGGAGCTCGGCGGCGCGGGCGAGCGGGAGCGCGCCGGGTCGGGCGGGCTCACCCACGGCCCGACGTCCCCGAGGCGAGCGGGGCGACCTTCGAGCGGTAGCGGTTGGTGATGGGCATGCGGCGGTCCTTCCCGAAGGCCTTGGTGGTGATGCGGACACCGGGCGGCATCTGCCGCCGCTTGTACTCCGCCCCGTCGACCAGCCGCACCACCCGTTCGACCAGCTCGGGGTCGCAGCCGTCGGCCACCAGGTCCGCGGCGGTTCGGTCCCGCTCGACGTAGGCGGCCAGCACCGGGTCGAGCAGCTCGTAGGCGGGGAGCGACTGGTCGTCGCGCTGGTCGGGACGGAGCTCGGCCGACGGCGGCTTCTCCAGGACCGACTCGGGGATGGGCCCGACGAGGCCCTGCGCCTCGGACCGGGCGTTGCGGTAGCGGCACAGCTCGTAGACGAGCGTCTTGGGCACGTCCTTGATCACGGCGAACCCGCCGGCCGAGTCGCCGTAGAGGGTGGAGTAGCCCGTGGCCATCTCGCTCTTGTTGCCGGTGGTGAGCACGATGGCCCCGGTGGCGTTGGAGAAGGCCATGAGCAGCACGCCGCGCACGCGTGACTGGAGGTTCTCGTCGACCAGGCCCGCCGGTGGCCCCTCGAGCACCGGGGCCAGCATCGAGGCGAAGGCGGCGTGGGCCGGCTCGATCGGCACCTCGAAGAGCTCGATGCCGAGGCGCTCGGAGAGGGTCGCCGCGTCGGCGAGCGACCCCGGGCTCGAGTAGCGCGACGGCATGGCCAGCCCCGTCACCTGCTGCGGTCCGACGGCGTCGGCGGCCACCGCGGCCACCAGCGACGAGTCGATCCCGCCCGACAGTCCGATCACCGCCCGGGAAAAGCCGTTCTTGGCCAGGTAGTCCCGGGTGCCCAGCACCAGCGCCCCGTAGACCTCGGCGGCGTCGCCGAGCGGGGCCGCGACCGGGGGGGAGGCCACCGCCGCGCCAGCCGGGCGCGTCCGGCGAGGCGTCACCTCGACCACCGTCGCCCCCTCGGCCGCCGGGCGGTCGGCGACCTCGACGTCCACCACGAACAGGTCCTCTTCGAACTGCGCGCCGGCGGCCAGCAGCGTGCCGTCAGCCCCCACCACCAGGCTCGCCCCGTCGAACACCAGCTCGTCCTGTCCCCCCACCTGGTTGACGTAGACGATGGGGCACGCCGTCTCGGCCGCCCGGGTGGCCAGCATGGCCAGCCGCTCGGCCCGTCGCCCCCGCGAGTACGGCGAGGCGTTGAGGTTGAGCACCACCTGGGCGCCGGCGGCCGAGAGGGCGGCCACCGGGCCGTCGGGCGACCACACGTCCTCGCAGATCGAGACGCCCACCCGCACCCCGCCCACGCAGAACAGCGCCGGCGGCCCCTCGCCCGGGGTGAACCACCGCTCCTCGTCGAAGACGCTGTAGTTGGGGAGCAGCCGCTTGCGGTAGGTGCCGAGCCGCACCCCCCCGGCGCAGACGGCCGCGGCGTTGGCCAGCGCCTCGCGGGGCCGGTGCGCGGAACCGCCCAGCGGCTCGACGAAGCCGAACACGGCGACGCACCCGGCGGTGGCCGCCGCCACCTCCTCCATCGCCGCGACGTTGTCGGCCACGAACCCGGGCTTCAAGAGCAGGTCCTCGGGCGGGTACCCGGTCACCGCCAGCTCGGGGAAGACGCAGACGTCGGCCCCCTCCTCCTCGGCCCGGCGCAGCGCGGTCACGATCTTGTCCACGTTCCCCGGCAGGTCGCCGACGACCGTGTCCAGCTGGGCCGCCGCCACGCGCAGGTACATGACTTCAGCCTAACGGCGGCCGTGCGAGCCCCCCGAGGCGGATCTCCGATGAGGGATCAGATGTCGTAGTAGAGGGCGAACTCCCAGGGGTGGGGGCGCAGCCGCACCTGGTCCGCCTCCTCGACCCGCTTGTAGCCGAGCCAGGTGTCGATCAGGTCGTCGGTGAAGACCCCGCCCACCTTCAAGAAGTCCTGGTCGGCCTCGAGGGCGTCGAGCGCCTCCTCGAGCGAGCCCGGGGTGTGGGGGATCTTGGCCAGCTCCTCGGCCGGCAGGTCGAAGAGGTCGACCTGGAGCGGCTCGGGGGGCTCGATCTTCTTCAGCACCCCGTCGAGGCCGGCCATCAGCTGGGCGGCGAAGGCCAGGTAGGGATTGGAGGCGGCGTCGGGGCAGCGGAACTCGACCCGCTTGGCCTTGGGGCTCTTGGAGTAGAGCGGGATCCGGCAGGCGGCCGAGCGGTTGCGCTGGGAGTAGACGAGGTTGACCGGCGCCTCGTACCCCGGGACGAGGCGCTTGTAGGAGTTGGTGGTGGGAGCGGCGAAGCCCAGGATGGCCGGGGCGTGCTTGAGGATCCCCCCGATGTACCACCGCCCGATGTCCGACAGGCCGGCGTAGCCGTCGCCGGCGAACAGGGGGTCACCCCCGTTCCACAGCGACTGGTGGGTGTGCATGCCCGACCCGTTGTCCTCGTAGAGGGGCTTGGGCATGAAGGTGGCGGTGTAGCCGGCCTGGAAGGCCACGTTCTTCACCACGTACTTGTAGAGCATGAGCTTGTCGGCCATGCGCAGCAGGGTGTCGAACTTCATGTCGATCTCGGCCTGGCCGCCGGTGGCCACCTCGTGGTGCTGGATCTCGATCTCGATGCCGAGCCGCTCCATGATCAGGATCATCTCCGAGCGCAGGTCCTGGAAGTGGTCGGACGGCGGGACCGGGAAGTAGCCCTCCTTCGGACGCAGCTTGTACCCCTGGTTGGGGACGTCCTCTATCCCGGTGTTCCAGTGGCCCTCGATCGAGTCCACCTGGTAGGTGGCGTAGTTGACGCCCTGGCCGTAGCGGACCTCGTCGAAGATGAAGAACTCGGCCTCCGGGCCGAAGTAGGCGGTGTCGGCCACCCCGGTGGTCTTCAGGTGCGCCTCGGCCTTCTTGGCCACGTAGCGCGGGTCGCGCGAGTAGGGCTCGCCGGTCACCGGGTCGTGGATGAAGCAGTTGATGTTGAGGGTCCTGTGCTCGCGGAAGGGGTCGATGTAGGCGGTGTCGGGGTCGGGGAGCAGGATCATGTCGGACTCGTGGATCTGCTGGAACCCGCGGATGGACGAGCCGTCGAAGCCGTAGCCGTCGCCGAACACCTCCTCGGTCAGCGTGTGGGCGGGGGTCGAGAAGTGCTGCATCATCCCCGGGAGGTCGCAGAACCTCAGGTCCACGATCTCGATCGACTCGGTCTCCAACAGGCGGACCACCTCCGCCGGCGTGCGCTGCTGCATGGCTCCTCCTGTCGCGCGGTTGCTCTTGGGCGACACTCTGACGTCCGCGCCGGGGCCTTGACAAGTGGAAAAGGCCACGTCAGAGCGCTATTCACACGGCGTTCACACTCTGAGTGGGGGTTTTCGGCGCCGCTCCTGCTCTAATGACGTGGTCGGTGCGCCGGCCCGGCGCCCCTCCCGTGGGAAAACGGGAAGTGACCAAGAAAGACACGGAGGAGACGTGAGCTACCAGGCCGAGTACATCTGGATCGACGGCACCCAGCCGTCGCCCCTCATCCGCAGCAAGACCAAGATCGTCGAGTCCGGCAAGGAGCCGGGGATCTGGGGCTTCGACGGGTCCAGCACCAACCAGGCGACCGGCGACAACTCCGACTGCGTCCTGCAGCCGGTCTTCGTCTGCCCGGACCCCCTGCGCGGCCCCGACGACAAGCTGGTCATGTGCGAGGTGCTGCTCACCGACTTCACCCCGCACCCGACCAACACCCGGGCGGCCTGCGTGGCCGTGGCCGAGAAGTACGCGGCCGACGAGCCGTGGTTCGGCATCGAGCAGGAGTACACCTTCCTCCAGCACGGCCGTCCCCTCGGCTGGCCGGAGAAGGGCTACCCCGCTCCCCAGGGCCCGTACTACTGCGGCGTGGGCGGCGACAAGATGCCCGGGCGCGAGATCGTCGAGCGCCACACCGCCGCCTGCCTGAAGGCCGGGCTGGCCATCGAGGGCACCAACGCCGAGGTGATGATGGGCCAGTGGGAGTTCCAGATCGGGATCCTTCCCCCGCCGCTCATCGGCGACCAGCTGTGGACCGCCCGCTGGCTGCTCTTCCGCATCGCCGAGGACTTCGGGGTCTTCGCCACCCTCGAGCCCAAGCCGGTCCTGGGCGACTGGAACGGAGCCGGGGCCCACACCAACTTCTCCACCAAGGCCATGCGGGCCGAGGGCGGGTGGGACGCCATCATCGCCGGCTGCGAGGCGCTGGGGAAGAACGTCGACGAGCACGTCGAGAACTACGGCGTGGGCATCGAGGACCGCCTCACCGGGGCCCACGAGACCGCCCACTACACCCAGTTCTCCTACGGCACCTCGGACCGCGGCGCCTCCATCCGTATCCCGTGGGTGGTGGCCAAGGACCGCAAGGGCTGGCTGGAGGACCGCCGGCCCAACGCCAACATGGACCCCTACGTGGTCAGCCGCCTCATGGTCGAGACCGTCTGCGGCGACGCCGCCGGGGCTTCCTGAGCGCCCGGTGAGCGCCCGCCCCCCCTCGGTGGGGGGGCGGGCCGCCGGGGCGGGTGGGCGCTGCGGCGCGCGAACTGGGAGACTTTCGGGGTGCAGAGCCAGCGGGACTACGTGCTGCGGACGGTCGAGGAGCGGGGCATCCGCTTCGTCCAACTCTGGTTCACCGACGTCCTGGGCACGCCCAAGGCCTTCAACATCACCCCGGCCGAGCTGGAGAACGCCCTCGACGAGGGGATGACCTTCGACGGGTCGGCCATCGACGGCTTCAGCCGGGTCCAGGAGGCCGACGTCCTGGCCCGCCCGGACCTGAAGACCTTCCAGCTCCTCCCCTGGCACGGCCCCGGCGAGACGGTGGCCAGGGTCTTCTGCGACGTCTTCAGCCTCGACGGGACCCCGTTCCACGGCTGCCCGCGCCACACGCTCCGGCGCACCCTCGAGCGGGCCCGCTCGGCGGGCTACACCTTCTTCGCCTCACCCGAGGTCGAGTACTTCTACTTCGCCGACGACGACCCCTCCCACCCCCCCAAGCCCCTCGACTCGGGGTCGTACTTCGACCTCACCGTGGCCGACCGCTCCAGCGACCTGCGGCGCCGGACCGTCCTCATGCTCGAGGAGATGGGCATCCCCGTCGAGCACGCCCAGCACGAGGACGCGCCCAGCCAACACGAGATCGACCTGCGCTACACCGACGCCCTCACCATGGCCGACACCGTGATGACGGTTCGCCTGGTGGTGAAGGAGATGGCCCGCCAGCAGGGCGTGCACGCCACCTTCATGCCCAAGCCGCTGGCCGGGGTGCAGGGGTCGGGGATGCACACCCACCTCTCCTTGTGGCAGGGCGAGCACAACGCCTTCGTCGACCCCGACGACGCCTACGGCCTCTCCGACGTCGCCTACCGCTTCGCCGCCGGCCTCCTCCACCACGCCCGCGAGATCACTGCGGTGACCAACCAGTGGGTCAACTCCTACAAGCGGCTGGTCAGCGGGTACGAGGCGCCCATCCACATCAGCTGGGCCCGCAACAACCGCTCGGCCCTGGTGCGCGTCCCCGTCGTCAAGCACAACAAGCCCGAGTCGACCCGCCTCGAGTACCGGGCCCCCGACTCGGCCTGCAACCCCTACCTGGCCTTCGCCGTCATGCTGGCCGCCGGCCTGAAGGGCATCGAGCGCGGCTACGAGCTGCCCCCCGAAGCGGGCGCCAACCTGTTCACCCTCTCCCCGCACGACCTCGAGGCCAAGGGCATCGCGCCGCTCCCCAGCAGCCTGAACGAGGCGGTGGACGAGATGGAGCGTTCCGAGCTGCTGGCCGAGACGCTGGGCGACCACGTCTTCGAGTGGTTCATCCGCAACAAGCGCCAGGAGTGGGGGGACTACCGCTCCAAGGTCACCCAGTTCGAGCTCGACCGCTACCTGCCGGCGCTGTGACCCGGGCCCCGACCACGCTCGCGGCCCCCCCGGCCGGCCCACCGGACGGGAGCTGACCCCGGGGAAGGACCCGGTCCCCTCGCCATGGAGCCGCTGCTCTGCCACCCCGACCCGCTGCCCGAGCCCCTGCAGGCCGCGCTGCGGCGCGGCGGCTACGACTTCCGCTGCGTGTCCCGGCCCGAGCTGGTCGACGCGGTCGAGCAGGACGCCACCAAGGACGGCTGGGGCGGGGCGGTGGTGGCCGCCGACGGCGACTTGAGCGCGGCGATGGCCTTCTGCCGGCACCTGCGCCGGCGCGAGGTGCCGCTCGCCCCGCTGCTGTTGGTGGTGGCGCCCCAGCAGGTCACCGCCCTGGCGCTACGCGACGACCTGTTCGACGACTTCTGCGTGCTGCCGGTCAACGCCGACGAGGTGGCCTCGCGCCTCGAGCACCTCTTCTGGCGCTCGGGGCGGGGCCTGGCGCCCGACCTGGTCGAGTACGGCCCGCTGCTCCTCAACTTGGAGACCTACCAGGCGGCGGTGTCCGGACGGGTGCTCGACCTCACCTACATGGAGTACGAGCTGCTCCGGTTCCTCTCCACCCACCCCGGCAAGGTCTTCACCAGGGAGACCCTCCTCAACCGGGTCTGGGGCTACGAGTACTACGGCGGGGCGCGCACCGTCGACGTCCACGTGCGGCGGCTCCGGGCCAAGCTCGGCGAGGAGCACGCCCACCTCATCCAGACCGTCCGGTCGGTCGGCTACCGCTTCGGCCAGGTGGGCTGGCTGCCGATCGCCCCGGCACGGGCCGACGAGCCGACGTAGCGGGGCGCCGGGGGCGGGCAGGGGGGGAGATGGAGCGCTGCGGCGAGTGCGGGTTCGACTACGACGCCGGCGAGCGCGCCGACTTCCCGTCCCGGCTCCGGCGCCTGGCTGCCGACTACCGGGCGGCCCTCGGCTCCGCCGACGCGGCGGCCCTGCGGGCCCACCCCGTCGCCGCCACCTGGTCGGCCCTTGAGTACGCCTGCCACTTCCGCGACGTGCTGGTGACCCAGCGACAGCGGGTGCTGCTCGCCCTCGCCGAGGAGGTGCCGGTCTTCGCCCCCATGCGCCGGGAGGAGCGGGTCACCGAGCTGGACTACAACGGCCAGGAGCCCGAGGCGGTGGCCGGCCAGATCGACCGGGCCGCCGACCGGCTGGCCGTCACCCTGGCCGGGCTCCCGGCGGCCGGCTGGGCCCGCACCGCCGTCTACGGCTGGCCGGTGCGTGCCGTGCGCGACGTCGAGTGGATGGCCCGCCACACCCTCCACGAGGGGGTCCACCACCTGGCCGACATCGGCCGGCTGCTCCCGGGGTAGCCGCCGCCTACCATCGGGCGGTGGACCCGACGACGGCGACGGCGACCGAGCTGCTGGGGGCGCTGGCCGACCGCTCGCTCTCCAGCCGTGAGCTGCTCGACCACCTCCTCGGCGCCGTCGAGCGGGAGAACCCGCGGCTCAACGCCGTGGTGACCCTCGACGCCGAGCGGGCCCGGGAGGCGGCCGCCGCGGCCGACCGGGCGACCGCCCGCGGCGAGCCGACGGGCCCGCTGCACGGCCTGCCCATGACGGTGAAGGACGTCTGGGAGACCGAGGGGCTGCGCACCACCTCGGGGGCGACCGAGCTGGCCGACCACGTCCCGGCGGCCGACGCGCTGGCCGTGGCCCGGCTGAAGGCGGCCGGCGCCGTCGTCTTCGGGAAGACCAACACCCCGCGCTACGCCGGCGACCTCCAGACCACCAACGACCTCTTCGGCACCACCAACAACCCCTGGGACCCCTCCCGGACCGCCTGCGGCTCCTCGGGAGGGGCGGCGGCGGCGGTGGCCGCCGGCCTCACCCCGCTCGAGCTCGGGAGCGACATCGGGGGGTCGATCCGCGGCCCCTCGCACTGCAACGGGACCTTCGGGCTGAAGCCCTCGTGGGGCATCGTCCCCAGCCGGGGCCACATCCCCGGCCCCCCGGGGTCGCTGGTCGAGACCGACGTGAACTGCGGCGGCCCCATGGCCCGGGGCGTCGAGGACCTGCGCACGGCGCTGCTGGCAACGGCCGGCCCGCTCCCCGAGGACGCGCCGGCCTGGCGGCTCGACCTCGACCCCGGCCCGCCGGTCGAGGGGGTCGGCGGGCTCCGGGTGGCGACGGTCTTCGACGAGGGGCCCGACGTCCTGCCCCTCGCCGCCGACGTCGCCGCCTCGCTCGCCGGGTTCGCCGGGCGGCTGGCCGGGGCCGGGGCGCGGGTCGAGCCGGTGGCCCTCCCGGTCCCCTTGGCCGACTCCCTCCGGGCCTGGCAGGACCTGGTGCTCCCCATCGAGGGGGCGGCGCTCGGCGACGAGGAGTTCGCCGCGCTGCGCGGCCTCGAGGACACCGAGGGCGACGACGTCCTGCTCCACGCCGGGCGGGCCTTCGTCAGCCGCTACCGCACCTGGGCCCGGGCGGACGACCGCCGACAGCACCACCGGGCCGCCTGGGCCGCGCTCTTCGACCGCTACGACGCGGTCCTCGCCCCGGTCATGCCGACCGCCGCCTTCCCCCACAACACCGACCGCCACATCGCCGAACGCCTGCTCGACGTCGACGGCACCCCGGTCCACCACGCGGTCGCCATGGCCTGGTGCTGGGCGTTCGGGACGGTGCTCCTCCCGGTGGTGGCCGTGCCGACCGGGCTCACCCCCGGCGGCCTGCCCGTCGGCGCCCAGGTGGTCGGCCCGTACCTGTCGGACCTCCGGCTGCTCTCGGTGGCCGGGGCCATGGTGTCGGCCGCCGGCCCGGGGTTCACCCCGCCGCCGTCAGCCCCCCGCTAGGTCGCCGGGAGGCCGCGCCACGAAGGGGCAGTGGCGGCACCCCTGGTCGCAGCAGGTCCCCCGCTCCCACAGCCACCCCGCCGTGAGCACGAACAGCCCGGTGCCCGGGTCCTGGTAGCCGGCGCGGCCGGCGCGGAGGGCCGCCTCGTGGGCGGCCACGATCTCGCCGTAGCGCGGGTGGCCCGGGTCGAGGCGGCCGGGATGGGGCAGCCGGGGGAACGGGTCGTCCCGGGGCGCGGTCGCCTCAGCCGGCGGGCGCATGCGCCCAGGCCTCGACCTCCACCCGCGCCCCGAGCGGGAGGGCGGCCACGGCCACGGCGGAGCGGGTCGGCCGGTGGTCGCCGAAGACCTCGGTCCACACCGCGTTCACCGCCGCGAAGTCGTCCATGTCGAGGAGGAAGACGGTGGTCTTGACGACCTGGCCGAGGGTCGCCCCCTCGAGCCCGAGCACCTCGGCCAGGTTGGCCAGTGCCTGGCGCAGCTCGGCCATGGTGCCCCCCTCCACCAGCGCCGGCGCGCCGTCGGGACCGGGGGCCAGGCCGATCTGCCCCGAGGTGACCACCCAGTCGCCGGCCCGCAGCACCGGCGAGTACGGGCCCACCGGCCGGCTCACGAGGGAGCCCCCGTCCCCCGGCCGCGCCGGGTCGGCCACTCCGGCGCCAGCCCGTCGGCCAGCCAGGCGGCCGCCGCGGTGGCGCAGAAGACGGCGTCGGAGCCGTTCACCGGCCACCGATCCGAGGGGTTGAGGGTCACGTCCACCACAGGAGTGTCGCGCGCCGCGAGGATGCCGAACGAACGGACCGTCAGGTCCTGCACCCGCCCGTCGGCGTCCACGGCGATCCCCTCGCTGCGCACCCACCCGAGTGCCTGGTGCACGGCGCCGATGCAGTAGGAGCGCAGCGTCACCGGGTCGAGCACCTCGCCCGCCCACACCTCGACCGAGACCGACCCCTGCGCGGCCACCGCCACCCGGGCCCGCCCGCCCGAGGGCGCGGTCACCTCGACGGGGGTGCCCGGGCCGCTCCGCCCCTCGGCCAGCGCCCCGAGGGCGGCCACGACGACCGCCGCCTCCGCCCACCCCGCACCGCGCAGGTCCGCCGAGGTGGGGGGCCCGGCCACGGCCACCCCCTCGACCACGAGACCGGGCGCCACCCCGGCGACCCGCTCGGCCACCGACCGAAGCACGGCCCGGGCCGTCTCGGGGTCGCCGGTCAACCCCACCCGCAGGACCCCGGTGCCGTCGGGCCGCACCCCGACCGCCACCGGCGGGCGCTTGGGGCCGAAGCGGACCACGTCCTCCCGGGTCCACACCACGCGCACCGGTCGGCCGTGGGCGTCGGCCAGCCGGCGGGCCTGTTCGGCCACCGGGGAGCGCCGCTTGGCGCCGAAGGCCCCGCCGTTGGCCAGCGGGGAGGCGGGCACGCCGCCCGGGCGGCACCAGCTGGCGTCGGGCTCGAGGTAGGCGGGCTCGACCCACGTGGTCCGCAGCGTCAGGGCCCACTCCCCCTCGGGCGCGGCCACGGGGTGGGCGAGGGGCGCCGTCGAGTTGCGGCCCTGGACCTTGCCGGCCTGCCGGCGCGCCTCGGCCAGGCTCTCGGCCACCACCAGGGTGCCGTCGGCGTCGGGGACGGCCACCAGGGCGTCGGCCGGCGCCGTGTCGTCGGCGAACACCCGCCCGCCCAGCACCGTCTCGGCGTCCGACCGCTGGTACGCCGGCCCCTCGAGCTGCGCCCGCCAGGCGGCGAGCAGCGGGTCACGGGCCACGGCCGGGCGGTCCTCGGATCCGAGCGCCCGGGCGGACGCCTCCACCACGGTCTGCCACCCCGTGCACCGGCAGAGGTGGGCCAAGAGAGCGGTGCGCACGGCCGCCTCGTCCGCCGGCCGGCCCGGCCCCCGGTGCTCGAGGGCGGCCAGGCGCAGCACGATCCCCGGGGTGCAGAACCCGCACTGGCTGGCCCCGGCGGCCACGAAGGCGTCGGACCAGCGCCGGCGCGCCTCGTCGTCGAGCCCCTCGGTCGTGGTCACCCGCCGGCCGGCCACGCGCCGCGCCGGGGTCACGCAGGAGACCCGGGGCGAGCCGTCGACCCAGACGGTGCAGCAGCCGCACTGGCCCTGGGGGCTGCAGCCGTCCTTGGGGGCCCGGCAGCCCAGCTGCTCGCGCAGCGCGTCGAGGAGCGACCCGCCGTCGTCGGCCACCTCGACCGGCCGGCCGTCGAGCTCGAAGGCGACGGCGGTCACCATGGGGGGCTCAACGCCGGGGGGTCGCCGGCGCCGGGGAGGGGCTCAGCTGAAGGAGGAGCCGCAGCCGCAGGTCCGGGTGGCGTTGGGGTTTGTGATGTGGAACCCCGCCCCCTGGAGCCCGTCGCTGTACTCGAGGGTGGCCCCGGTGAGCAGCTCGGCGCTGGCCGGGTCGACCACCACCCGGACGTCGCCGTAACTGCGCACGACGTCGTCGTCGGCCACCTCGGAGTCGAAGAACATCTCGTAGCTGTACCCCGAGCAGCCGCCCGGCCGAACGGCGACCCGCAGGGCGAGCTCCTCGCCCTCCTCCTGGGCCAGCAGCTCGGCCACCTTGGCCGCCGCGGCCTCGGTGAGGGTGACGGGGTCCGGCTTCTTGCCGATGTTGACCGTGGTCGCCGTGGTGGTCACCGCTGCCTCCTTGCCCGGACGGCCCCCGGCCGCCCGCACTGGTCTAACCGGCCGAACGTCACGCGCACCCGCCGGGCGGCGGGTTCGGCCATCGGCGCCATGATACCGGCGCCCGGCCGCCGACGGCGCACGGCCGGCCTGGTCCCGGGGCCTTCCAGGTAGAATTCCCCCGTGAACGCCGCAACATCCCGGAGCGGCGACGGCGCGGAGGGACCGGGGCGGGCCGGGGCCGTCCGGCCGCCCTCGACCGACCCACGCCCACCGGCCGCCGGTCCCCCCGACCCCGACGAGGTGCGCGAGGCCCTGCGCGCCGTCATCGACCCCGAGCTCGGCGACAACATCGTCGACCTCGGGATGGTCCGCGCCGTCGAGGTCGCCCCCGACGGCCGGGTGGCGGTCGAGGTGGCGCTGACCGTCGCCGGGTGCCCGCTGCGCGCCCAGATCGAAGGCGACGTCCGGGGCCGCCTGGCCACGATGGCGGGGGTGACCGGGGTCGACCTCTCCATGGGCCAGATGGACGCCGGCGAGAAGGCGGCCGTGATGGCCCGGGCGCGCTGGAAGGCCAAGGAGGCCGCGCCGCCCACCGCCGTGGGCGACCGGACCCGGGTGCTCGCCGTGGCCTCGGGCAAGGGCGGGGTCGGCAAGTCCTCGGTCACCGTCAACCTGGCCGTGGCCCTGGCCCGCCGGGGGCTGACCGTCGGGGTGCTGGACGCCGACATCTGGGGGTTCTCGGTCCCCCGGCTCCTCGGGATGGAGGGCGACGTCGAGGCCCGGGCGGGCAAGATGGTCCCACTGGAGCGGCCGGTCGAAGGCGGCCTCCTGCGGGTCCTGTCGATGGGCTTCCTGGCCGACGAGGACCGGGCCATCATGTGGCGGGGCCTCGTCCTCAACCGGGCGGTGCAGCAGTTCTTGGAGGACGCCCACTGGGGCGACCTCGACTACCTCCTGATCGACCTGCCCCCGGGCACCGGGGACGTCCAGATGGGGCTGGCCCGCATGCTGCCGCGCACCGAGCTGCTGGTGGTGACCACCCCCCCGCTGGCCGCACAGAAGGTGGCCTCCCGGGCGGCCGACATGGCGCGCCGGGGCTACCTGCGGGTGGCCGGGGTGATCGAGAACATGAGCGACTTCACCTGCGAGCACGGGACGACCTACTCGCTCTTCGGCACCGGCGGGGGTCGCCGGCTCGCCGACGAGCTGGGCGTCCCCCTGGTCGGCACCATCCCCCTCCACCCCGACCTGGCCGCCGCCGGGGACGAGGGGCGGCCGGTGGCCCTCTCCGACACCCCGCTGGCCGGGGTCTTCTCCGACCTGGCCGAGAGGGTGGCCGAGGAGGTGGCCCCGGTGGTCGAGAGCTCGGGGTGCACGGCGCGGCTGCTCGAACGGCTGGCCGAGGCCGTCGCCGCCGACGGGTAGGGGCGTCCCCGGCCGCCGGCTGCGTCCGGGTGGCCGCTGCGGGGGAGCTCAGCGGTCGGGCCGGGGGTTGGCCGCCTCCGAGACGGCCCGCACCGCGGCGTCGAAGTCGGCCGCCCCGCCGCCGGGGAGACCGCCGACCGCCTCTTCGTAGCCGGCGTCGCCGGGGAGGAGGATCCGCACCGCCCGCCCGTCGACGACGACCCTGGGCAGGATCGCCGGCACCCGACCGGCGGTGGCCGCGGCGGCCAGCAGCTCGCCGGCGGTGGCGAAGCGGCCGATGGCCTGGAGGTTGCGGATGGTGGGGAAGATGAGCTCGATCTCCCCCCGGCGGTGGCGGGCGAGGGCGACGGCCGGGCGCACCCACTCGGCGTCGACCGTCTCTGCGGCGTCGTGCGCGGGGACCTGGCCGGGCGGGGCGCCGGCCACGAAGAAGCGGGTGTCGTAGCGGCGGTGGGCGCCCTCGGGGGTGATCCAGTGGGCGAAGTAGTGGACCCGGTCGACGGCCAGCGAGAGCCCCTCGGCGGCACAGACCTCGAGGAACCGGCGCCGGCCGGCGTTGACGTCGGACCGGAGCCGGGCGAACCGCTCGGCCTCGCCCGGCCCGTCGAGGGAGAGGAGGGTCCCGCCGTCGGGGCCGTAGGCGAGGAGCAGCCCCGCCTCCTCGAAGCACTCGCGCAGCACCGCCACCCAGTAGGCCAGGCCGCCGGCGGCGACCCCGAGAGTCTCGCTGGCCTCGGCGTCGGTCCGGCCCCGGGCGCAGGCCTCGGCCACGGCGCCCCCGTCGGCCGGGTCGACCGCCCCGCCGGGGAAGACGTGCGCACCGCCGACGAAGTCGGCCCGCAGGTTCCGCTGGACCATGAGGACCTCCAGCGGGGCGGTCGAGTGGTCCCCGTCTCTGACGACCATCACCGTGGCCGCCGGCCTGAGCACCACCCCGCCGGGGCCTGCGACCGGGGCGGGAGGGTCGCTGGCGCTCACGGGTCGAGGCTACCTGCCGCCGCCCGCCGCACCGGGGGGGTGCCCGGCCGCGGGCGGGGCCCCCGAAGCACCGGGGGCCGAAGGCTGGTCTACGCTGACCGCCACATGCCCCCACCAGGCCCGGCCGGACCCCGGCTGCGACCGACGGGCGGGGCCGTGATCCCCCAACGACCACGAGGACCGCAGCGAACATGGCCAACGACGACCAGCAGAAGCCTGCCCGCACGCAGGCGGACAAGGAGCGCAGCCGCCAGCAGAGCCGGGCGGTGAGCGGCAAGGAGGCCGCCCGCGGCGTTCAAGGGCAGCCCGGGCGCGGCCAGCGGCCCCCCAAGCCCCCGGCCAAGGGGGCCAAGCGCCCCCAGGGGGCCCAGGCCAAGGCCGGCGGCCCCGGGCGGGGGCGTCCGGTCCGGCCCCCCGCCAAGGGCGGCGGCCGGGGCAGGCCACCGCAGCGGTCCCGGACCGCCTTGTACACCTGGGGCGCCGTCGGCCTGGTCATCGTCGTGGTGGTGGTGCTCGTCGTCGTGAACGCCACCAAGTCCAACAACCTCTCGGCCGGGCCCGGGGCCAGCCCGCTCACATCGACCATCGCCCACCAGATCACCACAGTGCCCGAGTCGGTCTTCAACACGGTGGGCGTCACCTCGGCCACGGTGCCGGTGAACAAGCTGCACAAGATCGCCGGCCAGAAGGTCCTCACATTCGACGGCAAGCCCGGCGTGTTCTACATGGGCGGCGATTTCTGCCCGTTCTGCGCCGCCCAGCGATGGGCCATCGCCGCCGCGCTGGCGCGCTTCGGGAAGTTCACCGGGCTCGAGACCATGGAGTCGAGCTCGACCGACACCGACCCCGACACCCAGACGATCACCTTCGCCAAGGCGAAGTACACCAGCCCCTACATCACCGCCGAGCTGATCGAGTACTACTCGAACGTGCCCAAGTCGACAGGCTCGGGCTACACGGTCCTCCACCCCCTCACCAAGGCCCAGGCCGCCCTGGTGACCAAGTACGACGTCGGCAAGTACGCCGGGACAACAGCGTCGACGACAACACGGTCCGGGTCGATCCCCTTCTTCGACGTCGGGGACCAGTTCGTGGGCGTCGGGGCCAGCTACCGGCCCACAGTCCTCCAGGGCCTGAAGCGGACACAGATCTCCGGTGGGCTGTCGGACGCCAGCAACCCGGTGACCCAGGCGATCGTGGCGGTGGCCAACTACATGTCGGCCGCCATCTGCTCGATCGACGGTGCCCAGCCGGCGGCGGTCTGCACGGGCGCGGGCGTGTCGAAGGCGGCCAAGTCACTGGGCCTCAAACTCTGAGGCAGTGCAGACGGCCCCCCCTCCCACCGAGAGCGCGGTCCGCCCGGCGCTGTGGCGGGTGGTCGCCTCGTCGGTCCTGTCGCTGGCCGGCCTCGGGGCCTCGATCTACCTGACGATCGCCCACTTCGACAAGATCCCGCTGGTCTGCTCGGACAAGGGCTTCGTCAACTGCACCAAGGTGACCACCAGCGCCGAGTCGTACTTCCCCCCCTTCGCCGGCTGGCCCCACGTCCCCGTCGCCCTCATGGGCCTCGTCTTCTACGTGATCCTGGTGGCCGTCAACTCCCCCTGGGCATGGTGGGCCGCCGACCGGCGGGTGCACCTGGCCCGACTGGGCCTGCTCGCCGTGGGCATGGCCTTCGCCCTCTACCTGGTCGCCTGCGAGATGGTGGTGATCGGCAACATCTGCCTCTGGTGCACCTCGATCCACATCGTGACCTTCCTCCTGTTCGTGCTGGTCGTCGCCACGGTGCCGCCCATGCTCGGGTGGGGCCACGTCGCCGAGGACGAGGGCTACTGACCCCGCACGTGGGCCGGCGGACCGACGGGGCCGGGCGGTGAGCGACGACGACCAGGCGCCCGCCGGCTTCCGGCGTTCGCCGACCGCCCTGTTGACCCTGGGGGTGGCCACCTTGGTGCTGGTGGTCGTGGTCGTCCTGGTGGTGCTCAAGCTGACCGGCTCGTCGACAACGCCGCCGCCCTCCAGCGGCCCGCCCCCCCAGGCCGTCCCCGCCGCCGTCGCCCAGCAGGTGACGGGGATCCCGGCCGCGGTCTACGACGCGGTGGGGGTCTCCTCGCCCACAGTGCCGGTGACCCGGCCCCGGGCCCTGTCCGGCCAGCCCGCCTTGACCGCCGGCGGCCGGCCCGAGGTGGTCTACATCGGGTCGGAGTTCTGCGCCTACTGCGCCGCCGAGCGCTGGGTGGTGGTCGCCGCGCTCTCCCGGTTCGGGACGGTGTCGGACCTGGGCACGATGCAGTCGAGCTCCAACGACATCTTCTCGGACATCCAGACGTTCACCTTCGCCACAGTGCGCTACCGGAGCCGCTACGTCACCTTCGTCGCCCGCGAGCGCTACAGCGACCAGCAGAACGCCGACGGGACCGCCTACGCCGCCCTCCAGCCGCTCGACCGGACCGAGACCGCGCTCTTCGACCGGTACGACACGCCGGCCCGCACCGGCCAGCCCGGCCGGGTCCTGCCCTTCGTCGACGTCGCCAACCGCTACGTCTCGGCCGGGGGGGCGTTCTCCCCGTCCATCCTCTCGGGGCTGTCACGCAACGAGATCGCCGCCGGCCTGACCGACCCGAAGGACCCGGTGACCCAGGCCGTCGTGGCCGCCGCCAACGAGCTGGCGGCCGACATCTGCGCAGTGGACGGGGAGCGGCCGGTCAAGGTCTGCACCAGCCGCGGCGTGGCCGCGGCGGGCGGGGCCTCGTTGCCCCTGCCCTGAGCGGGGCGGGTCAGCCGGCGCGGCGCTCGAGGATCAGCTTGCGCTCGGACTCGTTGAGCCCGCCCCAGATGCCGTGCGGCTCGCGGATCCGGATGGCGTAGCCCAGACAGTCGGTGCGCACGCGGCACTCGGCGCAGATGCTCTTCGCCCGTGACTCCCGGGCCGCCTTCTCGTCCTTGCGCTCGGCGTGCGAGGGCGGGAAGAACACCGCCGCCTGTGGCCCACGGCACGCCGCCTTGACCTGCCAGGACTCATTCCCCTGCTGCCGCATCTCCACCCCTGCATCCCCCCCCGTTTGCGCCAGGGTAGCCCTGAGGGTCCGGGCAGACAAGTGGTTTCACCTGCTTTTTTCCGGCCCTTCCTCACGGCCGCCGGGGGCCCGGGGGTACGCTGCCGAACAGATGGACGTCGCCGCCTTCTGCCAAGAGAGCCGGGTGCTGGTGGTGGCCGGCAAGGGCGGCGTGGGCAAGACCACCGTCGCCGCCGCCCTGGGGCGGATGGCCGCCGAGGCGGGCCGGTCGGTCCTCCTGGTCGAGCTCGAGGGGAAGGCGGGCATCGCCGCCGCCTACGGCCGCTCCGGGCCCCTCGACTACGAGGAGACCGCGCTCTCCCCGGTCGGCGGCGGGCAGGGTGGCGGGACGGTCCGGGGCCGGCGGATCACCCCCGACGACGCCCTCTTGGAGTACCTGGCCGACCACGGCCTCCACCGGGTCTCCCGCCGGCTGGCCCACTCGGGGGTCCTCGACCTGGTGGCCACGGCCATCCCCGGCATCCGCGACGTCCTGGTGCTGGGCAAGGTCAAGCAGCTCGAGCGGGACCGGGTGGCCGACCTCATCGTGGTCGACGCCCCGGCCACCGGCCACGCCGTCACCTTCTTGACCTCGGCTGCCGGCCTCCTCGACGCGGCGCGCAGCGGGCCGGTGCGCACCCAGGCCGCCGACGTGGTGGAGCTCCTCCAGGACCCGGCCCGGTGCCGGGTGGTGCTGGTCACCCTGCCCGAGGAGATGCCGGTGAGCGAGACGATCGAGGCCGCCTACCAGCTGGAGGACCGCGCCGGCGTCCAGCTGGGCCCGGTGGTGGTGAACGGCTGGGACGAGGCCCCCCCGGAACTGGCCACGCCCGTCGCCGAGGCGGCAGGGGCGGCCGGGGTGGCGCTCAGCGACGACCAGGCGGCCGGGCTCGAAGCGGCGCGGACCTTCCGGCTGCACCGCCGCGACCTGGCGGCCGCCCAGGTGGAGCACCTGGGGCGCGAGCTGCCCCTCCCCCAGCTGCGCCTCCCCGACCTCGACGCCGCGTCGATCGGCCCGGCCGAGCTCGGCGTCCTGGCCGAGGCGTTGGCCGCGGGGGTCCGGGCCCTCCCCCCCACGCGTGGTGCGGCGTGAACGGCGACGGCCCCGGGGCGCTCCGGGCCCTCGTCGGGAGCCGGCCGATCGTGGTCTGCTGCGGCCCGGGCGGCGTCGGCAAGACCACCGTCTCGGCCACCTTCGCCCTGGAGGCGGCGCGCCAGGGGAAGCGGGCGTGCGTGGTCACCGTCGACCCGGCCCGCCGGCTGGCCGACGCCCTGGGGGTCGAGTCCCTTCCCAACACCCCGACCGAGGTGGCCGGGGAATGGCCCGGCGAGCTGCACGCCCTCATGCTCGACACCAAGGGCACCTTCGACGACCTGGTCGCACGGTACGCCCGGACCCCCGAGCAGGCCCGGTCGATCATGTCGAACCGCCTCTACCAGAATCTGGCCGGCGCCCTCTCGGGGACTCAGGAGTACATGGCCATGGAGAAGCTCTACGAACTCACCGAGGGCGCCGACTACGACCTGGTGGTGGTGGACACCCCGCCGACCCGCAACGCCCTCGACCTGCTCGACGCCCCCCGCCGACTCACCCACTTCTTGGAGAACCGGCTGTTCCGGGCGCTCCTGCTCCCCACCCGGGCCTACCTGCGGGCGCTCAGCGTGGCCTCCCAAGCGTTCCTGCGGACGATCTCCAAGGTGGCCGGGGCCGAGATCGTCCAGGACGCCGTCACCTTCTTCCAGGCCTTCCAGGGCATGGAGGAGGGGTTCCACAGTCGGGCCGGCGCCGTGCGCCGCCTCCTGGCCGACCCCTCGACCGCCTACGTCGTGGTCACCTCGCCCCGGGCCGACGCGGTGGAGGAGGCCGCCTACTTCGCCGCCAAGCTGGCCGACACCGGGGTCGCCCCGGCCGGCCTGGTGGTGAACCGGGTCCACCCCCGGTTCGGGCACGGCGACGCCCCGCTCCCCAAGATCCCCGCCGGGAGCGACCTGGCGGTGATCGCCGCCAGCCTGCACCAGCTCGACGGGGTGGCCGACCGGGAGGAGGCCGCCTACGCCGAGCTCGTCCGCCAGGTCGCGCCGTCGCCGGTCGGCCGGGTGCCGCTGCTCGGCACCGACGTCCACGACCTCGACGGCCTCGCCACGGTGGCCGACCACCTCTTCGGGGCCGGGCCCGCCGACGGCCGACCCGCCGCCGTCGGGTAACCTCGGCCCGTGCGCACGATCGTGGTGGCCAGCGACGCCCCCAGCGTCCGGCGCGAGGTCCTGGCGGCGGTCGAGAGCCCCGGCGTGACGGTGCTCGAGGCCTCGTCGGGCCCGGCCGTGCTCGCCCTGGTCGACCAGCTCGACGAGGCGCCCGACCTCGTGGTGGTGGACCTGCAGATGGGCAACATGGGCGGGATGGCCGTGTGCCTGGAGCTCGGGCTCGAGGAGTCCTACCTCGACGTCGATCACATCCCGGTCCTCATGCTGCTCGACCGGCGCCCCGACGTCTTCTTGGCCAAGCGCTCGGGGGCCGAGGGCTGGCTGGTGAAACCGCTCGACCCGATGCGGCTCCGCCGGGCCACCGCCGCCCTCCTCACCGGGGGCACCTACGCCGACGACTCGTACCAACCGGTGCCCGTCTTGGTCACCGCCGGCGCGGCCCTCCCCGGCCGTGCCGGCGGCGCCTGACCGAAGCCGGATCCTCGTGCCCGGACGGCGTCCGAACCGGCCCCCACCAGCAGCCGGCTCCCCCCGCCGGTGGTGGCGCGGGGCGAAGGGGCCCGACGGCACCGCGGCCGACGCCTCCTACCAGAGCTCGCCCGCCGGCGAGCAGGAGCGGCTGATCACCCAGGCCCTGGCCGACCTGCGCGACATGGACGTCCGCGAGGTCATGACCCCCCGGGTCGACGTGCTCGCCCTCACCATCCCCGTCCACGAGGAGGACGTCGCCCGGGCGGTGCGCGAGTCGGGCCACAGCGCCTTCCCGGTGGTCCACGACGACCTCGACGACCTGGTCGGGGTCCTGTTCATCACCGACCTCTTCCGCAGCCGCCGGGCCGGCCGGGGGAGCGGCCCGGGGGTGGTCGAGGAGCCGAGCGCCCCGGCGCACGTGCCCACCCCGCTCGAGATCTCCCGGAGGGTCCGCCAGCCCTACGTCATCCCCGAGTCGCGCCGGGTCCTCGACGCCCTGGCCGAGATGCGCCGGCAGAACCGCGGCTTCGCCGTCGTCGTCGACGAGTACGGCGGGGTGGCCGGGGTCCTCACCGTGAAGGACCTCCTCGAGCCGCTGGTCGGGACACTGCACGACGAGTTCGACGCCCCCGACGACGAGCCGGCCATCGTCCGGGTCGACGGGTCGCGCTGGCTGGTCGACGGCCGGGCCAGCGTCGACGACGTCCGGGAGCGCCTGGAGATCGACGTGCCCGACGGCGAGTACGTGACGCTCGGCGGCTACCTCTTCTACGGCTTCGGCCACATCCCGACCGAGGGCGAGTCGCTCCGCACCGACGGCTGGGACCTGCGGGTGGTCGAAATGGACAAGCGCCGGATCGTGAAGGTGGTGGCCCACAAGCGCTCGGCAGGCCCCGGGGGCGGGCCGGACGCGGGGGGCGGTCCGGACGCGGGGGGCGCCACGCCGCCGGCCAGCCCCTCGGGAAACGGCGCCGGACGCGGCTAAGCTCTTCCCTTGGCCGGGGCTTCGGCGCCGGTGACGGGCTGTGGCGCAGCTTGGTTAGCGCGCTGCGTTCGGGACGCAGAGGTCCCCGGTTCAAATCCGGGCAGCCCGACCACCGAGGTGTTCACATTTACACCTCACCCATCTTCACGTTTGGACCGGCCTCATCGTCGCGCCAGGGTGTGACGCCGGCCTCGGAGTGCGTTCCGAGGCTCGAACATGT
>Ga0181536_10000020_pt1 | contig 173268 bp, 143 predicted proteins | sample PEATcosm2014_Bin_41_FD_121105 | JGI IMG/M metagenome (GOLD analysis project Ga0181536, IMG submission 121105) | Peatland microbial communities from MTU Mesocosm Facility, Houghton, MI, USA - PEATcosm2014_Bin17_60_metaG | ecosystem: Environmental > Terrestrial > Soil > Wetlands > Peat | place... | reverse complement strand
GCCGCGGCGACAGCCTGACGACCACGCCATCGAAAATCACCACTACGGCGTCAGCACGCTCATGAATTCGTGTTCACGCAACGTGTCACCTTCGTGGTCATCGAGCGTGGCGGGCGACACTCGTCGCCATCGTCCATATCGCAAAGTGTCCCCTATAGTGACACCCCTTCGCATCCGGACTGATCGCCGGTTACGTGGGGCACTTTCCGCCCTGCCCGGTGCGTCGCGCTCACTTTCGCGAACACCCCACCCCGCTGGATTCCAAAGAGCCAGTTATGGCGGTCGCCTCGCGCCCATGCGCCGACCGTCGCTCGTCGCCGGCGGCCAGGCGACGAAGCTGTCGGCGAGCGAGACTGAGTGGATGCGGGCCGATTCGATCCTGGGTGACACGGTCGTACGCCAGTTCGGCGGTCGATACTCGAGTGAGCTGCACATTGACCTTGATGCTGGGGACGCCGAAGTGGAGCGATGGTTCGTGGCGTGCACGCTCTTCGGGACCCGGATCTCGACGCAGATTGCCGAACGGTCATTCGAGCAACTGACCCGGGCCGGGATCCGGAAGATCGTTGACGTCGGCACGCGTGATTGGAACGATCTCGTCGCTCTCCTCGATGCTGGCGGATATGCTCGCTACGACTTCCGGACGGCGACCCGCCTCCAATCGCTGGCCCGAGTGGTCGCCGACCGTTACGGCGGCGCAGTTGCGGCCATCGGCCGACGGTTCGTCGATCCGGGGGCTCTCGTCGCGGCGCTGGACGACCTGCCGGGCTGGGGTCCGGTTACCGTGGGGCTCTTCCTTCGGGAGCTGCGCGGTGTGTGGCCGGGCGCGGAGCTGCCTCTCGATCCGCGCGCCGCCGATGCAGCCCGACATGTCGGGTTGCTCACCGGCCACGATGACAACGCGCTGACCCGCCTCTCGCACATCGCGGCAGAAGCAGGCTACGACGAGCGAGATCTCGAGGCAGCATGTGTGCGCCTGTCGCTGGCCCATCGCCGAAACACGGACTGCCCCGGGGGGCGTCGCTGTGTCGTCCTCGCCGGGAAGCACGGGACCGGTGCTGCTTCGGCGTGACTGGCAGTCGAAGCCCTGGGCGCCTCGCCGCCGATTCAGCGGAGAACAGTCGTCCGATGAGGTCGGGCACGGTGAGGTGCCCGACAAGACGGACCCCTCCCGCGGGCACCTCGACCAGGTTGTCTCGGATCGGCGGGCGCGAGGGGACCGGCTTGACGGCATTTCCACCAGCTCTCGTGGTTGCTCGGCTCTGGAGTGAGATGACCTCCTCGTCGGAGGTCTGGGAGAAGTCCTCGTACCATTGGCCGACAGCGAAGAATCGTTCCTGGGCCTCGAGGCGCACCACCTCATCGGCGACACCGGCCATCTCGATGATCGAAGACCGGGGCGCGACCGGCACCGCTAGCACCACACGGGCGGCGCCGTAAGCTCGGGCGATCTCGCACGCGGTCCGGACCGGGGTCCCGGCCGCAATGCCATCGCCAACCACGACGACCGGTCATGTGGGGCTTCGCTTGGATCAGCCCTGCGGATGGTGGTAGGTCGTCGCGCGGATCGGAACCGGGGGAGTCGGGTAGGTGTAGAACGGCGGTGCCCCGTTCTTCCCCAAGCGGTCCTGAACCAGCACGTCGTAGTTGCCGGGTGGGAGCGCCGGCCCAACGCCGCCGTCACGGCGGGCGTTGCCGCCGGACGCAGCAACCAACGTGGAGTGCCCGGGCTCTACCGTGGAGAAATGTCTGTGGGCTGCGCCTGTCGAGGTGAGGGACCTGAAGGTGACCGTCGTCGCCTGGGATCTTCAGGTGGTCGTCGCCATGGGGAAAGGTGCCCGCCCCCGCTCGGTGCCGTGCTCATCGAAGAGAGCCCAGGCTCTCGACCGCTGTCTTCGAGCGCGCCAGGGAGATGCCCACGCATCCCCCGAGGCGCGCTGGCTCGGGAACGTCGGGCTCACGGGTCCAATGGGGTGGCGCAGGTGCTTCGCCGCCGGTTTCAGGGGGCGGTGACCGCCCCTGGGTGTGCGCAGTGGCGCTGTGGGACCCAGGGTGAGGCTTGGTGGCTCACGGTCCGGTATTGATCGACAGCGTGATGGTGCTGGTGTACGTCCCGGCATGGGTGTTCGCCGGGATGGTCAGCATCCACAAAGTGCCCAGCACGGTGGCTCCCATGCCCGATGTCGGGGCTGCGTCGGCCACCGACGCAGGCGTGCAGGTCGTACCTGAGCTTGTCTTCCCGCATTCGGCGACCGTGACTGGGGTGGTGACCGAGTTCTTCGGCAGCGTGCAAGTCGACCCGGCCGCGCACACGCCGTTTGGCGGCGGCAGCAGGTTGCACGGAAACGTGATTGTCGGTGTGACAGGTGTATGACAGGCCGAGGCCATACTGAGAGCAGCCGAAGGCAGCGTGCAAGGCTTCGTCGACGAACAGCCGGTGGGCCCCGTCGAATCGGTGAACGGGGTGGCCGAGGCGGTCAGGTTCCAGCCCGACCCCGAGCCGGTGGCGTCGATCGCGGTGAGTGTCCCCTGTCGCTGGACGATGGTGTTGTACCCCGAGAGGGCGTCCGTCCACTTGATTGTGGCCGGGGCCGCCACCGCCAGCGCGCCCGCGGTCACGGTGAGTGTCCCGCTCATACGTACTGCCTCCCCCAGCCTGATCGCACATGTGAGCTTCCCTGTGCGTGTCACGCATTCAGCGAGTGTGTTCCCCGTTGTCTCTGTCTTGCAGCGAAGCCCCCACTGACTTGTCTGCCAACAGTGGTCGATGACCGTCAATGGTGACCGCGTCGGCGAGGTCGAGGCGGTCGAGGTGACGAAGAAGGCAGAGCCGACAGAAAGGAGCGCCGCCACCGCCACCCGCCCGGCCCATTTCACCGACCCCTGAGGCTGTCGCAACATCGACATGGGTCCACCCCCTTCTTCTTCCACCAGGAAGGACTCCCGCATTCTCCCACCGTGACGTAGGGGGCACAACTGGGAAATCCATGCCAGCTTGGCCGGCGTGGAGAGTCCAGAATCCTGGCCTTTCGCCGAACTTCGGAGACAGCCGAGTCTTTCGAGCGCGCCGTGTCGGCGCGCGGTGGTGATGGTCGCGTGTCCACCTGCGACGAGAATGCCGCACGAAGCCATCGGCGCGGCCGTGGAGAAGGCCTGGCCCTTCCGTCGGATCGGTGCTTGGATTCCAATCCAGGAGTCGTTTCGCAGCGCGATGGAAGAGTGGGACGTGCGCTGACGCCCGAGAACCGAGGATCCATCGGCGATGATGGTGGGGAGGGGGGAACGATGGCAGTGCGCCACCGCCTGATGGACGGGTGCGTCGGGTTCGTCGTCGCGACGACCCTCACGGCGCTCGGTGCCGGGGTCGCGGCGAGCAGTCCGGCACGATCAAGGCCCCGATTGGTGACCATCGACATCGCCGCCCCCGGCGGTGAGATCCCGTCGAAATGGCTGAGTTATCCCGGCCCGCCACGGGCCAACGTGATCTTGCCGGCCGGGTACAACCGCCAAGAGCGCTATCCCCTGGTCGTATTCCTCAACGGGCTAGACAACGATTACGCCTCCTATGCCGCCTATGGTTTGACAAAGCCGCTCGACCGTCTGGGTGCGATCGTGGTCATGCCCGAGGGGGGCAGCGGCTGGTACGCCGACTGGTGGAACGACGGCGCGCGCGCCAGCCCCTCGTGGGAGAGCTACGAACTCGAGACCGTGATCCCGACCGTCCTGGCCCGTTACCCGATCCTGCCGCAACGTCGCTATCACGCCCTCATCGGCATATCAATGGGTGGGCTCGGCGCCGCGTACCTGGGCGGGCGTCTGCCCGGCTTCTTCGGGTCGGTGGCCACGCTGTCGGGATTCGTGGATCCCCAGTACGACGCCGCCTTCCTCCAGCAGGAGATGGCGGTCTTCTCGAAGGCCGCGTCGAACGGCGACGATGAACCCGATCCCATCTACGGCCCCCCGGAAGGCTTCTACGCCGATGGGCACAACCCGCTGCTCCTCACGAAGAACCTCGAGTACACGCGGGTGTTCGAAAGCACCGGTACGGGTGCCCCGAGCAGTGCCAACCCGGAACCCACCCCATTCGACACGTCGGAGGAGGAGATCATCCACCCGATGAGCGTGCGGTACCACAAGGCCTTGGAGGCCGCCGATGTCGACGTCACCTACCAGGTCCACCCGGGCACCCACAGCGTTCCCGACTTCCTCAACGAGATCAAAGCGATGCTCAAGTGGGGCCTGTTCCACCGGGTCGTCACAGACCCCGCATCCTGGGTGAACCAGACGGTCGCCACGAGAGGGCAGCTATGGGACTTCAACTACCGGTTCTCGGACTCACCGACGCGGGTCGTGAAGTTCCGTCAGTCCGGGACCACGCTGTCGATCAGCGCCGCGGGATCGGCCGTCACGATCACCTCGAGCACAGGTTGCGCCATGCACACCCTGACGCCGGCGACCGTGCACCTCCCAAACCGCACCGTCATCTCCCCCCGTAAGCCCGAAAGGGTCGGCCATCGACCGTGTCGGTGATGGCGCGCAGCCGCGCGCCGAATGAGTGACGCATGCCCATGCGCCTGACGGTCACTCAGACGGTGGCTCCACCATTCAGGCCATGGCCGATCGGTTGCCCGGCGAAGGGATCTTGACGCCGAGCGGGAGGTCAGGGTCCGCCCTGGTGCAGGAGATGGGCATTGAGGGCAACTGGAGATGCCGAAGTGAGCTCGACGCCGACCCCGGTGCCCTGGATGTTCGCGATTGCACGGCGGTCGACGAGTTCGTCGTCTGCACACCGGGACGCGGGTCGCTGAGACTGGGGTGACACCGCGGTGGTCATCGGCCATTGGCCATCGCGACGCTACGTCGCCGGCCTCGAAGCAGGTCGGCGGAAGCCGACTCCCGAGCAGTAGGCGGGTCTGGCGGTCGCGCCGGGGGTGGACCTCGGGGTGAAGATGAAGGGCTGGATGAGAAGGACGGTAGGGGGTGGGCGCCGACAGGTCTACAGGGTCGACCGTCGGTCCCTCTCGCGCTCGATGTGCCTGAGGCGAGCCTGCCCGTCGAGCCACTGAACGGAACGTGCAAGCTGGCCTTCGCTCGGCATGTGATGGTGTCCCAAGGGGCTATCCACCCGTGATCCGCAGCGCCGGCACACGGCCATCCGCCCGTTGGTCTCGGGGAGATGGTCCTGGTCGAGCCGGGCGCTCATCTGAGTTGCTTCAATAGGTGTCATGCGTGCCTCTCGTACCGGCGAATATCACCCAGAGTAGGCGCCAGGACCCCTTGGGTGCTGGTCGCATCGGGCGCCGTCTGGGGAATGAGGCGATGGCCTCTCCGTCCTGATCAGGTCAAGGAGCATCGCCAGAATCCCGGTGGATGGCCGAAGTCCGGGCGAGGAGTCCCCCAAAACGCAGGCAAGACCGAATTCGACGCGTTATCCCTCGTCGCTGCTGCGTCCGGGTCGAGGAACCCTCGCGCCAACAACTTCGGGCAGTGCCAACCGCGTACCGCTCCACGGGAGTGGTCGCGGCTGATTGATCAGATGCCGACGACGCGGACCAGGTCGCCCAGTCCGGCGAAGTATCGGGATTCCTGGTGTAGAGCGAAAGGCCGTTGGCGTGCGCAGTGGCGGCGATGAGGAGGTCGGCAACACGCCGTCGGTGAGCGCGGCCCGTTTCGGCGACGGCGGCCACGACCTGTCCGTAGCTCCGGGCCGCGGCGGCGTCGAAGGGGAGCGGCTCGAAGGTCGCCTCCACCTGTTGGAGTCGGGACTGGCGGCGAGCACCCTCGGAACCAGAGGCAGCGAGATGTGGCCCGGCTGCCAGCTCGGCGAGGGTGATCGCGCAGACGGCGGCATCCTCGGGGAGGGCAGCGGCCACCGTCGGGTCGTCCCAGTCGATGACGACCGAGGTGTCGAGCAGGCCCGCTGACACCTACAGGCCTTGGTCCACGATCTGGTCGAGATCCGCCCGGAACCGTTCCCCGTCGATCCGTGGCCCGGTACCGGCGAGCGCCAGCAGCTCGGCCTTGGGAACGAAGGTCCGGCGCCTCTGCTGGATGGGATGCAGTTCTGCCACGGGCACGCCGTTGCGGGTGACGACGAAGCTCTCGCCCGCGGCGACGGCCTCGATCACCTTGGCGTTGTCGTTGCGGAGCTCTCGCTGCGCAATGGTCTTTGCCATCGGCGCAGCGTGGCACCGAGAGCTACGATGAGCTACGCCCCGGTGACCAGATCGGCGCAAGATCGCCGAGGGCAGGCGATGTCGTGACCAGCCCTTCGACGCTTCTCGGTGGGTTCGAGAGCCCGAACCGCTGTGGTCATGACGACCCAGAGGCCCGGATCGGTCCGGGGTGGTCGGGAACGAGTGATCAGCGACGACGACGTGGGTACTCACCCACCCGTCTGTTTGAACCTCATGTTGGGCTCACGCGCCCGCTCGGCCGTGATCGCCTGAGCGCCCAGAGCAGCAAGACGATGGTGAGCAGGAGCAGCGCTCCTGCCCCGATGACGAGCCCCACCAACCAACCCGGCCAACCCTTCGACACCACCACGACCCGGCTGTGGGGGGGAATCGAGACGGGCTTGGACGGTGTCGGCTTGGGGATGGTGATGGTCCCTGACCACCGGGCCACCTTCTCGCCGTTGTCGTAATCCAGGTAGGCCGACGCGGCGTATGTCCCCGGCTTCACCCCCGTGGTGAGCACACGCAATCCGGTGACCCCGCCCGCCAGCACCGTGCCCGACACCGCCGGGAAGGACCGCCCGGTCGGCCCCCTGCCGAACACGACTGCCCCCTTGGGGTGCTCGATGGTCCGTCCCACCTCGGCCTCGGTGATCACCACGCCGGCCGAGTTGCCGATGCGGGTGCCGGTCACCTTCTTGATCCGCAGCACGTCTGGGTATCCCGAGCCGACGGTAACCTCCACGCCGATGACCACTTGCCGCTCGATGGTCGTGACGGCGGAGGGTCCCTTGGTCGGCTTCGTGGTCGACGTCGTCGACGGTGCTGCCTCCTGGACCCCCACTCCCGCCAGATACTGGCCGGACGGGGTTCCCGGCGGCACGTCCACCGTGAAGCTCACGGTGTCCCGTTGTCCACCGGTGACGGTGAGCGGTCCGGGCAGGCCGGAGATCCAGCAGCTCGCACCGGCACAGTGCCCTTGCGGCGGAGCGACGTAGGCATCCCCCGACCCGATCGCGGTGACCCCCTGGGCGGCGAAGACGTCGACGGGTACGGCACCCGCACCCTGGCCGACGATGGCCACGCTCCCGTGGGCGGCGGCGCCGGGGGCCAACTCGAACTGGAAGTAGCTGAGACCTCCTGGTGCCCCGATGGGGACAACGGAGAACGATCCGGTGGTCGCTGTGCCGTTGGCGGCGAGCGCGCCGCCCGCCGTCCAGACCATGACCATGGTCCCGATGGCGACGACCGCCCCGAGCACGGGCACGATCCGTTGCGCCGGGCCTCGCCGGCTCCGGCGCCACGCCGTCTTCACCGAGCGCTCCGACACTTCGTCCACTCCGCGGCTCCCTGCGGTCGCTTCGTCGAGATCGCCTCGCGGCGACAACCTGTCGCCGCCCGAATCGTACAGGGCGCCCCCCTCGCCGGCCGGAACGGGGCGTGGGTGTCGCTCAACGCCCTCCATCCTGCCGAGGCCCCTGTCCACACTGGCCGAAGGCGTGCCGGATGGACGGTTCGGCCCTCTTCTACGGGCCGCTGGAAATGGTCAGCGTGATGGTGTCGGTGTAGGTCCCGGCATACGCGTTCCCCGGGATCGGCAGCCACCAGTCAGTCGTCAGGTCGATGGCCCCCATGCCGGTTGTCGCGGCCGCGTTCGCCACGGTCGTCGGCGGGCACATCGCGCCGCTCGCCGCGCATGTCGTTGTCACGGTGACCGGGTAGGTGACGGTGTTTGTCGGCAGCGTGCAGGTGGAGCCTGTAGCGCATGTCTCCTTCGGACGTTCCTTGCTTGTGGCCGCCGAAGTGGCAGAGCCGTTGACGGTGAGCGGCCTGTGCATCCTGCAAGCCGATGCCGCCGTGCAGTTGGTGGTGCCGGACGAATCGGTGAACGGGGTCGCCGACATGGTGAGGTTCCAGCCCAACCCCGAGCCCGTGGCGTCGACGGCGGTGATTGTCTGCGGTGAGACGTCGCTGAATGTGAACCCACTGAGGGTGGCTTTCCACTTGATTGTGGACGAGGCACCCACCGAGAGTGTGCCGGCGCCCACTGTCGCCGTCCCGGTGATGGTGCACGTCGAGACGATGGTCTCGTTCGGCTTGGTGCAGTCGTGCGACGAGGCAGCCGACGAAGCGACGACGACGGGTCCGACGCCCAAGGCTCCGATCACCAACGCCCGCGCCGCCCAATTCGCCGACCTCTCGGGCCTCCGAATTCTCACCATGGGGTCCCCCCCTTTGCACAGCGTCGGCGCGGCGGTGGGGAGTCTCCCACGGTCGAGTTTCGGCGGCAATCGAAAGGGTGCTTTCCATTCGCCATCCCTGGCCGGGTGGTTGGCCGGCGGGTGCCGGAGGCACGCGGCGGGGGTCGGGACGGCTGTGGATCCGCCGGCCCACCTCGACGCGGCCGGCCGCAGCCCGTCGGCGGCCCTGTTCCTGCGCCGACGGGCGTCTTGGCCGTCGATCCCGGGGAAACCGTCCCGGCCGGCCGGGCGCGCGAACGGTGCGGTTAGTGTTTGCGGCCGTGGAGCACGCCGCGCCCGGCCGGGGTCGAGCGCCCGACTGGAGCCGGCTGTGGGGCGAGCTGCGACGGCCGGTGGCGCTCGCGTTGTCGGTGTGCGTCGTGCTGCGGGTCGTGACCACCGTCGTCGCCCTCGACGCCGCCTACGGGGTGTCGTTCCCCCACGTCGTGGCCCGCACGCCCTCGGTGCTGGTGGACGTGTGGGCGCACTGGGACACCGGCTACTACCTCACCATCGCCCAGCACGGGTACCCGGCCGCCACGGCGGCGCAGCTGCACGCCGGGACGCTCCCGAACACGGCCGCCTTCGCACCCGCCTACCCGTGGTTCGTCTGGCTGGCCCACGCCGTGGGATTCGGGTGGATCGCCGCCACCCAGGTGGTCGCCGCGCTGGCCCTCTTCGTGGCCCTCGTGGGCATGGTGCGCCTCCTCGACGGCGAGGTGGGTGCGGTGGCATCGAACGCCACGGTGACCCTCGTGGCAGCGTTCCCCACCGCCTTCTTCCTCCTGGCCGGCTACCCCGAATCGCTGGCCCTGGCCTTCGTGGTCTGGGCCTTCGTGGCGGCGCGGCGCGGCCGGTACCTGGTGGCGGGAGTCCTGGCGGCGGCGGCGGCCATGACGGTCTTCTACCTCGGCGTTGTCGTGCTGGCGATCCTCTACGAGATCTGGGCGGCCCGGGCTCCCGGCGAGCGTTCGGTCGAGCGGTTGCGGCGCGACGGGCTGCGGGCGGCCGCCACCGTGGTGCCCGCGGCGGTGTCCTTCGCCGGCTGGATGGCGGTCTGCGACCACCTCTACGCGGATCCTCTCGCCTTCGTGCGGGTCCAGCGGAACTGGGGGCGGCACTTCGCCTTCCCCTGGACCCTGGTGCACCACACCGTCTCGGACCTCGTCCACTGGCGCTTCCTCGACACCTCGACGGCCAGCGTGACCGAGCTGTTCGACGCGGTCACGGTCCTCGTGCTGGCCGCGGTCACCGTCGTCGTCTTCCTCCGGGTCCGCCGCTCCTACGGGGTGCTCCTCGGGGCCAGCCTCTGCCTCTTCGTCTTCCAAGACGTCCTCTACAGCGAGACCCGGGAGGTGCTGGTGCTCTTCCCCTTCTTCGTGGGGCTGGCGCGGTGGGTGGGAGGGCACCCGTGGCGGGAGCGCCTCGTGCTCGCCCTCTTCATCCCCTCGGCCTACTTCCTCGCCTCGCGCTTTGTGACCGGGGCGTTCGCGGGGTGACTCGGTAGCATGCTCGGCGTGGGGGCTGGATCGGGACCGGGGACTCGGTTGCCGGCGCGCCGACGGGCGGCCCGAGGGTGGCGGGCCGCCGTGTCCGCCCTCCTCGCCGTGGCGGCCGGCATGCTGGTGGCCACCCCGGCGGGAGCGGCCGGCGGGTCCGGCGCGGCGACCACCGACACCTCGCCGGTCGACCTGGCCACCCGCGTGGACATGGCCGAGGGGCCGGCCAACCGCTCGGCCGTCGTGCGGGCCGGCGACGCCCGGATCGAGGTCCTGAGCCCGACCCTGCTCCGGCTCGAGTACTCGCCCACCGCCCACTTCGAGAACAGCCCGACGGTCAACGCCATCGACCGGCGGATGCCGGTGCCGCCGTACACGGCGCACGTCTCGGGCGGGTGGCTCACCGTCCGCACGCACCGGGCGGTCCTGCGCTACAAGGTCGGCTCGGGCCCCTTCACCACCGCCAACACCACGCTGGAGTTCTCCGACGCCGGCCGGGCCACCACCGTGCACCCCACATGGGAGTGGGAGTGCACCTTCGACCAGGTCTGCCAGTCCGGGGCGGCGAAGGTGGGCGGGGCGGCGTCGCTCAGCCAGACACAGCCGGGCTACCAGAGCACGGCGGGGTACGTCGGCTACTTCCTCTCCCCGGGGGCCAGCGCCACCTGGGACGTCCTGGCCGCCCCGGCGGCCGAGGCCACGCTGACGCTGCGGTACGCGACCTTCCAGCTCCTCTCGCCGGTGGTCCACGACTTCGACCTGCTGGTGAACGGGCGGCGGGTCTCCACCCTGACCGCGGCGACGACGGCGACCGGCTCCACGTGGGCCACGCTCACCACCACCGTGGCGCTGGCCGCGGGGACGGACTCGGTGGAGGTCCGCTGCGGGACAGGGGAGGGCTGCGACACCGACTTCGACACCCTCTCGGTCGCCCCCGTGGGCGCCCCGGCCCCGGCCGCGCCCCGGACCGACCCCCTGGGCGGCTGGATCCGCGGCTTCGACACCGCCACCTACAACACAATGCCGGTGTGCACGCCCGGGCAGACAGCGGCCAACTGCACGGCCGGCCTCGAACCCCTCCACACCGACGGTCTGCTCGACCGGGCCGGCTGGCGCCTGCTCGACGACACCCAGAGCTCGGTGTGGACGGCCAACGGTTGGGTCGAGCGGCGACCCGCCCACGGGGACATCGAGGACGGCTACCTCTTCGTCTACGGCCACGACTACGCCGGGGCCCTGCGCACCCTGGCCCGGCTGACCGGCTACGCACCGCTGCCCCCCCGCAACCTCTTCGGCGTCTGGTACTCGGACTACACGCCGTACTCGTCCAGCGACGTCGAGGACTCGCTCTACCCGGCCTTCGTCTCCCACGACGTGCCGCTCAACGTCCTCTCGCTCGACACCGACTGGAAGGCGCCGAACGACTGGAACGGCTGGGAGTGGAACACGACACTGTTCCCCGACGCCGGCGCCTTCTTGGACTGGGCCCACGCCAAGGGCATCGACGTCGACTTGAACATCCACTCCGGCATCGCCGACGGCGACCCGCGGCTCACCACAGCCGAGCAGGTGGCCGGGAACTCCCTGTCCAGCGCCGTCTGCACAAGCGGCCCGTGCAAGGTGTGGGACTGGAGCTCGATCCCCCAGGCCGAGTCGAACTTCTCCCTGCAGCAGGAGTTCCTCGAACAGGGCGTGACGTTCTGGTGGCTCGACTGGTGCTGCGACGTCTCCGTCGTCTCCACACACGGGCTCACCCCGGACTCGTGGATCGACCACCTCTACGCCGAGGAGATGGGGAACCAGGGGCGCCGGCCGTTCGTGCTGGCCCGGGTGGGGGGCTCGCAGGCGGACCCCGAGGAGGTCTACCCGGCCGGGCCGTGGTCCGACCACACCTCGACCGTCGCCTTCACCGGCGACGCCTGGGGGACGTGGAACACGCTGGCCCGCGAGGCCGAGCTGACCCCGGCCGAGGCGAGCATCGACGAGCCCTTCGTGAGCGACGACATCGGGAGCTTCCTGGGCCCGCCCCCGACCCAGGCGGGGGTGGACCCGCCCGACCTCTACGACCGCTGGGTCCAGCTGGGCACCTTCCAGCCGGTCCTGCGCCTGCACTCCGACGACGAGACACGGCTCCCCTGGGGCTACCCGCAGCCGGTCGCGGGCATCACCGAGTCGTTCCTGCGCCTGCGCGAGGCGCTCATCCCCTACACCTACACGCTGGCCGAGGAGTCGACCCGGACCGGTCTGCCCATGGCCAGCCCCCTCTACCTCGACTACCCCGGCCAGGCCGCCGCCTACTCGAACCCCACCGAGTACCTCTACGGCCCCGACGTCCTGGTCGACCCGGTGACCACCCCGGGGTCGGTGGCCAAGACCACGGTCTGGTTCCCGCCCGGGCGCTGGGTCGACTACTTCACCGGGGCCGCCTTCACCGGGCCCCTCACCACCACCGTCGCCGAGCCCCTCGACCGGATGCCGGTCTTCGTGCGGGCGGGGGGGATCGTGACCGAGCAGCCCTCGACCGGCAAACCTTCCTCCGGGCCCTACCGGGCGCTGACCGTGCTGGACTACCCGGGCTCGAAGGGCTCCTTCGACCTCTACGACGACGCCGGGACCGGCCCCGGCTACGAAAAGGGCCAGTACAGCGAGACGCCGATCACCACCACCAGCACCGCCCGGCACGACGGGCGGGGGCCCTCGACCCGCCTCACCATCGGGCCGGCCCGCGGGCGGTTCCCGGGGGAGCCCGCCAAGGTGACCTACCACGTCGAGATGGAGGACCTCTCCCGGCCCTCCGGGGTGACCGTCGACGGGGCGGAGGTGCCCGAGCGTCCCGCCTCGGCCGGCGGGCCGGGCTGGTCCTACCAGCCCTCCACCGACACGGTCACCGTCGAGGTCGGCGCCACCCCGGTCGAAAGGGCCCTCACCGTGACCGAGGCCGGCGGGGTGAGCGTCCAGAGGCGAGAACCCACCCTCGCCGTCACAGCCTGAGCGCGGGCGTCCCGGGGGCCGGTCAGCGGCCCAGGCCGTAGAGGGCGGCGGCGTTCGCCCCCAGCACCAGACGGCGGCTCTCGTCGTCGAGCGGGGCGATGGTCTTCTCGAACTCGGCCAGCGCGCCGGGGAACTGGGAGTCGGCGTGGGGGTAGTCGGACCCCCAGACGATGCGGTCGATGCCGAGGAACGGGGCCAGGACGGCCAGCGGCTCCTCGTCGATCTCGAAGCTCACCCAGCACTGGCGGGCGAAGTACTCGCTCGGCATGAGCGACAGGCCGTCGGTGTAGCGGTGGTAGGAGGGGACCTGGTGGTCGAGCCGGGCCAGCCAGTACGGGGCCCAGCCGCCGCCGGCCTCCAAGAAGGCCACCCGCAGGCGGGGGTGGCGCTCGAGCACCCCCAGCCCGATCAGCTGCGCGCAGGCCAGCATCTGCTCGAAGGTGTGCGAGACGGCGTGCAGCACCAGGACGTTGGTGGGCCGGCGGTCGGAGCCGAGCGGCGGGATCGCCGTCTGGAACCCCTCGTGGACGGCGACCGCCACCCCCAGCTCCTCGGCCGCCGACCAGAACACCTCGTTGGCCGGGTCGACGAGCACGCGGCCGCAGCAGGGGTTGGGTCGGACGAAGGCGGCGACGAACCCGAGCTCGTCGCGGGCCCTGCGCAGCTCGGCGACGGCGGCCTCGGGGTCCTGGAAGGGGACCATCGCCGCCCCGTGGAGCCGGCCGGGGTCCGCCGCGCAGTACCCGGCCAGCCAGTCGTTGTAGGCCCGGGACAGCGCGGCGGCGGCCGCGGGATCGGTGATCGCCCAGAACCCCAGGCCGATGGTGGGGTAGAGCACGACCTCGTCGATCCCCTCGGCGTCCATGTCGGCCAACCGGGCGACCGGGTCGAAGGCGCCCTGGCGCGCCGCCTCGAGCGGGACCGGCCCCACCGGCGCGCCGACGTCGGTGCCCGGGCTGCCCATCTGGCCGAGGCGGGCGACGAAGACCTCCTCGCCCCCGACGCAGACGTGGTCGAGGCCCCGATCGTCGGTGGTGATCACCGGCCGGTAGCGGTCGGGGAGGGCGTCCCAGGCGCCACGCGGCTCGAGCACGTGGCCGTCGGCGTCGACCACTCTGGGCTCGGTCATCGCCGGCCCGGACCAAGGCGTCGCAGCACGGCGGGGCTCACCGCCCCATTATCCACCGGCCGGGCGGGATGGCTGCGCCGCCTCGGGCGGTGCGCGACGCTTTGGCGATGGCCGTCTCGACGCCCCGACGACGCCGTACGCCACGCCTGGGTGCGGCGCTGACGGCGCTGGCCGCCCTCTCGTTCGGCGCGGTGCCGCTCTCGGCGGGCCCGGCCGGGGCGTCGGCGCCCGCGGACCCGGCGGCCCTGGTGGACCCCATGGTGGGGACGGGGGTCGGCCCGGTCACCCCCGGCGCCGTCGACACCTTCCCCGGCGCCTCGCGGCCGTTCGGGATGATCCAGTGGAGCCCGGACACCTCGCCCGACCGCACCGACGGGGGCGGCTACGCCTACGCCGACCGCCGCGTCATCGGCTTCAGCCTCACCCACCTCTCCGGCCCCGGGTGCCCCTTCTTCGGCGACGTCCCCATCCTCCCGACGGCCGGCGCCGTCACCGCCGACCCGGGGTCGGCCACCGGCGTCTTCTCCCACCGAAGCGAGCACGCCACGCCCGGCAGTTACTCGGTGGACGTCGGCTCGCCGGCGACCGCCGTGGCCCTGGCCGTCACCGACCGGGCCGGCACCGGCCGCTTCGTCTTCCCGGCCGGCGCCGAGGGCAACCTGTTGTTCAAGGCCAGCGACAGCGCCGGGGGGAACGACGGCTCGACGCTCGCCATCACCGGGGACGACGAGGTCTCGGGGTCGGTCACCGGCGGGGCGTTCTGCACAACCTCGGGCAGGTACACCGTCTACTTCGTCGCCCGCTTCGACCGGCCGTTCACCGGCGAGGGGACCTGGCAGGGCCACGTCCCGACCAAGGGGTCGGCGTCGTGCACCGGGACGTCGACCACCGCCTGCGGCGGCTGGGTCTCCTTCGACACCCGCCGCCAGCGGACGGTCGAGATGCAGGTGGCCATCTCGTACGTGAGCGTCGCCGGGGCGGTGGCGAACCTGGCCGCCGAGCACCCGGGCTGGGACGTGGGTGCGCTCTCCCGCCGGGCCACGGCGGCGTGGAACGCCGACCTCGGGCGCATCTCGGTGGGCGGGGGCTCGGTGACCGCCGAACGGACCTTCTACACGGCGCTCTACCACTCGATGCTGTCGCCCACCATCTTCAGCGACGACGACGGGGCCTACGTGGGCTTCGACGGTGCCGTGCACACGACACCCGGCCACGTGCAGTACACGAACTTCTCGGAGTGGGACATCTACCGCACGACGTTCCCCCTCCTGGCCATGGTCTTCCCCAAGACCGTCTCGCAGATGGTCCAGTCCCTGCTCGACGACGCCGCCCAGTCGGGCTGGCTGCCGCGCTGGCCGGTGGCGGCCACCGACGCCGGCCAGGACGACGGGGACTCCGCCGACCTCCTGATCGCCGAGGCCTACGCCTTCGGCGCCCGGGGCTTCGACGCCAAGACGGCGCTGGCCGACATGGTGAAGGGCGCCACCGTGCCCGAGTCCGGCTTCATCGAGGAGCGCCAGGATCTCCAGGGCTTCCTCCAGCAGGGGTACGTGGTCGGCGGGACCGAGGACCTCACCTCCTACGGCTACACCATGGGGACCTCGATCACCCTGGAGTTCTCGCTCGACGACTTCGGCGTCGCCCAGCTGGCCTCGGCCCTCGGCGACAGCGCGGTGGCGGCCACAATGCGGCGCCAGGCGCAGGACTGGCAGAACGTCTTCAACCCGGCCACCGGCGCCGTGGCCGCCCGCACGGCGTCGGGCGCCTTCGTCCCGGGCCCGGCCTTCCAGCCCACCCACGTGACAGACCAGGGGCAGGTCGGGTTCGAGGAGGGCAACGCCATCCAGTACTCCTGGGCGGCCACGCAGAACCTCTCTTCGCTCTTCTCGCTCATGGGCGGGGACGCCGCCGCCACGGCCAAGCTCGACCGCTTCTTCACCCACCTCAACGCCAGCCGCTACGCCCCGTACTACTGGTCCGGCAACGAGACCGACCTCGAGGCGCCGTGGGAGTACGACGCCTCGGGTGCGCCCTGGCGCACCCAGGAGGTGGTCCGCCGGGTCCTCGACACCGAGTACTCCCTCACCCCGGCCGGCGAGCCGGGCAACGACGACCTCGGCGCCATCTCCTCGTGGTACGCGTGGGGGTCGCTGGGCCTGTACCCGCTCACGGCCGGCACGACCACCCTGGCCCTGGCCACCCCGGCCTTCCCCCGGGTGACGATCGCCCTGGGCGACGGCCGCCTGCTGCGCATCACCACGGACGGGCCGACCGACGGGTACATCCGCTCGGCCCGCCTGGCCGTGGGCTCGGGTCCCGCCCGCGCCTGGGACCGCCCGTGGCTCCCGGCGGCCGCCGCCTCCGGCGCCTCCCTCACCCTCACCACGGCCGCCCGCCCGGACCGCGCCTGGGGGTCGGCCCCGGCCGACGCCTACCCCTCCGACGACACCTCGGCCGCGCCGGCCGTCGGGTTCACCACACCGAGCGGGCAGGTGGCGGCGGCGGCCGGTGCCACCGCCCGGGTCACCCTCGGCGCCCAGGCCGCCGGCCCGGGGCCGGTGACCGTCGACTGGGCCGCCCAGCCGCCCCCCGGGGTGACCGTCGAGCCCTCGTCGGGGCAGCTGCTCCTCCCGGCGACCCGCCCGGGGGCGCCGACCTCGCGGGTGACGGTCCCGGTCACCGTCTCGCCGACGGCGGCGGGGACGGCGACCGTGGGGTTCGCCATGACCGCCGGTGGCGCCGCGCTGCCGTCGCTCGATCTCCAGGTGGCCGTCGGCGGGTAGGGAGCGCCCCGGCAAGGTCGGCGGCGAGGTCGGGCCGCCACGATGGCCCCGACAGCATCCCCCCGGTCGGACCGGGCGGGTGGGCCCGCCGCCCCCACCGCCGCCCACCCGCCCGGCCCACCGCCGCCGGGGGCGCGCACCGCGGCGCCGGCGCCGACCGTTCACGGGTGTGCGACACCAGCCGACGCCCCCACCGCCCGCCGGCGTGCCGGGACCCCGCCGTCCGGCCGCCCCCCACGGTGCCCCCGACGGGGCCGAGGTGGAGGTGCGGGTGCTCGGCCCGGCCGAGGTCTGCGGTGCCGCCCGGCCCCTGTCGCGGGCCTGGACCCTCGAGCTCGTCGTCTACCTGGCGCTCCACCCGCGCGGGGCGACCAGCGAGGCGTGGGCCACGGCGCTGTGGCCGGACCGGCTCATGGCCGCCCCCACCCTGCACTCCACCGCCTCGGCCGCCCGCCGCTCCCTCGGGCGGTCGAGCCGGGGCACCGACCACCTGCCCCGCCGCCACGGGTTCTTGCAGCTGGCGCCGACGGTGACCACCGACTGGCACCGGCTGTGCGGGCTGGCCGACGCCGACGATCCGACCAGCTGGCGGGCCGGCCTGGCCCTGGTCCGCGGCCGGCCCTTCGAGGGGTTGCGCAGCCCGGACTGGACGGTCTTGGAAGGGGTGGCGGCCGAGGTGGAGGACGGCGTGGTCCAGCTGGCCATCCGCCTGGCCGAGCACCTGCTGGGAGCGGGTGACGGCCACGGCGCCGCCCGGGCGGCGCGCCGCGGGCTGCTGGCCAGCCCCTACGACGAGCGGCTCTACCGCCTGCTCCTGCGGGCCGCCGACCTCCAGGGCAACCCGGCCGGGGTGGAGTCGGCGATGGGCGAGCTCCTCTTGCTGGTGGCCGGGGAGGGCTTCTCCGGCCCCTCGGCCGGCCGCACGTGGGCCGAGGCCGCCGACCACGTGCACCCCGACACGGCCGCCCTCTACCGCTCCCTCTCCCGCCGCCACCGGGCGCCGGGGCCCCTTGGCGCCGGGAGGGCGTTCGCCAGGCTGTAGGGTTGCACTCCGCCATGGCTAGAAACCCCGCAGGCAAATGGGTCGCACGCGCCGGTGCGACCGGTGGCAGTCGCACGTATCGCGGCCAGAAGCCCGTCAACTGGTACGCCGCCCTGGTGGTGATCGTCATCCTGGGCGTGCTCTCGGTCGTCTACGCCAACTACGAGTACCGCAACCCCTCGGGGGCGGCCACATCGACCACACCGCCCAACACCAACACCACGTGGTACGCGGCGATCACCTTCGACATCTGCGGCACGGTCCAGCCGGTCCTCGCCTCCGACGCCAGCTCGTCGAAGTCCTTCTACACCACAGGCAACGGGGTGATCACCATCCACCCCAAGACCACCGCCCAGGCGGGCAAGAACGCCGTGCTGGGCAAGTTCGTCTCGAGCTACAAGGGGCTGACCCTCACCGCCACACAGCTGGCCCTGCCCGCGGCGGCAGCGGCCAAGGGCAAGAAGGCCACCCCCTCGGTCCTCTACAAGAACGGCGAGAGCTGCCCCAAGGGCACCCCGGACGCCGGGAAGACGTCGGAGGTCCAGGTCACATACTGGTCGAACGCCTTCGTCACCAAGGGGAAGCCGACCGCCCTCCCCGGTGACCCCGCCACACTCAAGTTCTCCGACAACCAGCTGATCTCGGTCGGCTTCGTGCCGCCGGGGACGAAGCTGGCCAAGCCCGCCGGCACCATCGTCGAGGCCCTCTTGCACAAGAGCGTCAGCACAACCGCCGCCGCCGCGACGACCACCACGGCCCCGTCCTCGGCGGCGACCACGACCACGGCGGCCGGGTCCACCACCACGACGGCCCCGCCGACGACCACCACGGTCGCGCCGACGACCACGACGGCCGCGCCGACGACCACGACCACCGCCAAGAAGTCCGCCAAGAAGAAGTAGTGAAAGCTGTCGTGCTGGTGGGCGGCGAGGGCACTCGCCTGCGACCGCTCACCCTGTCGACCCCCAAGCAGATGCTCCCGATCGTGGAGCAGCCGATGATCGAGCGTGTGCTCGGCGGGCTGGCGGTCCACGGGATCGACGAGGCGGTGCTCTCGCTCGGCTACCTCCCCGACGCCTTCATCGACGCCTACCCCGACGGGGTGGCGGCCGGGGTCCGTCTGTCCTACGCCGTCGAGCCCGAGCCGCTGGACACCGCCGGCGCCGTGCGCTTCGCCGCCGACTACGCCGGGGTGGACGACACCTTCGTGGTGGTGAACGGCGACGTGCTGACCGACATGGACGTGAGCGCCCTGGTGGCCTTCCACCGCCAGCGGGGGGCGGAGGGGACCATCGCCCTGCACCCGGTGGCCGACCCGTCGGCCTTCGGCGTGGTGCCGACCGACGAGCGGGGGCAGGTCACGGCCTTCGTGGAGAAGCCCCCGCGCGACGAGGCGCCCACCAACCTCATCAACGCCGGGACCTATGTGCTCGAGCCGTCGTTCCTCGAGCGGGTGCCGCCCGGTCGCCGGGTGTCGATCGAGCGCGAGACCTTCCCGGCGATGGTGCGCGACGCCACCCTCTACGCACACGCCGACGACGCCTACTGGCTCGACACCGGGACCCCGGCCGACTACCTCCAGGCCCACTTCGACCTGGTCGAGGGGCGGCGGGGGGAGCCCCCGACCCCCGGCGCCCGGCGCCAGCGCGCCGAGGTGTGGGTGACCGGGACGCCGCACCTGGCCGGGCGCACGCTCGGCGCCTGCTTCCTGGCCGACGGCGCCACGTTGGCCGACGGCGCCACCATCGAGCGCACGGTGCTCGGGCCCGGCGCGGTGGTCGAGGCCGGGGCCACGGTCAGCGGCTCGGTGCTGCTCGCCGGGTCCCGGGTGGCCGCCGACGCCAAGGTCAGCGGCTCGGTGCTCGGGCCGCGCTCGACGGTCGGCATGCGCTGCGACGTCCGGCCGATCTCGGTGCTGGGGGCCGGGGCGGTGGTGGCCTCGGGGACCAGGGTGGACGGGGAGCGGGTCCCGGGCTAGGACCGGGCCGCGCCTCCCGCGCCGGGAGGCCGAGGGCAGGAGGCAGGTCGCTGTGCGGACGATGGTCACCGGCGGGGCGGGGTTCATCGGCTCGACCCTGGTCGACCGGCTGCTGGCCGAGGGCCACGTGGTCGACGTGGTCGACGACCTCTCCACCGGGTCCCTGGCCAACCTGGCCGACGCCCGGGCCGGGTCGGGGAGGGCCCTCACCATCCACCAGCTGGACATCCGGCTGCCCGACACGGTCGAGCTGATCGCCCGCCGCCGTCCCGAGGTCATCTTCCACCTGGCCGCCCAGGCCGACGTCCGGGTGTCAGTGGAGCGGCCCGCCTTCGACGCCGAGGTCAACGTCATCGGCAGCCTGGGGGTGCTGGAGGGCGCCCGGCGGGCCGGCACCGAGCGGGTGGTCTTCGCGGCCAGCGGCGGCACCCTCTACGGCGAGGTGGCCGCCGAGGAGCTGCCGATCCGCGAGTCCCAGCCGCACCGGCCGCTCTCCCCCTACGGGGTGTCGAAGAAGGCCGTCATCGACTACCTCGTCGCCTACCGAGAGCTGCACTCGCTCGAGTTCTGCGCCCTGGCCCTGGCCAACGTCTACGGGCCGCGCCAGGACCCCCACGGCGAGGCCGGGGTGGTGGCCATCTTCGCCCGACGCCTGGTCGACGGCGAGCCGGTCACCGTCTTCGGCGACGGGGCCCAGACCCGCGACTTCGTCTTCGTCGACGACGTGGTGGACGCCTTCGTCCGCGCCGCCACCAGGGGCGGGGGGCTCGTCTGCAACGTCGGCACCGGCCGGGAGACCTCGGTCAACCAGCTCTACACCGCGATGGCCGCCGCCGCCGGGGTGGCGGCCCCGGCGGTCCACGCCCCCGCCCGGCCCGGGGAGCTGCGCCGCAACAGCCTCGACCCCGAGCGCGCCGCCATCCAGCTCGGCTGGCGGCCGTGGACCGAGCTGGACGAGGGCGCGGCGGCCGTGCTCGAGTTCGTCCGCCGCCACCCGAGGGGCGCGGGGTAGGGGGTCAGCGGAAGAGATCGTCGCCGGGCGGGCGGACGACCTCGGCCGCCACCGAGCCGTTGCGCAGCCAGTGGCCGGGCACCCCCCGGACCACGGCCGCCGGGACGTTGCGGTCCTTGCCCATCACCAGCTCGGCCGCCGAGGCCAGCTCGTCGGCCACGCAGACCTCGGTGGCCACCAGCTCGCGCCCGCCGGCGTCGGTGGTGCCCCGCAGGTCGACGACGGCGGCGATGCCGGCGCAGCCGATGGCCACGTCGGTGACCCCCTGGCGCCAGGGGCGCCCGAAGGTGTCCGAGACGATCACCGCCACCTCGACCCCGAGCCGGCGGCGCAGCGCGGCGCGCAGCCGCCGGGCCGAGCGGTCCGGGTCCAGCGGGAGGAGGGCGGCGGTGCCCTCGGCCACGTTGGAGAGGTCGACGCCGGCGTTGGCGCAGACGAAGCCGTGCGCCGTCTCGGTGATGAGCAGGTCGGCGCGCCGGCGCAGCACCCGGACCGACTCGCCGGCCACCAGGCGCGCCTTGGCCCCGGGGTCGTCGGGGTCGACGGCCACCAGCCGGCCCTCGGCCTTGGAGACGACCTTCTGGGTCACCACCACCACGTCGCCGTCGCAGATCGCCGGCGTGGCGTCGGCCGCCGGCGCCAGGGCGTCGGCCAGGAGGCGGCCCAGGTCGTCCCCGGGCCGGACCTCGCCCACGCCGGTGACCGGTCGGACCGAGAGGCCGGCCGGCTCAGCGGGCGGCACCGAGCACCACCTCGCCCAGGGCCGCGGCGCGCCCGGGGCTCGACATCACCGTCGGGGCGACCACGCAGCGGACCCCCTCGGCCTCCACCGCACCGGCCAGGTCGGCGTCGGCGTCGTCGACCACCAGGGTGCCGGCCCACGGGGCGTAGAGGCGGGCCACCCCGACCACCGACGGCTCGTGGCCCAGCTCGGCCAGGAGCCGGTCGGCCGGCCCCTTGAGCGCCGCCCCGGCCACGATCGGCGAGACCGCCACCACGTCGTCCCGGCGGGCCACGAGCGCCGCCCGCACGCCGGGGACGGCCAGCAGCGGGCCGATCGAGACGACCGGGTTGGACGGGCAGACGACGACGGCCGCGGCGTCGGCGACGGCCTCGAGGACCCCGGGGGCGGGGCGGGCCGCCTCGGCCCCCTCGAAGCGGACCGAGCGCACCCCGACGGCGTGGCGGAGGCGGACGAAGTAGTCCTGGAAGGCCACCTCCACCGCCGGCCGGCCGTCGGCCGGGGCCAGGGTGAGGCGGGTGCGCACCGGGTCGTCCGAGACCGGGAGCAGGGCGACGGCCACGTCGCGCGCCCTGCACAGCTCGGCCGTGACCTGCGACAGGGTGGCCCCTTCGGCGAGCCGCTGGGTGCGGTAGAGGTGGGTGGCCAGGTCGCGGTCGCCCAGACGGAACCACGACTCGCCGCCGAGCGCCTCGAGCTCGGTCATGGCCGCCCAGGTCTCCCCGGCCAGCCCCCACCCGGTCTCCTTGTTGTCCAGGCCGGCCAGGGTGTAGGTGACGGTGTCGATGTCGGGGGAGATGTGCAGCCCGTGGAGGACCATGTCGTCGCCGGTGTTGACCACGGCGGTGATGGCGGCGGGGTCGGTCACCTGGACCAGCCCCGACAGGAGGCGGGCCGCACCCACTCCTCCGGCCAGGGCGACGAGCACGGCGACAGCCTAGGGTGGCCCGCCGGTACGCTCGGCCCCCATGCGGTCGCTCGACCTGCTCTCTGCCTGGCCGGTCGGCGCCGCCACCGCCGGCGTCGTCCGCCGCCCGCCCGACGGGGGGCCCCCGGCCGTGGCCGGGGTCCGCGGCGACGTCGACCGCCCCTTCTACTGGGCCTCGGTGACCAAGTGCTGCACCGCCCTCTGCGCCCTGGTGGCGGTGGAGGAGGGGACGCTCTCGCTCGACGACCCGGCCGGCCCGCCGGGGTCGACCGTCGCCCACCTCTTGGCCCACGCCTCGGGGCTCGGCCCGGCCGGGGGGGCGCCGCTCGAGCCGCCGGGACGGCGGCGGATCTACTCGAACGCCGGGTTCGAGCTGGTGGGGGCGCTCGTGACCGAGCGGTCGGGCATCCCCTTCGACGAGTACCTGCGCGAGGCGGTGCTCGACCCCCTTTCCATGCGCGGCGCCCGGCTGCCCCCCGGCGGGTCCCCGGCAGCCGGGATGTCGGGGACCCTGCGGGACCTGCTGGCCCTGGCCGCCGAGCTGCTCTCCCCGACGCTGATCGCCGGGGCGACCCTCAAGGCGGCCACCGAGGTCGCCTTCCCCGGCCTCTCGGGGGTGCTGCCGGGCTTCGGCCGCCAGGACCCCTGTGACTGGGGGCTCGGGTTCGAGCTGCGCGACGCCAAGGACCCGCACTGGACCGGCCGGCGCAACAGCCCAGCCACCTTCGGCCACTTCGGGCAGTCCGGCGGGTTCTTGTGGGTCGACCCGGCGGCCGGGGCGGCCTGCGCCGCCTTGAGCGACACGGCGTTCGGCCCCTGGGCGGCGTCGGCCTGGCCGGCGCTCTCCGACGCCGTACTGTCCGAGCTTCGAGTTTGATAGCCATGCACCTGCCAACCGAGGAACGACCGCGGGCCCAGCGCCCGGAGAAGGAGCGCCGACACCGATGAGACCCCCCCGCCGACTGGGACGGCCCGACCCCGAGCGGGGCACGGCGACCGAGTACGTGACCCCCGGGCGCTTCGCCGGCACGGTGGCCCTGGTGACCGGGGCCGGCTCGGGCATCGGCCGGGCCACCGCCCGGCGGCTGGCCGCCGAGGGGGCCCAGGTCGCCTGTCTGGACATCGCCGAGGAGGCGCTGGCCGCCGTGGTGGCCGAGATCGCCGAGGCGACCGCCGCCGCCCCCGAGTGGGCCCCGGGGGGCCTCGGGCTGGCCTTCGGCTGCGACGTCACCGACGAGCAGTCGGTGGCCGACGCCGTGGCCGGGGCCACCGAGGCCCTGGGGCCGGTCACCGCGGTGTGCAACGTCGCCGGGATCGGCCGGTTCGCCCACACCGTCGAGCAGACCCTCGAGGGGTGGGAGCGGATGCTGGCCGTCAACCTGACCGGCACCTTCTTGGTCACGCGGGCCGCCCTCCCCGGCCTCTTGGAGCACGGAGGGTCGATCACCAACGTGGTGTCGACCGCCGGGGTGATGGGCCAGGCCTACGCCGCCGCCTACGCCGCCTCCAAGGGCGGGGTGACCATGCTCACCAAGGCCCTGGCCGTCGAGTACGTCGACAAGGGCGTGCGGGTGAACGGCGTGGCCCCCGGGGGGGTGGACACGCCGCTGGTGTGGGAGTTCGGCTTCCCCGAGGGGTCCGACCCCAAGCAGATCGAGCGGATGATGACCCCCATGGGGTTCTGCAGCCCGGCCGAGGTGGCGGCGGCCATCGCCTTCCTTGCCTCGGAGGAGGCCGGGTACATCTCCGGCTCGATCCTCTCGGTCGACGGTGCGTTGAGCGCGTGATCCGTGTGCCAGGCTCGGGCCGTGCCGAGCGACCAAGCGAGCGACGCCCGAGCCGGTGACCCCCATCCCGGCGGGCGGGTCCTGCGGGTGGCGGTCGACGCCACGCCGCTGCTCGGCCGCCCCACCGGGGTGGGCGCATTCTGCGCCGGCGCCCTGTGGGGACTGGGGGGGCGGGGGACCCTGTCGGTCTCGGCGTTCGCCGTGAGCTGGCGGCGCCGGCGGGGGATCGCCCCCCTCGTGCCCCCGGGCGTCGGGGTCGTCGGCCGCCCGATGCCGGCCCGGCCGCTCCACTGGGCCTGGGGCCGCGGCCGGTTGCCGCCGCTCGAGTGGTTCACCGGCCCGGCCGACGTGGTCCACGGCACCAACTTCGTCGTGCCGCCGGCCCGCCGGGCCGCCCGGGTGGCCACGGTGCACGACCTCACCACCGTGCGCTTCCCCGAGCTCTGCGACGCGCCGACCCTCGCCTACCCCGGCCTCATCCGCCGGGCACTGCGGTCCGGGGCGTTCGTGCACACCCCGTCGGCCTTCGTCGCCGCCGAGGTGGTCGAGGCGTTCGGGGCCGACCCCGACCGGGTGCGGGCCGTGCACTCGGGCGTGCCGGCGCTGCCGGCCCCCGACACGGGCGCCCCCGCCCGCCACCTGCCGGCGGGGACGGCGCGCTACGTGCTCTCGGTGGGGACGGCCGAGCCCCGCAAGGACCTGCCCTCCTTGGTGCGGGCGTTCGACCAGCTGGCCGCCGAGCGGCCCGACCTGGCGCTGGTGCTCTGCGGCCCCGAGGGGTGGGGGATCGACGCCCTCTCGGCGGCCGTGGCCGCCTCGCCGTTCGCCGGGCGGGTGGTGCGGACCGGCTGGGTCGACGAGCCCACCTTGTCGGGGCTCCTCCACGGGGCCGCCGTCCTCGCCTACCCCTCGCGCTACGAGGGGTTCGGCTTCCCCCCGCTCCAGGCCATGGCGGCCGGCGTGCCGGTGGTGGCCACCCGGGCGGGCTCTTTGCCCGAGGTGCTCGGGGACGCGGCGGCGCTCGTCGACGTCGGGGACCCGGCCGCCCTGGCCGCGTCGCTGGCCGCCTTCTTGGACACAGCCGGGCGCCGCGACGCCGCCGTCGCCGCCGGGCGCCGGCGCGCCGCCGGGTTCACCTGGGAGCGCTGCGCCGAGGGGCTCGAAGACCTCTACCGGGCGGCCGCCGACGCGCGCGCGGGCCGCTGAGGTGCGGGTCCTGGTCGCCGTCGAGCAGCTCCGCCGCCCGGTGCCCGGCGGCATCGGGCGCTACGCCTCGTCGCTCCTCGACGGGCTGGCCGCCGAGCTCGCCGGCGGCGGCGCCGACTCGGTCGACCTCCTGGCCAGCCGGGGGCGGGTCCACGACGACCCCTTGGCGCACCGGGGGTTCCCCCTGCACGCCTCGGCCCTCCCCGGGCCGCTCCTCACCCGGGCCTGGGACCGGGGGCTGGCGGCCGCCCCGGGAGGGTTCGACGTGGTCCACTCGGTCTCCCTGGCCGCCCCGCCGGTCCGCCGGGGGGCGGCCCTGGCCGTGACCGTCCACGACCTGGCCTGGCGGCGCTTCCCCGAGACCACGACGGCCAGGGGGCGGCGCTGGCACGAGGCGGCGCTGCACCGGGCCCTGCGGCGTGCCGACGCCCTGGTGGTGCCGTCGGAGCCGGTGGCCGAGGCGCTGGCCGGGGCCGGCGGCGGGGAGCGGGTGGCGGTGCTGCCGCTCGGGGCCGACCACCTGCCCCCACCCGACCACCCGGCCGCCGACGCCCTGCTCGAGCGGCTCGGGGTGGCGGGGCCGTACCTGTTGTCGGTGGGCACGCTCGAGCCCCGCAAGAACCTCCCGCGCCTGGTCGCCGGGTACGCCGCCGCCCGGCCCGCCCTCCCCGGCCCGTGGCCGCTGGTGGTGGTCGGGCCGCCGGGGTGGGGCGACGGCGGGGTGACCGCCGGCCTCGACGGGGACCCGCCCCAAGGGGTGGTGGCCGCCGGCCCGGTCGCCGACCCGGTGCTCGCCGCCCTCTACGCCCGGGCCCGCCTCTTCGTCTACGTCCCCTTGACCGAGGGCTACGGCCTGCCCCCGCTCGAGGCGATGGCCGTGGGGACGCCGGTGGTGGCCAGCAGCGGCGTGCCGAGCGTCGCCCCGCCCGGCGGCCCGCCGGCGGCCCTGGTCGTCGACCCGGCGTCGGTCGGGGCCATCGCCGAGGGGCTCCTGGCCGCGGCGGTCGACGGCCCGCTGCGCACGACGCTGGTCGAGCGGGGGACGGCGCTGGCCCGCTCGCGGACCTGGCGGGACTCGGCCCGCCGGCACCTCGACCTGTGGCGGTCGCTCCGATGACCGCCCCGGCCCACCTGCGGGTCTCGCTCGACGTGTCGGCGGTGCCGGCCGAGCCGGCCGGCGCCGGGCGCTACACCCTGGAGCTGGCCGCCGCCCTGGCCGGGCGGGCCGACGTCGACCTGGTGCTCTTCGCCCGCCACGGCGACGGGGCGCGCTGGCGGGCGCTCGGCGACCACGGCGGCGTCCACCACCCCCAGGTCCTGGCGGTCGCCCCCCGCACCCGCCCGGTCCGGCTCGCCTGGGAGCAGGCGCACCTGCCCCGGCTCCTGCGGCTGGCCCACCCCGACGTCCACCACGGCCCGCACTACACGATGCCCGAGCGGGCCAAGCGCCCGGTGGTGGTGACCGTCCACGACTGCACCTTCTTCGACCACCCCGAGTGGCACGAGCGGACCAAGGTGGTCCTCTTCCGCCGGGCCATCGAGGTGGCCGCCCGCAAGGCCGCCGTCGTGGTCTGCGTCAGCCAGACCACCGCCGACCGCCTGGCCGAGGTCTGCCCGCCCGCCGGGGCGGTGGTGGTCGCCCCCCACGGCGTCGACCACGGGCGGTTCCGCCCGGACGAGCCGCACCCCGGCGCCGACGGCGACGCCCTGGCCGCCCTCGGGATCGCCGCGACGCGGCCCTACGTGCTGTTCCTCGGCACGCTGGAGCCGAGGAAGGACGTCCCCACCCTGGTGCGGGCGTTCGACGCGCTGGCCGCCTCGAACCCCGACGCCCTCTTGGTGGTCGCCGGCCGGCCGGGGTGGGGGGCCGAGGAGGTGGCGCGGGCGCTGGCCGCCGGCCAGCACCTCGACGGCCGGGTGGTGCGGTGTGGCTACGTCCCCGACGAGGCGGTCCCCGCCCTCCTGCGCAAGGCGGCGGTCGTCGCCTACCCCTCGCTGGTCGAGGGGTACGGGCTCCCGGCCCTGGAGGCCCTGGCCTGTGGCGCCCCGCTGGTCACCACGTCGGGGACGGCCATGGCCGAGCTGGCCGGGGACGCCGCCGTGCTGGTCCCCCCCGGGTCGGCGGCCGAGCTGGCCGGCGCCCTGGAGGCGGTGCTGTCGGGGGCCGACCGCCCGGCGTGCGAGGACCGACGGCACCTCGGGCTCGAGGTGGCGGCCGGGTGCACCTGGGAAGCCAGCGCGGCGGCGCACGTTGACGCCTACCGCCTGGCGGTTCACTAGGGTCGTCGTGTGCGCGCACTGATCACGGGGGGGAGGGGGTTCGTCGGCCACCACCTCGCCGACCACCTCCAAGGGTGCGGCGACGAGGTGGTGGCCATCGACATCGAGACCGACGTGGCCGACCAGGCGGCGCTCGACCCGGTGGTCGCCGAGGCCGCCCCCGACGCCGTCTACCACCTGGCCGCCCTCACCCACGTCGGCGAGTCCTGGGAGGTCCCCGCCGAGGTGCTCCGGGTGAACGTGCTGGGCACGGCGGCCGTGCTGGCCGCCGCCCGCCGGCTCGACCCCTCCCCGACGGTGCTCGTGGTGAGCTCGGCCGAGGTCTACGGCATCGTGTCGCCCGACGAGCTCCCCATCGCCGAGTCGCGCCCGCTCGCCCCGGTGACGCCGTACGCGGCGAGCAAGGCGGCAGCCGAGCAGGTGGCGCTGCAGGCCTGGCGCGGCTACGGCCAGCCGGTGGTGGTGGTCCGGCCGTTCAACCACGTGGGCCCCGGGCAGTCGCCGAGCTTCGCCGTCTCCGCCCTCTCGCGCCGGATCGTCGAGGCCCGACGGGCGGGGGAGCGGACGCTGGCCGTCGGCACCCTCACCACCCGGCGGGACTTCACCGACGTGCGCGACGTGGTCCGCGCCTACCGGCTGCTGGTCGGGCGCGGCCGTCCCGGCGACGTCTACAACGTCTGCTCGGGCCACGACGTGGCGGTCGCCGAGGTGGCGGCGCGCCTGCTGGCCCTGGCCGGTGCCGACCTCGACCTGGTCACCGACCCCTCGCTGGTGCGCCCGGTCGACGTGCCGGTGCTGCGGGGCGACCCCGCCCACCTGGAGGCGACGACGGGGTGGAAGCCTGAGATCCCCCTCGACGACACCCTGCGAGACGTCCTCGACTACTGGGAGGGCCGGCCGGCCCCCTGAGGGGCCGCCGGCTCAGGCGCCGGCGACGAGCAGCTCGCGCAGCTGCACGCGCACCCCGCGGGCCTGGGCGCGGGCGCGCCGCGCCAGCTCCCGGGCGGCCGGGGGCAGCTGCTCCTCGATCGGCTGCAGCGTCGACTCGACGATGGTCACGGCGCCCTCGACGAGGCCGTCGAGCTGCTGGACCCCGTTTGCGACGGCGGTGCGGACGTCGGAGAGGCGGCCCTCCAAGGTGGCGTCGCTGCCGAGGCGGTTGCGCAGCTCGTTGCGCTGCACCTGGGCCTTTTGGAACCCGAGGACCCCCAGGCCGACCGCCACGTAGGCGGCGTCGCGGGCGAGGGTGGTCACCTCGGTGGTGAGGTCGTTCAGTTCGGGCATCGGCTGCTCCTGTCGTCGCGCCCGCCGGCCGGTGGCCGGGCGGGACGGCTGCTGTTGGCAACAACGGTATACCTTTTGTTAAACAGTTGCAAGCGATCTTCCATCGGGCCTGGTCTCCGGGCGGTCCGGGAGCGGTGGGCCGCGAACCGATAGCCTCGCACTCTTGATGGACGACCTCGCCATCGACGACCGGGCGCCGGCCGTCGTCGCCATCCTGGTCACCCGGGACCCCGGGCCGTGGTTCGAGGAGACCCTGGCCGCCCTGGCCGCCCAGGACTACGCCGAGCTCTCGGTGCTGGTGATGGTCTCGGGCGGGGAGGAGGACCCGACGCCCCGGGTGGCCGCCGTCCTCCCCGACGCCTATGTGCGCCGGCTGGAGGAGGACCGCGGGTTCGGGGCTGCCGTCGACCAGGCGCTCGGGATGGTGGAGGGGGCGGCGTTCTTCCTCCTGTGCCACGACGACTGCGCCCCCGACCCCGACGCCCTCCACGTGCTGGTGGAGGAGTCGTTCCGCTCCAACGCCGGGATCGTCTGCCCCAAGATGGTCCGCTGGGACGACCCGTCGGTCCTCCTGCACGTCGGGATGAACGCCGACAAGGCGGGGACCGTCGTCGAGCGGGTGCAGGACGGCGAGATCGACGCCGGCCAGCACGACGCCGTGCGCGACGTCTTCGTGGCCCCCGGCGGGTTCACCTTGGTGCGGGCGGACCTCCTGGCCGAGCTGGGGGGGTTCGACCCGGCCATGGTCGGCATGGGCGAGGACCTCGACCTGTCGTGGCGGGCGCAGGTGGCCGGGGCCCGGGTGGTGGTCGCCCCCGACGCCCGGGTGCGCCACGTAGAGGCCGTGGCCGGCGCGCTGCGCCCGCTGGCCGCCGCGCCCGGGGAGGCGTCGGCGCCCAGCCTGCAGGCCCTCCAGCGCCGCCACGAGCTGCGGGCGGTCCTCAAGTGCTACAGCCTCTTCCACCTCGTCCGCGTCCTCCCCCAGGCCCTGGTGCTGGCTGTCGGGGAGACGGTGGTCGCCCTGGCCGTGGGCGACCGGGGTCGGGCCCGGGCGGTGGTGGGGGCCTGGACGTGGAACCTCGCCCACGTGGGCGAGCTGCGCCGGCTGCGGGCCGGGGTGCGGGCGCAGCGGGTCTTCGGTGACGGCGAGGTGCGCCGGCTCCAGCTGCGGGGGAGCGCCCGGCTCACCACCTACGTCTCGCGCCTCACCCACCAGGGGTTCGACGTGGCCCACGGCCGCATCCCCTCGGCCGTCGAGGGGGCGGCGGGCGAGGGGGAGGCCGCCGACTTCGAGCCGCTGCTCACCGGCAGCGTCGGCCTGGCCTTCTCCGAGGACAACGACTTCGACGAGCTCGACGACCTCGGCCACCGGGCCGGGCGCGACCGGTTCGGCCGCCGCCGCCGCCGTCCCGCCCTCTCCACCCGGCGGTCCCGCCTCGTCGCCTGGGCGGTGGTGGCCGCCGTGCTGGTGGTGGGGACCCGCGACCTGTTCGCCGGCGGCCTGCCCGTGGTCGGCCAGTTCGTGCCCATGCTCAGCTGGACCGCCACCTGGCACCACCTGGTGGCCGGGTGGCAGCCGGCCGGGGTGGGGACCACCGCGCCGGCCACCCCGGCCTTCGGGGTGCTCGGGCTGTTGGGCACGGTGCTCGGCGGGTCGATGGGCCTCCTGGAGAAGGTGCTGGTGCTCGGGTGCGTCCCGCTGGGCGGCTGGGGGGTCGCCCGCCTGCTCCGCCCGCTCGCCTCGCCCCGGGCCCGGCTGGTGGCCGCCGTCTGCTACCTCGGGCTCCCCCTCGCCTACGACGAGCTGGCCCAGGGGCGGTTCGACGGGCTGGTCGCCTACGCCGCGGTCCCCTGGATCCTCTCCCGCCTGGCCCGGTCGAGCGGGCTGGCGCCGTTCGACGGGGCGGGGGAGGGGTGGCGGGCGACGCTCGGCGGCCAGATGGTGACGCTCGGGGTCGTCGAGGCCCTGGCCGTGGCCTTCGCCCCGGCGGTGGCGGTGGCGGTCGTGGTGGCCGGGGTCGGGATGGTGGTCGGCTCGGCGCTCGTCGGCGGGTGGCGGGGCACCGGGCGCGTCCTGGCCGTGGCCGCCGGGTCCACCGGGGTGGCCGCGGTGCTCTGCGGGCCGTGGGTGGTCGGCACCTTGGTGGCCGGGCACGGGGCGCTCTCGGTCCTCGGGCTGGCGGGGTCGGCGTCGGGCGCACCGGGGTTCGCCGCCCTCCTGCGGTTCGCCGTCGGCCCGGCCGGCGCGGGGGCGCTCAGCTGGCTCCTCCCGGCCGCCGCCGCCCTGCCCCTCCTCGTCGGCCGCGAGACCCGCCTGGCCTGGGCCGGGCGGCTCTCGGTGGTGGCCGCCGCCTCGTGGGTCCTCGCCCTGGTGGTGGCGCGGGGCTGGACCGGCGCCTTCGCCCCGTCCCTCGACGTCCTGCTCGCCCCCGCCGCGGTGGCGGTGGCGGCGGGGGTGGGCCTCGGGGTGTCGGCGTTCGAGACCGACCTCGTCGGCTACCGCTTCGGCTGGCGCCAGGTGGTGACGGCGCTCGCCATCGTGGCCGCCGTGGTGGGCCTCCTCCCGGCCGTGGCCGATGCCGCCGGCGGCCGGTGGGGGCTGGCCACCACCGGCTTCGCCCAGCCGCTGGCCTCCCTCCCCGGGGTCGGCCCGGTGTCCGCGGGCTCCCGGGTGCTGTGGCTGGGCGACCCCCGTGCGCTGCCCGTCGGCGGCTGGTCGATCGCCCCCGGCCTCGCCTACGCCACCACCGAGGGGACCGAGCCCGATGCCGCATCGCTGTGGGCCCCGGCCTCGCCCGGCCCGGCCGCCGTCCTGGCCCGGGCGGTGGAGCTGGCGCGCCAGGGCCGGACCGTCGACCTCGGGCGGCTCCTCGCCCCGGCCGCGGTGCGCTACGTGGTGGTGGTGGGGGCGCTGGCCCCCGAGATCTCCGGCGTCCAGTCACCGCCGGCCCTGCCGCCGCCGCCCGGCCTCCTGGCCGCCTTGAGCGCCCAGAGCGACCTGGCCGAGCTGTCGAGCAGCGCCGGGGGGCTCAGCGTCTTCGAGAACACGGCCGCCCTCCCTGAACGGGCCGAGCGGTCGGGGGAGGTCACGGCGACGGCCGGCCGCCCGGCCTCTTGGCCGACGCCGGGCGACCTCGAGGGCTGGCACCCGGTGCTGGCGGGGGCGCCGGGGGCCGGTTCCTACGCCGGGACGGTGACGCCGGGGACCGTCTTCGCCTCCTACGCCCCCGCCGGCCGCTGGCGGCTCTCGGTCGACGGGTTCACGGTCGCCTCCACCCCGGCCTTCGGCTGGGCGTCGCAGTACACGAATGTGCCCTCGGGGCGCGCCACCCTCGACCTCGACCTCCCCCCGTTCGTCCCGCTCGGGGCCGCCGCCGAGCTGGCCCTGTGGCTGGTGGTGGCCGGGGCGCTCTTGGGCCGGCGCCGGTGGCTGTGGTGGTGGTGGCGGCCGCTGGCCGCCCGCCGCCGGGCCAGGGCCGCCCGCCGGGGCGCGCCGACGCCGCCGGCCGACGACGCCGCCGTCGACGGCGACCCCGTCACCGCCGGGGACGCCCCGTGACCACGGCCCCCGCCCGACGCGGCCCGGGCCGGCACTCCCCGGCCGTCCGGCGCCTGCCGGTGGTGGCCGTGCTCGTCGCCGCCCTGGTGGCGACCGGGCTGGTCGACCGGGCCGTGACCGCCCGCCCGCCACAGCCGCCGCTGTCCCTGGCCGCCGCCGCCGCGCCGGCGGGGTCGGAGTCCTCGGACTGGTACTGCACCGGGGGCAGCGGCACAGCCGGCGGCCCGGCCGCCACCACCCTCTCCCTGGTCAACACCGGCACCCGGGCGGTGACCGGCACCCTCACCGTCACCTCGTCCTCGGGGTCCACGGCCAGCGAGCCGATCACCGTCGCGCCCGGCCGGCAGGCCAGCGCCGTCCCCGCCGACCTGGTGCAGGGGCCGTGGCTGGCCAGTCGGGTGGACCTCGACGGCGGCGGGGTCACGGTGGGCGAGCTGGTGGACGGGTCGGCGGGGTGGGCCGAGGCGCCGTGCGCGTCGGCCACCGCGCCCACCTGGTACTTCGCCTCGGGCGCCACCACCGACGGCAGCCTCCTGTTCGTCTCGGTCTACAACCCGGCGGCCACCATGGCCGTCGTCGACCTGACATTCGTCACCCCGGGAGGGGTGCTGGCGCCCGAGCCGTTCCAGGGGTTGGTGCTGGCGCCGGGGGCGGTGGTCGTGGCCGAGGTGGCCTCCTACGTCCAGGACCAGCCCTCGGTGGCCACCGTCGTGCGGGCCCGGTCGGGCCAGGTGGTCGCCGACGAGCTGGAGGAGCACGACGTGGGCGGGGTGTCGGGGCTCTCGCTTCGGCTCGGCACCCCGGCGCCGGCCCGCCGGTGGCTGGTGCCGCGCACGGTGGACGTGACCGGCGGGCGCAGCGAACTCGTCGTCTTCAACCCGACGCCCTCGGCCGAGCAGGTGACCGTCGACGTGGCGCTGGCCTCGGGGCCGGTCGCCCCGACCGTCCACCAGGTGCCGGCCGACTCGGCGTGGACGATGGTGACCAGCGCCCTCATCCGGGTCCCGGGCAACACCGACTACACCACCATGGTGACCTCGACGGGCGCCGGGGTGGTGGTGGACCGGGTCGTGCGGTCGTCGGCCTCGGGATCCGCGCCGCAGTGGGGCGCGGTGACGGCCACGCCGTCGGCCTGGGCGAGCGCCGGCCGCCACGTCTGGACCCTCCCCAACCCGGCCGTCCCGGCGACGCCGCCGGTGGCCGGGGCGGCCCCGTTCGCCCTCGACCTGCTCAACCCGGGCACCACGGCGGCCCGGGTCTCGGTCACAAAGGTGACGCCCGGCGGCCCGGTCCCGCTCGGCCGGGTGTGGCCGCAAGTCATCCCGCCGGGCGGCTTCTTCGTGGTGGAGCCGGCGGCGCTGGCCGCGGCCGGCCAGGACCCCCTCGTGGTGCGGTCGAGCGGCCCGATGGCCGCCACCTTGGACGCCACGCCGGCGGGGATGCCGGGGGTGGTCTCGATGGAGGCCGTGCCTCAGGCGGGGTAGGGGGGCGGGCGCCCGTCGGCGCGGCGGTTCAGGCCGGGGGGTTGGGCGGCGGCCACTGCGGCGGCGGGGCGCCCGGCGCCTGGCCCGGCCACGGTGGCGGGGGCCAGCTGCCCGGGGGGGGCCACGAGCCGGGCGAGGGCCACGAGCCGGGCGGGGGCTGCCCCGCCGGGGCCTGGGGCGCCGGCCACTGCGGCGCCGGCCACCCGGCGTCGGCCGGGGCCGCCCCGGGGGCGGGCGCGCCCACCGGTGCGCCGTCGTGGGTGCCGGCGGCGCCCGAACCGTTGGCGCCGTTCGCCTTCCCGTTCCCGTTCCCGTGGAAGTGGGGGACGGCCTTGACCCCGTGCTCGTGGACCGGCTGGCCGTAGGCCTGGTCGACCAGTCGGGAGACCTCCAGGCCGTCGATGCTCTCCTGCTCGAGCAGGGCGTGGGCCACCGCCTCGAGGCCGGCCCGGTGGCGGGTGAGGGTCTCGACGGCCCGCTCCTCCTGGGCGCGCAGGATCCGCTCGACCTCGTCGTCGATGACCCGGCTCGTGTCCTCGGAGTAGTCGCGGGTGTGCATGAGGTCCTCGCCCAGGAACACCTGGCCCTGCGAGCCCCAGGCCATCGGGCCGATCTCCTCGCTCATGCCCCACTCGCGGACCATCTTGCGGGCCAGCTCGGTGTTGCCCACCAGGTCGTTGGCCGCCCCGGTGGAGAGGTCGCCGTAGACGAGGAGCTCGGCCACCCGGCCGCCCATGCGCACGCACAGCGAGTCCTCGATGTGCGAGCGGGGGTGGATGTGGCGCTCCTCCATGGGCAGCTGCATCGTCACCCCGAGGGCCATGCCCGTGGGCAGGATCGTCACCTTGTGGACGGGGTCGGCGTCCTCGAGCACGTAGGCCAGCACGGCGTGGCCGCCCTCGTGGTAGGCGACGCGCTCCTTCTCCTCGTCGGAGAGGACCAGGCTGTCGCGCCGCTGGCCCATCAGGACCCGGTCCCGGGACGACTCGAAGTCGAGCATCTCGATGGTGGCGCTGCCCCGCCGGACGGCGTGGAGCGCCGCCTCGTTCACCAGGTTGGCCAGGTCGGCGCCGCTCATGCCCGGCGTGCCCCGGGCCACCAGGCCGAGGTCGACGTCGGGGCCGATCCGCTTGCCCCGGCAGTGCACCTGGAGGATGGGCAGCCGCTCCTCGAGGTCGGGGAGGGGGACGACGATCTGGCGGTCGAAGCGGCCGGGCCGCAGGAGGGCGGGATCGAGGATGTCGGGTCGGTTGGTGGCGGCGATGACCACGACCCCCTCGGCCGGGTCGAAGCCGTCCATCTCGTTCAGCATCTGGTTGAGCGTCTGCTCCCGCTCGTCGTGGCCGCCGCCCAGGCCGGCCCCGCGCTTGCGCCCGATGGAGTCGATCTCGTCGACGAAGATGATCGCCGGGGCCTGCTTGCGGGCGGTCTGGAAGAGGTCGCGGACCCGGCTGGCCCCGACCCCCACGAACATCTCCATGAAGTCCGACCCGCTGACCGAGAGGAACGGCACGCCGGCCTCGCCGGCCACCGCCCGGGCCAGGAGGGTCTTGCCGGTGCCCGGGGGGCCGACCAGCAGGACGCCCTTGGGGATCTTGGCCCCGATCTCCTTGAACCGGGCCGGGGTCTTCAAGAAGTCCACGACCTCGGAGATCTCCTGTTTGACCCCGGTGTAGCCGGCCACGTCCTCGAAGGTGGTGCTGGGCCGGTCGGCGCTGAACAGGCGGGCCTTGGAGCGCCCGATCGACATGATCCCCGACATCTGGCCCCGGGCCTGGCGGCTGATGAAGACCATGAGGACGATGCCGATGCCCAGGAACAGGATGTAGGGGAGGAGCTCGCCCAGGATGTCGCTCGGGGTGGTGAATGTGACGGCCACCCCGTCGTGCTCCATCGTCTTCACGTCGGCCGGGATGACCGGGTTGGGGCCGTTCACCGTGTACTGCTTCCCGTCGGAGAGCGTGCCGGTGATGGTGCCCGAGGTGTTGTCCACCTTGGCCGTGGCGACCTGCTTGGTCCCGACCTCCTTCATGAAGTTGGAGTAGGTGAGGGACTTGGCCGTCGAGTGGGAGAGCAGGGAGGGCACGACGAGCACGGCCAGCACGGCCACGATCAGGACGATCCAGACCCAGCGCCAGTTCTGCTCGCCGCCCCCGGGACCGGTCCCGGGCCCCGACGGGCGCGGACCCATGCCGTCGGGCTGTTGCGGACTCACCGCACCATGCTATGCGCCCCATGTGCCGACCGGTCACCGGGGCCGCCCCTCGGCGTGCGGGGGCCGGCGGTATCGTGGCGCCCGATGGCCACGCCGGGCGACAACGAGCCGTCGGCCGGCCCCTCGCCCCCCCGGCTGCCCGGAGCCCTCCCGCCGTCGGGCCCAGACGCCGCCGGGACCAGCTTCCTCGAGGTGCCCGGCACCCCCCCCGCCACCCGGGCCGACGGCGGTCGGTGGTTCCTCTACGGCCTTCTCGGGTTCTGCGCCGGCGAGGTGGCGGCGTACCTCCTGGTGCTGGTGGCCGCCGCCCTGGCCGGCCAGAGCGACCAGCTCCAGCGGATCGCCGGCCTGGCCGAGCCGCCCGAGTGGTATGTGGGGATGTCGCTGGTCGGCATCTGGTTCGGGTTCTGGTTCGGGCCGTGGCTGGCCAGCCGGGTCCGGGGCACCGGCCGGCTCGTCGCCGATCTCGGGGTGCGGTTCCGGCCGGTCGACCTCGTGGGGGTGGTCATCGGGGTGGGGGCCCAGTTCGCCGTCGACCTCGCCTACGCCCCGTTCATCTCCAACCCCTCCAAGTTCGGGGCGCCGACCCAGAAGCTGACCGGTGCCGCCCACGGCGGGGGGTTCCTCGTCATCGCCCTCATGACCGTGGTGGGCGCCCCCTTCTTCGAGGAACTGTTCTTCCGCGGCCTGCTCCTGCGGGCCATGACCCGGATGTTCACTCCCGTCGCCCTGGGCCCCTCGGCCCGCCGGACGGCGGGGGTGGTCGGGGCCGTGGCGGCCGACGGCCTCCTCTTCGGCCTGGCCCACGCCGAGTGGGCCCAGTTCGCCGGGCTGGCCGCCTTCGGGATGCTCCTGGCGGTGATCGCCTACCGCACCGGGCGCCTGGGGATGAACATGGTCTCCCACGCCTCCTTCAACCTGGTGGCCGTGGTGGCCGTGGCGGGCAGCCGTGGCGGGCTGGTCCACTGAGCCCCCCGCCGGGGGCGACCCGGCGGCGGCCACCGGCGCCCCCGCGCCTCGGGCCGACCCCGCGCCTCGGGCCGACCCCGCGGCGGCGGCGGTCACCGGCCCGTCGACCCGCCCGGCCTGGCGGCCGAGGCGCCGAGGGGTCGACCGCTGGCTGCCCGCCGCGGCGACGGCGGCCGTGGTGGTCGGCGTCGTCGCCGTGACCCTGTGGCAGCTCCACCCGAGCCTGCTCTTCACCAACACCACCACCACCGGCGGCGACACCGGCGCCCACTACATCATGCCGGCGTACTTCAACTCGAACCTCTTCCCCCGCCTCACCGGGTGGTACCCCGGCTGGTACGACGGGTACCCGATCTACACCTTCTACTTCGTCCTCCCCGACGTGCTGGTGGCGCTGGCCTCCCACGTGATCTCGTACAACGTCGCCTTCAAGATGGGGACGATCCTCGGGTCGGTCCTCCTGCCCGTCGCCGCCTGGGCGCTCGGGCGGCTCTTCGGCCTGCGCCGCCCCATCCCCGCGGTGCTCGCCGCCGCCACCCTGCCGTTCCTCTTCGACCCCACCTTCACCATCTACGGCGGGAACCTCTTCTCCACCCTGGCCGGCGAGTACCCCTACTCGCTGAGCATCGCCCTGTCCCTCGTCTTCCTCGGCCTCTTCGCCCGGGGCATCCGGTCCGGCCGTCACCGGGGCTGGGCGGCCGTGGTGCTGGCCCTGTGCATCCTCACCCACATCATCCCGGCCATGTTCGCCCTGGCCGGGGCGGGGCTGCTCACCGTCATGGAACTCCTCCCCGAACCCTGGCGGCCCCACGACGACCTGCGGCGGCCCTCGTCGGCCGTCGCCCGGGGACCCGGGCGCCAGGGCGTGCGCGGCCGGTGGCCGTCGCTGTGGTGGGGGGTCTCCACCGTCGGGCTCGGGCTGCTGTTGTCGGGGTGGTGGCTGGTCCCCTTCGGCGTCCGCCAGCCCTACTCGACGACGATGAACTACTCCTTCGTCACCACCTACGTCTCGCTCCTCTTCCCCCGGGCCGACCTGTGGGCGCTGGCGCTGGCCGGGGCGGGCGTGGTGGTGGCCGTGGCCATGCGCAGCCGGTTCGGGCTGCTCCTCTCGATACTGGCCGGGGTGTCGGCCGCCGCCCTCACCCTCGACCCGGTGGCCACCCTCTACAACGTCCGCTTCCTGCCGCTGTGGTTCCTCAGCGTCTACCTCCTGGCCGGGTGGGTCTTCGCCGTCTCGGTGGCCGCGGTGGCCCGCTGGGCGCGCCGCGAGCGGATGACCCGGTGGGCCCTCACGGTGCGCGACGCCGCCGCGGGGCCCCCGCCCGTCCCGTTGGCCGTCGCCGGCGACGCCGGGATGCCGCCCGACCCCCCGGCCCGCCGGCCGCTCCCGCCCCGCCCCCGAGCGGCCCGCTGGGAGCCGGGGGCGGTGGTCGGCCCGCTGCTCGCCCTCCTCGGGGTCCTGGCGGTGGTGGCCACCCCCTTCGTCCCCGCCGCCGCCGGGGTCCTGCCGCACCTCGGGATCACCCCGGGCGCCAACCAGGTGAGCGGCTGGGCCGACTGGAACTACACCGGCTACGAGGGGAAGGCCTCGTACCCCGAGTACCAAGCGATCATGACGATGATGCGCACGGTCGGCCGCCGCTACGGGTGCGGACGGGCGCTGTGGGAGTACAACTCGAACGAGAACCGGTTCGGCACCCCCGAGGCCCTGATGCTCCTGCCCTACTGGACCACAGGGTGCATCGACTCCGAGGAGGGGCTGCTCTTCGAGTCCTCGGCCACCACCCCGTTCCACTTCATCAACCAGGCCGAGCTGTCGGTCTCCCCGTCCGAGGCGGTGGTCGGCCTCCCCTACGGCCCGCTCGACGTCCCCATGGGGGTCCAGCACCTCCAGCTCCTGGGCGTCCGCTACTACATGGCCTTCAGCCCCCAGGCCGTGGCGGCGGCGGACGCCGACCCGACACTGCGCCTGGTCGACACGACCGGCCCGTGGCGGGCCGACTTCGACGGGGAGGTCCTCTCCACCACCTGGGACGTCTACCTGGTGGCCCACTCCCAGCTGGTCGAGCCGCTCGCCGACCAGCCGGCGGTGCTGACGGGGGTGGGCCCCGGCCAGAACAGCTGGCTCGGGGCGATCGGCCCGCAGGGCCAGGCGGTCGACGGCCCGGCCATGGCCTGGTACGACGACCCCCTGCGCTGGGCGGTCGAGCTGGTGGCCGGCGGGCCGGGCACCTGGCCCCGGGTGACCGCCGCCGCCGCAGCCCCGGCCCGGCCGGTGCCGGCGACCGTCGTCTCGAGGATCCGCCAGACCGACGACTCGGTCTCCTTCCACGTGAGCCGGGTCGGCACCCCGGTGCTGGTCAAGATCTCCTACTTCCCCAACTGGCAGGCGACCGGGGCCGAGGGGCCCTGGCGGGCCACCCCCAACCTCATGGTCGTCGTCCCGACCTCCCACCAGGTCACCCTCACCTACGGCACCACCCACGCCGACGAGCTGGGCGAGGGGTGCACGGTGGTGGGGCTCTGTCTCCTGGCCGTGCCGGCGGTGGTCCGCCGCCGCCGGGGAGCCGCCCGACGCGGGCGGCCGGAGCCGGCCATAACGAACCGCTAACACCTGCGTCACGGATCGCCAACCACCGCGGCGCACGATGGGGGTCTGCGGGCGTCGAGCGCAGGGGAGCGAGGAGGAGACCGGATGGGACGCAGGGGCACCGTCGCCGTCGCCGCGGTGGCCGCCGCCGGGCTGGCGCTCGCCGCCTGCGGGGGCGGCGCCCACGTCATCGGCGCCGGGGCGGGCCGGACCACCTCGCCGACCGCCGCGTCCGGGGCCACCGCCACCTCGGCGGTCCCGCCGGGCGCGGGGACCACGACGACCGCCCCGTCGGCCGCCACCGCCCCGGCCGCCGGCACGGGGTCGACGACAGCGCTCAGCCCGGCCCTCACAGCGCAGATCGCCGCCGAGCTCGGCCAGCTCGACCAGAGCCTGAGCCAGGCGGGCAGCGACCTGTCGAGGCGCACCACAACAGGAGGTGGCTGAGATGCAGACCCCGACCGCACCATCCCGCCGTGCCGGCGGGCGGCTGGCCGCCGGCGTGGCGGCCGCCGCCCTGCTGGTCGCCGGAGCCCTGGCCCTCTCTCCCTCGGTGGCGTCGGCCGCCCGCCCCCGGGCCGCCGGCGTGGCCGCCGCCACCTGCTCGGCCACGGCCCTCTCGGCCGCCCAGGCCGCCGCCGGCCGGGCGCTCAGTGCCCGGGACACCCGCCTCGACGCCCTCGTGCAGGCGGTCGGCACGGCCGCACGGCTGACCGCCACAGACCGCTCGACGCTTACCACCGACCTCGACGACGAACGCGCCGGATTGGAGGGGCTCGAGCAGAAGGTCCCGACCGACACCACCTGCGCCGAGGTGGCGGCCGACGCCGAGGCGATGGTGGTCGACTACCGCGTCTACCTGGTGATGAGCCCCCAGGTGCACCTCGCGATCGCCGCCGACGCCGAGTCGGCCATCGTCGGCCAGCTGCAGGGGCTCGAGCCCACCATCTCGGCCCGCATCGCCGCCGCCAGGGCCAGGGGCGTGACAGTGGCCGCCGCCCAGGCCACCTTCGGCGACCTCGAGGCCCAGGTGGCGGCGGCCGCCCACTCGTCGGCGTCCATCGCCGCCTCGGTGCTGGCCGCCACCCCGGCCTCCTACCCCGGGTGCGTCCAGACATTCGAGCAGGACCGGGCGTCGCTCGAGAGCGGCCGGACAGCGCTCCGCCACGCCCACGCCGATCTCAAGACGCTCATCGCCGACGCCCGGTGACCGGTCGGCCCCTTTGGGGCGGAGCGGCCTCGGTTAGGCTGGTCGGCCCATGGGTGCCACCGGCGACGTCTTCAAGGCCTACGACATCCGGGGCACGGTTCCCGACCAGCTGGACGCGGCGATGTGCCGGGCCATCGGGTCGGCCGTGGCCCGGTTCACCAAGGGCCCGCGCGTCCTGGTCGTGCGGGACATGCGCCCCTCGGGGGTGGAGCTCTCGGCCGCCTTCGCCGAGGGGGTGCGGTCCGAGGGCGTGGCGGTGACCGACCTCGGCCTCGCCTCCACCGACTTCTTGTACTTCGCCTCGGGCCGCCTCGACGCCCCCGGGGCGATGTTCACCGCCTCGCACAACCCGGCCGGCTACAACGGCATCAAGCTCTGCCTGGCCGGGGCCCGCCCGATCGGGCGCGACACCGGGCTGGCCGAGATCGAGGCCATGACCAACGAGGCCCTGGCCCGCCCGGTGCCGCCGGCGGGCGTCCTCGCCCCCCTCGACCACCTGGACCTGCTGGCCGAGTACGCCGCCCACGCCCGCTCCTTCGTCGACCGCTCGGCGCTGCGGCCCTTGAAGGTGGTGGCCGACACGGCCAACGGGATGGGTGGGCTGGTGGTGCCGCTGGTGATGGAGGGGCTCCCCTTCGAGGTCGAGCTCCTCTACCCCGAGCTCGACGGGACCTTCCCCAACCACCCGGCCGACCCCATCCAGCCCGAGAACCTGGTGGACTTGAAGGCGGCGGTCGTCGCCGGCGGGGCCGAGGTCGGCCTGGCCTTCGACGGCGACGCCGACCGGGTCTTCTTGGTCGACGAGCGGGCCGAGCCGGTCTCGGGGTCGCTCACCACCGCCCTGGTCGCCGTCTCCATGCTCGAGAAGCACCCCGGCTCGACCGTCTTGTACAACCTCATCTGCTCGCACGTCGTGCCCGAGGTCATCGCCGAGCACGGCGGGGTGGGGGTGCGCACCCGGGTGGGCCACTCCTTCATCAAGGAGGTGATGGCCGAGACCGGGGCGGTCTTCGGGGGGGAGCACTCGGGCCACTACTACTTCCGGGACAACTACCGGGCCGACTCGGGGATCATCACCGCCCTGTTGGTCCTAGAGCTCATGAGCAAGGCCAAGGCCCCGCTGTCGACCCTGCTCGAGCCCTTCCGCCGCTACGCCGACTCGGGCGAGATCAACACCGAGGTGGCCGACCCGGCCGGGGCCACCGAGGCCGTGGCCGCCCACGAGGCCGCCTCGGGGGGGACCCTCGACCGGCTCGACGGCCTCACCGTCGACCACGGGGAGTGGTGGTACAACCTGCGGCCGTCGAACACCGAGCCGCTGCTCCGCCTGAACGTCGAGGCCCGCACGGAGGCCGAGTGCGAGCGCCACACCCAAGAGGTGCTGGCGCTCGTGGCCCGGCTCGCCGTCGGGGGCTGACCGGCCCCGGCCGGCCGCAAGACCGCCATCACGAGGAAGGAAGGGACGCCGATGCCGTTGGACCCGCTGCTGGTCGAGGTGCTGGCCTGCCCGGTGGACAAGGGGCCGCTGCTCTGGTTCGCCGACGAGGACCTGCTCTACAACCCGCGCCTGCGCAAGAGCTACGCCGTGCGCGACGGCATCCCGGTCCTGTTGGTCGACGAGTCGACCGACGTGGGCGACGCCGAGCACGAGCGGCTCGTGGCCAAGGCGGCCGCCGGCGGCGCGGTCGAGACCGGCCGCCCAGCGGGGGGAACCGCGGGGTGAGCGCCGGGGAGGGCGGGCGGTTCCCCTCGCCGCTGCCGGTCGACTCCCTCTCGATGTGGGAGGCGACGGCCTCCCTCCCCGAGCAGCTCTCGGCGGCGGTGGCGGCGGCCGGCCAGGTGCCCGGGCTGGAGCTCTCGGCCCCCATCACCAACGTGGTGGTGACGGGGATGGGGGGCAGCGGGGTCGTCGGCGACCTGGTGGCCGCGGTGGCCGCCCCGCAGATGGCGGTGCCGGTCACCGTGGTGAAGGACTACCGCCTGCCGGCCTTCTGCGGCCCTGACACCCTGGTGGTCGCCGTCTCCTTCTCGGGCGACACGGCCGAGACGCTCGAGGCCGTCCGTGCGGCCGCCGGGGCGTCGGCCAGCGTGGTGGCGGTCACCGCCGGCGGGGCGCTCGGCCGGCTGGCCGAGGCCGAGGGCTGGCCGGTGTTCGGGGTCCCGGCGTCGATCCCCCAGCCCCGCGCCGCGCTCGGGGCGATGGCCGCCCCGGCGCTGGTGGCGCTCGAGCGGCTCGGGCTCTTGGAGGGGGTGACCGCCCGGCTGGCTGCCGCCGCCGGGTTCCTGGCCACCCGGCGCGACCGGCTGGTGGCCCCGGGGTCCCCGGCCGAGGAGGTGGCCCGGCGGATCGGCCGGACCTTCCCCCTCGTCCACGGCTCGCCCGGCCCGGCCGCGGTGGCCGCCGTGCGGTGGAAGACCCAGGTGAACGAGAACGCCAAGTCGCCGGCGTTCGCCTCGGTGCACCCCGAGCTCTGCCACAACGAGGTGGCCGGGTGGGGGCAGGACGGCGACGTCACCCGCCAGGTGCTCACCGTGGTGACGCTCCGCCACGACGCCGAGCACCCCGGGGTCTCCCGCCGCTTCGAGGCGGTCGAGGAGGTCATGCTCGAGGTGGTGGCCGACATCGTGGCGGTGCGCACCGAGGCCACCGAGGACCTGGCCCGCTTCTTCGACCTCGCGCTCTTCGGCGACCTGGTCTCGCTGCACCTGGCCGGCCGGGAGGGCACCGACCCGGGCCCGGTGCCGGTGCTGGGTGAGATCAAGGCACGCCTGAGCGCGCCCAGCGGCCCGTCGTGACACGGCTCGGCGCCGTCGAGGCCCGGGTGGTGGGTTCTTTGATCGAGAAGCAGCTCACCACGCCACAGCAGTACCCGCTGACCGCCAACGCCCTGGTGCTGGCGTGCAACCAGGCCTCCAACCGCGACCCGGTCGTCGACTACAGCGAGGACGAGGTGCTGGCCGCCTTGGAGGCGCTGCGGGAGCGGCGGCTGGTCCGCTTCGTCCTCCCGTCCCACGGCCGCTCGGTCGTCCGCTACCGCCACGTCCTCGACGAGGTGCTGGGGCTGGCCGAGACCGAGCTGGCCCTCCTGGCCGTCCTGCTCCTGCGCGGCCAGCAGACCGTCGGCGAGCTGCGGGCCCGCACCGAGCGCATGGCCGACTTCGACGGCCTGGAGGCGGTCGAGGGCGAGCTCGAGCGGCTGGCCGGGCGCGAGGACCCGCTGGTGGTTCGCCTGCCCCGGCGGCCGGGGCAGAAGGAGGACCGCTGGAGCGAGCTGCTCGGCCCGGCGGGGGAGCCCGGGGACCACCGGCTCGCCCCGGGCGCTGGCGAGGGCCCGACGCCGGACGAGGGGCCCCCGACCGCAGGCGAGGCCGGCGTACCGGCGGTCGACGTGGCCGCCGAGGTGGCGGCGCTCAAGGACGAGGTGGCCGCCCTGCGGGCGGCGCTGGAGGAGCTGCGCCAGAGCCTGGGGGGGTGACCCCACCGGGGGCAATTCGCGGGTCCTCGCATCTCTGCGGCGTCCATCGACCCGCTCTCGGCGGCGATCGCGGAAGTTGCCTGTCCACCAAGGGCGCCCATGGGTCAGCCTCGCGGCTGGTTCGGACTGATCGCCAGAGGACGCATCGTGGTCTACCGCTACGGAATCACCGCGGGCTGCGCCCGCGTGTGTGGCCTCAAGGTTGTCGTTGGCGCTGCGGCGAAACGTTGTCGTAGAGGTGCGGCGAGCCATCGAGCCGTGAGATCCGCCACGGGTGGGCGATCACCGTTGGCCCGACTGTCAACACCGACTTCGGCGGCTGCGGCCAGGGCTCGGCCGAATGGCGCCGCATCATCTCCGAGCGACCTCGGAGAGCGAAACACCAAGTTGAGCACCCTGGTGAGGTCCAGCCCGGTTCGAGGGCGTCAAGATCACCTCCACTGCCCCCTGTCGCAAAGAGCGAGCATCTGGGCGCGATCGTCGCGGGGTTCGGGGTCATGACCGCATGAGTGGTCTGTCGCTCGAACGGCTTGGGGCAATCAGGGCGACCCTCCTATCGGTTGACCGGCATTCCGCCGACGGCCGCCAGACGTGTGGTGGCGGGTCCGAACGACGTCTCGCAGGGGGGTCCCTGTCCCCGCGCAATACTGTGGCGTCTACTCGCTGGTCGCTCGAAGGAATACCCCCATGGCCGACCCTGACCGTCGTACTCCGCTACTGGAGTCGTACGAGAACGCTGCGGCGATCGTGTCGGGGATAACAGCAGAGCAGGTCACCCTCCGGACTCCATGCCCCGGTCATGACGTGGCGGGTCTGATCGACCACATGGTCGAGGCCGCCTGCCGGGCAGCTGCGCTCGGTCGGGGCCGGACCCCTCCGGCCGGAGACGACTCGCCCCACGTCGAACTGGCTGACGCGCCCGCCCGGCTGCGCGGCGCCGCTGAAGAGGCGGCGCAGGCATGGGGGGACGATTCCCGGTTGTCGTCGTCGTTCACCATGCCCTGGGGTGAGGAGTACTCGGGTGCGACGTTGGTGAACATGTATCTCGCCGAGTTGGCGGCCCATGCCCGGGACCTGGCGTTGGCCACCGGGCAGCTCGACAGGCTCGACCCTTCCCTGGCTGTGCCGGCGCTCGACGGGGCGCGAGCCATGATCAAACCGGAGTTCCGCGACATGGTGGCGACGGGATCGCCCTTCGGGGCGGAGGTTGCGCCACCTCCCGATGCCGACGACTGGGAACGCCTTGCCGCCTTCACGGGACGCGACCCGCGGGCATCGCTCGACCGGTAGCGCAGCGAAGAGAAGAGGGCATGAGCCCTTCCTGCGTATCGCCATCTGTCCCGACGAGGCACGGAGAAGCAACTACAGCAGAATCGGCACCTCTGGGCGGCGTGCCTGCTGCCCAAGCCATTTGAACGACGGACCGCTAGGCAGTGGGAGCAACGCCAGCGGCAAGTAGCTGAGCCCACAGCTCATCGATCGAAGTACCGCGAGGCGAAACCTTCCACTCGCGAGGGCCCGTGCCGTCGTTCCCCATGAGCTTGATGCAGTCGCGACTGCCGGCAACGATCGGAAAAGCCCAAAGACGTTCCCGGCGCATCGAGGCTCCCTCGGTGAGCATCGTGTTACCGGACACCAGCCCATCGAATGCTCCGATGGTTGCTTCGAGCCCGCCCGAATGCACCACAAGCTGCGGCCATCGGGCGCCCTTGAGCGTTCCCCAGCCGTTACCCTGCATTCCTCGGGCGTGAATGAGAATCGCAGCGCTCGTCTTGAAGAGCACCGGTTGCTGGCGAACCCAGTCGCGCGTCGGAGATTCCTTTCGTTGCCGCACAGCGAGAGCGGCCAACGCCACCACCATGAGAGTGACGACAGCGATGAGAAACCAAGGACCCGTCGGCACGACTGCCATCGTACGGCCGCAGGTGAGTGATGCTCGAGCACGTCTGCCCGGACGGGCTGCACGCAGTTTCAGCGACTTCCTCGATCAGGGCCTCCATCTCGGTGCCGCACTACTCGCGCAGGACGTCGTCATCGAGCAGCCCTCCCTCGGGTTCGGGTTCGGGCTGTTCCACTGCCGGTCGGTCCCGCTGACCCCCATGGAGACCGCCGGCGTTGCTCTGGACGAGGCGCGGGCCGACGACACGAGCAATGTCGCTCCGAGGTCTCCACGGTGGCGGCCCCTCATATCCGACAGCTGGCGCTCTCCGAACTGTTGCGGCGCACCGCGCCCATCGAGCTGGCCACCGACCGCCCGCGCTCCCGCGCCAGCGTGGTGCTCCGCGGCCTGGCCGACCTGCCGGTCCGCCTGGTGCCCGCGGGGGTAGGCGAGCCTGACCCAGCGCCGCCTCGGCGGGATCAGTGCGGCGATCCGGGGGCCACCAAGGGCCAGGGGCGCTCGCGCTCGACGGCGGCGGCCAGGTCCAACAAGAGCTCCTCGGCGTGGTGGCGGCCGATGACCTGCATGCTGACCGGCAGCCCGTCGACCAGGCCGACGGGGATGGCCGCCGCGGGGTTGCCGGTGGTGTTGGCCGGGATGGTGAGGGCGCCGTTGTTCCCCAGGGCGACCTCGAACCCGTGCTCGGCGACCAGCTCCACCCCGTCGATGGCGGTGGGCAGGGGGCCCTCGGCGTCGAAGGCGACGTCGGGGTTGGTGGCGGTGATGATGAAGTCCGCCTCATCAAAGACCCGGGCCATCGCCTCGATGCACTCCCGGCGGTACTTCTCGACGCCCTTGGCGATGTTGATGTCGTAGTGGCGGCTGGCGACGTTGCAGGCGAACATGATCTCGGCCGTCAGTGTCTGCTCGCAGGCCGGGTAGCGGTCGTCGAGGTCGACGAGCAGGCTGGCCGTGCCGGCCATGGCCCACTCCAGGCCGCCGCGGGGGATCGACACCGGGACGTCGACCCGCACCAGCCCGGTGTCGGCGATCAGGGCCGCCGCCGCCTCCTCGACCCGCTGGCGCACCGCCGCGGTCACAAAGGCCGAGCCGAGATCGGGGGTGACCACCACCTTCATCCCCGTCAGGTCGTGGCTGCCGAGCCGCGCCTCCCATCCCGCCACCCGGGGCAGGCTGAACGGGTCGTGCTCGTCGGCCCCGTTGCACACGTCGAGCCACCGGGCGGTGTCGCGCACCGACCGGCTGATGCAGCCCATCACTGCCGTCAGCGGCTCGATCTCCGAGCGCGGGCCCTTGGGGATCCGCCCAAACGTTGCCTTCAGGCCGAACATGCCGGTGAAGCCGGCCGGGATGCGGATGGACCCGCCACCGTCCCCGCCGGTGCCGATCGGTAGCAGGCCGCCGGCCACCGCCGAGGCCGTGCCGCCCGACGAGCCGCCGGGGGTGCGGTCGAGCTGCCACGGGTTGCGGGTGGCGCCGTGGAGCCGGGTGTAGGTGAGATTGATGCCGCCGAACTCGCTGGCCGCCGTCTGGCCCACCGGCACGATGCCGGCCGCCCGCAGCCGCGTGATCACCGTGGCGTCGAACTCGCCGATGCGGTCCTTTAGGACCACCGAGGCCGACGTGTCGGGCCAGCCCTTGACCGGGTCGAGCTCCTTGATCCCGGTGGGCACACCGCCAAAGGGGAGCGACACGTCAGCCGCAGCGGCGCTGGCCCGGGCCTGCTCCTCGTCGACGAAGACCACGGCGTTGAGCTCGGAGCGCTCGATGGCGGCCAGCGAGAGGTCCAGGGCCTCGGTCGGGCTTATGGTGCCGGCGCGGTAGGCGTCGACGAGCGAACAGGCATCGCCCTGCCACGGTTGGTCGGTCACGACCGGCGAGGTTAGTGCCGGGGTCACGCCTGCCGCCGTACCGACGTCCGGCCCCGGCCCGGTCGGCGCCCGGTGACCGGCCCTGGGTGGAGAGGGTCCGGGCACCGTGCGGTTCCATGGGGCCCGAGGATGTCCCCTACCGCTCACGGCGGGTATGCATCATCTGACCGAACAATGGTTCTGCGGGCACCCGCAGGTGTACGCGGACCACGGAACTGCCAAAATGGTGAGGTCGACGCGATCGCTCATGGCCACGGACACAGCCTGGGGCTGCGCGAAGGGGCGGCAATGACCGAGAACGACAAGACCTCCAGCCGACGTCCGGTGGTACTTGGACCAGGCGAGGGTCGTGCGTATCCGATGGGTCGCATCTCGGCGGTCTTCAAGGCCGATGGCGAAGAAACCGGGCAGGGGTACTCGATCTCGGAGTGGTGGCTCGAGCCGCACACGAAGGGGCCTGGCACGCACTCGCATCCCGAGGACGATGCGTTCTACGTTCTCGCTGGCACCATGAGCGTGCTGGTCGGGACCGAATGGATCGACGCCAGCGCCGGGTCGTTCTTGCTGGTACCCGGCGGCGTGACCCATGACTTCGAGAACCGCGGCTCCGAGCGCGCCGGACTGCTCAACATTTCGGCCCCCGGCAACTTCGAGCAACGCATGCCCGGCATCGCGCAATGGTTCGCCGAGCATCCTCCCGGCGACACGGGCACCTGAAGCGAGATTCCGTCGGCGCCCCCGGTGACTGCCCTCGATGGCCGGGACGCGGCGCGTTCCTAGACGGTGCCAGGATTCCCTCTGTGGACACGGCGAGGGTCGACCAATGGCTCTGGGCCATCCGGCTCTACAGGACGCGCTCGGCTGCGACGGAGGCCTGCCGAAGCGGCCACGTTCGGGTCAACGGCTCCCCGGTGAAGCCGGCCGCCAAGGTACGGCCAGGAGATCGCGTGGCAGCACGCGTCCACGGTCGGGATCGGGCCTTCGAGGTAGTGAGGGCCATCGAGCAGCGGCTCGGGGCTTCCCAGGCAGCCGAGTGCGTCGTCGACCTCACCCCGCCTTCATCGGCTCGCCGGCAGCCTGCGTTCGTACGTGCACGCGGCAGCGGTCGACCGACCAAGCGCGAGCGGCGCGAGCTCGACCACCGACGCAGATAAGGCGCTTGGGTGTCTCAATGACGCTGGGACCGTACACCACCCCGGGGTGATCCAAACGCCGGCGTGCCTACCTGTGGCGACCGGCTGATCCCGCCGGGACGCGGAGCGCCTGCCTAGCCCAAGCGCTCGACGATCATGGCCATGCCCTGGCCGCCGCCGACGCACATCGACTCGAGGCCGATGGTCTTGTCGGCGTCCTCGAGGCCGTTCAGGAGCGTGGTCATGATGCGGGCCCCGGTCTGGCCGAAGGGGTGGCCGAGGGCGATCGCCCCGCCGTGGACGTTGAGCTTGTCCCAGCCGATGCCGAGGTCCGCGGCCGAGGGGACGACCTGGGCGGCGAAGGCCTCGTTGATCTCCACCAGGTCGACGTCGTCGATGGTCATCTTGGCCCGGGCCAGGGCCTGGCGGATGGCCTCGACCGGCCCGAGCCCCATGATCTCGGGGTTGAGTCCGGTGACCCCGCTCGCCACCACCCGGGCCAGGGGGGTGATCCCGAGCTCTCTTGCGCGCACGTCGCTCATCACGACCACCGCCGCCGCGCCGTCGTTGAGCGGGCAGGCGTTGCCGGCGGTCACCGTGCCTCCCTCCCGGAAGACCGGCTTCAGCTGGGCCAGCCCCTCCAGGGTGGTGTTGGGCCGCGGGCCGTCGTCCTTGGTGACCAGCGTGCCGTCGGGGGTGGTGACCGGGACGATCTCGCGCTCGAAGAACCCGTTCTCCTGCGACTCGACGGCCCGGGTCTGGGAGAGCAGGGCGAACTCGTCCATCTCCTGGCGCGAGACCTGCTTGTACTCGGCCACGTTCTCCGCCGTCTGGCCCATGGCGATGTAGATGTCGGGGAGCCCGGCCGGCGGGGCCCACGCCTCGGTCACGGCCGGGGTGCGCGCCGCGGTGCGGGCCTCGGCCTCGGCGAAGACCGGGTTGTGCGGGCCGACGTCGGCCGCCCCGTGGCCGTAGCGCGAGACGGTCTCCACCCCGGCGGCGACGAAGACGTCGCCCTCGCCGGCCTTGATGGCGTGGGCCGCCATGCGGATGGCCTGGAGCGACGAGGAGCAGTAGCGGTTGACGGTGACCCCGGGCACGTCGTCGAGCCCCGCCATCACCGCCACCACCCGGGCCAGGTTGTACCCGGCCTCGCCGGCCGGCTGGGCGGACCCCAGGATCAGGTCCTCGATGGAGTGGGGGGGGAGGGCCGGGACCTTGTCCAAGACGGCCTTCACCACCAAGGCGGCGAGGTCGTCGGGCCGGCAGTCGATGAGTGAGCCCTTCACGGCCCGGCCGATGGGGGTGCGGCCGGTGGCGACGATCACTGCTTCGGGCATGGGGGCTCCTCGCTGTGTGGATGTGGTCTGCGTCGGCTGCTGCGTCGGCCGGCCGGTCGGCCACCGTCGCGCCGCGGGCACGTTACTTATCGGTAACCCGTCCGCTCAAGCCACAGGCTACCGGCGGGGGTGCCGACCGTCGACCGAGCGGCCCTCCCCCTGGGCGGCTGGCCGTCGCCCGGTGCCCTCTGTAACGTGTTCTAGCGCCGGGCGGACGCACCGCAGGCCGTGGTGAGGAGGGTGGCGTGGAGATCGGCTACACCGCGGAGCAGGACGCGCTGCGCCAGGAGCTGCGCGAGTACTACCAGCGGCTGCTGACCCCCGAGGTCGAGGCGGAGCTGGCCGAGAGCCACGGCATCGGCCCGACGGTCCGCCGCCTCGTCCGTCAGATGGCCGCCGACGGCTGGCTGGGCATCGGCTGGCCCACCGAGTACGGGGGCCAGGGGCGCTCGGCCATCGAGCAGTTCATCTTCTTCGACGAGTCGATGCGCAGCGGGGCCCCGGTGCCCATGCTCACCATCAACACGGTCGGGCCGACCATCATGAACTTCGGGACCCCCGAGCACAAGGAGTTCTTCCTCCCCAAGATCCTGGCCGGCGAGATCCACTTCTGCATCGGCTACACCGAGCCCAACGCCGGCACCGACCTGGCCGCGCTCAGCACCCGGGCCGTGCGCGACGGCGACGAGTACGTCATCAACGGCGCCAAGATCTTCACCAGCCTGGCCGGCGACGCCGACTACATCTGGCTGGCCACCCGCACCGATCCCGAGGCCCCCAAGCACAAGGGGATCTCGATGTTCGTCATCCCCATGGACACCCCGGGCATCCGGGTGGTCCCCATGACGCTCCTGGGTGACCACAACATCAACTACACCTTCTACGAGGACGTCCGGGTCCCGGCCACCGCCCTGGTGGGCGGGGAGAACAACGGCTGGACGCTCATCACCAACCAGCTCAACCACGAGCGGGTCACCCTGTGCGCGCCGGGGATCATCGAACGGGTGCTGGGCGACGTGCGGGCCTGGGCGCAACAGACCAAGCTGCCCGACGGCCGTCGGGTGATCGACCAGGAGTGGGTGCAAGAGCACCTGGCGCGCGTGCACGCCGAGCTCGAGTTCCTCCGGCTCATCAACTGGAAGGTGGCCTGGCAGGCCACCCAGGGCCACCTCGACGTGGCCGACGCCTCCTCCATCAAGGTCTTCGGCACCGAGTTCTACCTGCGGGCCTTTCGTCTCTTGATGGAGGTGATCGGACAGGCCGGGTACCTACAGCGCGGCTCGCCGGCCGCCGTGATCGCCGGGAGGCTCGAGATGTACGCCCGCAGCATGATCATCCTCACCTTCGGCGGGGGGACCAACGAGATCCAGCGGGACCTCATCGCCATCTTCGGCCTCGGCCTGCCGCGCTCGTTGCGCTAGCGGACCGGCCGAGCAACCCACAGAGACGGAGGACGACGAGGTGGACTTCACCCACGACGAGGCGCACGAGGCGGTCAGGGGGCTGGCCGAGCGGATCTTCACCGAGCGCTCGACCCACGAGCGGCTGAAGGAGGTTGAGGCGGCGGCCGGGCCGGCGGGACCCTTCGACGCCGAGCTGTGGGCCGAGCTGGCCGGGGCCGGCCTGCTCGGCATCGGCCTGCCCGAGGAGGTGGGCGGGTCGGGCCTCGACTTCGTCGCCGTCTGCCTGGTGGTGGAGGCGGCCGGCCGCACCGCCGCCCACGTGCCGGTGGTCGAGACCCTGGCCTACGCCGCCGTGGCCCTCGACCGGTTCGGCACCGACCCCCAGCGCCACCGGTGGCTGCCGGAGCTGGCGGCCGGCGAGGTCGTGGCCACCGCCGCCCTGGCCGAGCTGGTGGGCGACGTCGTCCTCGGCGGCCCGACGCCGGCCACGGTGGCCACGGCGCTCCCCGGCGGCGGCTGGCGCCTCGACGGGGTGAAGGCGTGCGTGCCCGCCGGCCTCGTGGCCGACCTCCTGCTGGTGCCGGCCACCCTGGCCGGCGGGGAAGGGGGGGTGGGCGTCTTCTTGGTGGCCGGCGACGCCACCGGGGTGTCGCGCACCCGCCAGGACGGGGCGGCCCGCCCCGAGGCGCTGGTCGAGCTGGCCGGGGTCGAGGTGGACGACGCCGCGTTGCTCGGCGGCCCCGAGGCCGACGGCTCGGCGGTCCTCGCCGCCATCACCGACCACGCCACCGCCGCCCTGTGCGTCTTTGAGGTCGGCGTCTCGGCCGCCGCCCTGTCCCTCACCGCCGACTACGCCAAGACCCGGGAGCAGTTCGGCAAGCCCATCGCCACCTTCCAGGCGGTCGGCCAGCGGGCGGCCGACGCCTACGTCGACGTCGAGGCCATCCGGCTCACCGCCTGGCAGGCCGCCTGGCGGCTCAGCGAGGGGCTGGGGGCCACCGCCGAGCTGGCCACGGCCAAGTTCTGGGCGGCCGAGGGCGGCCAGCGGGCCGTCCACGCCGCCGCCCACATCCACGGCGGGGTCGGCGTCGACCGGGACTACCCGCTCCACCGCTTCTTCCTCCTGACCGAGCAGGTGGAGCTCACCTTGGGCGGGGCCCGCCAGAGCCTGGCCCGGCTGGGCCAGATCCTCGCCGCCGAACCGGCCTGACCGGCGGTCCGGCGGCACCGCCTGGACTCGCCCGCCGACCTGACGGCGCGGGCCGCCTCAGGCGAGCCGGCAGGTGGTCGGGGTGGCGAACCGCTCGGCGGTGAGCTGCTTGATGCCGGCGGGGAACCGCTCGGCCGACCGGCGCTCGGCCTCGGCCAGCCCACGCTGCGCGTCGATGTCGCCGGCGAAGGCGGCGGCGCACCGCTCGGGCTCGGCGTTGGCCAGGGCCAGGATCGCCCCGGCGCAGCCGAGCGGCCCGGCCAGGGCCAAGAGCGCCGAGCACCCGGTGTAGAGCGGGCGGTCGAACGCGTCGAGGGTGAGGAGCATCCGGGTGGCGTCGCCGCTCGAGTCCTTGCACCCGTCGATCGGCAGCGACGCCAGGCGGTCCAGGCCGATCCCCGGGGCCGACATGGCCGGGAAGTGGTAGCCGAGGACCGGGAGGTCCCCCGCCGCCCGGCGCACCGCGCCGTAGTAGCCGTCGAGGTCGGCGCTCTTGGGCGGGGAGAGCACGAGGACGGCGTCGGCCCCGGCGTCGGCCGCCTGGCGGGTGAGCGACGCCGCCTGGTGGGCCGACGGGGCCCCGGTCCCCGCCACGATCGGCACCCCCGCGCCCAAGGGCACGGCCCGGCGCACGGCGTCGATCAGCTCCGTGCGCTCGTCGTCGCCCAGCGTCATGGCCTCCCCGGTCGAGCCGGCCACGACGAGCGCCCGCACCCCGGCCTCGACGAGCCGGGCGGCCAGGGCGGCCGTGGCCGGCGCGTCGAGCGACCCGTCCTCGCCGAACAGGGTGACCAGGGCGACGCCGACCCCGCGGAACGGCGGGTCACCGGCCAACGGGACCCCCGTTTGAACCTCGCTCGACCCGGGCGCGCACCGGCTCAGGCTACCCCGGCCGCCACCCTCTCCCGGGGCCCCTGTGGGGCCCGGGTGGGGGCGCCCTTCCCGCGTAGACTGCGCCGGGCACCGGCGGTGACGGCGGGCCGTTCGGCGCCCGACCCGGCCCGTCGGCCGGAGGCGAGGGGCATGGCAGGGACGATGCGGTCGCAGGCGTGGTTCGGCCTCGGGGGGAAGCTCGGCTTCGTCTACCGCTCCCACACCAAGTCCGAGGGGTTCCCCGACGACCTGTTCGACGGCCGGCCGGTGGTGGGGGTGGCGGCCAGCTGGTCGGAGCTGGCCCCGTGCAACGTCCACCTCCACGAGCTGGCGGAGTCGGTCAAGGCCGGGATCTGGGAGGCGGGCGGCTTCCCCTTCGAGTTCCCCACCCTGGCCCTCGGGGAGACGATGCTGCGCCCCACCGCCATGCTCTACCGCAACCTGGCGGCGATGGAGATCGAGGAGTGGCTGCGGGCGAACCCGCTCGACGCCGTGGTGCTGTTGACCGGGTGCGACAAGACGACGCCGGCCGCCGTCATGGGGGCGGCCAGCGCCGACCTCCCGGCCCTGGTGCTCACGGGCGGCCCGATGGTCAACGGCCGGTTCTGCGGCCGGGCCATGGGCTCGGGGACCGACCTGTGGCGGATGCTCGACGACGTCGGGGCCGGGACGGTGTCGGTCGCCGAGCTGGCCGCCGCCGAGCGGGCCGAGTCGAGGGGCAACGGCCACTGCACGACGATGGGCACGGCGTCGACGATGGCCTGCCTCACCGAGGCGCTCGGCCTGGCACTGCCCGGCTCGGCGGCCATCCCCGCCGTCGACGGCGCCCGGAAGGTGGCGGCGCACCTGGCCGGTCGGCGCGCCGTCGCCATGGCCGCCGAGGGGCCGGCGCCGTCGGCGGTCCTCACTCCCCAGGCGTTCGAGAACGCGGTGCGGGCCAACGCCGCCATCGGGGGCTCGACCAACGCCGTGGTCCACCTCCTGGCCATGGCCGGGAGGGCCGAGGTCCCCCTCACCCTCGACGACATCGACCGCCTGGGCCGCCCGGTCCCGGTCCTGGTCAACCTGAAACCGACCGGCGAGTTCCTGATGGAGGAGCTGGCCGCCGCCGGGGGCATGCCGGCGGTGCTGGCCGAGATCGCCGACCTCTTGCACTTGGACGCCCTCACCGTCACCGGGCGGACGCTCGGCGCAGAGGTCGCCGGCGCCGCCGCCCTCGACCGCGCCGTCATCACCTCCCGGCAGGCCCCGCTCCTGCCCCCGGGCAACGCCACGGTCGTGCTCCGGGGCAACCTGTGTCCCGACGGTGCGGTGCTGAAGCGGTCGGCCGCCTCGCCCGAGCTGTGCACCCACCGGGGCCGGGCCCTGGTCTTCGAGTCGATCGAGGAGTACGAGGACTGGATCGAGCGCGACCCGCCCGACGTCGGCCCCGGCGACGTGCTGGTCCTGCGCAACGCCGGGCCGCTGGGGTACCCCGGGATGCCCGAGGTCGGCAACCTGGCGCTGCCCCGCCGCCTGGTGCGCGACGGGGTGCGCGACATGGTCCGGATCTCCGACGCCCGCATGAGCGGCACCGCGGCGGGGACGGTGGTCCTCCACGTGGCGCCGGAGGCGGCGGCCGGCGGCCCGCTGGCGCTCGTTCAGACCGGCGACACCATCTCGCTCGACGTCGAGGCCCGCCGGCTCACCCTCGAGGTCGGCGAGGCGGAGCTGGACGCCCGCCGGGCCCGGTGGCGGGCGCCGGTCTGGGACGGCCCGGAGGCCGGCGGCTACACCGCCCTCTACCGGCGCCACGTCCTGCAGGCCGACCGCGGCTGCGACTTCGACTTCCTGGTGGGCCGGCGCGGCCACCGGGTCCCCCGGCAGTCGACCTGACGCGTCCGGGGCCGCGGGCCCCGGCGCCCGCCCGCCTACCGACGGGCGATCACCGGCGGGAACCAGGGCGACGGACGGCCCGCCAGACCCTGGCGAGCGGCGAGCGGTCGACCAGGCGGACCACGAGCCGCTGGCGCTGCGCCTCGAGCTCGGCCGACGCCTCTTCGAGCGCCGCCCGGGCCTGGTCGCGTTCGGACCCGACCCGGGCGAGGACGGCCGACACCGCCGCCAGCTCCGCCAGGGCGCTCTGGCGCCCGTCCTCGGAGCGCGTCAGCTCGGCCCCCAGCCGGTCCCTTTCGGCGGCGGCGGCGTCGCGCTCGCCCCGGGCGGCGTCGAGCTCGCCCCGGACGGCGTCGAGCTCGGCCTCGCGCGTACCGACGCGCTGCTCCATCTCCCGGCGCCGGGTGTCCCAGACGTCGATCTCGTCGCCGAACCGGCCGCGGGCCGGCGCCGTCGGGTCGTCGGCGGACCGATCGATCGCCGCGTGGACGCGCTCGACGTAGGAGCCCCAGTCGGCCTGGGAGCGGGCGCCCTCGGCCGCCTCGCGCCCGAGGCGCTCCAGGCGCTCGGGGTCCTTCAGCAGGCTTCCGGCCGCCTCGGCGATGGCGTCGAGGTCGGGGACGAGGACGACACCGGCCCCGTGGTCCTCGGCGGTCACGAACGGGCTGGTGTCGAGGGCCACCGGCACCGTGCCCACGGCCCGGGCCTCGCGGGCGATGCGCGACATCCCCTCGATCCTCGACGGCCACAGCAACAGGCGCGCCGGCCCCAGGGCGTCGCACAGCGAGTACGTCGAGGGGAGGGGGCCCACCCGGAGCACCGACGCTTCGGGGAGGCGGGCGGCCACCTCGGTGGCCCGTCGGGCCCAGCGGTTGTGCTCCACCACGGCCACGTCGACGGTCTTGGCCGGCGGATCGGGGAACGGCACCGGCGTCCCCGTCCCCACCCACTCCACCGCCACCCCGGCCCTCCGGCCGGCGTCGGCGATCCCCCGGGCGTTGGTCCACATGGCGAAGCCGAGCGCCTCGATCGCCCGGAAGGACTCCGGCCGGCCGACGGCCTCGAAGGGCACGGCGTGCGGGTCGTGGACCTCGTCGGCGGCGGAGAGGAACGACCATCCCCACAGCCCCGGGGGGGCGAGCAGCGCCACGACGGCACGCGCCGGGGAGAGGTGCAGGGCGCCCAGGATGTCGACGCCGATGCCCTCGGGGACCACGACCAGCTCGCCGGGGGCGGGCCGGCGGGGGTCGAGGCCGACGCGCACCGAGGCCCCGGCGGCCGAGGTCACCTGCTCGAGGATCGGGCCGTTGAGCGTGCCCCGCAGCTCGACGTCGATCCCGAGGGAGGCGGCGGCCGCGGCCAGCTCGTAGAGGGACCGCTCGCCGCCGCTGATGAAGGGCCGGTCCTCGTCCACCTCGGACCGGGGCAGCTCGAGGGGCCCGCGGTCGCCGCCCAGGCAGCACACCACGAGCCGGTGGGGGGCGGCCATCGGCCGGATAGTATCCCGGACCTTGCGAAAGGGGGGCACGTTCGATGGAGATCGGCATCATCGGCATGGGCACCGTCGGGCGTGCCGTCCGGCGCCTCCTGGGCCCGCATGCCGGGATCGTGGAGTACGACGTGAAGGGCGGCGCCAGCTACCCGTCCGAGCAGCTGGCGGGGTGCGAGTTCGCCGTCGTCTGCGTCGACACGCCGCCGGCCGCCGACGGGTCCTGCGACACCTCTCGGGTCGAGGAGGCGGTGGCCGCGCTCCCCGTCGACCGCGTGCTCATCAGGTCAACCGTGGCCCCGGGCACCACCGACCGGCTGGTCGCGGCAACCGGGAAGCACTGCTGCTTCTCGCCCGAGTACATCGGCGAGAGCCCCTACGTCGACGGCGGGTGGGGAGGGCGTGAGGAGGACGTGCCGTTCGTGGTCTTGGGGGGGGAGCCGGCGACGACGGCGTGGTTCTGCGACCGCCTCGTCGGGATGCTGGGGCCGTCGAGGACGTTCTTCCAGTGCTCCGCGGTCGAGGCCGAGATCGTCAAGTACATGGAGAACGCCTTCCTCGCCACCAAGGTGGCGTTCGTGAACGAGTTCTTCGAGGTCTGCGGCGCCCTCGGCGCCGACTGGCACCGGGTGCGGGAGGGGTGGCTCCTCGACCCGCGGGTCGGCCGGTCCCACTCGGCCGTGTTCCCCGCCGACCGGGGCTTCGACGGCAAGTGCCTCCCCAAGGACGTCCGGGCCATCGTGGCCGCCGCGGCCGCCGCCGGCTACGACGCCCGCCTGCTGGCCGAGGTCCTCACCTCCAACGAGCGGCACCGGGGGGGCGGGGGTCAGAGCGAGGCGTAGAGGGCGTCGATGAGGGCGCGGTTGCGCGAGCTCTGCCAGCGGGGGATCACGTGGTTCATCACGTACCCGAAGGCGACGCCGGCCTCGGGGTCGCAGAACCCGACGGCGCCGCCGGTGCCGAAGTGGCCGAAGGCCGACGGGTTGGGGCCAAACGGCCGCCGGGGCGTGGTCGGGGTGAAGCCCAGGCCGAAGGTGGCCTCCTCGCCGAGGACCGGGCAGTGGCCCTGCGACTGGGGGGACGTCGCCTCGGCCAGCAGGCCGGGCGAGAGGAGGCGGCCCGGCTCGAGCAGCGCCTGGTAGAGGCGGGCGATCCCGGCGGCGGTGCCGTGGCCGTTGGTCGAGGGGACCAGGGCGCCCCGCCACGCCGGCGTGTTCACCACGCCCATCGACGAGTACCCCGGGGGATTGACGTAGCTGAGCATCACCATCAGCTCGTCGCCGGAGAGGCCGGAGAGGTCGACGGAGCCCGGGTCGAGGGAGCTCACGAAGACCACCTCGGCGCAGCGGTGCTGCTCGGCGGCGGGGACCCCGAACCAGACGTCGGCCCCGAGGGGGCCGGTCACGGCGTCCAGGCGCGCCCCGCAGTCCTCCCCCGACACCCGGCGGACGACCTCCCCGATCAGGTGGCCGTAGGTGTTGGTGTGGTAGGCGTGGCGGGTCCCCGGCTCCCACCACGGGTCGGCGCCGGCCAGCGCGCCGGCCATGACGTCCCACCGCCACAGGTCGGCGTTGGTGAGCGGCTCCCTGATGGCTGGGACCCCGGCCCGGTGGCAGAGCGCGTGGCGCAGGGTCGCCGCCCCCTTCCCCCCGGCGGCGAACTCCGGCCACACCGAGGCCAGCGGGTCGTCGAGGCCGATCAGGCCGGCGTCGACCAGCTGCAGGGCCAGCAGGGCGACGAAGGCCTTGCCGACCGAGTAGAAGTCCACCGTGGTGTCGGGTCGCCACTGCCGGTGGCGGTCGGCATCGGCCCACCCCCCGACGAGGTCGACCACGCAGCGGCCGTCGACCACGGCGCAGACGCCGGCGCCGACCTCGCCCCGCTCGGCGAAGTTGCGGGCGAACTCGTCGGCGACCGCCGCAAAGCGGGGGTCGCACGTGCCGGCGATCGGGGCGCTCACCGGGCGATTGTCCCACCGCCCGACGGGGACCGGGGACCTCGCCGGCGCCCCGGCGCTACGCCCGCTTGCGGAGCCAGCGGGCGCAGAGGCTGAACCAGGCCAGGCCGCTCACGACGGCGATGCGCTGGAAGGTGCCGCCCCGCGGGGCCAGCGGGCTCTGCGGGTCCATGGCCTTGCCGGTGGCGGCGGCGGCGCTGATCGAGGTGACCCCGGTCGCCGCCGAGAGGGCCGCCCAGCCGTAGCGGCCCTCGGCGGCCAGCCGGCGGGCACCGCAGAAGCAGGCGAGCGGCATGCCCACGAAGACGGGCACGGCGGAGGCGACGTGCGCCACGCCGCGGGGGCTGAGCCCCGACGCCGCCTCCTCCTCGGTGTCGGTGGCGAAGACCCCGGCGCCGATCGTGCCGAGGGCCATCGCCCCCATGACGAGCGGGAGTGCCCGCGAGGACGGTCCCGAGCCGAGCGCGCGGCGCGCGCCGAGGGCGCCGGCGAGCATCAGGGTCCCGCTGGCCAGGAAATTGGCGGTCTGCACCCACCCCAGGTCGGTGCGCGCCAGGTCGCTGATGGCCGAGCGCCGGGGGTCGTAGCCCGGCTGCAGCCGGCCGGCGGCGATGAAGGTGCCGATGAACAGCGGGCCGGCCAGGGCACCGCCGCCGAGGAGGGTCCGCGTCCGCATCCCCCCGTTCTACTCGCAACCGGGGCGGCCGATCCTCCCCGGTGCCGGCCCGCGGCCCGGGGCGGCCGGGCGACGCCGGATCGCCCCGACGGGCTGGGGCGCGGCGTCGTCGGGCGTCGGCGGCCCGCCGCCGGTCACCGTCACGCCTGGGTCGACGCGGCCCTCGGGTGCGACGCCCGGGCCGGTCCCCCTCCGCCGTCGTCAGCCGACGAGCTCGGCCATGGTGCGCAGGGTGGCCAGGTCGCCGCTGACCAGGAGGGTGGTGGCCATCGACTCGCGCCACGCCTCGAGGTCGTCGCGGATCTTCTCCTTCGGGCCGACCAGGGCGATGTCCTCGACCATGGCGGTGGGCACGGCCGCCGCCGCCTCGTCCTTGCGCCCGTCGAGGTAGAGGGACTGGATGCGGGTGGCCTCGGCCTCGTAGCCCATGCGGGCGAAGACGTCGAAGTGGAAGTTCATCTCGCGCGCCCCCATGCCGCCGATGTAGAGGGCGAGGTAGGGGCGGAAGCCGTCGGCCGCCGCCTCGATGTCGTCGCCCAGCACCGTCGGGGCGAAGGCCAGGACCTCGAACTCCTCGCGCCGGCGCCGGGCCCCGGGGCGGGCGAACCCCTCGGCCAGCGACCCCTCGAAGGCGTGCATGGCGCGGGGCGAGAAGAAGATCGGGAACCAGCCGTCGGCGATCTCGGCGGCCAGGGCGATGTTCTTCGGCCCCTCGGCGCCCAGGATGATCGGGACGTCCTCGCGCAGGGGGTGGACGATCGGCTTGAGCGGCTTGCCCAGGCCGGTGCCGCCCGGGTAGGGGAGCGGGTAGTGGGGCCCGTCGTTGGTGACCGGGGCCTTCCTGGCCAGCACCTGGCGGACGACGTCGACGTACTCGCGGGTGCGCGAGAGCGGCTTGGGGAACGGCTGGCCGTACCAGCCCTCCACCACCTGGGGGCCCGAGACCCCCAGGCCGAGGACGAACCGGCCGCCCGAGAGGTGGTCCATGGTGAGGGCGGCCATGGCCATGGCGGTCGGCGTGCGGGCCGACAGCTGGCAGAGCGAGGTGCCCAGCCGCACCCGGGAGGTACGCGACCCCCACCAGGCGAGCGGGGTGAGGGCGTCGGAGCCGTAGGACTCGGCCGTCCACACCGAGTCGAAGCCGAGCCGCTCGGCCTCTTGGACCAGCTCGGTCGCCCCGGCCGGCGGCCCCGACCCCCAGTAGCCGAGCTGCAGCCCCAGCTTCATGTCCTTCATGCCCGTCCGCTCCTCGCCTCTCTCCGCCGCCGGCTCAGGCGACCTTGGCCACGATGTGCTCGGCGAACCGCTCGCAGTAGGCGATCCTTCGGGCCAGCACCTCCGCCGGGTCGTCCCCCACGGCCGGGCGCACGCCCATCCACGGCGCGCACACCATGTCGGTCACCCCGGCGTCCTCGAACCGGCGGTAGAGGTCGGGGTCGGGCCGTTCGGCCAGCGAGAGGTAGACGTCGTAGTGCTCGCCCCGACGGCCGGCCCGGTCGAGGGCCTCGTGCAGCGAGGCGAGGTGGGCCCAGGCCTCCTCGGCCGAGTAGGCCCCGGCGGCGATCCAGCCGTCGCAGAGGGTGGCCGCCCGCCGCAGCGCCGGTGCCGAGTGGCCGCCGCCCAGGATGGGAACCGGCCGGCCGGGCGAAGGGTTCATCTGGCAGGCCGGGACGTCGTAGTGCTCCCCGTGGAACTCCACCCAGCCGCCCTGCCACAGGGCGCGCAGCGCCGGGATCATCTCGTCCAGGCGCTTGCCCCGGGTGGTGAAGTCCTGGCCGGTCTGGTCGAACTCCTCCTTGCACCAGCCGACGCCCACCCCGAGGCGCACCCGGTCGCCGGAGAGGGCCGCCGCCGTGCCGACGCTCTTGGCCACCGTGATGAGATCGCGCGCCGGGGCCACGTAGACCCCGGTGGTGAAGGTGAGCCGGGTGGTGACGGTGGCCAGCGCCGAGGCGACGCACATCGGGTCGGGCCAGGCCGTCTCCTTCTCCCACCCCGGCGCGCCGTCCTCGCGCACCGAGTAGGTGTAGCGCGAGCCGAGCTCCCTCGGGTTGAAGAGGTGGTCCGACAGGTAGACGCCCGAGTAGCCGAGGCCGTCGCAGGCCACCGAGAGCGGCACGATCTGGTCGAACTCCAAGAAGCTCAGGGCCTGGTGGAACCGCACGGTCGCCGCCCGGGGCTCAGCGGCCCACCGGGGCCGACGGGGTGAAGGCCACCGGGAGGTGCTTGGTGCCGTTGATGAAATTGGACTGCAGGCGCCGCACCTCCCCGTCGAGGCGGATGTCGGGGAGGCGGTCGAGGAGCCGGTCGAACATGACCGTGATCTCCATGCGGGCCAGGTTGGCCCCCAGGCAGAAGTGGGGGCCCCCGCCGCCGAAGGCCATGTGGGGGTTGGGGTCGCGGCCGACGTCGAAGGCGTGGGCGTCGTCGAAGACGGACTCGTCGCGGTTGGCCGAGACGTGCCAGAACACCACCTTGTCGCCCTCTTGGACCTCCTGGTCGCCCAGGCGGCAGTCGACGGCGGCGGTGCGGCGGAAGCACATCACCGGGGTCACGTACCGCAGCATCTCCTCGACCGCCGTGGGGAGGAGCGAGCGGTCGGCCAGGAGGCGCTGCCACTGGTCGGGGTGTTCGAAGAAGGCGGTCATCGCCCCGGACATGAGGTTGCGGGTGGTCTCGTTGCCGGCCACGGTGAGGAGGAGGAAGAACAGGTCGAGCTCCATCTGGTCGAGCTTCTCTGTGTCGACCTCGGAGGCGAGCAGCACCGAGACGAGGTCGGCGGTCGGCGCCAGCCGCCGGGCCGAGCACAGCTCGTCGGCGTAGGCGTAGACCTGCATGGCCGCCTCGCCGGCCTCTTGGTCGCCGCCCTGGTACTCGGGGTCGTCCTGCCCGATCAGCCGGTTGGACCAGTCGAAGACCCGGCGGCGGTCCTCTTGGGGGATCCCCAGCATCTCGGCGATGACCAGGAGCGGCAGCTCGGCCGAGATCTCCTCGACGAAGTCGGCCGTCCCCTTCTCGCAGACGGCGTCGATGATCTGGTCGGCGTAGCGGGCGGTCGAGTCCCGCAGGTCGCGCACCATCTTGGGGGTGAACCCCTTGTTCACCAGCCGCCGGTAGCGGGTGTGCATCGGCGGGTCCATGTTGAGCATCATCAGCCGCTGCTGCTCGAGGGCGTCGGGGTCCATGTCGTGGAAGAGGGCGCCGCCCCGGAAAGAGGAGAACCGCTCCCAGTCTCGGTTGACGGTCACGCAGTCCTGGTAGCCGGTCACGCACCACAGCCCGCCGCGGGGCGACCCCTCCATCGGGTGCCAGTAGACCGGGGCCTCTCTGCGCAGAGTGGCGAACCACTCGTGGGGGACGCCGTCGACGAAGTTCCGCCCGTTGGTGAGGTCGATCCCCTCCAGCTGCATGCGGTCCTCTTCTCGGCGGGCGGGAACGGTCGGGGGAGCCACTCCCTGGACCAATTTCTAGAACACGTATCAGGAATCATACGGGGTCGGGCCCGGGGGGACCAGGGGCCGCCGCCGCGAGAACGTGTTACAGTTTTTCCCCGAGTCGGCCTGGACGCGCCGGGACCGGCGTGGGAGCACACAAGAGCCGCCTGCCATGTTCCTCGAAGAGAGCCCAGAGCAGCTCGCGCTGCGAGAAGAGCTGCGCCGGTACTACGCGGCGCTCTTGACCGACGAGGTCCGGGCCCACCTCGCCGACGGGGGCGAGGGCGGCGAGCAGTGGCGCCAGTGCGTGCGGGCCATCGGCAAGGACGGCTGGCTGGGCATCGGCTGGCCCACCGAGTACGGCGGGCAGGGCCGCCCGGCCACCGACCAGTTCATCTTCTTCGACGAGACCCGCCGGGCCGGCGCGCCCTTCCCGTTCGTGACCGTGAACACGGTGGGCCCGACCCTCATGGGGTTCGGCACCGCCGAGCAGAAGCAGTACTTCCTGCCCAAGATCCTCTCGGGCGAGGTCAACTTCGCCATCGGCTACACCGAGCCGCAGGCGGGGACGGACCTGGCCTCGCTGCGCACCCGGGCGTCGCGCGACGGGGACGAGTACGTGGTGAACGGGGCCAAGATCTTCACCAGCGGGGCCGACATGGCCGACTACGTCTGGCTGGCCGTGCGCACCGACCCCGAGGCCCCCAAGCACAAGGGGATCTCGATCCTCTGCGTGGACACGTCGTCCCCCGGCTTCGAGTGGAGCATCATCAACACGGTGGCCGGCCTCACCACCACCGCCACCTACTACGACAACGTGCGGGTCCCGGTCTCCATGCGGGTGGGGGAGGAGAACCAGGGCTGGCGGATGATCACCACCCAGCTCAACCACGAGCGGGTGGGGCTGGCCGCCTGGAGCGGCCTCTCCCTGCAGCTCTTCGGCGACGTGGCCTCCTGGGCCGCCGACCAGCCGACCGACGACGGCCGGCGGCTCATCGACCAGCCCTGGGTGCAGATGGACCTGGCCCGGGCCGAGTGCGAGCTCGAGGCGATGCGCCTGCTCAACTGGCGGATGGCCGCCTCGGTGGCCGCCGGCACGCTCACCGCCGACGAGTCGTCCTCGATCAAGGTCTTCGGGACCGAGCGGACGGTCGAGGTCTACCACCTCCTCCTGGGCATCGTGGGGGCCGCCGGCTACCTCGCCCCCGGCTCGCCGGGGGCGATCCTTCGGGGGCGGCTCGAGGCCTCGGGACGCCAGGCCCAGATCAACACCTTCGGTGGCGGGGTGAACGAGGTCCAGCGCGAGATCGTGGCCATGGTCGGCCTGGGCATGCGGCGGGACCAGCGGTGAGCGCCCCCGACGGCGGGGCCGCCCACCCCGACCACTCCGCGGCCCTGGCCGCGCTGGTCGGCCAGCCGACCGGCCCGCCGCAGCTGGCCGTTTCGGCGGTCAACGACGCCATGGTCCACCACTGGGTGGAGGCCATGGGCGACGAGGACCCGGTCTACGTCACAGACGAGGCGGCGCGGGCGGTGGGCCTGGAGAAGGCGGTCGCCCCGCCGACCATGCTCCAGGCCTGGACGATGCCGGGGCTGGCGGCCACGCTCCGCCGGGAGGCGGCCCGGGAGGCCGGGGCCCCCGGCGACGGCGTGCCGGGGGCCGTCGGGGCCCACGAGCAGATGATGGCCCTGCTCGACGCCGAGGGCATGACCTCGGTGGTGGCCACCAACTGCGACCAGCACTACGACCGCCCGCTGGTGGCCGGCGACCGCCTGGTCGCCACCTCGGTCATCGAGGAGATCTCGCCGGTGAAGGAGACCGGGCTCGGGACCGGGCGGTTCGTGACCACCCGCACCGACTTCGTGGCCGTGCGCTCGGTCCCCCCCGGCGCCGACCTCGGGGCGCTGGCGGCCGCCGGCGAGCCGGTGGCCACCATGCGCTTCCGGATCCTGAAGTTCCGCCCCAAGCCGCCCTCGGCCCCGCCGGCGCCGCAACGGCCGGCCCGCCCCCGCCCGGCCCTCACCCAGGACAACGCCTTCTGGTTCGAGGGCGCCCGACGCCACCAGCTCCTCATCCAGCGGTGCGCCGGCTGCGGCCGGCTGCGCCACACCCCGCTGCCGTCGTGCCCTTCGTGCCGCTCGTTCGAGTGGGACACGGTCGAGGCCTCCGGGCGCGGCGAGCTCTACAGCTTCGTGGTCGTCCACTACCCCCAGGTCCCGGCGTTCGACTACCCCCTCCCCATCGGGCTCATCGAGCTGGAGGAGGGCACCCGGTTGGTGGCCGACCTCGACGGCCTCGAGCCGGACCGCTGGCGGGTGGGGATGGCGGTCGAGGCGCACTTCGTCGACTTCGACGACGAGCTGAGCCTGCCGGTCTTCCGGCCGGCTGGGGGGGCCGGCTGAGATGGACTTCACCTTCACCGACGAGCAGCTGGCGGTGGCCGAGGCGGCCGACGGCGTCCTGGGCGCCATGGTCTCTCCCGACCGGGTGGCCGAGGTCGAGGCGACCGAGGACCGCGTCGACCGCCAGCTGTGGACGGCGCTGGCCGCCGCCGACCTCCTGGGGCTGGCCGTGCCGGAGGGGGTGGGCGGCCAGGGGCTGGGGCTGACCGAGCTCTGCCTGGTGCTCGAGGCCCAGGGTCGCTGCGTGGCCCCGGTCCCGCTGTGGCCGACGCTGGTGCTCGGGGCCCTGCCCCTCGCCCGGTTCGCCCCCTTTGACCTGGCGGCCCGCTGGCTCCCCGAGGTGGCGGCCGGGGAGGCCTTCCTCACGGCCGCCTTGACCGGGAGCGCCACCAGCGCCACCGGGGCGCCCCCGGTGACCGCCGCCCCCGACGGCGAGGGACGGTGGCGGCTCGACGGCACCGAGCAGGCCGTCCCGGCCGCCCACGTGGCGGCCCGGATCCTGGTGCCGGCCCGCACCCCCGACGGCGGCGTCGTGCTGGCGCTGGTCGACCCGGCGGCCGAGGGGGTGCGCCTGGAGCGGGCCGTCACCACCAACCGCGAGGTCCACCCCCACTGCCACCTGGCCTCGGTGGCGGTCGGGCCGACCGACGTGGTGGCCGGGGGCGAGGCGGGTGCCGCCGCGCTCGCCTGGACGCTGGAGGCGGCGTGGACCGGGCTGGCGGCGCTGGCCGTCGGGGTGGCCGAGTCGGCCGTCCGCCAGACGGCGGCCTACCTGAACGAGCGGCACCAGTTCGAGCGGCCGCTCAGCTCCTTCCAGGCGACGATGCTTCGGGCGGCCGACGCCGCCATCGACATCGAGGCGATGCGGGTCACCCTCTGGCAGGCGGCCTGGCGCATCGACACCGGGCGCGAGGCCGCCGAGGCGGTGGCCGTGGCCAAGTGGCAGGCGGCCGAGCGGGGCCAGCGGGTGGTCCACGCCACCCAGCACCTCCACGGCGGGATGGGGGCCGACGTGAGCTACCCCATCCACCGCTACTTCTTGTGGGGCAAGCAGATCGAGCTCCTCTTGGGCGGCCCGAGCCGCCACCTCTCCCGGCTGGGCGCGCTGGTCGCCGAGCGGGTGTCGTCCGGGCGGGGCGTGGCGCCGTGACCGCCGCCGTCCGCCCCACCCGCGCCTACGACGAGGTGGCCGAGGGAGAGGAGCTCGGCGCCCTGGTGCTGCCCATCACCCGCACCCTGATCGTCTCGGCCGCCCTGGCCAGCCGGGACTACCAGGACGTCCACCACGACGCCGAGCTGGCCCGCCGGCGAGGGTCCAAGGACATCTTCATGAACATCCTGACCACCAACGGCCTCGTCGGGAGGTACGTCACGGACTGGACGGGGCCCGGGGGGCTGCTGCGCGACGTCTCGATCCGCCTGGGCGCGCCGAACTACCCCGACGACACCATGACCCTCACCGGCACGGTGAGGGCCCTCCTCGGCCCCGAGCCCGACGGGCGGCGCGGGCTGGTGCAGGTCGCCGTGCGCGGGGCGAACTCGCTGGGCGACCACGTGACCGGGACGGTCACCGTGGCCCTCCCGATCGGGGGGGCGGCGTGACCGACCACGCCTTCGCCGGCCGGGTGGCCATCGCCGGGATCGGGGCCACCGAGTTCTCCAAGGCCTCGGGACGCTCCGAGCTGCACCTCGCCGTCGAGGCGGTCGACGCGGCGCTGCGCGACGCGGGGGTCGAGCCGTCCGAGGTGCAGGGGATGGTCACCTACAGCGCCGACACCAACCCCGACATCGACATCGCCCGGGCGCTCGGCATCGGCGACCTGACCTTCTTCAGCCGCATCCACTACGGCGGCGGCGCGGCCTGCGGGACGGTACAGCAGGCGGCGCTGGCGGTCTCGGCCGGGGTGGCCGACGTCGTCGTCTGCTACCGGGCGTTCAACGAGCGGTCGGGCCACCGGTTCGGCGCCGGGGTCCACGGCCGCGCCCCGGTGGCCAACGCCGAGATGGCCCACTTCTCCTTCTACGCGCCGGTCGGCCTTCTCACCCCGGCGCAGTGGGTGGCCATGGCCGCCCAGCGCTACCTCCACGTCACCGGGGCCACCAGCGAGGACCTGGGCCGGGTGGCGGTGGCCGACCGCCGCCATGCCGCCACCAACCCCAAGGCCTGGTTCTACGGCCAGCCGATCACCCTGGAGGACCACCAGGCCAGCCGGTGGATCGTCGAGCCCCTCCACCTCCTCGACTGCTGCCAGGAGACCGACGGCGGCCAGGCCCTGGTGGTCACCTCGCTCGAGCGGGCCCGGGACCTCGCCCAGCCCCCGGCGGTGGTGCGGGCGGCCGCCCAGGGGTCGGGGGCCGGCCAGGACATGATGACCTCCTACTACCGCGACGACCTGCTGGGGCTGCCCGAGATGGGGGTGGTGGCCCGCCAGCTCTGGGGGACCTCGGGGCTCGGGCCGTCCGACATGCAGGCGGCCATCCTCTACGACCACTTCACCCCCTACGTCCTCTACCAGCTCGAGGAGCTCGGCTTCTGCGGGCGCGGGGAGGCCAAGGAGTTCGTGCGCGACGGCAACATCGAGCTGGGCGGGGGGTTGCCCATCAACACCCACGGCGGCCAGCTGGGCGAGGCCTACCTCCACGGGATGAACGGGATCGCCGAGGGCGTCCGCCTGGTGCGGGGCACTTCGGTCAACCAGGTGGCCGGGCTCGAGCACGTCGTGGTGACGGCCGGCACCGGGGTGCCGACCAGCGGGCTGGTCCTCGGCGCCGACCGCTGAGCGCCGGCCCGGGGCTCAGCCGTACATGAGGGAGCCGGGGGTGGTGAGGGTCCGGCCGGTCTCGAGCCAGGTCTTCAACCCCGAGAGGATCATCGGCCAGCCGCCGTAGACCTCGGGGCTCTGGCCCTCGTGGAGGTGGTCGTGGGTGAGGAGCAGCCGGCACGAGTCGCCGACCGGCTCGATCTCCCAGGTGACCCGGGAGGCCCCGGCCGCCTTCACCTCGTCGCTCCACAGGGCGGTCATGGTGTGGACGAGGCGCCGCGGCGGGTCGGCCTCCAAGACGTCGCCCTCGCCCAGGAGGCGGCCGCCGGCGTTGGGGGCGGAGAGCTCGAGTCGGGATCCCGGGGCCCACTCCGAGGTGACCACGGCGCCGAAGTTGTAGGCGGCCCGGATCGCAGGGGTGGTGATCGCCTCCCACAACCGCTCGGGCGTGGTGGCGATGTAGAACTCGTAGACCTTCTCCACGGCTCCTCCCGTCGTTCCGGCGGCCGCCGGGACCGGCGCCCCGAAAGAAGCTTGTCAGATGGGGCGGTCCGAGAGGGCGTCGTCGAGGGCGGCGGCGGCCGCACCGTCCAGCCGCACGTAGGCGCCGCCCGGCTCGGGGCGCCACCAGACGGGGTCGGCGGTGTGCCAGCGCTCGGCCCGCAGCACGCGCTTCAAGAGCTTGTTGGTGGCGGTGGTCGGGAGGGCGCCGGCGATCCGGACGTAGCGCGGCGCCCACTTGGTGCCGAGGTCCTCTTGGGCGGAGAGGAAGCGGGCGAACCCCCCGGGGTCGAGCGCCGCCCCGGGGCGCAGCTCGAGGGCGGCCATCACCTGGTCGCCGACGGTGGTGTCGGGCACGGCGTAGACGGCGGCCAGCACCACGTCTGGGTGGCGCTCCAGGATCCGCTCGACCGGTGCGGCGGCGAAGTTCTCCCCGTCCACCCGGAGCCAGTCGTGGTCCCGGCCGGCGAAGTAGAAGAAGCCGGCCTCGTCGCGGTAGGCGAGGTCGCCGGTCCAGTACCAGCCGTCGCGCCGGCGGGCCTGCTCGGCCTCGTCGTTGTGCCAGTAGCCCTCGAAGCCGGCCGCCCCGCCCTTGCTCACCAGCTCGCCGATGGCGTCGGCGGCGTTCTCCAGCCGGCCCTGCGCGTCGAAGCGGGCCGGCGGGCACTCGAGCCCGGTGGCCGGGTCGAGGACGACGGTCCCCTCTGGCGCCCGCCCGAGGGCCCCCGGGGGGGTGTCGGGGGTCCGGGCGACCACCGCGCCGCCCTCGGTCGAGCCGTAGGCGTCGGTGACCTCGCACCCGAAGCGGGCGGCGAACCGCTCGACGTCGGCCCTCCCGCCCTCGTTGCCGAAGCCGCGCCGGAGCGGGTTGTCGGCGTCGTCGGGGCGCTCGGGGGTGGCCAGCACGTAGGCCAGGGGCTTGCCGACGTAGTTGAAGTAGGTGGCCCCGAACCGCCGGACGTCGGGGAGGAACCCCGAGGCCGAGAACCGCCCGCCGCTCGGCAGGGCCACCGTCGAGCCGGCGGTGAGCGCCGGCCCCCACCCGGCCATCAGGGCGTTCGAGTGGAAGAGGGGCATCGGCAGGTAGCAGACGTCGTCGGGGGTGAGGCTGAACATCTCGACGACCACCGCGGCGATGCGGGCCAGCCGCCCCTGGGTGCACCGGCACGCCTTGGGCGCCCCCGAGGTGCCCGAGGTGAACAGGAGGTAGCCCAACGAGTCGGGGGTGACCCCGGTCGAGGCGGGGTCGCAGACGGCGGCGCCCTGGTAGGGGGCGAGGGCGTCGGCGGCCGACGGGTCGTCGACCACCACCACCCGGTCGCTGCCGGCCGACACCGCCCCCAGCCCGGCGCCCAGGTCCCGCCCGTCGACCAGCGGCAGGTGGCCGGCCGAGGTGACCAGCAGCTGGCACTCGGTGTGGGTGAGGTCGCGGGCCAGCTCGTCACCGCGGTGGGTGGGGTTGGCGCCCACCACCACCGCGCCGGCCAGGGCGGCCGCCTCCAGCCACAGGACGTGCTCGGCCACGTTGTCGAGGAGGACGGCCACGTGGAACGGCCCGGGCCGGCGGTGGTCGTCCAGCCAGGCGGCGCGGGCCGCCGCCTCGGTGACCACCTCGGCGTGGGTGTAGTCCCGCTCGGCGGTGCGCAGCCCCGGGCGCCGGTCGCCGGCTCGCTGGGCGACCAGTTCGGCGATGGTCTCAGGGGCCACGGGCGGGTCTCCTCGGGGCGGCGGCGAACAGGGACGATGTGCCCATTTCTGGAACACGTTGCAATTTAGCCGACGGGGTGGTACCTTCGCCCGGCAGCCCACGGGACCGGTCCCGGGGCGAAGGGGAGGAGCCGCCGCACCATGGAGTTCGGGATCTTCAACGCCATCAGCATCCTGCCCCGCTACCGCGCGGCGCACGGGTCGGCCGCCGAGCACGACCGGCTGATGGACGAGGTGGCGTTCGTGGTGGCCGCCGACGCCGCCGGCATCAAGTACAGCTGGGCCTCCGAGCACCACTTCCTGACCGACTACTCGCACCTGTCGGACTCGGAGTCCTTCCTCTCGTTCTGCGCGGCGAAGACCTCGAACATCCACATCGGGTCGGGCATCTTCAACATCACCCCGCCGGCCAACCACCCGGCCCGCATCGCCGAGCGGGTGGCCATGCTCGACCACCTGAGCGAGGGGCGGTTCGAGTTCGGGACCGGCCGCGGCTCGTCGACCACCGAGCAGCGCGGGTTCGGCATCGAGGACCCCGAGCTCACCCGGGAGATGGTGGCCGAGACCCTGCCCGAGATCGTGCGCATGTGGCGCGACGAGCCGTACTCGTTCGACGGCCGTTTCTTCTCCATGCCCGAGCGCAACGTCCTGCCCAAGCCCTACACCCAGCCCCACCCCCCGCTGTGGATGGCGGCCGGCAGCCCCAGCACCTTCGAGCTGGCGGCCAAGCTCGGGGTGGGCGTCCTGTGCTTCGCCTTCACCCCGCCCCAGGTGCTGACCCCGCTCATCGCCAAGTACAAGGAGATGATCGAGGACTGCACCGACCCGGTCGGCGCCTACGTCAACAACAACGTGATGATCACCACCCAGATGCTGTGCATGGAGGACGGCGCCCGGGCACGCCAGGCGTTCCTCGACGCCGACTCCAACTACCACCTGAGCCTGGTCTTCCGCTACCTCGACACCTTCCCCAGGCCCAAGGGGATCCCCGAGTGGCCCGAGACCATCCCCGCCGCCACCCCCGACATGGTCGAGCTGATGATCGACAGCGGTGCGGTGGCCATCGGCGACCCCGACGAGGTGGCCAGGTCGGTGCAGGTCTTCGCCGACACCGGCGCCGACCAGCTGGCCTTCGGCATGCTGTCGTCGTCGATGGAGCGCGAGACCTGCCTCGAGGCCGTCGAGACCTTCGGCAAGCACGTCCTGCCCCGGTTCGACAAGGACCCGGTCCACTCCACCACCCGCCAGCGCGAGGCCCAGCTCGGCAAGGCCTGAGGCGCCGCCGGTCACGGCGTCGCCCGGCGGGTCCCCCAGCGTGGCGGGTGGTGCCGCCGTACCCGGACCGCCGCCGGCGCCTCGGGTCAGCCCCGGGCCGACTTCACGGCGACCACTGCCTCGATGAACTGCTCGGGGTGCAGGTTGGGCGGTGCGCCCGCCACCGACGGCCACAGCTGGAAGGCGATGCGCAGGGCGAGGCGGGCGCGGGCCTCGGGCGTGTACCCGAACCGGTTGGCCAGGAACAGGCGGGCCACCGAGAGGTCCTGGTCGCTCACGCCCGAGACGTCCCAGTGGGCGAGGTGGGGCGGGAGCCACCCCGGCCCGGGGATCTGCCCGTAGCCGGGGGCGACCGCCCCGGACCACTGCTCGGGCGACGTCCACGGCGGCACGCCGAGTTGGCGGTCCGCGGCGCGCCGGACCCGCACGACCACGGTGTCGGCGGCCAGGTCCCCGAGCCGCTGCCGGCGGGTCGTGGCCAGGATGAGCACCGAGCCGACGAGGTAGAGGGGGAAGGGGATGCCGTCGACCAGGCGAAGGATGTTGCGCACCAGGCTGGACCAGAACCCGATCGGCCCGCCGCCGGAGCGCACCACTCGGATCCCGGCCGCCCGCTTGCCGATGCTGCGCCCTTCGAACAACAGGTCGCAGACGACGAAGTACCCGATCAGCGCCAGCGCCGAGAGCAGCGAGACGAACCCGTCGTCGACCAGCCGACCGGTCTCGGTCGGATGCGACCCGGTGGCCAGGCCGATCGCCACCGCGCTGGCGGCGATGAAGACCACCTGGATGACCAGGTCGAGGAGGTAGGCGGCGAAGCGGGAACCGAGGCCGGCGAGAACGAATTCCAGTGAGATCCCCTCGGGGGTGGCGGTAATGTACCGGTCCTCGATGGTCACGCCATGAACTTAGAGCGGTTCTTGTCGGAGCGGGCCGAATCCTGGTCCGAGCTCGAGCGGCTGGTCTCGGCGTCGAAGGGGCGGGCCGCCTCCCTCGGTCCGGACGACATCCGCCGCATGGGCGAGCTCTACCGGACCGCCGCCGCGGACCTGGCGCTGGCCCGGCGGTCGTTCCCCGAGGCCGACGGGACGGTGCGCCTCGAACGTCTGGTGGCCGCCGCCCACGTCCTCGTCTACGGCCGCCCGGCCGAGGGCGAGACCGCCCGGCAGTTCCTCGGCCGCACCCTGTGGCGCCGCCTGTTCGAGAACGGCATGTGCATCGCGCTGGCCGCGGCCGTCCTGTTCGGCGCGGTGGTCCTCGGGGTGCTCTGGGCCCTCTATCAGCCGGTGGCTGCCGCCGGGCTCCTGCCGGCCGGGTCCCACATCACCGCCCACACCCGCGGCGCCTTCTACGGCATCTCGGTCCCTGCCCGCGGCGGCCTGGCCGTCGCCATCTTCGTCAACAACATCGAGGTGTCCATCCTCGCCATCGGCGGCGGGTTCACCTTCGGCCTCCTCACCGCCTTCTCGCTCGCCTACAACGGCGCCCTCATCGGGGTGCTCGGCACCCTCGAGTGGCGCGGCGGCGGGGCCGACCAGTTCTTCCGGCTGGTCCTCCCGCACGGTCTGCTCGAGCTGTCGTGCATCACCCTTGCCGGCGCGGCCGGGTTCGGCATCGCCCGGGCCCTCGTCGACCCCGGCACCCGCACCAGGTCCGCCGCCCTGGCCGAGACGCTGCCGCGCCTGGGGGCCAGCGTGGTCGGCGTGGTGCTCTTCTTGGTGGTCGCCGGGCTGACCGAGGGGTTCATCACCCCCTGGGACCTGCCGCTCCCCGCCGCCGTGGCCGTGGGGGTGACCCTGGCCGGCGCCTTCTGGGCCGCCGTGGCGGTGCGCGGCCGGCCGGCCGGGGCGGTCAGAGCCTCGCCCGCCGCTTGAGCCGGTCGTAGGCCTCGACCAGGTCGGGACCGAGCCGCTCGGGGGGCGCCTCGACCACGTCGCACCCGTGGGCCCGCAGCAGCCCGAAGGTGCGACGCCTCGAAGCCAGGAGCTCGACCGCGGTGCTGGCCCGCAGCACGTCGACCGGCGCCGCCGGTGCCACGCCCACCAGCCCGGCGAGGTCGGGGTCCTCGGAGGTGGCGACGAGGACGGCGTGGCGGCGGGCGAGGGTGGGGACGGCCCCGACGATGGTCCTGGCCGCGGCGGGATCGACGAGGTCGGTGAAGAGCACCACCAGCGAGCGCTTGCGCCCCGCCACGGCCTGGAACGCCCGTGTGTAGTCGCTCTCCACCTCCTTGGGCTCGAGGTCGAAGAGGGACCGGACGGCGGCCTCCGCCCCGCGCCGGCGGGGGGAGACGACGCGGACGACGTCGTCGGCGAAGGCGAGGGCGCCCACGCGGTCCCCGGCCCGGTCGGCGGCGACCGCCAGCACCGCCAGCGCGTCGAAGGCCACGTCGAGCCGGGTCCCTTCGCCGATGGGGGAGCGCATGAGGCGGCCCGCGTCGACCAGGAGGACGATCTCGCGGTTCTCGTCGACGCGGTAGACGTTGGTGAGCGGCCGCCCCACGCGCGCCGTGGCCAGCCAGTTGACCTGGCGGATGTCGTCGTCGGGCGAGTAGTCCCTGATCCCCTCGAGCTCGGTCCCGAGCCCCAGGCGCGCCCGGCTGCGGCCGTCGGTGTCGGTGCGCAGCCGCTGGCGTGCGTCGGCCAGGCGCAGGGCGCGCGGGAGGTCGGGGTAGACGGTGACGTCGCACGGCGACTGCCCGCGGTGGTCGCAGGTGGCCAGGCCGAGCGGGCCGCTCACCCGCACCACGGCCGGCCCGAGCGCGTGCACGCCACGGTGGCGACCGGTGAGCGCGCCATGCAGGCTCCCGCCGCGGGCCTCGGGCGGATCGAGCTCGAGCGCCGGGGGCACGGGCTGGCGGATGCGTCGAGCCGTCGCCACGTCCAGCGCGGCGCGCACCTCGAACTCGACCGGCACCCCGCGCGCCAGCACCGGGGGCTGCGTGCGCCGCCACTCGGGGACCCGCCGCGCCGCCACCCACATGTCGGCCGCCACGGCCCCGGCCACGATGGCCAGGGCGACGAGCGGGACGAAGACCGGCAGGGGGAGGGCGACCGCCACCACCGCCAGCGCGCCCACCGCCAGTGCCGCCCGGCGCGACGGCCGCAGCCCGCGCCCGCCCCTTCGGCGGTCGGCGGGGCGCAGCCCGACCAGCCGGCCCGTCCCGGCGGCGTCAGCGGGGGACGGGCACACTGGCGAGCACCGTGCGCACCGCCTGCTCGGCGGTGAAGCGATCCAGCTCGGCCTCGGCCGTGAGCACCAGGCGGTGGCCGAGGACGGGGGGTACGAGCGCCACCACGTCGTCGGGCACGACGTAGGACCGTCCGCTCAAGCACGCCCAGGCCTTGGCCGCCGCCAGGAGGTGGACGCCGGCCCGCGGGCTGGCCCCGAGCGAGACGCTGGGCAGCTCCCGGGTCCGCCGCACCACCGCCGCGATGTACGAGACGAGGCTGTCGGCGACGGTCACGGCGTCCACCTCGGCCCGCATGGCGGCGAAGGTGCTCGCGTCGGCGACGCGCCGCACCAGGTCGAGCGTCACCGGCGACACCCCCGAGCGGGCCAGGCGCAGCAGCGACTCCTCGTCGGCCGCCGACGGGTACCCCATGGTGACCTTCATCAAGAAGCGGTCGATCTGCGCCTCGGGGAGCGGGTAGGTGCCCTCGAATTCGATGGGGTTCTGCGTGGCGAGCACGAGGAACGGCGAGGGGAGGGGGTGCGAGGTCCCGTCGACGCTCACCTGCCCCTCCTGCATGGCCTCGAGCAGCGCGGCCTGGGTCTTGGGGGGCGTGCGGTTGATCTCGTCGGCCAGCAGGACGTTGGTGAAGACCGGTCCGGGCCGGAACGACAGCCGGCCGTCGCGCAGGGCGAGGCTGCCGGTGAGGTCCGACGGCAGCAGGTCGGGGGTGAACTGGACCCGCCGTCCCTCGAGGCCGCAGGCGCGGGCGACGGCCGTGGCCAGGAGCGTCTTGGCGATGCCCGGGGGTCCCTCGATGAGCAGGTGCCCCCCCACCGCCGAGGCCGCCAGCACAGCGTCGATGACGTGGGACTGGCCGACCACCACCGTCGACACCTGGGCGTGCAGATCGGCGCGCAGGCGCGCCGTCACGGCCCCGCCGAAAGGCGGCGCGGCCTGGCCGCCGCCGGACGTCACCTCGGTCACTTGACGACACCTCCCGTTCCGTTCCCACTGCCCGGGTCCATGAGCGTCGCCACCGCCCGGCCGGTGGCCAGCAGTCCCGCGTCGTCCCGCGGCTGCTCGATGATGGCCGAGATGGCGTCCGGCGCCATGCCGGCTGCGACGGCCGCGGCCGCCAAGGTGGCGTCGTCGATCTCGCTGGGGAGCGAGAGCCGTCGGGCGAGCACGAGCCGGCCCTCGGCCCGCAACGGGTCCGCGGCGGCGCGGCGCCGGGCGGCCGGCATCGACGCCAGCACCGTCCCCATGGCGTCGACGTAGGCGATCCGGGGGGGCGGCAGCAGCCGGCCGGCCGGGCGCACCGGGCCGAACCGCCGGGAGGCCGACACCAACCAGACCAGCACCGCCAAGAGCGCGAGTGACAGGCCGACCCGCCAGCGCAGCGGCAGCGCTCCCAGGCCCGTCCCGGTGCGGCCGTAGCCGTGGTCGTACTCGTCGAAGACGACGGTCGAGCCGCGTCCGCCGACCAGGTCGAGCGCGAACAGCGCGTCGTCGGAGCGGTCGAGCCCCGCGTTGGACAGCGCCGCGGCGTTGGCCAGGAGGACGAGCCGGGGACTGGTCGCCCGCGGCGCGACGGCCACGGCGCCGGCCCGGTCCTCGACCAGGGCCACTGCGGAGCCGAGCGGGCTGAACGACGCCCCGGAGGTCTCGATCTGCGACACGCCGGCGAAGGTCCCGTGTGCGGCGGCGGTGACCCCGGCCGTCCCCGTGTACCCGAACGCGGTCGACAACCTCGGTGGTGCGGCGCCGCCCAGGAGTTGGCGCACGGCACCGGCAGCCGGCAGGCTCCCGGCCACCACCACCCGTTCGCCGCGTGCGAGGAGGTGCCGCAGCGCGGTGGTGTCACCCGCCGTCCACGTCGAGGGGTCGAGGACGAGGAGCGTCCCGTCCTGACGTGGCCGGACCCGGTCGAGGGGTGTCGTCGCCCTGACGACCCCGACCCCGTCCGCGGTGAGCAGGGTGGCCAGGGCGCTCGTGCCTGTGGCGGCAGTGGTGAACGACGACGACGGCCCTGTGGTGGGGGCCGACGTCCCGGTCACCCCGCCCACCACCGACCAGACGAGCTCGAGGCCGAGCACGGTCGCCACCAGGACGATCACCACCCGCCAGCGACGGGGGACCGACGCCCAGCGGTCGCCGGCCGAGGGCCTGACCGGCCCGGGGGCCGGTGTCGACGGCCCGTCCGCAACGACGCGCTCGGCCGCCGCCACGTCGGCTGCCGCCGTCATGGCGCCCCGCCCCGGCGCCCGGCCACGGCGTGCTGGCGCACCTCGGGTTCGACGACCGGCCAGCCGGCCCGGGAGTCGTCGGCGTCCGTCGGCGTCGCCGTGCGGCCGCCGTAGGCGATCGCCTCGTGGGTTCCGGCCAGCCGGTCGAAGGTCGGTGACCTGAGCTCGCCGGAAAGCGACGACCTGGTCTTCACGGCGCGGTTGTGCACGAGGCCCTTGAGCTCGAGCCGGGCAAGGCCGGCACGGAAGCGCAGTCGAACGGCGTCGGCGAACGCACCGGTCGCTTCGGCGTCGGCGGCCGCCCGGTCCAAGGTGGCCGGGTCCTCGACGCCCGGCGTCGGAGCGATCGACGGCAGGTCGATCGGTTCGCCGTGGCGCACCCGGCGACGGATGACCAGCGCGGCGCCGCCGATCCCCAGGCAGGTCGCCAGTACGGCCACCGGGATTGGCCACCACGACCCGAAGGCGACGCGGAACGGGTGGGCCGCAGGGACGAAGACATGTCGCTCGATCCATCGCCACGCCGGGCCCAGGGCCGAGGCTACGGCGTGGCCGATCGCGTGGAAGACGCCGGCCAACGGACGCGGGGAGCGTGTCGACTGGGTGTAGGGAGGCTTCGAGAGGATCCGCGCCGCCTGCCGCCGTGCCTCGGCGGCTGTCACGAGCTGATGCGAGGTGTGACGGTCATTGCGGCTCGTCGTCACCCGAGGGGCCGGGTGGCCCGGCGCCCGGCGCCGCCGGTCCGCTGCCGGGATCCTCGGGGGGAGCCGGCGGGCGGGGCGGCCTGAAGGGCGGCAGAGGAGCCTCCGTCTCGACCGGGCGGATCGCCCCAGCGGACCACCGGGGTGGGGCGGGTGGCGGCGGCGTCCCGGGCGATCCCGGGTACGGCGCACCAGGCGACCCCGGGTACGGCGCCACGGGCGGCGACGGGTACGGCGCCACGGGCGGCTGCGGGTACTGCGGCTGCGGGTACGGCGCCTGCGGCTGGCCGACCGGCGGCTGCGGGTACGGCGCCTGCGGCTGGCCGACCGGCGGCTGCGGATACGGCGGCGGGGCACCCACCGGGGGAGGCGGGTACGTCGACGGCACCGGGCTGAACGGTGGTGGTGGGTAGCCCGACGGTGGCGAGCCCGGGGTCGGCGGAGGGTAACCCGGTGACGCCGGGTTGGCGGGTGGCGGTGGAGGATAGCCCTGCGGCAACGGCGGGTAGGCGCCAGGAGGCCGCTGCCCCGCCGGGGCGGGTGGCCAAGCCCCTTGCTGGCCGGGCGGGTAGCCCTGCTGCCCCCACGGCCCGGCGGGCCGTGGGGGCGGGGGCGGGTAGCCACCCGGGGAAGGCGCGTACGGCCCCGGCCCCGGGTACCAGCCCGGAGCCGCGCCGGGACGCATGAAGGACAACGCCGACGGGCCGGGGGATCGGCCCATCTGCGACGCCAGGAGGTCGATGTCGAACCCCTCCTTTCGGACCTTGGCGTCGATGGTCAGCACGATGAGCACGGCCGCGGTGAAGGGGGACAGGACCGTGGAGGTCACCGCGGACTCGACGACGTAGATCAGCGTGAGCGTCGTCGAGTCGCCGTGGGCCGCGACGGTGCCGGCGAGGAAGAGCAGCTCGACGAAGATGCCGGCCAAGCCCACGAGCAGGGCGGCCAGGAACTCGGTGCCGAACACGGACCACCACGCCGAGCGCACCAGTCCGATGGCACGCCGCATCGCCGCCCAGCCGCGTACGTTCTCCAGCATGAGCAGGGGGACGGCAAGGCTGGTCGAGACCCAGAACCAGATGCAGAAGAGCACCCAGGGGATGAGGAGGAGCAGGGCCGCGGCGGCGCCGTGGCCCGAGTGCGCGGCCGCGGCGATGAGCAGCACGAACAGGATGGGCGGCACGATCACGACGACGTAGATGAGGAGCTGGATCCAAAGGACCGAGCGGAATCGGACGAGCCCGGTTCGCAGCGCCTGGCGCCAGGTGACGGGGTTGCCAAGGTAGGCGGAGGCGATCACCTGGAAGATCGCCGCCGTCGCGATGGCCGAGGCCAGCAGCGCCACCAGTTCGTTCACCAGGTCGCTGCCGATGATCGTGTCCGTCGAGGCGGTGTGCACGATGAGGCCGTCGATCCTCGTCGGCAGGGCCGCTGACCTGGTCAGGCCCTCGATGATGCCGGCCGGCACGGCGATGAACAGGACCGCCTTGGCCATGGTGACGAAGTTGCCGAAGTACAGCTTGAAGCCGGCGTCGAGTCGCTCCCCGACGCCGAGCGGGCGCAGGCGACGAACGCCGTAGGGTGTGGTCACGCCCGCGGTTCCTCGGTCCCGGCGGCAGCTGGCTCTTCACCGACGCGGTACCGGACGCTCCGCACGCCACCTCCATCGCTCCCGCTTGACGGCCACAATAACCAGGTCGTTCTGTCTCGGCGTGGACCTTCGGCACCTTCAGGGTCGACGGCTTGCGAGACCTGCCTCGAGGCGGTCGAGTCCTGCGCCACCTACATCCTGCCCCGGTTCGACATGGACCCGGTCCACTCGACCTCCCGCCGGCGCAATGCCCGGCTCGGCAAGGGCTGAACTGCCGTGCGCCGTGGCCGCACGCGATGACGGGCACCCAAGCCCGACCGCACACGCGGGCGGGTCGCCCAGGTCGGTCAGGCGGTCGGCGGCGGATGATCGACGAGCAGCGGGGTGTGGCGGGCAAGGACGTCGAAGTCGGCATCGCCGTGGAGGACCGGCAAGCCGCCTCGGACGGCAACGGCGGCGATCAGGCAGTCCATCGTCTTCCTCACCGTCTCGCCGTCTCGCCGGCACGCCCGGAACAGGGCGGCCGCTTCTTCGTAGTCGGTCGCTTCGGTCCGCAGGAGGGTCCCTCGGGCCAGCAGGCGGCGCACGTCGCTCAGGTGACGTTCGTCCCGCGCCCCGGCGAGCACCTCCATCAGGACCGGCTCGCAGACGGCGAACTCCTCGTCCAAGAGCCCGTCGACCCGGTCACACAGCGGGCTCCCCGTGCCACGGAGGAACTCGACCCACGCGGAGGTGTCGACGAGGATCACGTTCCCGGTCGCCCGGCGCGCATCTCCTCGAGATCGCCCTCCCAGCCCGAGCCGCGCAGGGCGTGCGCCTCGACGAGGCCGAGCGGCTCGCCGGCCACCGTGCGCAGGGCGAAATTCACCGCCTCGCGCTTCGTCGAGAGGTGGTAGCGCTCCATCACCGCCCGACAGGCGTCGTCGTCGATGTCCACGTTGGTGCGTGCCATACACCAAGAATGCACCTAGGCCCTCCGTTTCCGGCAGCGGGCCCTGCCGCACGGCTTGGGCCGTGGTTCCTCGGGGCACCGGAAGCTCGAGACCACGATGACCAGCACCAGGGCTGTCCATGCTTCATCTGGAGACGGCGCTGCCCGGCAGCACGAGCGCGTGCAAGGCCCCCCGGGGACCGAGCCCTGGGCGCCACTGCATCGCCCTGGCCTCCGCGCACGTCGGGGGGGCTCGCCGGGCTGGCCCTTTCCGGCCTGGGCGAGGTCGTTGAACGGCCCGGTGCACCGCTGGACACGTTCCCAGCTGGCCCACAGCTGGGCCACAGTGAGCGGGGAGGCGGGCGTGCGATCCTGGGACGAGGAGGTGGTCCCGTGGCCGAACAACCGCAGAAGCGCCGGATCCTGGTGGTGGACGACGAGCCGTCCATCGTCGACTCGGTGTCGACCTCGCTGCGCTACGAGGGGTTCGACGTCGAGGAGGCGACCACCGGCCGCAAGGCGCTGGCCGCCGCCCAGGAGCGGACGCCCGACCTGATCGTCCTCGACGTGATGCTGCCCGACCTCGACGGCCTCGAGGTCACGAGGCGTCTGCGGGCCGACGGCATCCGGACGCCGGTCCTCTTCCTCACCGCCCGCGACGCCCTCGACGACAAGCTGGCCGGCCTCACCGTCGGCGGGGACGACTACGTGACCAAGCCGTTCTCCCTGGCCGAGGTGATCGCCCGGATCCGGGTGATCCTGCGACGGTCGCTGGGCGAGGAGGGCGACGGCGTGCTGCGCTTCAGCGACCTCGAGCTCGACGAGTCGTCCCACGAGGTGCACCGGGCCGGGGAGCCCATCCAGCTCACGGCGACCGAGTTCAACCTCCTTCGCTACTTCATGCTCAACCCCCGCCGGGTGCTCTCCAAGCCGCAGATCCTCGACCACGTCTGGCACTACGACTTCGGCGGGGAGCCCAACGTGGTGGAGACCTACGTGAGCTACCTGCGAAAGAAGCTCGAGAAGCACGGCCCGCCGCTCATCCACACCATCCGGCTGGTCGGCTACACGCTGCGCGAGCCGAGCCCGGGGCGCTGAGTGTCCCTCCGCGGCCGGCTGGTGCTGGCGGTGGCCGGGGTCGCCCTGGCGGCCCTGGTGGCCTCGGGCCTGGCCACCTACTCCGCCCTCCACGCCTTCCTTTACAGCCGGGTCGACCAGAGCCTGCAGCAGACCGCCGCCTCGCTGCCCCACCCCGGCAGCTCCGGCCTCCCCGCCGGCGGCCCGCCGCCGCGGGCGACAGCCGCGGGCGCAATGGCCGAAAAGGAGCCGCCGCCGGCCGTGCGGACCGACGCGCCGGGGGTGTCGGTCGAGGTGCGCAACCAGAAGGGCACCGTCATCGAGGCCTTTCCCGGCTACCAGCAGGGCGGCCAGTCCTACCTCCCCGAACTCCCGGCCACCATCGACGGGTTCTCGAGGACGTCGGCGTCCGTGCCGCCCGAGGCCTACTTCACCACCGCCTCGACCACGGCCGGCGGCCCGCGGATGCGGGTGTTGGCGGTGGAGGAGCCCAACGGGGACACCCTGGTCCTCGGGGTGCCGCTGGCCGGCACCGAGACCACCCTTGACCACCTGGTGCTGATCGAGCTCGTGGTGGCGGCCGCCGCCCTGGCGGCCGCCGCCCTGCTCGGCCTGTGGCTGGTGCGCCTGGGGCTGCGCCCGCTGGCCGACGTCGAGGACACGGCCGAGCGGATCGCCGCCGGGGTGCTCGACGAGCGGGTTCCCGGGGAGAACGACCGGACCGAGGTCGGCCGGCTCGCCCGGACGGTCAACGTGATGCTCTCCCGCATCCAGCAGGCCTTCGCCCAGCGAGACGCCACCGAAGCGGCGTTGCGGGCCTCCGAGGAGCGGCTGCGGCGGTTCGTGGCCGACGCCAGCCACGAGCTGCGGACCCCGCTCGCCGCCGTCTCCGCCTACGCCGAGCTCTTCGACCGCGGGGCGAGCGAGCACCCCGACGACCTTCGCCGGGTGATGACCGGCATCCAGGGCGAGGCATCGCGCATGGGGCGGCTGGTGGAGGACCTCTTCCTCCTGGCCCGTCTCGACGAGGGGCGGCCCCTCGAGCGTCAGCCGGTCGACCTGACGGCGCTCGCCGCCGAGGCGGTCCAGACGGCGACCGCCGTCGGGCCGGCCTGGCCGGTCTCCCTCGCCGCCGAGCGCCCGGTCGAGGTGATCGGCGACGAGGCACGGCTCCGCCAGGTGGTCGACAACCTGCTGGCCAACGTGCGGGCCCACACCCCCGCAGGGACCCCGGTGGTCGTCTCGGTGTCGGCCGTCCCCACGCCGACGGGCCCCGACGAGGCGGTGATCGAGGTGGCCGACCGCGGCCCGGGGGTGGGGGAGGGCGCGGCGCGGATCTTCGAGCGCTTCTACCGCGCCGACCCGTCCCGGTCCCGGGGCGGCACCGGCCTCGGGCTGGCCATCGTGGCCGCCATCGTGGCCGCCCACACAGGGCGCGTGGCGGCCACCGACCGCCCGGGCGGGGGCACCGTGGTCACGGTCCGCCTCCCCCTCGTCCCCACCGAGGCCCCGCGGCCGGCCGGGCACTAGGGTCGGTCGGCGTATGGCCGAAGCGGAGATGCCGGCGGCCTTCCTCGGGCACGGGAGCCCGATGAACGCCCTTGAGGTCAACCGCTACAGCGCGGCCTGGCGCGCCTTCGCCGCCTCGATTCCGCGGCCCCGCGCGGTGCTGGTGGTCTCGGCCCACTGGTACATCAACGCCACGGCGGTGACCGCCATGGCCGACCCCCGCACCATCCACGACTTCTTCGGCTTCCCCGACGAGCTCTTCGCCGTGGAGTACCCGGCCCCCGGCGACCCCGCCCTGGCGGCCCGGGTGGCCGAGCTGGCCGACCCGGTGTGGATCGGCCAGGACCACGACAGCTGGGGCATCGACCACGGCGCCTGGTCGGTGCTGGTCCACCTCTTCCCCGACGCCTCGGTCCCGGTGGTCCAGCTCTCGGTCAACGCCGACCAGCCGGCCGGCTACCACCTCGACTTGGGGGCCCGCCTGGCGCCGCTGCGCCGCGAGGGCGTGCTGGTCGTGGCCAGCGGGAACGTCGTGCACAACCTGCGGCGCATGGACCCCCGCCTCCTCGACTCGGGCACCGAGTGGGCGCGGGGGTTCGACGACGCCGCCCGGGCGGCGATGACCACCGACCCGGCCGCCGCCGCCGGCCTGGCCTCGCACCCCGACTACGCCATGGCCGTGCCCACGCCCGACCACTTCCTGCCCCTCCTCTACCTGGCCGGCCTGGCCGCCGCGGCCCGGGAGCCGGCCGAGGTGCTGGTCGAGGGCTACGCCTACGGCTCGCTCTCGATGACCTCCTACACGCTGGGCTCGTCGGCCGCCGCGGCCCCGGGCGGGCGCGGCGCCCCGGCGCTGCCCGACGTGCCGGGCGACGAGACCAACCTCTGACGGCCGCCGGGCCGCCAGGGTTCAAGAGGCGGTGGCCCCCTCGGCGCCGTCGAGGGCGGCCGTCCAGCGCTCCTCGACCCGCCCGAACCGCCAGACGGCGAGGGCCAGGCCCCAGGTGAGCACGAACATGCCCACGATCACGAACCCCGCCGTGTTGATGTTGAAGCCGGCGACGTCCGTCCAGAACCGGCCGTGGAGGTGGAGCTCGGTCGGCAGCAGCCCCAGCACCTCGACGGTGCCGATGAAGAAGCAGATGGCCACCGACAAACCGGTGACGGCCAGGTTGTAATAGACCTTGCGGACCGGGTTGAAGAACGCCCAGCCGTAGGCGAGGTTCATGAAGCAGCCGTCGAGGGTGTCCATGAGCGACATGCCCGCCGTGAACAGGACGGGCAGGCACATGATCGAGTACCAGGGCAGCGACTGGGTGGCGAGCAGGGCGGTGGTGGCCAGCAGCGCCACCTCGGTCGCCGTGTCGAAGCCGAGGCCGAAGACGACCCCGACCGGGTACATCTGCCACTCCTTGGTGATCGACCGCATCCACCGGCCGAAGAACCGGTACATGAGGCCGCGCCCCTCGAGCTGGCGCTCGAGCTCCGCCTCGTCGTAGGTGCCGGCGCGCATGTTGCGGAAGACCCGGACGATGCCGGCCAGGATGACCACGTTGAGCACGGCGATCAGGTAGAGGAACGACGCCGACACGACGGTGCCGAAGACCCCGCCGAACTGCTCGAGCCCCGAGTGGTGGTGGGAGACGGCGCCGTAGACGGCCTTCTCGGCGACCACGATCCCCGCCCCGATGGCGACCACGATCGTCGAGTGGCCGAGCGAGAAGTAGTAGCCGACGCTGAGCGGCCGCGGCCGCCCGACGTCCCCGTTTCTCTCGTGCATGAGCTTGCGGGTCGTGTTGTCGATGGCCGAGATGTGGTCGGCGTCGAAGGCGTGGCGCAGCCCCAGGGTGTAGGCGAGGACGGCCACCCCGATCCCGAGCCCCTTGTAGTGGTAGGGGACCACGAAGGCGATGAAGATGCCGAACCCGACGACGTGGAGGAGGAGGATCGAGGCGAACATCCACCGGACCCGTCGCCAGTCGGCCGGGTCGAGCGACCGGCGGAACTGGTCGAGCCGCGACGCCTTGCCGACCGGGTCCGCCGTCACCGCCCGACCCCGCTCGACCGGCCGGTGGGCGCCATGTCGCCACTCTGCCGCAGCTGCGACCGAGTCGCAAGTAGCCCGGCGAAGCGCTCAGCCCCGTCGGTCGACGTCGGCGAGCACCGCCTCGACGGCGCGCCGGGCGACGGCGGCCAGCGAGGGATTGGTGCGCCGGTAGTAGGGGAGGGCGACGAGACCGAAGGAGAGCGCCCAGCCGCGGCCCCTCGACCAGGCGTCGTCCTCGGTGCCGGCCGCATCCCGGAACGCCCGGCGGACCCCCGCCGGGACGAAGGTCCAGGCGGCCATGGCGTCGCAGGCCGGGTCGCCGACCCCGAGGGCGTCGAAGTCGACCACGGCGCAGAGGCGACCGTGGTGCACGAGCAGGTTGGCGCCGTGCAGGTCACCGTGGACCCACCGCCCCGGACCCACCGCACTCGGGGTCCCCAGCGCCTCCTCCCACGCCGCCACGAGCCGCGAGGTGCCGAACGCCTCGCCCACCTCGGCGATGGCCGCCCTGGTCGTGGCGTCGCGCTCGGCGAGCGGCACGCCGCGGAAGAAGTTGTGCTCGCCCGGGGCCGGCCCTCCGCCGGGGTCGAGCGCGCCCAGGTCGGCCACGAACCGGCCCAGCGCGGTGGCCGCCGTGAGCGGGTCGGCGACCCGCCGCTCGCTCGCCGGCTCGCCGTCGATCCAGCGGTAGACCGACCAGGGGCACGGGCACGGCCAGCGGGAGGTGCGGCGCCAGCCGGGGCAGCCACTCGAGCTCCTTGGCCACCCGCTGGCGCGCCGCCGCCGCCCGGCGGGGCAGGCGGACCACCATGTCGTCGCCGAGGCGGAAGAGGGCGTTCTCGGTCCCGGCCGAGGCGACCGGGCGGAGGGGGAGCCCGGCCCAGCGCGGCAGCTGGGCGGCGAGCAGCCGGGACACCAGGCCCGCGTCGACGGCGAGCTCGTCGTCGTGCAGCCGGGCGTGGGGTTCGCCGGGAGGCGGCGGCGTCATCGGGCCGGCGGCGCGAACTCGACGAGCGGGTCGAAGGCCGCCCGCCGGGAGACCCGGCGCAGCGCCCCGAGCACCGGGCGCCCGAGTACCACGATCAGCGCGGCGTTGGTGACCGCCCGGGGGATGTCGAAGCCGAGCGACGTCGTGAGGTCGAACAGGGCGAACCGGTGCAGGTTGCCGAAGAACCCCGCGGCGGGCGAGAACCCGAAGGTGGTGCCGGCCGAGAGGTAGGGCCAGAACCACAAGTTGAGCAGGGCGCCGTAGAGGAGGCAGGCCACCACGGCGTAGCCGGCCAGAAGGGCCAGCTCGCGCCGGCCCTCGACCCGGGGCAGACAGCCGGCGAACAGCCCCATCCAGGCGCCCCCCAGCATCTCGAAGGGCAGCCAGGGCCCCACCCCGCCGGTGACGAGGGCCGACACGAAGATCACCGTGGCCCCCAGTACGAAGCCGAAGCCGCGCCCGAAGACCCGTCCCGAGCAGATGACCAGGAACCACAGCGGCTCGAACCCGTCGATCCCCGGGCTCGGGATCCGCAGCGCGGCGCCGCAGGCGGCCAGGATGCCGAGGAGGGCCACCGCCTTGGCGTCGAGGGAGCCCTCGGAGATCTCCGAGACGACGACGGCCAACAGGAGCGGGACCAGGGCGACGAAGACCCACGGGGCGTCGGCCGAGTGGGCGGTGTCCTGCCCCGAGTGCACGTGGACGAAGAGCGGCCAGGAGAACGCCACCAGCCCGACGGCCGTGGCCGCGGCCAGGAGGAGCGAGGCCCGAGGGCGCAGCACGAAGGCCGGCTTGGCGCCGGGCGGGTGGGCCAGGAGCGGCCAGGTCATGGCGCCGCCCCCTCCAGCGCGGCGCGCACCTCGTCCACGGTCAGCCACTGGTCGGGGGCGAGCACCTTGGCCACCTGGGGCGCGAACACCGGCGAGTGGCAGACGACGTCGCGGGCCGGACCGTCGGCCACCACCTCCCCGTCGGCCAGCACGACCGCCCGGTCGGCCACCCGGGCCACCAGCTCCACGTCGTGGGTGGCCACCACCACTGCGTGCCCGGAGTCGGCCAGGCGGCGCACGACGGCCACCAGCCGCTCCTTGCTCGGGTAGTCGAGGCCCCGGGTCGGCTCGTCGAGCAGCACCACCGGGGGTGCGGGGGCGAGGACCACCGCCAGGGCCACGGCCAGGCGCTGCCCCTCGGAGAGGTCGCGGGGGTGGCGGTGGCGCGGGACGTCGGGCAGCACCTGGTCGAGCACGGCCGAGGTGGTGCCGGGTTCGAGGCCGCAGTCGTGGTCGACGGCGGCGCACTCCTTGGCGACGGTCTCGGAGTACAAGAGGAGCCCGGCGTCCTGGGGGACCAGCCCGGCCAGGCGGATCAGCCGCCGCGGGGCGAGCCCGACCGGGTCGCTCCCGCAGAGCTCCACCCGGCCCCGGTCGGGCTTGCGCACCCCGACCACCTGGCCGAGCAGGGTCGACTTCCCCGAGCCGTTCCGGCCCATCAGGGCGAGGACCGCCCCGCGCCCGACCGTGAGGTCGATCTCGTGGAGGGCGCGCACCGGGCCGTAGGAGAGCGACAGCTGGCGGACCGAGACCGCCGGCCCGCCGGCCGGGGCCGCCCGGCCGGCGGGCGGGGAGCCGGTCGCTGAGAGCCGGGCCCGCAGCGGTCCGGCCATCCGTCGGGCGTCGCGCACCGAGAGGGGGAGGGGCCGCCACCCCGCCAGCCGCCCCAACTCGACGATGGGCGGCGCCACCGGCGCCTCGGCCATCAGCTCCCCCGGCGGGCCGGACAGGAGCGGCCGGCCGGCGCCGGGGACGACGACCAGGCGGTCGGCGAAGGGCAGCACCCGCTCGAGGCGGTGCTCGGCCACCACCACGGTGAGGCCGAGGTCGTGGACGAGGCGGGCCAGCGAGGCCAGCACCTCCTCGGCCGCGGCCGGGTCGAGGGCCGAGGTGGGCTCGTCGAGGACGAGGACTCGGGGCGACGCCGTCAGCACGGCGCCGATGGCCACCCGCTGCTGCTGGCCGCCCGAGAGGGTGGTGAGCGGGCGGGACCGCAGCTCGTGGAGGCCCAGGAGGTCGAGGGTGTCCTCCACCCGCCGCCGCATGACGTCGGGGGCGACCCCGAGGTTCTCCATGGCGTAGGCCAGCTCGTCCTCGACCGTGTCGGTGACGAAGCTGGCCGCCGGGTTCTGGCCGACCATCCCCACCACGTCGGTCAGCTGGCGCGGCGGGTGGTCGCGGGTGGACCGGCCGTCGACGACGACGTCACCGGCCAGGGTGCCCCCGGTGAAGTACGGCACCAGGCCGTTGATCGACTTCAACAGGGTCGACTTCCCCGAGCCGGTCCGCCCGACCACCAAGCAGAGCTCCCCCTCTTCGATGCGCAGGTCGACGTGGCGCAGGACCGGGGCCGAGGCCCCGGCGAAGGTGAAGCTCACGTCCTTCCACTCGATCACCGCCCGTCCCCCGATCCGACGGCCACCGGCTGCGCCCCGCGGTCCGGCCGCGCCGCGCCACCGCCCGCCCTCCCGGGATCGGGGGCCACCGTCGGGCGGGGCCGGGGCGAGGCCACCGCCGGCAGGAGGGCGAGGAGGATCCCGACGAGGGGGAGGGCAGGGAGGCCGGGCACGGCGAGCGGCGTCGTCGCGTACTGGACCCCCACGACGCCCAGCGCCTCGGCGACGCTCACCCCGGCCACCGCCGCCACCCCGGAGGCGGCGACCAGCCACTCGGGCCGGCGCCAGGGGTCCGGCCGGTAGCGAGTGCGCACGGTGCGCCGCCCGCCCAAGAGGAGCGACGCCGAGCACAGCCCCATGCCCAGGGCGAGGACCGGCAGCCCGAGGCCGCCGAGCGACCCCGCGTCGAGCACGCCGTAGAGGCCGACCACGACGACCAGTAGCCCCGAGGTGATGAGGCCGCTGGCCATCCGGCGGTGGGCCCTCGAGACCCCGGCGCGCCGTCCGTAGCCGCGGGCGTCCATGGAGGCGGCGAGCTGGAGGGAGCGGTCGAGCGCCCCCTCGAGCACCGGGACGGCCATGCCCCGGAGCCCCGACGCCCCGCGCACGGGCCGGCCCCGCAGCCGCCGGGCCTCGCGGACGTTGGCCACGGCGATGACCAGCTCGGGGGCGAAGGCGAGGGCCACGGTCACCGCCACCCCCGCCTCGTAGAGGACGGCCGGCAGGCTGCGCAGGAGCCGGTAGGGGCTGGCCAGGGTGTTGGCCGCCCCGAAGCACACGAGGGCCACGGCCAGCTGGAGGCCGACGACGAAGGCGGCCAGGAGCGCGTTGGCGGTGACCGCGCCGCCGATGCTCACCCCCGCCGCCCAGCCCGGCAGCGGCACCCTGGGAAGGGTGAAGAGCACCTGCCCGGGGAGGCCGCGCTGGCCGAAGGCGACCTCGATGGCCACCCGGATGGCGATCACGAAGAGGCCCAGGCGGAAGAAGAAGGAGAACGAGCGGGCCCACGGGGCGGCCGTCCGGCGCGACGCCACCACGAAGACCACCACGGCGGCGATGAGGGCGAGCAGGAGCGGGTCGGTGGTCTTCAAGGCGGTGACCGCCAGGCCGACGGCCCACGCCCACCAGGCCAGCGGGTGCAGCGCCCGCGGCGCCGCGCCGAGCGCGCGCCGCCCGCTCACGCCGCCCGCTCCCGTCGTCGCCACCGCAGCACTGACGCGGTGCCCAAGACGACGACCAGGGCCCCGGTGACGATGAGCGGCCAGGGGGCACCGCCCCCCGCGCCGCGCCGGTGGCCGGTCGGCCCGATCGCCCGGGCCCGGCGGCCGGGGACCGAGGTGGTCCCGGTCGGCCCCCTGATGGACGGGTCGTCCGAGGTGTCCGAGCGCGGCTGGGTGCTCGTCCTTCCCCCAGACCCCGAGCCGGCGGCGGGCGCCGTGGTCGAGCCGGTTCCCCCGGGGGCGGGCGCGCTCGACGACGTGGACGACCCGCCGCCCCCAACGGTCGCCGGCGCCGTGGTCGGGGTGGCCGCGGACGGGGGTGCGGTGGTCGGGGGCGCCGACCCGGCCCCCGCGGTCGGTGCCGCCGTCGTGGTGGTGGTCGGTGCCGCCGTCGTGGTGGTGGCGGCGGTGGCGGCCTGCGGGCAGATGGTTTCGTAGTCGGGGGAGGGGCCCGGCTTGGCGGCGGCCGGGCTCGCCGGGCCCGGGTCCTCGAAGCGCCAGCCCTCGACGTCCCCGGCGGCGACGACCTGCTCGGCCGGCCCGTCGTTGGCGTAGACCCAGCTGCCGGTCGAGCCGTGCCAGTAGGACCAGTAGTAGTAGTCGTCGCCCGAGCTGGCGTCGCAGTCGCTCACCCCGTTCGGCGGGTAGCCGTCGATGGAACACAAGAGGCCGCTGTTGGCGAAGGCCGACGTCTGCTGGTCGACCACGGCCAGGGCCTGGGCGTCGGTCGACCCGGAGGGCACTGTCACGCACTGCACCACGTCGGCCGGGGCGCCCGACCCGCCGCCGAAGTCGATGACGACGGCCACCAAGATGTTGGCCGCGGCGGCCTGGAGAGGGGCGAGGGCCGACGCGCCCACCGGGGCGAGCGCCGCCACCCCGGCGCCGGCCAGCATGGCCGCCGCGCCCAGCCCGGACCACCCGGGCCGCCGGGTCATCCCGTCGACCTGGCCGGGCTAGCCGCCACCGCCACGATCGGCGCGGCGAGGGGGCCTGACGCCAGCGAGGCCGGGAAGGTGGCCGCCCCGAAGGCGAAGACCCCGCCGTCGGCGCCGGCCAACACGTAGCCGGCGCCGTCGGGGGTGAACGCCGACCCCACCACGTCGTGGACGCCGACCCCGAGGCCGGGCAGCGACCCCGAGTAGGCGGCGTCGCCGAAGGCGAAGGCCCCGCCGTTCGAACCGGCGAGCAGGTAGCCGCCGCCGTCGGGGGTGGCCGAGGCCCCCACCACGTCGTGGACGCCGATTCCGAGGCCGGGCAGCGACCCGTGGTAGGCGGCGTCGCCGAAGGCGAAGACCCCGCCGTCCGACCCCACCAGCCAGTAGCCGCCGCCGTCGAGGGTGGCCACGATGGCCGCCACGTCGTGGACGCCGATTCCGAGGCCGGGCAGCGACCCGTGGTAGGCGGCGTCGCCGAAGGCGTAGACCCCGCCGTCCGACCCCACCAGCCAGTAGCCGCCCCCGTCGGGGGTGGCCGCCGCGCCAACCACGTCGTGGACGCCGACCCCGAGGCCTGGCACCGAGCCGAAGAACCCGGCGTCGCCGAAGGCGTAGACCCCGCCGTCCGACCCCACCAGCCAGTAGCCCTTCCCGTCGGAGGAGGGCATCAGGGCCGTGATGTCGTCCACGTGCACCCCGAGGGCGGGGAGGGAGCCGAAGTACCCGGCCTGGCCCAGGCCGAAGACCCCCCCGTCGCTCCCGGCCAGCCAGAAGGAGCCGCCCGAGGGCCCGAACGGGATGGCCACGCCGGCCAGGGCGGGCACGGCCTGGTAGGTGGCGAGCACGTCGGCGGTGCCCGAGCCGCCGGCGGCCACCGGGAAGACGAAGGCGCCCGACCCCGGGCCGCTGGTGAGCTGCTGGGACTCGATGTAGCTGACCGGGTCGCCCGCGGCCTTCGAGAACGGCTCCGAGGTGGGCGAGACGCCGAGGGAGAGGAGCGCCTGGACCACGAGTGACGTGGAGTCAGGGTCGCTGACGCCGGGCACTGTGGCGGTGTCGGGGTAGTAGCTCCAGCCCCCGTCGGGGTCCTGGGCGCCCGCCAAGAAGCCGAGCGCGGCCGCCGAGACCGCCGGGGACACGGCCCCCTGGGCGGCCAGCCCCTCGAGGGCGAGCGCGGTGGAGTTGGTGTCCGGGCCGAGGTATGTGCCCGGGTCCACCGTGCAGCCCTGCGCGGCCTCGAGGCTGGACCACCCGCCGTCGGGGCACTGCTGCGCCTCGAGCCAGGACACGGCCGCCGAGAGCCCGGGACCCCCGGTGTCGCCGACCGCGGCCAGGGCGGCCAGGCTCAACCCCTGGCGGTAGGTGCCGTTGTACGCCGGTGTCTGGGTGCCGAAGAGGCCGGCGTCTGTGCCGGTGGTCTGCTCGGTGGCGAGGAGGCGGGAGACCAGGTCGGTGCCGCCGAAGTCATCGGGGTCGGCCCCGAGCGCGTGGGCGTCGAGGATGAGGAGGGCGAGCTGGCCGGGCCCGTCGCTGCCGCCGGCTGTCACGTAGGCCTCCACGTGGCCGGCCAGGTAGCTGAGGACGCGCTGGGACACCGCCGGGGCCACGTTGGCCGCGGCCAGGGCCAGGGGGACCTGGGCCGTGAACCCGAGCTCGGGCTGCGCCGGTGCTGTTGTTGTGGCCACGAAGCCCTGGGCGTCCACCTGTGCGGCCAGCCACTGCGCACCCTCCCTGGCGGCCAGGTTCTGCGGGCCGACCGCGGGTACGGCGAGGGGCCGGACCGACGGGGAGGGTGCCGCCGCGGCGATCGCCGGTGCCGCGGCCAGGGCCAGGGCGGTGCCGACACCGACGGCCAGCACCTTGAACCTGCGCCTGCACCGCATCGTGTCCTCGTTTCCGGGGCAGGACCCGGAAACCCCGGTCCCGACAAGGGGACCGTGGCCGACCGAGCCCCTGCCCGCATTTCTCGACGGATCGGGAGCTCAACGACGCACCACTGCGGTATCCCGGCTCGTGGGGTGGTCGACGGTCGACCCCCCACCCACGGTTGCGGACCAGCGCCGGACTCTGACCGGCTTCCCCGAGGGGTGGCGTGAATTGTGCTGTCGCGAACCTATCAGAGGGGTCGGCTCGGGGCGCCGGGCCCCTCAGCCTTGGCGGCGGCGGTGCACCGAGACGGCGTAGGCGTCACCCGCCCCGAACGGCCGGCCGTCCCAGGTGGCCCACCGTTGGGCGAGCACCAGACCGGCCACCTCGCAGGCCCCGTCCCACTCGGCGAGGGTGTAGCCGCGGTCGAGCTGGAACCCGGCCACCATCGCCCCGCCCGGTGCCACGTGGGCGGCGCAGGAACCGACGAGCGCCGGGCGATATGGCTCGGGGCAGAAGAGCGGGACGTTGCCGGCCAGCACGACGACGTCGAAGGTCCGGCCGAGGTCGAGACCGGCCAGGTCCGCCTGCACCCACTCGAGGTCCGGGGCCGACCGCCGGGCCTGGGCGATCATCGAGGCGTCGGCGTCGACGCCCACGACCTCGATGCCGTGGCGGGCCAGCTCGATGGCCACCCGCCCGGTGCCGCACCCCGCATCGAGGACCGACCCCGGACCGAGGGCCCGAACCAGCGTCGCCTCCCCGTGGACGTCCACCCCCTGCGCGGCCAGCGCGTCGAACCTGGCCTGGTAGGCCCGGCCGTCGAAGCTGCTCACCTCCCCCTCCAATCGGATCTGCACAGCGCGCCTCGGACCCGGAATCCCCCATCGCAGATCGACGCCGCGCCCGGCCGCTGGCCGCGGCGAGGACCCCTACGCTGCTGGCGAGCACCGGGACGCCGCGCAGTGGGATCCATCAGCGGGGAGCGGGGAAGGACCGTCATCGTGCGGACTGCGCCAACCAGTCCTCGAACTCGGTTGCCACGATCCGCTCGCCGTGGACGTGCGCTGCCTGCGGGGAAGCGAGCCACACGATCGGAGGACCCATGATCGTCGGATCGAGCAGCCCTGCCCGGACCTCGCCTGGGACCTCATCGGGGACCATCCCGGTGGCGGTCGCACCGCCGGGCAGCAGGATGTTGACCGTCACCGCACTTCCGGCGAGGTCGGCTGCCATCACGCAGGCGAGCGCCTCGACCCCTGCGCCCGACGGCCCGTAGGGCACGAAGCCGCGCCGGGTCATCGTCGATTTGTTCATCGAGATCATCACCACGCGCCCGCCGCCTGTCCGGAGCATGCGCGGCACCACCGCGCGAGCCACCAGGAACGAGCCGGTGAGCTTGGTCTCGACCACATCGCGGAATCCCTCGGGCGAGACGGTCCAGAACGGCTGCGGCTCAGTGAGAAACCGCGGATTGACCGTCCGCATGCCGATGCCGGCGTTGTTGACGAGCACATCGAGACCGCCGAGCCGGGCGTAGACCGCTTCGACCCCGGTGCGGACGGCATTGTGGTCGCGGACGTCCATGGCGATCCCCACCGCGTTGCCACCGAGGTGCTCGGCCGACTGCTCGGCCCGCCGGCGGTCGCGGCTGGTGACGACGGTCTGCGCGCCCGCCAGCGCGAGCGCCTCCGCCATTGCCCGACCGAGTCCGCTCGTGCCGCCCGTGACGAGCACGCGGACGCCGCGAAGGTCGGCGATCGCAGCGGGAGGGGACATGTCGGGCAACAGTACCTTCGGGGCTCACGTCCGACCCACCCCGCACGTGCGTCCCTGGGGCTGTCTCGCTGCCCAAAGCCGGTCATCGCTGTCAGGGAACGGGGATTTCCTGCAGAAGCCCTGGCGTTGCACCGCCGGGTCGCGCCGTTGCGGCTCAATCGGCGGCCTGCCGCCGCACCACCGCGTCGGGCTGGTTGCTCGGCGCGTCCTACGGCCGGCGACCTGGGATGGGGCCGCCGACCCCAGTCGCAGGTGCGGCAGGGGGCACCCAGCCCACCACCGGTACCTGCCGTTGCCAGTGCCAAGTGATCGACACGGGGCGGCGTCCTCGCTAGAAATGTGACGTGTTCGGCGCAATCTCGTGCCTTGGCCCCAGCCAGCTGGGGAAACAGTGAACCCTGGGACCACGCCGTCGGGGCTGCCCGCAGCCGCCGGGGACTCCGGCCCGGTTTCGGTGACACGGCAAGGGTGGCGGAGGGCAATCGCTCCCGTCGCCGTCTTCGACGTGGCGGGGCCGTTGGCTGTCTACTACGGCGCCCGCGCGGCAGGCCTGTCGACGGTCCTCGCCCTCGTCGTGAGCGGTGTGCTGCCCGCAATCCGGGTGCTCTATAGCGTCCTTCGCCACAGGCGCCTCGACGCGATCGGTGCCCTCGTTCTCGCCGGCATCGCCCTGGGCACGATAACCGGGCTGGCCAGTGGTAGCGCCCGCCTCTACCTCCTCGACGGCATCGTCCCCACCGTCGCCCTCGGGGTTGCCTGCCTGGCCTCGCTCCTCACCCAGAGGCCCCTCATGTTTCGCATTGCCCTGGAGACGATGGGCGAAGACACCGAGCGTGGCCACGCCTTCGCCAAGTTGTGGCGGTTCCCCGACTTCCAGAGAAGCTTCCGGGTCATCACGGTGGTCTGGGGGTGTGCGTTCCTCCTCGAGGCTGCAGCCCAAGCGGCGATCGTCGAGATGGCCTCGATCAACACCGCCAAGAGCACGTCGAACCTTCTGCCGGCTGCGGTCTTGGTGCTGACCTTCGCCTGGACCCGGGCGTACGCCAAGCGCGCACAACGGCGAGGTGATCGCACCGCCTCCGGGGAGGACCTCGTCGCCGACTATGCCCAGTAGCCGCCACAATCTCCCTCATTTGCGTTCGGGGTGGGGCGGCTACCAGGGACGCAGGCGGACTCGGGGACGGCAATCGGGTTCAGGTCATAACCGAGACGCGAGGCACGAATGCCAACGCCGACTACGCCTTACGGGCGGTCACAATCCATGAGGAGCCGTTCAGAACGACACCTTCGGGGGCGACGTACGGTCGCAGCGCTTCGAGGGCGGCCTCGGTACCGGCCTTCACCGCCTCAGGGTCCTTGCCCTCCACAAGCCGACGCCCCATCTCGTCGGAGAGCATGAAGGCCACGACATCCTCGGGATCGCGTCCCACGCGCATTCCGTCCTTGTGCTCCTTGACGGTGATCTCCAACCAACCGGCGGAGGCGAGGAGGTTCCTCGTCCGTTCGGCTTCCGCCAATGCGAAGGGTCCCGGGGCGCCAGGTTCGGGCAAGACGGGGATTCCCACGTGGGCCACCATCGCCATGGCTGGTACGGCGATCCACTCGTTGGCGATCATCTCCTGCCAGCACACGAAGCACAGTCGGCCGCCTGGGTGGACTGCCTTCGCCAGGTTGGTGAAAGCCTCCTGCGGGTTGTCGAAGAACATCACGCCGAAGCGGCTCAGGACAACGTCGAACGGCTGGTCAAAGGAGGCCGTCTGGGCGTCGCCCTGGACGAAGTCGACATCGACCCCTTGCTCTCTGGCGCGCCGCCGGCCCACCTCCAGCATGGGCGCCGAGAGGTCGAGGCCCGTCACCCGCCCGCCAGGCCCAACGGCTCGGGCCGCCTCCACGCTCACGGCACCGTTGCCGCACCCGACGTCCAAGACCTGCTCACCCGCCTCAAGCGCGGCGGCCGCGAGCAGTCGGCGACCGAACGGGGCGAGCATGGAGTCGAAGCGTTCAGCCTCGGCCACCCAGACATCGGCGGAGCGTCCGTTCCAATACACGGACATTTCATCGTTCGCCACGGACCCTTTTCTAGACCATGATCGGCCGGTCGAGGTCGCGACGCCGTCGGTCTTCAAACCGGCGGCGATCGCCCAAAGGGTTGTCCCGGACGCGCACTCGCTGCGGGTGCTGAGACGACTCGCCGTTTTCGGTGCCAGGCGTCGACGTGCGCGACCTCGACCGCGCGACACGCGCGTCCGACTCCCGCGGGCTACGTGCCCACGAAGTACCGCCGCACAGCGGTGTCCAGGACCCGAGGGTGGGGGCCGGGGGTATCCCCTATCCCGCGGCACAATTGCAAGTGGTGCGCGTCCCCGAGGTGCCGGTGCGGACGCGTCCATGCGGCTGCCCACGTCGGCACCGCGACAGTAGTGGCGGTCCACAAGAGTCACCCTGCACTCCTGGTGAAGACGGGAAGGCGGATTCCTATCCCACGAGGTGGATCGGGGGCTCAAGTCAGATGGGAATTCACGCGTCCCTGGTCATCATCCGCCAGGCGCCGATGGCGGTCCAGAACACCAGCCAGCCCACGATGACCAGCGACGCCACCAGAGTGGACTCGGGAATCAGCGTCATCCGGCCCAGCCCGCCACCGCCACCACCCGGCCCCCCGCCGCCGAACGGCGTCGGCAGGTTGCCCGGTTCGATATGGAGCATGGCGACACCCACGATGGCCCGTTCGACGTTGAGCATGTAGGCGATGACGTGCCGACTGAAGAGCGGCGTCAAGATCAGTTCCAGCACGACGAGGAGGATCACCGGGACCGTCCGTTGTCCCATCAAGGAGCCCAGCCCGAGTCCGACGATGAACCCAATGGTCGCTTCGAGCGCGATCCACAGGCCGACGTCGAACATGATTGAGGTCGACGGAACCAGGAAAGTGGCGCTGTAGTCGGCGTAGTCCTGATTTGCCATGGTTACGGCGAACGCCCGGATCTGCGCCTGCGTGTACGTGGGCACGGTGACCGTGCCGTGCGGCGTCTTGATGGTGGCACCGGAGGGGGGACCGCTGGACTGACCGTTGCCGCACGGCACGTTCGGCGGGACGCTCGGTCCGTCGTAGGCGAAGTTGCAGATGACCTCATCGGCATGTGCGGCCGCCCAGTTGTCCAGGGCGGGGCGCGAGAGGCCCTGCGGCACGTTGATCCCGTCGTAGTTGAGTTGCGTCGGAGCGGCGAACACGCACACCGCGCAGACGATCGTGTAGCCGATCGCCACCATGGCGATCACGATGGCCAGCCCGGCGGGTATCCGAGCCAGGTACAGGGCCAGCCGGGAGCGGCCGGAGATCACCAGGTGGCGGAACATCCCCTCGGTGAGGTCGACCGACCCAGCCGTGCAGCCGACGACGGCCGCCACGATGAACCCGAAGATGTACATGAAGCCGAGCACCACGATTTCGAAGGTGCTGTAGCCCCCCGCCGGCCCGTAGGACTTGGGGTCAACGGCGTGGGCGATGAGGCGGACGCCGAGGAAGACGACCGGGATGCCGATGTTGACGGCGATCAGGGCGACGATGAGGCCGCGCCGCTTGCGCAACTCCATGAAGCGCGTGGTGACCATGCCCCACGTCGGGATCCACGAGCCGCGGTGATCGTTCGCCGCGCCCGCTGGGGTCGGGAGGGGAGCCGGACCCGGAACCGGCGTGCCGATGTCGGAGACCGTCGTCATTGGGTTCCCCCCAATCGGCTCGTCACCGAGAGGAACCACTGCTCGAGCGACGCCTGCACGTGCTGGAGCCGGTACACCGAGACCCCACCCTCCACCAGTACACGGTTGATCTCTGCGATGGCATCGCGCCCGGTCCCCTCCGGTAGTGAGATCGCGAGTCCGGACGGCCCGACCTGCACGCGTGCGCCGAACACCGTCCCCGCAAGCAAGGTGCCGGCCCGGTCGGGGTCGGAGCACTCGACCTGCACCTCGAAGGACGACCCAGCGAGCAGCTGGGAGATCGGTCCCTGCCGGATCACCGTGCCGCGGTCGACGATGGCCACCGCATCGCAGGTGCGCTCGACCTCGTCGAGGAGATGTGACGACAGCATCACCGTGCGACCTTCGGACACGAGCGACTTGATCATGTCGCGCATTTCGAGCATCCCTGCCGGGTCGAGGCCGTTCATGGGCTCGTCGAGAATGAGCAGCTGGGGGTCCCCGAGGAGACAGGCAGCCACGCCGAGGCGTTGGCGCATCCCCATCGAGTACTTCGACACCTTGTCGTCGGCTCGATGGAGGATGCCGACACGTTCGAGTGCTGGTGCGACGCGGCCCTTGGCCGCCGGCTCACGCGCCGCGGCGAGGATCTGCAAGTTCTGGCGACCGGTCAGGTGGCCGTGGAAGCGAGGCTCGTCGACGATGGCCCCGACCCGGGCCAGCGCCACGTCACGGTGGCGGGGGACGGCATGGCCGAGCAAGGACATCGTTCCGGCGTCGGCGTGCGTGAGGCCCAGCAGTACCCGGATCAAGGTGGTCTTGCCGGCGCCGTTGGGGCCGAGATAACCGAACGCACAACCGGGGGGCACGAGGAGTTCGACGTCGTTGACGGCGATGTTCTCGCCGAAACGCTTGGTCAGACCGTGCGTCTCCACGGCCCATTGGCCGTTCGCAACCCGGGTTGGACCTTGTTCCACCGAGGCCACGGTCATCGGGTCTCCTTGCTCATGTTCACCGTGGAATCTTCACGAGCGCAGCACCCCGGTGTGAACGCCGATGCAAGTCGCAGCGCGCCGATTGAGAACGACAGGACTTCGGAGGAGAAGCTACACGCTGCACCCTTCAAGGGCACGGGCGGCGAATTGTCCAGACATTCCCGACGCATGTCCTGGACCCATCCGCTCGGTTCCTCGGACCGGCGCACCGGGGTTGGGTGCGGTGCAGGAGCATCGCCCTACGCCCCAAGGCGGACTGAGGGTGGGTGCGGTGCGGTGCGCCACCCCCGGCGTTCGGAGCGGGGGCTGATGCCACCCGTCCGGCCAATTCGGGTGCTGGGCTACTCGGTGGCGATCACCGCATCACCTCTTGTCGCCGTGACGCCACCGATCAGGCACGCGGATTGCTCGGACTGATGCCCGAGCACGATCCTTTTCGTCGGAGCTGAGCACACAATCAACCGTGGCGAGGCGATCTTCATGCGCGGTGACGTGGGCGCTCAGTTCGATAGCGGAGTTGATCGCGACGGGACGCAAGTACTCGACCGACATTGAAACGGTGGCGTACCAGAGGTCAGGCTCCGTCCCGACGCTCCTTTCTTCTCGCTGATACGCGTGTGCGATGGCCGTACAGACGCCATGGCAATCGAGGAGCGTGGCGATGATCCCACCATTCACGAAGTGCTGGGGGCCGGCGGCGTAGTCCTCGCTCGGAGTCCACTGCGCGACAGCCACCTGACCATCCCAGTAGCTCTTGAGATGAAGGCCTGCCGGGTTTTCTGCACCACATCCCCAGCAGAAATTGCCCACCATCTGATCCTGGATCGAGATCCTTGGCACCGGTACCCATCATGCCAACTTTCCACGGTCTTGTCACAGGCAACGGGTAGAGCGAAAGTGCCGGTTCAGGCACAACGGTTCGGCTCATCGGATCGGCGCAGTGTCGTTGGAGGCGGTCCGTTGGAGAGAGGGATCCGTAGGCGTCGATGTCAGTCCGGCAAGGGAACGGCGCGGTGGTGGTCCGGGTCCGACGAGGGGCCGATCCACACGTTGCCGTCGCCGGGTGCCCACGGCACCTCCAGGCTCACCACGGTCGACGCCCCGGGAGCCAACGCGACCTTCTGGAAGGACGACAGCGTGCGCAGCCGCCGCGGTTCGGAGCCGAGCGCCCGGGCCACGTACCCCTGCACCACCTCGACGCCCGGTCTGGTGCCGGTGTTGGTCAGGGTGACCCGGACGCAGACCCGGCCGTCGGCGTCTGCCGGGCCGACCTCGGGGTCGCCCCACTCGATCGTCGTGTACCCGAGGCCGAACCCGAACGGGTACGACGGTCGGGTGCCGTTGGCCTCGTGCATGCGGTAGCCGTGGAGCGGGCCGTAGGTGATCCGACGGGTCCAGCGCTTGAACGGCGGGAGCTGCGACGCGTCGGCCGGCCACGAGCAGGGGAGCCGGCCGCCGGGGACCTCGTTGCCGAAGAGGACGTCGGCCAGGGCCCGGCCCCCCTCCATCCCCGGGTACCACGCCGCCAGGAGCGCGCCGACACCGTGGCGCCACGGCTCGGTGACGAAGGCGCTGCCGCCGAAGAGCACCACGGTGGTCCTGGGGTTTGCGGCGCACGCCGCGGCGATGAGCCGCTGCGCCTCTGGGGAGAGGGTGACCTGCCGCCGGTCGCCGCCGGTCCGACCGATCCACTCGCCCTCGTCTCGGTGCGAATTGCCCACCGCCACGATGACGGCGTCGGCCCCCGCGGCGAGGGTGCCCGCCCTGGCCGCTGTGCGGCCGTCGTCGTAGGTGACGGTGGTGCCCGCCGTCTCGGCGAGCCGGCGGACCCCGTCGAGCAGGGTCACCACCTCGGGGGGGCGCACCTGGCTGGAGCCCAGGTCGCCGGTCGCCTCCATGGTGGCCAGCCGCCCGAGCACCGCCACGGTGCGAACGGCCGCCGGGTCGAGGGGCAGCGTGTCGTGGTTCTCGAGCAGCACACTGCCCTCGACGGCGACCCGGTAGGCCAGCTCGCGGTGGACCGGGGAGGCGATGGCGTCGCGCCGGTAGCGGTGCGCCTCGCCGCGCCCCTTCTGGCGCTCCTGCTGGTGGAGTAGCCGGGTCGCCGCGTCCTCCAGCCGAGTCCGGGTGACCCGCCCCCGGGCGAGGGCCCGGCCGAGCTTGCGGAACCGCCACCGCAACGGCATCTCGAGGTCCAGGCCGTTGTTGAAGCACGCCACCGCGCTGCCGCGGACCCCGTAGCTGAAGTCGGACATGACGAAGCCGTCGAACCCCCAGGCGTCCTTCAAGGTGTCGGTGAGCAGGAAGCGGTTCTGGCCGCACCACTTCCCGTTCACCTTGTTGTACGCCGACATCACCGCCGAGGCGCCCTCGTCGATGCACCGCTTGAAGTGGGGGAGGTAGATGTCGCGCAGGTCGGCCTCGTCGACCACCACGTCGACCCAGAAGCGCGAGTTCTCCATCGAGTTGCAGGCGTAGTGCTTCACGCAGGCCATGAGGTGGCGCTGGGTGCCCCGGACGAGGGCGGCGCCCATCTCGCCGAGGTGGTGGGTGTCCTCGCCGTAGGTCTCCTGGGCCCGGCCCCAGGCCGGGTGGCGCAGGAGGTTGATGCAGACCCCGGCGAAGAGGTTCGCCCCGAGCGTCCTCCCCTCGACGCCGATGGCGTCGCCGACGCGGGCCTCGAGTTCAGGGTCGAAGGTGGCGCCTCTGGCCATGGGGACCGGGAACGCCGTGCAGTGGCCCATGACGATGCCCCGCGGGCCGTCGGTGAACCGGACGCCCTCGATGCCGCGGGCGTCGAGGCGGCCCGCTTCGTAGGGGGTCGGGTTATAGCGGACCGACATGGCGATGCTGCCCCGCAGGAGGGGTCCGTCGCCGGAGACGAGGTGGAGGAGTTCGCGCTCCTCGAGCCGGCCCACGAGGGCCTTGGTCTCCTCACTGGGCTGGGTCATCGTCACCTCTGCTCCGGGGTCGGCCCATCGTTGCAGAACCGCCCCCGGTCCGTCGCCGGGGCGGCATCGCCGCCCCCCGGATTCCCTCGGGCCACGTCCTCCCGCTACCGTTGACGCCGTGCCCGGAGAACCCAACGATCCCCCCACGCGCCGCACCGTGGCCGTGCGCCGGGGAGCCCCCCGCGCCGGGTCGGCGGGCGGCGCCCCGGCCCAGGCCCCCCTCGCCCCGGGCGAGCGGGCGCTCCTCGCCGCGGCCGAGACGGCGCTCCTCGACGAGCGACGCCAGCTCACCGCGGCCGAACTGGCGGCCCTGGCCGCCCTCGGGGACGGCGCCGTCGTCGCCCTGGCGGCCCTCGCCCACCAGGTGCGGCTCACCTGGTGCGGCCCCGAGGTCGAGGTGGAGGGGATCCTGTCGGCCAAGACCGGTGGCTGCCCCGAGGACTGCCACTTCTGCTCCCAGTCGTCCCGCTTCGAGACCACCGTGAAGGCCACCCCGTTCCTCGACACCACAGAGGTGCTGGCGGCGGCGAGGGAGACCGCCGCCCTCGGGGCCAGTGAGTTCTGCATCGTGTTGGCCATCCGGGGCCCCGACGAGCGCACGCTCGCCCGGATCCTCGAGCTGGTGCCGCTGGTCAGGGCCGAGACCGGGGTGAACGTCGCGGTGAGCGCCGGCATCCTCACCGACGACCAGGCCCGACGGCTGGCCGAGGGCGGCGTCCACCGCTACAACCACAACCTGGAGACCGCCCGCTCGTACTTCCCCCACGTGGTCACCACCCACCGCTGGGAGGAACGGGCCGAGACCTGCCGGCTGGTGCGCCGCCACGGGATGGAGCTGTGCTGCGGCGCCCTGATCGGCATGGGCGAGACCGACGCCCAGCGCCTCGAGCTGCTGCTCGAGCTGCGCGAGCTCGACCCGACCGAGGTGCCGGTGAACTTCTTGAACCCCCGCCCCGGCACCCCGCTCGGTGACCGCCCGGTCGTGGGGGCCTGGGAGGCCGTGCGGTGGATCGCCCTCTTCCGCCTGGCCCTCCCCGGGGTGATCCTCCGCTACGCCGGCGGGCGCGAGGTCACCTTGCGCGACCTGCAGGCGATGGGCATGACCGCCGGCATCAACGCCCTCATCGTCGGCAACTACCTGACGACGCTCGGTCGCTCGGCCGCCGAGGACCTCGAGATGCTGGAGGACCTCCGCATGCCGGTCGGCGCCCTGACCGCCGCCTTCTAGGGGTGACCGGCCGGGGGTTCTGCCGTGGATGCGGCCGCCCGGCGGCCGAGTGCGCCGGCTGCACCCGGGAGCTCGACCCGCCCCACTACTGCCCCGAGTGCGGGCGGTGGATGGCCGTCACGGTCACCCCGGGGGGCTGGGTGGCCCGCTGCCGGGACCACGGGACGCTCGGTCCCGACGATTAGTCGACAGTGATCTCCAGGTCCTGGTCGAACTGGATGAACGGCGCCCCAGGGCGATACTCGGCGGGGATCTCCGAGGCATCGGCGTAGCGGGCCACGTCGAAGACGTTGGACGAGAGCGTCCCCTCCTCGTCGACCACCCCGCACACGGTGAGCTCGGTCGCCCCCTCGAACGCCGCGGCGGGCGCCACGGCGCGACTGCGCAGGTCGTCGTAGCGCTGGCGGGGGGCCCGGCCCACCAGGCAGTACTCGCACTCCCCGGCCCGGGCCCCGATCCGTCGTCCCAGCATCACGTGGTGGGCGCCGTCGTCGATGACGTAGACGGCGTCGTCGCCGTCCCCGACCCGGTCGCGGAGGCGCTCGTGGCGCTCGTGGGAGGGGAGGAGGTGCCACTGGACGTGCCGGCGGTCCTTCATGGCCCACAGCGGGCAGGACGGGACGGTGCCCTCGGGCTCGTCCTCCTCGAGCGGGGTCGACTCGTCCTTGCCCACCAGGGGCTCGGCCTCCGCCCGCCAGCCCGAGCCGCGGATGATGTCGCCCGGGGCGGGCTGCTCGGGCGGGGTCACCGCCTCGCCGAACCCGGTCTTCCCCTCGCCCTGCTCCTCGCCGCCGTCCACCGCAATCGCCTCCTGTGGGGAGCCCCGTGGCGCCGGCTCGGCGGCCACCGCTCCCGGCCGACACTGTAGAGCGCCCGGGTCGGCCCCCGGCGCCGACGGCCCGCTCAGGCGAGCACCGACGCGCCGAGCGCCGCCACTGTCGCCGGGACAGGCAGGGCGGCGATCCCGTCGTGCTCGGCCAGCCAGGCGCGGTTGCGCCGGTGGAGGTCGTGTCCGGGGTCGAACCGGTTGGCCACCACCACCAGGCGTGCCGTCCCGCCAGCCCCCCCGGGCTCGGCCACCGGGGCGAGGGCGTCCACGCACAGCCGCACGGCGTTGATGGTGCCCAGGCCGGCGTCGGCCACCAGCACCACCACGTCGGGTGCCAAGAGACGCACGAGGTCGACGGCGTCGCCGTCGTCGGCCTGGGGGGAACGGACCCCGCCGGCCGTCTCGACCAGGCCCAGCCCGGCGCGGTCGGGGTGCGGCCACGACGCCACCACCTCCGACGCCAGCTCGGCGACGGTGAACCCGACCCGGCCGAGCGCCCGCGCCGCCATGGGCGGGGCCATCGCCGCCGGGTACCACCGGTCGGGCGGGCAGACCTCGCCGGCCGGCTCGCCGGTCGCCCGCCCGAGGACGGCGGCGTCGGTGTCGGCCGGGTCTTGGGCCGGGTCGAAGGACTGGGCGGGCTTCCTCGCCGACACCCGACAGCCCCCGGCGCGCAGATGGGAGAGGACGGCCGCCGACACCCAGGTCTTGCCCACCTCGGTGCCGGTGCCCACCACCGCCACCAGCCGATCGGGCCGCCCGGCCACCGTCTCAGCCGGCCACGGCGGCCAGCGCCGCGACGAGCCGGTCCACGTCGCCGTCGCCGTGGGCGGCCGACAGCGTCACCCGCAGCCGGCTGGTGCCCTCGGGCACGGTGGGCGGCCGGATGGCCGGCACCCACAGCCCCTGGTCGAGGAGGGCCGCCGAGGCCTCCAGGGCGCGCTGCTCGCTGCCCAGCACCACCGGGACGATGGGGGTGGGGTGGCCGGGCGCCACCCGTTCGACGTGGCGGGCCAGCCGGGCGCAGAGGGCGGCCCCCTCGGGCCCGCGCACCACCTCGAGGGCGGCCAGGGCGGCGGCGGCGTCGGCCGGGCTGGCGGCGGTGGTGAAGATGTAGGGGCGGGCCAGGTTGACCAGGAGGTCGGTCACGGCCCGGGGCCCGGCGACGAAGCCGCCCAGCGACCCCAGGGTCTTGGACATCGTCCCCACCCTGACCAGGCAGAGGTCCTCGCCGTCCTCGGGCCCGAAATGCGGCCCGAGGACGGCGTGCGCCTCGTCCAAGAGGAGGAGGGCGCCGTGGCGCCGGCAGACGTCGGCCAGCTCGGCCAGGGGGGCGGTGTCGCCGTCCATCGAGAAGACGGTGTCGGTCACCACCACCGCCGGCCGGTCCGACCCCGAGAGGAGGGCGTCGACGTGTTCGGGGTCGGCGTGGCGGTAGATCGAGACCTCGGCCCGCGACAGCCGGCAGCCGTCGATGATCGAGGCGTGGTTGAGCTCGTCGGAGAGGATGCGCCCGCCCAACGAGCCCAGGACGGCGAGCGCCCCCAGGTTGGCGGCGAAGCCGGTGGGGAAGGTGACGGCGGCCTCGGCCCCCTTCCACTCGGCCAGCGCCGCCTCGAGCTCGCGGTGGACGGGGCGGGACCCGGTGACCAGGCGCGACCCGCCCGCCCCGGCCCCCCAGCGGTCGAGGGCGGCGTGGGCGGCGGCCACCACCGCCGGGTGGGCGGTCAGGCCCAGGTAGTCGTTGGAGGCGAACGAGACGACCTGGCGCCCGGCGCCGGCGAGGGTGCCCGTCGGTCCCCGGGCGTCGAACTCCCTCGGGGCGCGCCACCGCCCCTCGTCGGCCACGCGTCGGAGGCGCTCGGCGGCGGCGGCCGCCCAGCCCGCCGTCCGGGCCCTCCCCGTCGTCACGTCCCGGGCCCGGCGGCGGCCAGGTCCCCGGTGGTCTCCTCGTCGAGGGCGGCCTCCAGGGCGTCGACGATGCGGTAGATCTCGCCGTCGGTGACCGTGAGCGGGGGCATGACCACCACCACGTCGCCGAGCGGGCGGAGCAGCACGCCCCTTCGGACCGCGCCGGCCGAGACCCGCCGCCCCCAGCGCAGCCCCGGGGCGGGCGGGGCCAGCTCGACCCCGACCATCAGGCCGCGCCGGCGGACCCCGGCCACCGCCGGGTGGGGCGCCACCTTCTCGGCCAAGAGCGCGCCGAGCTGCTCGCCCCGCTCGACCACGTTGGCCAGCACGCCCCACTCGTCCACGAGCTGGAGGTGGCGGAGGGCCACCGCGGCGGCCAGGGCGTTGCCGCCGTAGGAGTGGCCGTGGAAGAAGGTGCGCGGGCCGAGGTCCTCGCCGAGGAAGGCCCCGAAGACCCGGTCCGAGGCCACGGTGGCCGACATCGGGAGGTAGCCCCCGGTGATCCCCTTCCCCAGGCAGAGCAGGTCCGGCCGCACCCCGCACTGCTCGGAGGCGAACAGGGTGCCGGTGCGGCCGAACCCGGTGGCCACCTCGTCGCAGACGAGCAGGGTTCCGGCCTCCCGGCAGGCCCGGCCGAGCAGGGTCACGTCATCGGGCTGCGCGCAGAGCATGCCCGAGGCGCCCTGGACCAGCGGCTCGATCACCACCGCGGCGAGCTCATCTGCGTGGGCCTCCACCGCGGCCACGGCCTTGGCGGCCCAGCCGGGGTCGGCGTAGCCCGGGGTGCGCAGCACCGGGAAGCGCAGCGGGTCGAAGACCGAGGTGAAGAAGCCGCCGTCGCCCAGCGAGATCGACCCCACGGTGTCGCCGTGGTAGGCGTCGGCGAGGGCGAGGAACCGGGTGCGACCCGGTTCGCCCCGGTTGACCCAGTACTGGAAGGCGATCTTGGCGGCCTGCTCGACGGCGACCGCGCCGTCGGCGGCGAAGAGGAAGTGGGGCCCGTCCACCGGGACCACGGCCGCCAACGCCTCGGCCAGCTCGGTCACCACCACACTCCCGTTGCCCAGCATGGTGGTGTGGGCCACCTTCCCCGCCTGCTCGACCAGGGCGGCGTCGAGCTCGGGTACCCGGTGGCCGAGCGTGTTCACCCAGAGCGACGAGATGGCGTCGAGGTAGCGCCGGCCGTCGACGTCGATGAGCTCGCGCCCCTCGGCCCGCTCGATCACCAGCGGGGCGTTGTCGGCGTAGGCGGCCATCTGGGTGAAGCCGTGCCACACCACGGCGGCGTCCCGGGCCACCCACCCCCCGCCCTGGCCGTCCCCGGCGCCAGGGGCGGCGGCCGGCCGGGCGTCGTGTCCGCTCGTCATGCCCCGATTCTCGACCAGGCGGGGGCGGCGGTCCACCCCGGCGCACGGCCGCCGGCGGGCGTTGCGCGACAATGGCGGTTCACGAACTCGAGCGACGGCGCCGGCGCGGGCCGTCCGCGGGCCTCCACCCCACGCCCGGGGCCGGCCGGCGGGGCGGCGACGGCGGGCGCCGGAAGGAGCCCCGGATGCAGCGGATCGGCGTGGTCGACACGATGTTCGCCCGCTACGACATGGGAGCCGAGGTGCTCGACGAGCTGGCCTCGTGCCCCGGCCACGGCAAGCGGTTCGACGTGGTGCGCCAGACCGTCCCGGGGTTCAAGGACCTGGCGGTGGCGGCCAAGCGGCTGATCGAGAACCAGAGCTGCCGGATCGTGGTGGCCCTCGGGATGCCCGGCAAGGCCGAGATCGACAAGGTCTGCGCCCACGAGGCCTCGACGGGCATCATGCAGGCCCAGCTCATGACGAGCACGCCGATCCTCGAGGTCTTCGTCCACGAGGACGAGGAGTCCGACCCGGCCCGCCTGGCCGAGGTCTGCCGGAACCGGGCCCGCAGCCACGCCCGCAACGCCTACTGGATGCTCTACGAGCCCGAGCAGCTGGTCGCCCGGGCGGGCCAGGGCATCCGCCAGGGCTACGCCGACGCCGGCCCGCTCACCCCGACGACCCGCTGACGGCGCGCTCAGGCGAGGCCGGGGTCGCGGGGGAGCCCCAGCACCCGCTCGGCCACGATGTTGCGCTGCACCTCGGCGGTACCGCCGCCCACCGTCAGGGCCGGGGAGAAGAGGAACCCGTTGGCCCACGTCGACCCGGGCCACTCCGGCGCCGGCGCCGGCGCCCCCCACCCCTCGGTCGGGCCGGTCGCGGCGAGCATGGCGTAGGGGCCGGCCAGGTCGCGGCCGAGGTTCATCACGTGCTGGCCGTGCGCGTCGGCGATGGCCTTCCTGACCGAGGCCTCGGGGCCGGGCACCCGGCCGGCCAGCACCGCCGAGACGGTGCGCAGCCGCAGCACCCGCAGGATCTCCCCCTCCACCCAGACGTCGACCAGCCGGTGGCGCAGCTCCGGCGTCGGCGCCCCGCCGGCGGCCCGGACCAGGTCGACCAGGTCGGCGGCGGTCGGCCCGTTGCCCCACAGCGACCCCTCGCCCGAGAGCGACACCCGCTCGTTGCCCAGGGTGACCTTGGCCAGCTCCCACCCGCCGTGGACCCCGCCCACCAGGTGGTCGGCGGGGATCCGCACCTCGTCGAAGAAGACCTCGTTGAAGGCGTGGGCCCCGGTCATGTCGACCAGCGGGCGGACCTCGATGCCCGGGGCGTCCATGGGGCAGACGAAGTAGGAGATCCCTCGGTGCTTGGGCGCGCCGGGGTCGGTGCGGGCGAGCAGGATCCCGAAGGAGGCGGTGTGGGCGAAGGTGGTCCAGACCTTCTGCCCGCTCACCACCCACTCCTCGCCGTCGGCGACCGCCCGGGTGGTGAGCGAGGCCAGGTCGGAGCCGGCCCCCGGCTCGCTGAACAGCTGGCACCACAGCTCCTCTCCCGAGAGCATCGGCCAGAGCCAGCGATCCTGCTGGGCCTCGGTCCCGGCGTAGAGGAGGGTGGGGCCGGCCCAGCCGACCCCGATGGGGTTGACCGGCCGGCGGACCCCGGCCCGCCGCAGCTCCTCGTCGATGACGAGCTGGGTCACCGGGTCGGCCGCCAGGCCCCAGGGGCGGGGCCAGTGGGGCGCCACGTAGCCGGCCTCGGCCAGCTCCCGGCCGGTGGGCCGGGGGTGCTCGTCCAGCCAGCGGCGCACCGCCCGCCGGCCAGGGTCGTCGTCGCCCGGCAGGCCCAGCTCCATCGGCGCAGCGTAGGCTGGACCGGGGACCGGGGAGCAAGGCCGGCGGGCGGCCGGGTCAGGGAGACGTGTCGGTGACCGACTGGAACTACGCGGAGGTCTGGGAGGCGGTCGCCGACGCGCAGCCCGACGCCCCGGCGCTCGCCCAGGGCGACCGGGCCTTCACCTGGTCGGCGTTCGACCGCCGGGCCGACGGCGTCGCCCGCTGGCTCCTCGACCAAGGCCTCGCCCACCAGGACAAGGTGGCCCACTACCTCTACAACTGCCCCGAGTACCTGGAGACGACGTTCGCCGCCGCCAAGGCGGGGCTGGTCCCGGTCAACACCAACTACCGCTACGTCGACGACGAGCTCGCCTACCTCTGGGACAACGCCGAGGCGCGGGCCGTGGTCTTCCACGGGGCGTTCGCCGAGCGGCTGGAGGGGCTGCGGCACCGGGTGCGGGGGGTGCGGGCGTGGCTGTTCGTCGACGACGGGTCGGGCCCGTGCCCGGCGTGGGCCGACCCCTACGACGAGGTGGCCGCCTCGGCCGGCGGCCGGGTGTCGGCCGGGTGGGGACGGAGCGGCGACGACCTGGTCCTGCTCTACACCGGCGGGACCACCGGGATGCCCAAGGGCGTCATGTGGCGCCAGGACGACCTGTTCGCCCGGATGAACAAGAGCGGCTTCCGCCGCTTCGACGAGGAGGAGGGGATCGACGGCATCCGCCGCTCCCTCCTCGACCACGGCCCGGGGATGACGCTGCTGCCGGCGTGCCCGCTCATGCACGGCACCGGCTGCTTCACGGCCACCGAGTGCCTCTCGGAGGGCGGCCAGGTGGTGCTGCTCGAGCGCCGGCACTTCGACCCGGTCGAGCTGTTCGACACGATCGTGCGGCACCGGGTGAACGGCCTGGTGATCGTGGGCGACCCCTTCGCCCGCCCGCTGCTCGACGCGCTCGATGCCGAGCCGGACCGCTGGGACCTCTCCTCGCTGGTCGGGGTCATCTCCTCGGGCGCCATGTGGAGCGAGGCGGTGAAGGAGGGGCTGCTCGCCCACCACCCCGCCATGCTGCTCATCGACGCCTTCAGCTCCTCGGAGGCCCTCGGCATGGGGACCTCGGTCTCCTCGGCCGCCTCGGCCGCCCGGACCGCCGAGTTCACCCTCGGTCCCGAGGTGCGGGTGCTGTCGGCCGACGGCCGGGTGATCGACCCGGGGTCCGAGGAGGTGGGGGTGCTGGCCCTCGGCGGGCGCAACCCCCTCGGCTACTACAAGGACGAGGAGAAGTCGGCCGCCACCTTCCGGGTCATCGACGGGGTGCGCTACTCGGTCCCCGGGGACTACGCCCAGGTGCGGGCCGACGGCACCATCCACCTCCTCGGCCGGGGGTCGGTCTGCATCAACACGGCGGGGGAGAAGGTCTATCCCGAGGAGGTGGAGGAGGTCGTGAAAACCTTCCCCGGGGTGCGCGACGCCGTCGTGGTGGGGGTGCCCGACGAGCGGTTCGGCGAGCAGGTGGTGGCCGTGGTCGAGGCGGCTCCGGGGTCGGAGGTCTCAGAGTCCGGGGTGATCGGCCACGTCCAGGGGCGCCTGGCCGGCTACAAGTCGCCCCGCCGGGTGCGGGTGGTCGACTCCCTCGGCCGCTCGCCCAACGGCAAGATCGACTACGGCCGCCACCGGCGCGAGGCGGCGGCCTGGATGGACGCCGACGGCTGAGGCACGGTGGTTGCCCACCCTGCTGGAACCTGTTCTACTTGGCGCCGCATGGAATTCAACCTCGCAGACCTGTTCGAGGCGGCGGTCGACGCCTTCGGCACACGGGAGTACCTGGTGGCCGGGGGTGAGCGCCGCACCTACGCCGAGATGGAGGCCCGGGCCAACCGGCTCGCCCACCACCTGGGCGCCCAGGGCGTCGGTGCCGGCGACCACGTGGGCATCTACTCGCTCAACAGCGTGGAGTGGGTGGAGACGGCCTGGGCCGTCTTCAAGCTGCGGGCGGTGTGGATCAACATCAACTACCGCTACGTCGAGGAGGAGCTCGCCTACCTCTTCGCCAATGCCGACCTGAAGGCCCTCGTCTTCCAGCGGGCCTTCTCGACGCACGTGACCGCCCTCCTCCCCGAGCTGGACGAGCTCGACCACCTGGTGGTGGTGGAGGACGGGACCGACGAGCCCGTCCCCGCCGGCGCCGTCGCCTACGAGGAGGCGCTGGCCGCCGGCTCGCCCGTACGCGACTTCGGGCCGCGCTCGGGCGACGACCTCTACATCCTCTACACCGGCGGCACCACCGGCATGCCCAAGGGAGTGGTCTGGCGCCACGAGGACGTCTTCTACGCCCTGGGCGGGGGCACCGACCCGATGACGAACACCCGGGTCGAGCGACCCGAGGAGATGGTCGAGAAGGGGCGGGGCGGGGCGCTCACCTTCCTGCCCATCGCCCCCCTCATGCACGGCGCCACCCAGTGGGCGGTGATGGGCCAGAGCTTCGTCGGCGCCAAGATCGTGCTGATGGCCCGGTTCGACCCCCACGAGGTGTGGCGGCTGGTCGAGGGCGAGCGGGTCAACTCGCTGATGGTCACCGGCGACGCCATGGCCAAGCCGCTCATCGAGTCGCTCGACGACCCCGGGGCCGACTACGACCTCTCCTCGCTGGTGGCCGTGGTCTCCTCGGCTGCCCTGTTCTCGGCCCCGGTCAAGGACCACTTCTTCACCCGGCTCCCCGACATCCTCATCACCGACGCCATCGGCTCGTCGGAGGGGGGCAACAACGGGCTGACCGTGATCTCCAAGGACAACACGGCCATGCGCAGCGGCCCCACCGTGCACGTGCTGGGCCGGACGGTGGTGCTCGACGAGAACCTCGTGCCGGTGGAGCCCGGGTCGGGGGTGATCGGCAAGATCGCCCGGTCCGGCGACATCCCCCTCGGCTACTACAACGACCCGGTCAAGACGGCCGAGGTCTTCATCAACGTCGACGGCACCCGGTACGTGATGCCCGGCGACTTCGCCACCGTGGAGGCCGACGGCTCGGTCACCCTGCTCGGCCGGGGGTCGGTGGTCATCAACTCGGGCGGCGAGAAGATCTTCCCCGAGGAGGTCGAGTCGATCGTGCGGTCCCACCCCGAGGTGATGGACGCCATCGTGGTGGGCGCCCCCGACGAGCGCTGGGGGGAGACCGTGGCCGCCATCGTCCAGCCCCGCCCCGGGCGCGCCCCGGGGCTGAAGGACATCCAGGAGCACTGCCGCCCCCACATCGCCGGGTACAAGCTGCCCCGCCTCCTGCACACCGTCGAAGTGATCCAGCGCTCGCCCAGCGGGAAGCCCGACTACCGGTGGGCCGCCGACGTGCTGGCCGACGGCGGTGCCGAGTCGTGAGCCGGGCCCCGGTCCCCGGCGCCTGAGGTGCCGGTCGACCTGCGCCGGCTGCTGTCCGGCGAGGCGCTGGCCGGCGGGCGGCCGCAGGGTGTCCCGGGGCGCCCGCCGGTCGCCGTGGTGACCATGGAGCTCCAGCGCGGGGTGGTCGGCGACCTCTCCAGCTTCCCCGAGCTGGCGGCGGCGACGACCGCCGCCGGCGTCGTCGCCAACACCGCCCGACTGCTCGAAGCGGCCCGGGCCGCCGGGGTGCCGGTCGTCCACTGCACGGCCGAGTTCCGGGCCGACCGGGCGGGGACCGTCGCCAACACCCCGCTGCACACCGCCGTGCTGCGCCGGCCAGACCACCTCTTGGCCGGGACGCCGGCCACCGAGCTCACACCGGGCCTCGGGGCGGCCCCCGCCGACCTGGTCTCGGCCCGCCGCCACGGGGTCTCGCCCTTCGCCGGCACCACACTCGACGCCACCCTGCGCAACCTCGGGGTGAAGGTGGTGTGCGTGACGGGGGTCTCGGTCAACCTCGGGGTCTTCGGCCTCTGCGTCGAGGCGGTCAACCTCGGCTACCAGGTGGCCCTGGTGACCGACGCCGTGGCCGGCCTCCCGGCCGACTACGCCCGACAGGTGGTCGCCAACTCGCTGTCGCTGGTGGCCACGCCGGCCACCGTCGACGAGGTCGTGGCCGCCCTGTCGTAGCGGCCGGGCGCCCCGCTGGCACTCGGGGCCGGGTCGATGGGGCGGTCACTGCACGGGACCGTCCGGCCCCGGCCGCCCTCGCCTGCAACTTCGAGTCCATCTGCGAGCGGTGCGGCTTCTTCGAGACCGGACCGCAGTCGGTCACCGTCAGGGGGAGACGACGCACCCCACATTGTCCCAAGGTGCGGGCTGATCGGTTTGGAGCGGAAGATCGCGACGAACGACGAGCGCCGTCGCGTGACTCGTAGGCGCCGCACCAAGGCGGTGCCCACCACCGGTGCACGGGGCTGCACACCGCAAACCCACCGCAGAGCTCATAGGGGGATGTTCTTCCCGCTGATCGGTCAGCTGAGCCGCTCGAGCCGAACCACCTGGAGCGGAACGTGCGCCGTGGACCTCGTATCGGTGTGGCAGTACGCGCACGCCAATGCCCCCTTCGGTAGCGGCGCGCCGCAATTGGGGCAACTTGTGGCACCAACCGTGGTGGTGAGATCCCCCATGGCGAGATCCCAGAATTGCTCGTGCACGCTGGTCTGGCCGTCTTCGCCCCTGGCCTGGACGCGAGCCCGGGTGCGCAAGACGACGTGCTCCAATCCTTCGGGGGCACCGATGAGCAGCACGTCCGCTGCCACCGCCGTCCAACCGGGGACGTGCAGGCTCAGGTGGAGAAGCTTGCCGATCACCTCGTCGGAGAAGCTCCCGCGGAGCATCTCAGGGTTGTGCTCCTTCTCGGCCTCGAACAACCGCGCGATGCAATCCCCCAGGAATCGCACCAGCACAGGAAGCTCGACCACAGGGGGCGTCCCGGTCCGACGCTCGATGACCGACGCGATCCGTGGCCAGTCCTCAGGGTTCTCAACCGCAATCGGCATGCCTGCCGCGAGCGGCGCACTGCTCATGGGCCGGGGTGCTCGCTCGGCGGGTACCACCGGCCGTCCGACGCCAGCCAGTAGCCGGGGGCCGGCGGTCTGTCACCGGGCGCCGACGCTACCGGCGGCGAACTGGGGAGGTCAGGGACGCCGGCCGACGCGGCAACGGTCCCCTGAGGGGCGATCTGGGTCCCACACTGCGAGCAGAAGAGCGCTCCGGCAGGCAGGGCGAATCCGCAATGGGGGCAGAAATGGGCGGGTTCCCCGTCCACTGCCGGCCCGACGGGTGGCGCCGGTGCCGCGGGTTGGGGAGGCGCCGCGCCCGGGGAGACCGGCGTGCCGAGGAAGCCGGCGCTCACGATGGCCTGTTGCGCCCCCACGTTGCCGGACTCGACGCCCTGCGCGATCTCGAGAGCTGCCGCACCCCGGACTCCCGTGCTGAAATCGCCGGCCACGCCGGTGTAGGCCTTCGCCGCCGCCAACTGCTTGATCTGCTGGGCATCGGCATCGGGGAGGTTCACGTTCAGCTGGGCGAACGTGGTGATCTGGAGCCCGTAGGCAGAAAGCGCCTGGTTGGCCTTGACCATGGCGGCATCTCCGGTGGCGTCCTGCAGCTGGCCCATGGCCAGCACCCCGTGCTGCGCGACGAGGCCGGGGAGAACGGCACGAATCGCCGCCAGCGCCTGATCCTCGACCCAGGCGGTGATCACCGGGTCGTAGTCCTGCACCTCGCCGGTGCCCACCAACTTCGAAAGCAGTGACTGTGCATTGATCACCCGGAACGCCAGCTCCCCGAAGACCCGGAGCGTGACGACGAGCCCGGTGGGGCCGTCTGCCAGGTTGTCGACCGGTCCGCCGAATTTCTGGTTGGCGATGTCCCGGGTGGTGATGAAGTAGATCTCCGCGTCGTAGTACGCATTTCCCGTAAGCCGGTCGACGAGCCAGCCCAGCGCCAGCGAGGCACCTTCGCCGAGTTGGTGCCGGCCCGGCCCCAGCATGCCGATGACCTTGCCCAGGTTCGTGAACACCGCCGCATAATCCAGGTCCACGTTGACCAGCGAATGCTCCATGATCTGCTGGTCAGGCCATTTGTAGGCGATGGAGCCCTTGGCGCTGTCAGGGATCTCGATGAAGAGCCGCTGAATTCCTTTGTCCTTGTGTCCTTCGAACAGGGGCATCCGCCACCTCGCCTTTCACTCGGGCCGGTCGTAGACGATGAGGGTCTCCAACGCCGCAATGGACTCGCTGGCCACCCTGCTGCGCTCCTCCACGGCGGCGATGAGATCGGTGATCCAGCGCGAGAAGGTGACCGGCTGGGTGGTCACCGTCCCAGTGGCCGAGTGCTTCTCGATGCGACAGGAGATCGAGGTGGCCTTCGCGTCGAGGAGGTAGTCCTCGGCGCCGGCCCGCACATGGATGGCGGAAACCGGCTGGGACCGTGCGTGCAGGTCGTTGACGTAGGGGAGGTCGCCCAACAGCCGGCGCAACCGGCCATGGCGGTACGAGACCACCGGTTCGAGGCCGGGAACCGCCTTTAGTTTCTCGACCAGCCGGTGCAGCAGCAGGTCGAGATCCCCCCCACTGGCTTGGAGCTCGGCTGATGCGGCGTCGAGACCGCCGACGCCAGGTGACGAATCCGCACCGTCCATACCGCCATCACACTACCGCCGGGTCCCATCATCGGCCTTCCATGCGTCCCGTCGCGCGGCGGGTGCTCCCCCGGCGTCTGCGGAGAGCCCCAGGGTGCCGAGCGCCCCTCGGTGGGGAGCACCCGCGGGCGTGGCGAGTCGGACGCCGGTCCCCGGCCCTGTTCGGTGTTGGACCCCGAGACCGTGGTGGTCCCGGTCCCCTGCTCTTCGGTCCCCGCCACCCGAAGCAGGGGAGGTGGCGCAGCACGAGGCGGCGGCGGTGCTCGCCACGACATGGTCCAGCAGTTGCCGAGGTCCGAGTGCTCAGCCGGGATCGGGAAGCATCACGTCGCGCACCAGCGCGTCGAGGTCGCCGACCGCGGCGATGAACTGCCGCAGGGTAAGGCGGGTCGCTCCGAACGAGTCGAAATCTTCGACCGCGATGCCGTCCTCCGAGTAGGCGCGGCGAAAGTCCGCGAAATGGACGAGCAACTGGTCGAGGATCCGCTTGTCCACGGGGTCGTCGATCCGAGGCACGACTTCGATGTCGCTCTGGTTGAACTTTCGCTGCCATGCGTAGGGAGGTGAGATGACGACGTCCCCACCGATGAACTCGCTCCAGTGCATGTGGTTGCGGACTGCGGCAGACAGCAGACGGACGCGGTACCCGCGCTCTTTGAAGATCCGATACGTCTTCTTGAACACGGCGACACCCGCCCACTCGAGACATCCGGGATCGACGACGACTCCTTCCTTGTCGAGAAGGATCTTCAACCAGTCGTCGAGCCGTCCGACCATGATCGTGCACACCGGCCCCATGTCCGATATCGCCTTGCCCTCCGCCTCCCGACGTCGCAATCCCCTCTCTACGGCCTCTCCGACAGCCAGGCACTGGGGGAGCGTGAAGGAGACCGTGGCGTTGATGCTGACCCCTCGGTAGGTCGCCTCTTCGATGGCCGGGATGCCGGCGCGGGTCACGGGTATCTTGACGATCATGTTCGGCGCCAGCTGGCTGAAAGCCACCGCCTGGTCGACGATCGAACTGGTGCTGCGGAAGTGTCTCGGGTCGGTCTGGATCGAGAGCCGGCCGTTGCGCCCACCGTGGGCCTCGAAGACGGGCTCGAGCAACCGGGCACCCCGGGCCGACAGCTCCTCGACGAGCTTCCACGCGATCTCGTCTTCGGTGGCGTCGGGCAGCTCCTGCAGCAAGGCGTCGATGCGGGCGCGCCAGGTGGGCATCTCTCTCTTCAGGATCGACAAGGCGATGACAGGATTGCAGGTGGCGCCGACGGCGCCGTGCTCGATCGCGTAGGCCAGCTCCTCGGGCGCGGCCGAATCGTTCCACAGGCACGTGGGCGTGCTCTGCGTCATCTGCAAGAGCGGACTCGGGCGATCGCGGTCACCGGTGCCCGTTCGGCTTGGCGGCTGCGACGCCGCGCCCTCAATGCGCATGCTGCACCTCCATCGCAAGACCCCACGCTCATGGTGGCACCCGCGGCCAGACCGCAGCAGGGTCGATGGTCCCATTGTGGCCCGAAAGGCCCGCCGTCTGCCGCCGACGACACGAACCGCTGCCCCGTCGCCGCCCTCGACGGCCGTCCACTCGGTCCGAGGCACCCGGTGCACGCCCTGGGCAGGCCTGGATCGGACCCGGAGGGTCGGTCAATCCTCCCGGGACGATGGTGCGCCCGTGGCGGTGGGCGGGGCGCCGGGGGTGGCCACCAGCCGCCACATCACGATGTGGCGTCCGATCTCGGGGTCGTCCCACGCCTCGCCGCTCGGGGCGAACCCCGCCCGGCGGTAGAGGGGGAGGGCCGCCAGCCGGGCGTTGCACCACAGGAGGCCGCCGCCACAGCGGGCCACGTGGGCGACGGCCCCTTCGAGCACGGCGGTCCCGATCCCGCGACCCCGAAGGTCGGGGCGGGTCGCCAGCCCCCGCAGCTGCCACGAGGCGGCCCCCGCCGGCGGCTCGAGGACGTCGGGCGGCGCGGCCAGCGCCACGCGGGCCGTCGAGAGGACGGCGCCGTCCCGGTCCACGGCGGCGAAGGAGGCGGTCGTCGGCTCGTCGTCGTCGGAGAGGGCCACCTCCTCGACCTGGCGGTGGGGGCGGAGCACGGCCTGCCGGAGCGCCCAGGTGACGGCGGCCGGCACCCGCTCGACGGTGTAGCCCACCGTCTCGGTGTCCCCCGGCCCCCCGGCCCCCACCGTCACCCGAGGTCCTCGATCGCCCCGAGGGCGGCGGCCACCAGCACCTCGATGCCCGAGCCGATGGCCGACTCGTCGACGTCGAAGTCCCCGCGGTGCAGGTCCGGGGCGTCGGCCGCCCCGGCCGGGCGGACCCCGAGACGGCAGAGCACCCCGGGGACCCGGGCCAGGAACCAGGCGAAGTCCTCGGCCCCCATGCTCTGCTCGGCCTCCCCGACGCCGCCGGGGCCGAGGACGCCGGCCGCGTCGGCCCGGAACCGCTCGGTCGCCGCGGGGTCGTTCACCGCCGGGGGGACGCCGCGCACGTAGTCGATCTCGACGGCGGCGCCGTAGGGCAGGGCGATCTCGGTGACCAGCGAGCGCACCAGGTCGGCGGCGGTCTCCCAGACCGCGTGGTCGAGGACCCGCACGCTGCCCGACGCCCGGCCGTGCTCGGGGATGACGTTGGTGGCGGACCCGGCGGCGATGGTCCCCCAGACGAGCGAGAGGCCGGCCCGCGGGTCGACCCGGCGTGAGAGCAGGGCCGGCGTGCGGGCCACCACGTCGGCCAGCGCCGCCACCAGGTCGACGGTCAGCTGGGGCCGGGCGGTGTGGCCGCCGGGGCCCGAGAGGCGGACGGTGACCGAGTCGGTGGCCGCGGTGATGGGGCCCGACCGCACGGCGACCGACCCCGCCGCCACCCGCGGGTCGCAGTGCAGGGCGATGACGCGCTCGACGTCCTCGAGCGCCCCGGCCCCGATGGCCACCAGGGCCCCGCCCGGGAGCACCTCCTCGGCCGGTTGGAAGACGAGGCGCACCCGGCCGCCGAGCCCTCCGTCGGCGGCCCGGCGGGCGAGCGACAGCCCGGCCCCGAGCACGACCGCGGTGTGGACGTCGTGGCCGCAGGCGTGCGCCACCCCGGGGACCGTCGAGCGGTAGGGGGTGTCCTTCTCGTCGTCGATCGGCAGGGCGTCGAGGTCGGCCCGGAGGGCGACCGTCGGCCCGTCCCCCGGCCCGCCGATGTCGCAGACGAGCCCCGTCCCCTGGCCGAGCCCCACCGGGGAGAGGCCGGCCGCCTCGAGCTCGGCCGCCACCACCGCGGTGGTGCGGACCTCCTGCCAGGAGAGCTCGGGGTGGGCGTGGAGGTCACGGCGGACGGCCACCATGCGCGCCGCGAGGTCGCCGCCGGACTCGGCACCGGCGCTCATGCCGGGACCCCGGCGGGCCGGCCGGCCCGCATCTCGTCGACCAGCGAGCCCACCACGGCGCGCAGGTCCCCGCCGTGGGCGTCGGCCACCCGGCGCTGCCGGGCGTAGCTGGCGCCGTGCTCGAGGATCAGCCCGGCCCCGTCCAGCTGCTCGGCGCAGCCCAGACGGTCGGCCACCGGCCCGAGCTCGCGCACCAGCTCGGCCACCGATGGGCGCAGCGCCTCGGTCCGGCCCCGCTCGTCGACGATGATGTCGGCGTCGAGGCCGTAGCGGGCGGCCCGCCACTTGTTCTCCCGCACGATCCAGTCGTGGGGGACGGGCAGGGTGTAGCCCCGGTCGATCTGGCTGCTCAGCATGTCGACCAGGCACTGGCTGAGGGCCGCCGCCACCCCCACCTCGAACAGGGTGGGCATGCCGTCGAAGATGCGCAGCTCGACCGTGCCGAAGTCGGGGTGGGGGCGGATGTCCCACCACACCTCGCGGATGGAGGAGATGGTGCCGGCGGCGATGAGGGTCCCCATGAACTCCTCGAACTGCCCCCACCCCGACAGCTGGTAGGGGGGGCCGGCGGTGGGCAGCCCCTCGAAGACCTTGGAGCGGTAGGAGGCGAGGCCGGTGTCGGTGCCGATCCAGTAGGGGGAGGACGCCGACAGGGCCAGCAGGTGGGGCACGTAGGCGGTGAGGGCGTTCACGATGGGCACGGCCTTCTCCCCCGACGCCACCCCGACGTGGACGTGCACCCCGAAGATCTGCATCTGGCGGGCCATCCACTGCATCTGGTCGACGAGGTTCGTGTAGCGGGGGCAGGGGCTCACCTCCTGGGTGGCCCAGTCGGTCGTGGGGTGCGAACCCGAGCACATGATCTCGAGGCCGAGGGCTGCGGCCTCGGCGTCGACCTCGGCCACCGTGTGGTGCAGGTCGCCGAGCGCCTCGTCGACCGTGGTGCAGACGCCGGTCACCACCTCCACGCACGAGTCGAGGAGCTCGTGCTTGGCCTTGGGGTGGTCGCCGCCGCGACGGCGGGCCAGGCGGCCGAGGATCTCGGTGGCGCCCGACCGCAGCTCGCCGGTCCCGGCGTCGACCAGCTCCAGCTCCCACTCGACGCCGAGGGACGAACGCGGCGACCCGGAGAAGGCGATCCGCACCTGCCCACACTACCGACGGGGGAGGTCACCGCCGTCTGGGCCCCCCGGCGCCGGCACCGGGGGGGGGCCGGGGGGCCTCAGGGTGCCGTCACCGGGGCGTGGCGGCGCGCCGCCAGTCCGAGCTCGTCGACCAGCGGCAGGATCTTGGGCTGGAGGAGCTCGCCGCCGGCCCTGGTGATGTGGATGCCTGTGTCCTTCCAGCGCACCCGGACCCCGCCGAGGAAGTAGGTGAACCGGCCGCCGGGGTCGAGCAGCGCGTTGAGGCGGACCAGCGTCACCGCCTTCGGGTGCTCGGCCGCCACGTGGCGCACGATGCGGTTCCAGGCGTCGACCCTCGACGGCGCGTTCTCGGGCCACGGTGTGCCGTCGGGCTGCTCGAGGGGGGGGTCGAGGTAGGGGAAGGTGAAGAGGACCACCCGCGCCCCGAGAGACGAGCAGATCTCGACGGCCCGGTCGAGCTCGCCCGTCAGCGTGCGGTCCCAGCCCGCTTCGCCCACGTGCACCCACCGCCCGTCGACCAGCGTGTCGGCCAGCTCGAAGCGCCCGATGAGGATGCCGACCACGTCGGGCCGGTACTGGCGGAGCGCCCGGCGGTAGATGGCCGGCCACCTGGCGCAGGGCCCCCCGGCCCCCCCGGGCACGCCGTAGACGACGCCGCCCAGCCGCTCGGCGCCCGGGCTGAGGTTGCACCCGAGGATCCCGCCGTTCCAGATCTTCACCCCGTAGCGGCGGACCGAGTCCTGCTCGAGCCCGACCGTGGCGGTGAGGGCCACCGAGTCCCCGAGCATCAAGAAGCGCACCGGGTGGGGCCCGAAGGCCCCCGCTGCCGCCAGCTCGGCGCGCTCGGCGGCCGACAGCCCGTTGGGGGCCACCACGACTCCGGGCGCTGTGGGGGCGGGGAGCGTGGCGAGGAGGAGCACGGCGACGACGGCCGCCGCGCCGCCGGCGGCCAGCGAGAACCCCCGCCACCTCCGGGTGACGGCGGCGCGCCGCAGCGGCCGCTCGACCAGGTGGTACGAGGCGATGGACACGGCGAAGGTGGCCGCCGTGCGCGCCGCGAACAGCCAGAAGCCCGAGAGCGAGGTGTGCGCGTGGTCGATCGCCAGGCTGAGCGGCCAGTGGTAGAGGTAGAGGCCGTAGGAGATGAGCCCCACGTAGGCGACCGGGCGCAGGGCCAGCGCCCGGGCCAGCACCGATGTCCGCCACGTGGTGACCGAGGCGATCACCGCGCCGGTCGAGGCGGCCACCACCAAGAACCCGCCCTCGTAGAGGAAGGCGCCCTGGCCCTGGACGGCGTGCCAGCACCACACGAGCGAGGCCAGCCCCACGAGGCCGAGGAGGGTGCCGGCCGTCGTCGCCCCCCTGGTGGACGCCCACCGTCGGCTGAAGACGTGCCACGAGCGTTGGGTGGCGACGGCGCCGAGGGCTGCCCCGAGGAGCAGCGCCTGGGCCCTGGTGTCGGTGCCGTAGTAGAGGCGGTCGGTCGAGAACCCGGCACGGAACAGGCAGGCGGTGAGCACCGCCGAGAGCCCCGTGCCGACCGCCGCCACCCACACCAGGCGTCGCGTCCCCCACCGCGACACGACGGCCAGCACCACCAGCGGCCAGACCAGGTAGAACTGCTCCTCAACGCCGAGCGACCACATGTTGAGGAGCGGGGAGGGTGCCATGGCCTGGTTGAAGTAGCCCTGGTGGGAGAAGACGAACCGCCAGTTGGCCACGAAGCCGAGGGTCGCCAGCGCGTCGGCGCGCAGCGACGGGAGGTCGACGCTCTGGCGGGACCACCAGGCGTAGAGGGCGACGCCGGCCAAGAGGAGGAACAGCGCCGGGAGGAGCCGGCGGGCCCGACGGCCCCAGAAGGCGACGAGCGCGATGGTCGACGCCCGCCGGTGCTCGTCGCACAGCAGGCTCGTGATGAGGAACCCCGACAGGACGAAGAAGGCGTCGACGCCGAGCAGCCCGCCCCCCACCCCGGGCACCCCGAAGTGGTAGGCGAGCACCGCCGCCACGGCGAGGGCCCGGATGCCGTCGAACGAGGCGAGGCGGCGGTCCCCGCCCGCCCCGCCCGCTCCGCCGGGCGGGGGCTCTTGGTGCGCCGGCCGCGCCTCCAACGGGGACCCGTCGGAGGGCGGACGCATCGGGCCAGTCTAAAACGGCCCCTTTCCCCACCCTGGCCGGCCCCCTTGCTCGCGCCCGGTCAGCCCCGGCGCGGCGGGAGGGCCGGGGCACGCCGGCCGAGGGCCGCGGGGGCACCCCGGTGGTGGGCCCGGAAGATCCACGCCCGCAGCACGGCGAAGCGCACCGTCGCGGCGGCGGTGGTGGCGGCCAGCACGGCCACGACCTCGGCTGCGACCGACCCGGGGAGCACCCACCCGACCGCGGCCAGGGCGGCGGTGGTGAGGGCCAGGTTGGTGGTGAGCACCGCCGACCCGCCGAGGAGGGCGTCGGTCTGGGAGGGGTCGCCCTCCTCGGCGAAGGTGACCCGGCGGTGGGCGATCGTGTTGGCCACGGTCGAGGCGACCACGGCCACCAGGTTGGCGGCGTAGACGCCCAGCGGGGCCCGCAGGCCGCAGAAGAGCGCCAGGTTGGCGGCGGTGCTCGCCACCCCCACGCTGGCGAAGCGGGCCACCCGCGACCGCCCGGGCCGGGGACGGCCGGGCGGGACGGGCGGCCGGGCGGCCGGGCGGCGCAGGAGCCGCCAGATCCCCTTCAGGTCCTCGACGGCGGTGCGCCGGATGTCGACCCGAGAGTCGGGGTCGTCGACCCAGTCGACCGGCACCTCGTGGATCCGCAGGCCGCTGCGCTCGGCCAGCACCAGGAGCTCGGTGTCGAAGAACCACCCGTCGTCCTCGACCAGCGGGAGGAGCGACCGGGCCACGTCCGCCCCCATCGCCTTGAAGCCGCACTGGGCGTCGGAGAACCCGTTGCCCAACGCGGCGTGGACGAGGGCGTTGTAGCCGCGCGAGATGAGCTCGCGCTTGGGGCCCCGCACCACCTGGGAGCCCGGCGCCAGCCGGGTGCCGATGGCCACGTCGCTGTGGCCGGAGAGGATCGGGGCCACCAGCGGCAGGAGGGCGTCGAGCCCGGTGGCCAGGTCGACGTCCATGTAGGCCACCACCGAGGCCTTGCTGGCCAGCCAGGCGGCCCGCAGCGCCCGTCCCCGGCCCTTTTCGTCCAGGTGCACCGCCCGCACCCCGGGCAGCCGCCGGGCCAGCCCCGAGGCGATGGGCCACGTGCCGTCGGTGCTGGCGTTGTCGGCCACGGTGACCGTGGCCTCGAAGGGGAACGACGTGTCGAGGAACCAGCGGAGCGCCAGGACGTGCTCCTCGACCTCCGCCTCCTCGTTGTGCACCGGGACCACGATCTCGACGCTCGGGAGGCGCCGGGGGAGCGGGGCCTGTGTGGCGGTCAGTTCGAGGGTGCTCATGGCCCGAGCATGGGCCCCCTCCTTGGCAGCGGGCTGTGCGGCGGCTGGACGCCGGCGCACAGCCTCGGTCCCGGCCGGCTACGCCCCGCCGCCGGGCGCCACCGGCTGCTCGCTCCCGCAGTACTTGCACTTGGTGGCGGCCACCGGCAGGTCGTCGGAGAGGCAGGCCGGGCAGGTCTTGGCCGGGGCCGGGTCGCCGAAGACGGTCACGCCGCGCCGGGCCGAGATCGCCTTGTAGGGGAGGACGATCACGAAGTACACGACGACCATGAAGATGAGGAAGTAGATGACGGCGGAGATGAATGCGCCGAAGTTGACGAAGGTGGAGACGTTCCCCTTCGCCCCCAGCTGGACGCCGAGCCCCACCGGGTGCTTGCCCTGGGCCCGGTCGATGAGCGGGGTGATGACGTTGGTGGTGAAGGCACTGATCACCGTGGAGAAGGCCAGGGCCACGATCAGCCCGACGGCCACCACCACCACGTCCCCCCGCAGCAGGAAATTCTTGAACCCCTTGGCCATCTCGCCCCTCCTGGATCCTCGTCGCCGCGCCCCGTTGGGCGCGTGGGCGAACAGTACCGCCGCCGCGCGGGCCCGCCCAGGGGCCCGAGCCGCGAGCCGCTATTCGCCCCGCAGGTCCCGGCGCCCGAAGGCGACGGTTCCGATGATGGTCGCGGCCACCCCTCCCGCCGCCATCACCCCCGCGCTCGTCCAGTCGACCGGCACCGCCGGTGCCGCCGCCATCTGGTGGAAGACCGAGGTGTCGAGGACCCAGTGGCCGAGGGTGCCGAACCCCCCGGCCACCTCGACCACGAGTGACCAGGAGAGGACCCCGTAGGCGACGGCCGCCGTGGCCCGCGGCGCTGCCCCGAAGGCGAGCACGCCGGCGCCTAAGACCAAGAGCGCCGGCGGCACGGTGTTCACCCCCGCCGCCACGATGGTCGAGGCGCCGAGGCCGGCGTGCTCGGCGGCCGACCCCAGCCAGGTGAGCACCCCGGCAGCAAGTCCGCCCGCGCCGACGGCCAGGGCGGCCAGGGCGCACCGCCCCCCGAGCCACCGCCAGCGGGAGACCGGACCGACCACGACGAGCTCGGCCCGACCGGCCGACTCCTCGGCCCGGGCCGCCGTGACCTGCCCGGCGGCGAGGAAGGCGACCAGCACGGCCACGATGAGGAAGGAGACCCCGAGGTAGGCCGCGCTCGCCGTCCCGCGCACCCCCAACCGGGAGAGGACCTGGCCGAGCGACGAGCCGGCGATCGTCCGCCCGGCCGACTTGGCGACCAGCCCCAGCAGGAGGCCGGTGACGCCGATGGAGGCGACCCAGGCGGCGATCGCGGGCCACAGCGTCCGCACCGCCAGCCCGGTGGGCCCAAAGAGCAGGCGCAGCCGGGGCCGGGCGCTGGTGCGCCCGCCGACGATGCCGGACCCCAGGTCGCGGGCCCCGGCGAACCCCACCGCGGCCACCGACGCCGCGATGGTGAAGGCGGCGATCGGCACCAGCGCCCAGGGGCGGGGCGAGGCGAGGGGCGCGAGCTCCTCGACCCACCCGAGCGGCGAGGCCCAGCGCAGCCACCCGACCCCGATGCCCGAGTCGGCCACCAGGCGGACGGCGTAGCTCAGCCCGAGCACCCCCGCGCCGTAGCCGGCGGCCTGGCGGCGGGTGGCCCCCAGCTGGCTGGTGAGGGCGCCGACGGCGGTGAACATCACCGCCGTGGCGCTCGAGGCGAGGGCGAAGAAGAGCGCCGAGGTGGCCGAGATGTGCACCTTGTCCGAGAGGCCGGTCACGACGGTGATCGCCGCACACGGGGCGAAGAGGCTGGCCACCCCGGCCCCCAGCCCGAGGAGGGCCCAGCCGGTGGCGCCGGCGCGGGTGGTGCGCCCGGCGAGCAGCAGCTCCCAGCGCCCGGCGTCCTCCTCGCCCCGCAGGAGCCGGGTGGCGGTCAGGATCCCCCACACCGCACCGAGGACCATGAGGGTCATCTCGGTCTTGAAGGCGGTGAACCCGGCGACCGTCTGGAGCCGGTGGGCCGGGCCGAACAGCGCGCTCATGGCGGTGTTCGCCCCGAACGCCGCCTGCAGGCGCTCTCGTGCCGGCGAGGTCGGGTAGGCCGTCACGTAGGTGAGGGCCGACACCGCGGCGAACCCGCCGAAGACCGCCCCCCACAACCCCCCCGAGCGCACCGCCCTGGCGGCCGTGAGGCGGGCCGTGACCGCCCGCGCCGCCCCGGGTCCGGGCTCAGCCGTCACGGGAGGAGGCGTCGGCCGCCCCGACGTCGCCGTAGCGGGCGAGGAAGAGCTCCTCGAGCGACGGCTCGCGCGAGAGCACCCGGGTCGCCCCGGCGGCGGCCAGCACACCGAGGAGCGGCTCGACGCTGCCGCGCACATGGCAGTGCACCGACCTCCCCTCCACCTGCACCGAGCTCACCCCCGCCACGCCCGAGAGGTCCGGGACGGCGCCGTCGAAGGTGGCCTCCACCGCCAGAGCCGAGAGGTGGCGGAGCTCGGCCAGCGTCCCCGTCTCCACCAGTCGCCCGGCGCGCAGGATGGCGACCCGGTCGCAGACCGCCTCCACCTCGCTCAGCTGGTGTGAGGAGAGGAAGACCGACTGGCCGGCGGCCTTGGCCTCGCCCACGCAGCGCCGGAACTCCTGCTCCATCAAGGGGTCGAGCCCGCTGGTCGGCTCGTCGAGCAGGAGGAGGTCGGGGCGGGACATGAGCGCGGCGACGAGCACGACCTTCTGGCGGTTGCCCCTCGACATGGCGCGGACCTTCTTGGTCGGGTCCAGCCCGAACCGCTCGACCAGCTCGTCGCGGTAGGCGCCGTCCACCCGTCCGTGCACCCGGCCGAGGAGGTGGAGGGTCTCGGTCCCGGTGAGGGCGGGCCACGGGCTGGCCTCGCCCGAGACGTAGGCCAGCCGCCGGTGGGCGGCCACCGGGTCGCGCTGGCAGTCGATCCCGAAGATCTCGGCCCGGCCGGCGCTGGGGCGGGCGAGTCCCAGGAGGAGCCGGATGGTGGTGGTCTTGCCGGCGCCGTTGGGCCCGAGGTAGCCGACGACCTCCCCGGCCGCCACCTCGAGGTCGAGGCCGACCAGCGCCTCGACGTCGCCGTAGCGCTTGGAGAGCCCCTCTGACCGCACCGCCAGCTCGCCCACCGCCACGACCTCCCTCGGCACGCTGGACACTACCCAACCCGGCGGGAGAGGGCCCCGGGGACCCCCTGGGTACGCTGGGCGCGCCCGGCGGGGCGCCGGCGACGCGGGAGGCAGGGGACCGACGATGGGCGACGACGGGCGGCAGCAGGAGCCGACCGGGGGCGCCCGCCCGCGGCCCGCCCGCCTGGGGATGGCCGTGGTGCTGGCCGTGGCGCTGGCGATCCTCCCCCTCGCCCCGGCCCAGGCGGCGCCGCCCGCCGCCGCCCGGCCCACGGTCGCCGGCGCCACCGTCAGCGTGCCCAGCTCGCCGGTCGGCCGCCAGCTCGCCTGGCTCCTCTCGCTGACCCAGCTCCCGCTCAGCGCCGCCGAGGTCACCGCCCACTTCGACGCCGCCTTCCTCGCCCAGGCGGACCCCTCCCAGCTCAACGCGGCGCTCGAGTCCCTGAGCGCCACCGGGCACCAGACCCTCCTCGCTGTGCGCGACGTCGAGCCGACGTCGCTGGTGGCCGTCGTCGAGTTCGGCACCACCCGCTACACGGCGCAGCTCAGCGTCGACCCGACCGGGCTCATCGCCGGCCTGCGGTTCACCCCCGACGCCACGCTGCCCAAGAGCTGGTCGGCGGTCGACCGCGAGCTGGTGTCGGTGGCCCCCCGCGTGAGCCTCCTCGCGGCCAGGGTGGGCGCCGGCGGCACCTGTGTCCCGGTGCGGTCGGTGGCCGCCTCGACCCCCCGCCCGCTCGGGTCGATGTTCAAGCTCTTCGTGCTTGGCGCGCTGGCCCGCGCCGTTCAGGCGCACAAGGTCAGCTGGACACAGGAGATGACGGTGACCGCGGCGGTGAAGGTCGGCGGGAGCGGCACGCTCCACGACGACGCCGACGGGACCCAGCTCACCGTTGAGCAGGTCGCCACGAAGATGATCTCGGTCAGCGACAACACCGCCGCCGACATGCTGCTCGGGCTCCTCGGGCGGCCGGCGGTCGAGGCCCAGGTGCGACGGTGGACGGCCCACCCCTCGCTGGACACACCCTTCCTCACCGTCGCCGAGCTCTTCGCCCTCAAGTACCACGACTTCCCGGCCATGGCCGACCACTACCTCTCGCTCGCCCCCTCGGCCCGGGCCCGCTACCTTGCCTCGACGGTCGACGCGCTGTCCGCCACCTCCGAGCGCCAGAGCGGCTCGCCGCGCGACGTCTCTTCGATCGAGTGGTTCGCCTCGGCCGACGACCTCTGCCGGGCCTTCGCCGGCCTGGCCGCGCTCGGCGCCGAGCCCGGGCTCTCCCCGCTGCAGACGATCCTGTCGGCCAACGACGGTGGCATCCAGCTGAGCCCCGGGACATGGCCGACCGTGTGGTTCAAGGGGGGCTCGGAGCCCGGCGTCCTCACCCTGGGGTACCTGGCCCGCGACACCGCCGGGCAGACCTACGTCGTCGTCGCCCTCACCGAGGACCCCCGCCGCGCCCTGGCCGCCGACGCCACCACCGACCTCTTGGCCACGGTGGCCGGCGCCTTCGCCCTGTTGCACTGAGCGGCGGCGGCGGGCGGGGCCACATCAGCGCAGCAGCCGGGAGAGCCGGCGGTCGGCCAGGGCCCGCCCCTTGGTCTGACAGCGCGGGCAGTAGTCGACCTCGTAGGCGTCGAAGGAGACCCGCAGCAGCGGCGTCGCGCAGTTCGGGCAGGGCTGGCCGGCCCGGCCGTGGACCGAGAAGCCGCCGCCCAGCTTCGGCTCGGAGAGCCCGCCGCTCCGCCGCCGCTCCGCCTCGAGGCCCTCAGCGAGCACTGAGCGAACGGCGCCGAGCAGCCGCGCTCGGGCGTCGGCGTCGAGCGACCGCAGGGGTGCGAAGGGGGAGAGGCCGGCCCGGTTGGCGATGTCGTCGGCGTACCCCCGGCCGATGCCGGCCACCACCCGCTGGTCGCGCAGCCACGTGTGGAGCCGGCGGTTGGAGCGCTCGGCGGCGACCAGCTCGGCGAAGGCGGGATCGAAGGGGTCGGGGCCGAGCCCGGCCATCGGGCCGTCGTCGCCCGGGGCGAGCACCCACCACCCGGCCCTGCGCTGGGTCCCGTGCTCGCGCACGAGCACGGCCGTCTCCGCCCCGTCGGCCGCCGAGAAGACCAGCCGCGCCACCGCCCCCCGGGGGCGGGTGGGTTTGGGCGGGGACTCGAGGTCGACCCGGCCGGCCTGGGAGAGGTGGACCGCCACGGTCTGCCCCCCCTCGAAGGCGAGCACGCAGAACTTGCCGCGACGGCTCACCCCGAGGAGCGCCCGGCCCACCAGGGCGTCGGGGCCCGGTTCGGCGGTCTTGAGGCCGCTCACGCCGAGCAGCTCGTAGCGGGCGAGCACCGTGCCCGAGAGCGCCGACTCCAACCGCTCGGCCAGGGCCTGCATCTGGGGCAGCTCGGGCACCGTCGAGCCCCCCGGGTCACCCGGGCGAGAAGACCAGCGGCGCGTGGCGGACGCCGGCGATGACCGGGCTGGGGGCCCGCTCGACCGGGGCGGCCGGCGCCGCCTCGCCGAAGCGCGCCACCAGCTCCTCGAGGACGACCCGGGCCTCCAGCCGGGCGAGGGCGGCGCCCAGGCAGAAGTGGGGCCCGAAGCCGAAGCTCAGGTGGGGGTTGGGATCGCGCCCTACGTCGAGCCGGTCGGCCGTCGGGCCGAAGGCCGCCTCGTCCCGGTTGGCCGACGCGTAGACGAGGAGCACCGGCTCGCCGGCGGCGATGGGCTGGCCGGCCAGCTCGGTGTCCGAGGTGGCCGTCCGCAGGAAGGAGATGACCGGGGTCGTCCAGCGCAGGAGCTCCTCGACCGCCAGTGGGACGAGGGAGCGGTCGGCCCGCAGGCGCGCCCACTCCCCGGGCCGCTCGGCCAATGCGGCCAGCCCGCCCGAGAGGAGGTTCCGGGTGGTCTCGTTCCCGGCCACCAGCAGCTGGACGAGGAACATGGCCAGCTCGGCCTGGGTGAGCTGGTCGCCGCCGGGGGCGGCGGTGGCCAGGGCGGAGACGACGTCGTGGCGGGGATCGGCCCGGCGCCGGTCGGCCACGTCCAGCAGGTAGGCGAACATCTCGGCCAGGAGCGACTGCCGGCGCTCCTCGGGCCAGTCGGTGGCCCCGGGGATGGCCGCCTCGGACCACTCGTAGAAGCGGGGCCACTCCTGGGAGTCGACCCCCAAGAGGCCGCAGATGACCTGGAGGGGGAAGGGCACCGAGAGGGCGGGGACCACGTCGACCACCTCGTTCGGTCCGAACCGGTCGATCAGCGCGACGGCCTGGGCCCGGACCGACGCCTCGAGCTCGCGCACGACCGTCGGCTTGAAGCCGGGCTGGACCAGCCGGCGGTAGCGGGTGTGGGCCGGGGGGTCGGTGTGCATGATGGTGGGCGGGGAGGGGTAGTCGACCCCGATCTCGTCCACCAGGATCCCCTTGCCCGAGCAGAAGGTCCCCGGGTCCGTCGCCGCCGCCGCCACCGGGGCGTGGGTGGTGACCGCCCAGAACCCCCGCTCCTCGTTCCAGGCCACCGGGGCCTCGGCCCGCAGGCGGGCGTAGAGGGGGTGTGGGTCCCCGAGGTACAGCGAGGGGTCGGTGAGGCCGGCGGCCAGGGCGCTCCCCGGCCGGGCGGCGCCCACCCCCCGCCCCCCCGAGCCCGGCCCGGCGCTCAGACGATCAGGCCGTTCGGGCGGGGCTTGCCCTCGGCCTCGAGCAGCGCGTAGTAGGCCTCGAGGATGCCCGGGCCGTCGGTGTAGCTCTCGACCTTCCCGTCGGGGTCGAGGTTGAGCAGCGCCCCCTCGATGACGAAGAGCACGTCGGTGTCGAAGGTGTTGTCCTCGGGCACGTCGAGGGTGTGGACCGAGTTGGCCGGCTCGTAGATGTAGGAGCCGGCGGTCGAGTAGAAGTCGTACTCGAGGTAGTGCCACCGCCCGGCCAGCGTGTAGCCGTCGACCGGTCCGGTGTGGCGGTGGATCTGGAGCTGCACCCCGGGGCGGAACCGGTTGCGGATGACCCAGGTGCCCTTCATGGCGTCGTAGCGGACGACCTTGAGGTCCACGCCGTAGCCGGTGCCGACCCACGGTGCGTCGTCCTCGCCGACGTGGCGGACGACGTCGGGCGCAGCGGTGATGGCCATGGGGGACCCCCTTCGGACTGCCTGCGGTGGCGGCCCGCGGTGGCCGCTCGGTCAGTATGCCAGGGGCCGGGGCCGCGGCGTCGGGGCGGGACCGCCTTCAGGGGTCCCGGGCAAAGAGCCAGGCCGCCACCTCGAGGTTGCGACGGCTCGGCGCGTCGCCGTCGAACCCCCACGCCACCGCCTGGGCCAGCGCCCAGCCGCGGGCCCGCTCGCCGTCGAGGCCGAGCCGGTCGACCAGGGCGTCGAGCCTGCGCAGGACCAGTTCGGGCCGGTGGCCCAGGGCGGCGTCGCGCACCACCGGGGCCACGGCGAACTCCCGCTCGCCGGCGAGCGGCTTGGGGTCGATGGCCAGCCACGGCTCTCGCCGCGCGGCCAGGACGTTGCCCGAGTGCAGGTCCTGGTGGACGAGGACAGGCGCGCCCTGGGTCGGGGCGAGGGCGGCGAGCCGTTCGGCGGCGGCGTCGACCAGGGGGCGCGGGCAGGGCCGGCCGGCCCGCGCCCAGCGGGCCGCCAGGCCGTCGCGCCAGCGGTCGGCCTCTTCGGCCAGGGTGCCGATGCGGTGGCCGGCCGCCACCGACAGCCGGTCCACCAGCCCGCCCAGCACCGCCAGCGCCTCGTCGGGGCCGGCCGCCGACAGCGGGGTGCCCGGCCGGCACCGCTCGAGGAGGAGCGCCCGGCGGGCCGGGTCGTGGGCGAGCAGCCGCACCGCCCCCCGGCCGCCCCAGCGGGCGAGGGCGGCCGCCTCGAACTCGCTCTCGCGGTGAGGGAACTGGAGTTTCAGCACCGCCGGCGACCCGTCGACCCGCTGGGCCGCCAGCACCAGCGAGACGTTGGCGTCGGTGAAGGGCTCGCCGACGTCGAGCGACCACCGCGTTGCGCACTCGGCCACCAGCCGGGGCAGGTCCCCCAGCCAGGCCGCGCCGGCCTCGGTGGCCGAGAGCCAGGCCAGACCCCGGTGGAGCGGCCCGGTCATGCGCCCGGCCCGCTCTCAGCCGCCGACCGGCGCCAGCTCGTCGAAGCCGATGGCCGCCTCGAGGGCGGCCGCCGACCGCAGCACCACCAGGTCGGCGTGGGGCGGGCCGACCAGCTGGACGCCCACGGGGAGCCCCGCCGCGCTGAGCCCGCAGCACACGGTGGCGGCGGGGGAGCGGGTCATGTTGAACGGGTAGGTGAAGGAGACCCAGTTGACGGTGGGCTCGCCGTTCACCAGACCGGCGCCGCCGAGCTCCAACGGGGGGGCGGGGGCCGCGGTGGTGGGGGTGACCAGCAGCCGGGCGTCGTGGAACAGCGCCACCAGGGCCACGTTCATGGCGTGGCAGCGGTCGAAGACCTTCACCAGGTCGACGGCGGTGGCCGACCGCGCCGCCTCGACCACCGCCCGCAGCACCGGGTCGACCCGCTCCCACGCCGGGTCGGCGCGGTGGGGGTCGAGGGTGCGCAGGAGGCAGGCGCCCACCATGGTGAGCCAGTCGCCCACCGGGTCGGCATCGAAGACCGGGTCGACCTCGACCACGTCGGCCCCGAGCGACTCGAGCACCGAGACCGCCCGCTCGCAGGCGGCCAGCACCTCGGTGTCGACCGTGGCGTAGCCGAGGGTGGGGGCCCAGGCCACCCGGGCCGGGACGTGGGGGTCGTCGAGCACGGCCGGCCAGCTGGCCTCGGGCCGGGGCAGCGAGCGCAGGTCGGTGGGCTCGGGGCCGACCACCACGTCGAGGGCGCGGACGACGTCGGCCATGGTGCGGGCCATCGGGCCCTTGGTCGACAGATCCAACCAGCCCGGCCCCTCGGCCCCGCCGCCGGGCACCCGACCGAGCGAGGGTTTCATCGCCGACAGCCCGCAGCAGGCGGCCGGGATGCGGATCGAGCCGCCGCCGTCTGAGCCGGTGGCCAGCGGGACCATGCCCGAGGCGAGCGCCGCCGCCGTGCCCCCCGACGAGCCGCCGGCCCCGTGGTCCGGCGCCCAGGGGTTGCGGGTCGGCCCGAACAGGTCGTTGGTCGTGTTGGCCGACCAGGCGAACTCGGGCAGGTTGGTCTTGCCCACCACCACGCAGCCGGCGGCGCGCAGCCGGGCCACGTGGACCGAGTCCGAGACGGCCGGCGGCGCGTCGGCCAGGAGGGCGGAGCCGTGCGTGGTGCGGTAGCCGGCGGCGTCCTCGTTGTCCTTCACCCCGATCGGGACGCCGGCCAGGGGGCCCGGGTCCCCGCCGGTGGCCACGATCTGGTCGATGGCCGCGGCCTGCTCGAGGGCCCGCTCGCCGTCGACGGCGACGAAGGCGTTGATCGTCGGGTTGAGCGCCTCGATGCGGGCCAGCGCCTCGCCGGCCAGCTCGCGGGCCGACACCTCCTTCGCCCGCACCCGGCGGGCGAGGTCTGCCACGGTGGTCCGGCGGAAGTCCATGCGCCGTTGCGTAGCACGAACCGACCCGCGGTGCCCGCCGGCGGGCTCACCCCGCGGGCGCCAGCCCCCGCACCGCCTCGTCGAGGTCGACCACCGGGACGACGGCCAGGGCCGGCACGGTGACGCCGCGCGCTCGGTAGCGCTCCACGTGTCGCCGGCAGTCGTCGAAGGAGCCGTGGACGACCAGGGCGTCGACCACCTCGTCGGGGACGGCGGCCAGCGCCGCCTTGCGGTCGCCGGCGGCCCAGGCGTCCCACATCGGCTGGAGGAGCGGCCCCCGCCCGAGCCAGCGCTGGAACTCGGCGTAGGCGGGGACGTTGAGATAGGCGGTGACCATCCGCCGGCCCACCTGGCGGGCGAGGTCGGCGTCGTCGGTGGGGACGACGAAGATCCGGGCCACCACCTCCTTGCCCGGCCCCACCTCGGCCAGGGCGCGGCCCACGTCGTCGGCCGACAGCCAGTTCAAGATGACCCCGTCGGCCTCCCGACCGGCCAGGCGCAGCATGCCCGGGCGGAGCGCGGCCAGGTAGAGGGGCGGTGGCTCGACCGCCCGGGCGAGACGGAACCCCTCGACGCCGAAGGTCTGGTAGCGGGCGGTGACCCTCTCGCCGGAGAGGGCGGCGCGCAGGAACCGCAGCGTGTCGCGCACCCGGTGGTAGGGGTCGGTGTAGTCGATCCCGTTCCACTGCCGGACGATCACCTCCGACGAGGCGCCGAGGCCGAAGGCGAACCGCCCGGGCGCGGCGTCGGCCATGGCCGCCACCGTCTGGGCCAAGAGGGCCGGTCCCCGGGTGTAGGCCGGGGCGATGGCCACCCCGAGGTTGAGCGACGGGGCCCACGCCGCCGCCAGGGCGAGGGGGGTGAAGCCGTCGGCCCCGTCGACCTCGGCCGACCAGACGTCGGTGTAGCCGAGCGCGGCCAGCGCCTCGAACCACCGGCGGTGGTCGTGCAGGGGGACGCCGTCGAAGGGGACCGTGATGCCGTAGCGCGGCGGGGGGACGGGGGTCACGCCCTCACTGTTGCATGCCGTGCCGGCACCCGCGGCAGCCGGCGGCACCCGGGTCCGGCCGCCTACTCGTTGTTGTAGTCGGCGCCGGTCGAGGGGGGCGGCTCGATGCCCCAGCGGCGCATCCCCTCCTCCATCCGGGAGATCACCGTGCGCAGGACGGCCATCCGGCCGTAGCGCTTCTGCTCGGCGGGGATGACATCCCAGGGGGCGGTCGGCTGGTCGGTGAAGGCGAGCATGTCCTCCACCGCCTCCTCGTAGTCGCCCCACTTCTCCCGGTTCCGCCAGTCCTCGCCGGTCAGCTTCCAGCGCTTCAGCGGGTCGGCCTGGCGGGCCTCGAACCGCTTCAGCTGCTCCTCGGGCGAGATGTGGATCCACAGCTTGATGAGGATCATCCCCTCCTCGGCCAGCGACCACTCGAAGCGGCTGATCTCCTCGTAGGCCCGGCGCCACTGCTCCTCGGTGGCCAGCTTCTCGACCCTCTCGACCAGCACCCGCCCGTACCACGAGCGGTCGAAGATGGACATCCCGCCCCAGCCCGGCAGCGGCGGGTAGAACCGCCAGAGGAAGTGGTGGCGGAGCTCGTCGGGGTCGGGCGCGCCGAACTGGGCCACCCGGACGTGCCGGGGGTCGAGCGGGGCCACCAGCCGTTTGATGCAGCCGCCCTTGCCCGAGGCGTCCCACCCCTCGAAGACGACGCAGACCGGCGGCCCGAGCCGGCCGTCGCCGAGCTGGCCGCCGTTCACCAGCCGCAGGTGGAGCAGTCGTCGCTGGGCCGCGGCGAGCTGTTCGGACTCCTCTTCCGAGGTAAGGCGAAGGGAGAGGTCGACGTCGGCCAGGCGGGAGGCGGTGCGGTTCACGGCCACCATTGAACCCCATGCCGCCCCCCGGCGCGCCCAGCGGGCCGGGGGGCGCGCCGGCTACGCGGCGGCCGGCGCGCCCAGGTCGAAGAGCATGACGTGGGCCCGGGCGCCGACCACCCCACCGATCAGCGGGGCGACCAGGAACAGCCACACCTGGTGGAGGGCGGTTCCCCCCACGATGAGGGCGGGGCCCAGGCTCCGGGCCGGGTTGACCGAGGTGCCGGTGATCGGGATGCCGATCAGGTGGACGACGGTGAGCGTCAGGCCGATCACCAGTCCGGCGGTGGCGGCGTTGGCCGTCTTGCTCGTCGCCCCGAGCACGGCGAAGACGAAGAGGGCGGTCAGCATCACCTCGGCGAGCAGCGCGCCCCAGGCGTTGATCTGGATGAGCGAGGTGGCGCCGTAGCTGTCGGCGCCGAGCCCGATCTTGGCGGTCGAGTAGTCGGGGGAGGCGCTGAACATCGCCCAGAGCACCAGGGCCCCGAGGATGCCCCCGACGAACTGGGCGATCCAGTAGTAGAGCCCCTCGAGCGGGGCCATGCGGCGGGCCACCACCGCGCCGAGGGTGACGGCCGGGTTGACGTGGCAGCCCGAGATCGGTCCGAGCACGTACGCCAGGGAGAGCAGCACCAGGCCGAAGGTGAGGGCGGTGGCCACCACCCCGGCGGCCACGCTGCCGCCGTCGAACTTGAAGCCGAACATCAAGGTGGCCACCCCGACGGCGAAGAAGACCAGCAGGAAGGTCCCCACCACCTCGGCGGCGAGCTTGCGCACCATCGCCCCCCCTTTCGTCGTACGGACTCGGTGTCCGGGACAAGGTCGGCCGTCCAAGGGCCGGTGCAGAAACCCTACGTCGGCACCGTGGCCGGCGGGGTGATCCCGCACGGGCCGGCCCCCGGCGGGCCGTGCCGCTCTATCGTGGCCGCGGGCGACGAGAGGAGGCCGGGTGCCGAGCAGCGTGCGTGGGGTGGTGGCCAGGGCGAAGGGGGACCCGGTCATGGTGGAGACGATCGTCGTCCCCGACCCGGGTCCGGGTGAGGCCGTCGTCGCCGTCAGGGCCTGCGGGGTCTGCCACACCGACCTGCACTACAAAGAGGGCGGCATCAGTGACGACTTCCCCTTCCTCCTCGGCCACGAGGCGTCGGGGGTGGTGGAGGCGGTGGGCCCCGGCGTGACCGGGGTCGCGCCGGGCGACTTCGTGGTGCTCAACTGGCGGGCGGTCTGCGGGGAGTGCCGGGCCTGTCGCCGAGGGCGCCCGTGGTACTGCTGCAGCACCCAAAACGCCGCCCAGCCCATGACGCTGGCCGACGGGACGCCGCTGGCGCCGGCTCTGGGCATCGGGGCGTTCTGCGACAAGACGCTGGTGGCCGCCGGCCAGTGCACCAAAGTGGACCCACGGGCCCGCCCGGAGGCGGTGGGGCTGCTCGGCTGCGGGGTGATGGCCGGCCTGGGGGCGGCCATGTTCACCGGCGAGGTGGGGCCGGGGGACTCGGTGGCCGTCTTCGGCTGCGGCGGGGTCGGTTGCGCCGCGGTGGCCGGGGCGCGCCTGGCCGGCGCGGCCACGGTGATCGCCGTCGACCTCGACCCCGCCAAGCTCGCCCAGGCCGTGGCCTTGGGGGCCACCCACACCGTCGACGCCTCGAGGGTCGACCCGGTGGAGGCGGTCAAGGAGGCGACCGGCGGCTTCGGGGCCGACGTCTGCATCGAGGCGGTGGGCCACCCCGCGGAGATGGCGCAGGCCTTCTACGCCCGGGACCTCGCCGGCACCCTGGTGCAGGTGGGCGTGCCCACCCCCGAGATGCGCATCGACCTGCCGATGATCGACTTCTTCGGCCGCGGCGGTCGCCTAAAGCCCAGCTGGTACGGGGACTGCCTGCCGTCGCGCGACTTCCCCGTGCTGGTCGACCTCTACCTCCAAGGGCGCCTCGACCTCGACCGGTTCGTGAGCGAGACCATCGGGCTCGACGACGTCGAGGCGGCGTTCGGCCGCATGGGCCGCGGCGAGGTCCTGCGTTCGGTCGTGCTCTTGTGAGGTGACCACGGACACGGGGCGCGTCAGGCCCCGGATCCGGACCGCAGCCCGCCTCCGCCGACGCGCCCGATGCCACCGCCGGCGGCCCCTGGGGGCACGGAACCGGTCCAAAGGCCACGCGCTGGTTGCCCCGTGAGCCCCGGGGGCGGCATGTCCGGCGGTTGGGTACGCTCGGCCGGTGACGGCGCGCCGGCGCCGCCGCGAGCCGACGGGAGGCCGCCATGCACGAGGCGATTGAAGGAACCGTCCTACCGGTCCTCGAGGTGACCCTCGACCCCGGGGAGAGCGTGGTCTCGGAGGCGGGCGAGTTCTCCTGGATGACCGACGCCATCGTGATGTCGACCGGCGGCGGGGCGGCCGTCGGGGGCGGGGGCATCATGGGGGCGGTCAAGCGGGCGGCCGGCGGCGGCGGGTTCATCTTCAACACCTACACGGCCCAGGGCGGTGCGGGCATGGTGGCCTTCGCTGCCAAGCTGCCCGGGAAGATCCTGCCGATCGACCTCGCCCCCGGGGGCGAGTACCTCTGCCACCGCCACGGCTTCTTGGCCGGGGTCCCCGGCATCGAGATCTCGGTCGCCCTCCAGCAGTCGTTCCGCGGCGGCATCTTCGGCGGCGAGGGCTTCTTGCTGCAGAAGCTGGGCGGCACCGGGCGGGCATGGATCGAGCTCTCCGGGGAGATCCGCGCCTACGACCTGGTGGCCGGGCAGACCATGCGGGTCCACCCGGCCCACGTCGGCCTCTTCCAGTCCTCGGTGACCTTCGCCGTGCAGAAGGTGCCCGGCCTCGCCAACCGGTACATGGGCGACGACGGCCACCACTTCGTGGTGCTGAGCGGGCCGGGCCGCATCTACCTCCAGTCGATGCCGCTGCCGCTTCTGGCCGGGGCCCTCGAGCCCTACCTCGACCGCGGCGACGGCCGGGGGCGGACGATGGAGGCCGGGGTGGGCGGCGGGGTCCTGGGCGGTGCGCTCGGGGGGCTGCTGCGCTGATGTGGAACGGATTGTCAAGCCCCTGCGCGGATCGTGTTCTGAACGGTTTTTGACCGCGCCGAACCAAGGGGTGGCGGCTGCTACGCCCTCCCCGTCGCTCTCGGCGGTGAGCGATCGAGAACTCGACCATGCACCGGGACACTGGTGCGGTTCGACGAACCGCCACGCTGATGTTCGCGGGTTGGGACCGCAAGATGACGATGCGCAGAACGGTGCCCCTGACTGAGATCGCGTCCGGACACGGATGGCCGGTTTCGCACAGCGCAAACGGGGATCTTCTCTGCCGCGGCGGCAGCCCGGTGCATGGCGGAGACCTCGCTCACGACCCCGCCGAGGGTCGGGCGAGCTGGAGGTGACATCTCAGGCGGCGATCATCTCGGCCCACAAGAAGCCGGCGAGCTCCCGGGCCACTGCGGTCACCACGATGTTGCGGGAGCTCTTGGTGGCGGCCAGGCGGCGGAACTTGGCCGTGAGGTGAATCTGGGCCTTCCAGGCCCGGGCGACGGTCTCGTCGGAGGCCCGGGCCTGGCGCTGGCGGATGACGGCCCCGGCGGCCGGGCGGTGCTGGTAGGACCAGGCCGACTCGACGAGGGCGGTGCGCAGGTGGACGTTGCCGGTCTTGGTGATCCGGCCGCGCTTGGTCCGGTCCCCCGAGGAGTACTCGGCCGGGGTCAGCCCGCAGAAGCCCATGAACGAGGTCGCCCGGGGGAATCGGGCCCAGTCGCCCACCTCGGCGGCGAGCGACAGCGCCCCGAGCTCGGTGACTCCCCGGTAGGCGGCGAGCCGGGCCACCGCCTCGGCGAACGGCCCCCGGTCGAGGTAGCACTTCAGGTCGGACTCGACCGCGGCCATCTCGGCGTCGAGGGCCGAGAGCACCGAGCGGTAACGGGCGTAGGTGCGGGTGAGAGCCTCGTCGTCGAACCTCACCTTGGCCAGCCAGGCCTCGTGGCGCATGGTCCAGTGGGACCCGTCACGGAAGACCACGTTGTGGCGGAGGAGGAACTTGACGATCCGGTGCCGGGCCCGGTTGCGGTCGATCACCAAGTCGCTTCTCGTCCGGCAGAGGTCCCGGATCGCCTCTTCGGCCTCGGTCGGGACCCGCACCGCGGTCAGCTGGCCCGCCCGGTAGAGCTCGGCCAGGCGGCGGGCATCGCGCCGGTCGGTCTTCACCCGGGCGCCGGCGGCCACGGGGATGAGCGAGGGGGCGATGACCTCGCAGGCCACCCCCCACCCCTCGAGCACCGGGCCAGGGCGTAGCCGGTCGGGCCGGCCTCGTAGCAGACCGCCAGGGCCTTGGGGTCCCCGAGCTCGGAGATCAGGCGCGTGATGGACGCCTCGTCAGGGAAGATGCGGTCGACCAGCGCCGTCTCGGCACCGGGGACCAGCACGGCCGAGGTGATGGAGTTCTTGTGGACGTCAAGGCCGACGAACGTCGTGGAAAACTGGGACTGACGATGGAACATGGCTGGCTCCTTCAGTATGTGGCACCGCCCAATACGGTGACCCACGCTGGATCAGCCTTTGCTGAAAGGCGCCAGCCGTTCCATCGTCACTGAGCGGCGCGCCGGTCAGCCGGCGGCGGTGAGTCGGACGACGGGGATCTCGCGCTCGGTCAGCTGCTGGTAGTAGGCCCAGCCCGGGTAGTGGGCGGTGAGCCGGGGCCAGAGCGCCTCGGCGTCGGCGCTGCGCAGCACCTCGGCCACCGCCGGCACCCTGCGCCGGCGCACCTGGACCTCGGCCCGGGGGAGGGCCTCGAGGTTGAGGAGCCACGCCGGCGGGCGGTCGCGCCCGCCGTTGGAGCCGACCACGACCCATCCCTCGCCGTCGGGCATGTAGAGGAGGGGGGTGGTCCGCTGCTCGCCGGTCCGCCGGCCGGTCGTGGTGAGCAGGAGCATCGGCCCCAGGGCGCTCTTGTGGCCGATCAGACCCCCGGTGAGCCGGTAGGCCCGGCGGTGCACCGGGTAGAACCAGCGGCCGAACCGGCGGTCGAAGGCCACCGTGTACTTGGGGTCCACGGCGGCAGTCTGCCACCCCGGCCCCGGCCCGGGCAGGGGCGCCCCGCCGCGGGTATGGTAGCGAACATATGTTCGCAAAGGTGGGATCCCCGGTCCGCACCCGGCCCCGCCCCGACCGGGCGGCGCTGGCGCCGCTGGCCGAGCGGGTCCGGCCCACCGCCGCCAGCCGGACCCGGCTGCTGCCGGTCCCCGGGCCGCTGGTGCCGCTCCTGCCCGACGGCGGGCTGCGGCGGGGGAGCGTCGTGCACTGCACGGGGGAGGGGGCCCTCAGCCTGACGTTGGCCGTGGTCGGGGGGGCGTCGTCGACCGGGTCGTGGTGCGGCCTGGTGGGGGTGGACGACCTCGGGGCGCTGGCCGCCGCCGGCCACGGCGTCGACCTCGCCCGCCTGGCCGTCGTCCGCGCTCCGGTGGCCCAGTGGGCCTCGGTCGCCGGGTGGCTGCTCGAGGGGCTCGACGTGGTCCTGGTGCAGCCGCCGGGCCGCCCCCGCCCCCAGGTGGTCCGCCCGCTGGTCGCCCGGGCCCGCCAGCGTGGGGCGGTCCTGGTGGTCCTGGGCGCCCGGTCGTCGTGGCCGGACCCGGCCGACGTGCGGCTGGAGGTGCGCCACCCCCGCTGGCACGGCCTGGACCGGGGCGCCGGTCGGCTGGAGGCCCGCCGGGTGATGGTGGAGGTCCACGGCCGGGGGGTGGCCAGCCGGCCGGTGCGGCGCGAGCTCTGGCTGCCCACGGCCGCCGGGGGCGTGGCGCCGGCCGGCGGGGGGGAGTGAGCGCGGTGGAGCGGCTGCTCCTGGTCGACTGCCCGGGGCTGGCCGCGCCCGCCGGGCCGTCCCCCGACGACGGCGACCGCCACCTCCGGGAGCTGGCCCGGCTGGTCGACGCCCTGGTGGAGATCTGCCCGTGGGTCGACCCGGTCCGGCCCGGGGTGTGCACGCTGGCCATCCGGGGGCCGGCCCGCTACTTCGGCGGCGAGGCGGCGGTGCTCGACGCGGTGGCGACCGCCGCCGCCGGGGTGCTGGGCGACGGCCCCTGCCGCCTCGGGGTAGCCGAGGGGGTCTTCGCCGCCGGCCTGGCCGCCCGGGCCGGGGTGGTGGTGGCGCCGGGGTCGACCGCCGGCTTCCTCGCGCCGTGGCCGGTGTCGGTGCTGGGCACACCGGAGCTGGCCGAGCTCCTCCCGCGGCTGGGGTTGGGCACCCTGGGGGCGTTGGCCGCCCTGCCGGCGGCCGACGTGCTCGCCCGGTTCGGGGCGGCTGGCGGCCGGTGCCAGCGGGTCGCCCGGGGGCTGGAGGGCGAGCTCCCCGGGAGCCGCACCCCGGGGCTGGCCGCCCGGCTGGCGACCCTGCAGTACGGGGTGCCGCTCCGCAACCACCAGCCCGGCTTCTGGGGAGGGGCCAGCGCCGCCGACGGGCGGGCGGCCGAGGTGCTGACCGACCTCCAGCGCCGGCTCGGCCCCGAGGCGGTGGTGGTGGCGGTGGACGCCGGCGGGCGCGGCCCCGACGACCGCGCCCGGTTCGTCACCTGGTCGGCCGGCGCCCCGCCGCCGCCCGCCGCCCCGGCGGGCCCCTGGCCCGGGCAGCTGCCCCCGCCGGCCCCGGCCCGGGTGGCCGCCGGCGGGCGGGCGCTCTTGGCCGAGGTGGTCGACGCCGCCGGGGAGGCCGTCGGGGTCACCGGCCGCGGGCTGCTCACCGCCCGCCCGGCCCGGCTCTCGGTCGCCGGGGGGCCGTGGGCCGAAGTCACCGGGTGGAGCGCGCCGTGGCCGGTGGAGGAGGGGTGGTGGTCGCGGGCCCGGCGGCGCTCGGCCCGCCTGCAGGTCACCACGGCCGACGGCCGGGCCCACCTCCTCGACGTGGGCCGCGGGCGGTGGCGGGTGGCCGCCACCTACGACTGAGGGGTGCCGGTGGGACCCCGCTACGCCGAGCTCCACTGCCACTCCAACTTCTCCTTCTTGGACGGCGCCTCGCACCCCGAGGAGCTGGCCGCCGAGGCGGCCCGCCTCGGACTGGTCGCCCTGGCCCTCACCGACCACGCCGGCCTCTACGGCGTGGTGCGGTTCGCCGAGGCCGCCCGGGCGGCCGGGCTGGCCACCGTCTTCGGGGCCGAGCTCACCCTGGGCGGCGCCGTGCGCACCGGGGTGCCCGACCCCGACGGCCACCACCTGGTGGTGCTGGCCCGCGACCCCGAGGGGTACGCCCGGCTCAGCCGGGTGGTCGCCGAGGCGCACCTGGCCGGCGGGGAGAAGGGGCGCCCGCTGGTCGCCCTGGAGGACCTGGCGGCGGCGCACGGCGGCCACTGGCAGGTGCTCTCGGGGTGCCGCAAGGGCGCGGTGCCCGCCGCGTTGGTGTCCGAGGGGCCGGCGGCCGCCCGCCGCCAGCTCGACCGGCTGGTGTCGGCCTTCGGCAGAGAGCACGTGGCCCTCGAGCTGTGGGACCACGGCGACCCGCTCGACACGGCCCGCAACGACGGCCTGGCCACCCTGGCGGTGCGGGCCGGGGTCGACCTGGTGGCCACCAACAACGTCCACTACGCCACCCCGGCCCGGTTCCCCCTGGCCACCACGGTGGCCGCGGTCCGCTCCGGCCGGCCCCTCCCCGAGCTGGCCGGGTGGCTGCCCGCCTCCTCAGCCGCCTGCCTGCGCCCGGCGTCCGAGCAGGCCCGGCGGTTCGCCCGCTGGCCCGGGGTGGTGGAGCGGGCGGCGGAGATCGGGGCGGCCTGCGCCTTCGACCTGCGGCTGATGGCCCCCCGGCTGCCCGGCTTCCCGGTCCCCCGTGGCCACGACGAGCAGAGCTTCCTGGTCGCCCTGGTCGAGCGGGGGGGCACCGAGCGCTACGGCCCCCGGGGGGCCGAACGGGTGGCCGGGGCCTGGGCCCGGCTCGACCACGAGCTGTCGGTCATCGCCGAGCTGGGCTACGCCGGGTACTTCCTCACCGTCTGGGACATCACCGAGTTCTGCCGGCGGTCCGGCATCTTCTGCCAGGGCCGGGGGTCGGCAGCCACCTCGGCCGTCTGCTACGTGCTGGGCGTCACCCTGGTCGACGCCGTCTCGCTCGACCTGCTCTTCGAGCGGTTCCTCTCCCCGGCCCGCGACGGGCCGCCGGACATCGACGTCGACATCGAGTCGGGCCGCCGGGAGGAGGTCATCCAGTACGTCTACGACCGCTACGGCCGGCGCCACGCCGCCCTGGTGGCCAACGTCATCACCTACCGCCCCCGCTCGGCCGTGCGCGACGTCGGCAAGGCACTCGGCCACACCCCCGACGAGGTCGACCGCTGGGCCAAGGAGAGCGACCGGGGGCGGCCGATGGCCGAGCGCGCCGACCTGCCGGCGCCGGTGCGCCGCATCGCCGGCGAGGTGCTCGGCTTCCCCCGGCACCTGGGCATCCACCCGGGGGGCATGGTCATCTGCGACCGGCCGGTGAGCGAGGTCTGCCCGGTGGAGTGGGGCCGGATGGAGGGCCGGACGGTGCTGCAGTGGGACAAGGACGACTGCGCGGCGGTCGGCCTGGTCAAGTTCGACCTCCTGGGGCTGGGCATGCTCGAGGCCCTCCACCACACGGTCGACCTGGTGCGCGACCACCACGGGGTCGAGCTCGACCTGGGGGCCCTGCCCCAAGAGGACGCCGTCTACGACCTGCTCTGCCGGGCCGACACCGTCGGGGTCTTCCAGGTGGAGAGCCGCGCCCAGATGGGCACCCTGCCCCGGGTCCAGCCCCGCTGCTTCTACGACCTGGCCGTCGAGGTGGCCCTCATCCGTCCCGGCCCCATCCAGGGCAACGCCGTCCACCCCTACATCCGCCGGCGCCGGGGCACCGAGCCCGTCACCTACCCCCACCCCCTCCTGCAGCCGGCCCTCGAGCGCACCCTCGGGGTGCCGGTCTTCCAGGAGCAGCTCATGCAGATCGTCATCGACGTCGCCGGGTTCTCGCCCACCGAGGCCGACGAGCTGCGCCAGGCGATGAGCCACAAGCGCTCGGACGTCCGCATGGCCCGCCTGAAGGGCCGGCTCTTCGCCGGCATGGCGGTCCGCGGGGTCGCGGCGCCGGTGGCCGAGGGGATCTTCAAGAGCCTGGCCGCCTTCGCCAGCTTCGGCTTCCCCGAGTCCCACGCCCTCTCCTTCGCCTACCTCGTCTACTCGTCGGCCTGGCTGAAGCTGCACTACCCGGTGGCCTTCACCGCCGGGCTGCTGAACGCCCAGCCCATGGGGTTCTGGTCGCCGCAGAGCCTGCTGGCCGACGCCAAGCGCCACGGGACGGCGGTGCTGCGCCCCGACGTGAACGCCAGCGGCGTGGGCGCGTGCCTAGAGGGCGACCGCGACGCCCCGGCTCTGCGGCTCGGGCTGTCCGCCGTCCGGGGGATCGGCCTGCCGGCGGCGACCCGGCTGGTCGCCGGCCGTCCCTGGGCCGGCCCCGAGGACCTGGTGCGCCGGGGCGGGCTGACCCGCCCCCAGATCGAGGCGCTGGCCCTGGCCGGCGCGCTCGACGGCGCGGCCCCCGACCGCTCCCCCTCGGCCCGGCGCGCCCTGGTGTGGACGGCCGCCGCCGCGGCCCAGTCCGTCCCCGGCCGCCTGCCCGGGGTGGTGACCGGGGGGGTGGCCCCCGCCCTGCCCGCCCCCGCCCCCATCGAGGCGATCGCCGACGACCTGTGGTCGCTCGGGGTGACCCCCGAGCGCACCGCCATCGAGCTGGCCCGGCCCGACCTCGACCGGCGGGGGGTGGTGCCGGCCTCGGCGCTGGCCGGCCTGCCGGCCGACGGCCGGGTCACGGTGGCCGGCGTGGTGACCCACCGCCAGCAGCCCGAGACGGCCCGGGGGGCGGTCTTCATGAACCTGGAGGACGAGACCGGCATGGTGAACGTCGTCTGCTCGCCCGGGGCCTGGGTCCGGTGGTGGGAGGTGGCCCGGGGCTCGCCGGCCCTGGTGGTGCGGGGCCGCCTCGAGCGCGCCGAGGGGGTGGTCAACGTGGTGGCCGAGCGGTTCGAGCCGCTGGCCCTCGGACCGGCCCCCGCCGCCCGGGACTTCCGCTGACCGGCTACCCGGCCCGCCGCCCCCGCCACGGGCGGTGGTCGTGGCGAGGCCGGCGACCGTCGCCCGTCGCCTCGGTCGACGCCGCGACCGCCGGCTGCGCCTGGCAGGCGGGGCAGAGGCGGACCCCGTCGACCACCCGGGTGACCCCGGTGGCGTGGCACCGCTGGCAGGGGCGCCCCACCGAGACCTCGGGGGTGGAGGGGTGGGCCCGGCGGGCCGACTCCTGGGCCAGCCACCGCTGGGCGTCGCCGGTCAGCACGAAGCCGCCCGACGCGCTCGGCTCGACGAGGCCGTAGGCGAGGAGCTCGCGCAGCAGCGGGGCCAGCCGGTCGGGCCGGGCCGGGCCCCGGTCGGCCGCACGGCGGGCCGCCCGCCCGCCCGGTGTGTCCCCCGTCCCCTTGTCGTCCGGCGGCTCCATCATGGCCTCCCCTTCCCGCCGGCGGCCCGCCCGCCGGCCGTGTCCCGAGCCCGCCGCCCGATCGCACCTGCGATGTCGATTGTGCCAGGGCGGGACCGCCGGCGGAAGTCGCCCGCCGCGCTCAGCGAGCGCCGTGGGCGAGCGACTGGGAGAGCTCCTCGACGAGCGACTCCAGCCCGACCGCCCGGCTCCCCTTCACGAGGACGACGTCGCCCGCCCGCCAACCGCCGAGGCGGTCGGCGAGCCCCCTGGCGTCGGTGACCGGTGCCACGCCGTAGGCGGTGGTGCGGTAGGGGACGAGCTCGATCCCCAGGGCCGCCGCGGCGTCGGCCACGGCGCGGTGGCCCTCGGCCGAGGACGCCCCGAGCTCGGCCATCTCGCCCAGGACGGCGATGCGACGCGACCCCTCCATGGCGGCCAGCGCCTCGAGCGCGGCGCGCACCGAGGTCGGGTTGGCGTTGTAGGCGTCGTTCACGAGCACGACCCCGTGCCCGACGCGCTCGACGCCCATCCGCCAGCGGGCCGGCCCGACCCCCGAGAGCCCCTCGGCCGCCGCCGCCACGCCGACCCCGAGGGCGAGCGCCGCCCCGGCGGCGGCCAGGGCGTTGGCCACCTGGTGCTCGCCGTGGAGCTGGAGCCGGACCCAAGCCGTGCCCCCGGGGGACAGAAGGCGGAACGACGGGCGGGCCAGCGCGTCGAGCTCGACGTCGGTGGCGGTGACCTCGGCGGCGGGGGAGAGGCCGTAGAGGACCACCCGCCCGGCGCAGCGCGCCGCCATCGCCGCCACCCGCGGGTCGTCGGCGTTGAGGACGGCGGTGCCCGACCGCTCCAACGACTCGACCAGCTCGCCCTTGGCCAGCGCCACCCCCTCGATGGTCTTGAACTGCTCGAGGTGGGCGCGCCCCACCCGGGTGACGACGGCGACGGTGGGCCGGGCCACCTCGCACAGGGCGCGCACGTGGCCGACGCCGCGCGCCCCCATCTCCACCACCACCGCCTCGGTCGAGTCCCCGGCGTTGGCCAGGGTCAGCGGCACGCCGATCTCGTTGTTGAACGACATCGGGCTGGCGTAGGTGGCGAAGGTGCCCGACAGCGCCCCGGCCACCAGCTCCTTCACCGTGGTCTTGCCGACCGACCCGGTGATGCCCACCACCCGGTCGGGCAGCCGGGCCCGGGCCGCCCGGCCGATGCCGAGCAGGGCGGCAGCGGTGTCGGTGACCACGACGGCGGTCGCCCCGGTGACCACCGGGCCGGCGGTGAGGTAGGCGGGGGCCCCCGCCGCCACCGCGTCGGCGATGAAGTCGTGGCCGTCGCGCACGCCGACCAGCGGGACGAACAGCTGGCCCGGGTGGAGCGAGCGGGAGTCGGTGGCGACGCCGTCCACGGCCACGTCGGGGCCGGCCAGCCGGCCTCCCAGCGCGTCGGCCAGACCGGCGGCGGTGAAGCGCATGGCCAATGTTCGCATACGGCCCGCGCCGCGACCCCGGCGGTACAATCGGCCGGTGCCCCCCCCGACCAGAGTGGTGGTGCTCTTCGGTGGGCGATCGGCCGAGCACGACATCTCCTGCATTTCGGCCCGCTACGTCCTCGCCTCGCTCGACCGCCGCCGCTACGAGGTCGTCCCGGTGGGCATCACCCACGAGGGCCGCTGGGTGGACGCCCGCCGGCTGGTGGACGAGGCGGGCCACAAGGGCCTCGCGCTGCCCTCGCCGGACCTGGCCTCCGAGGACGACGTCCTACCGGCACCGGGGTTCGAGCACTTGGGGGCCGGCCCCGCCACCACCGTGGTCTTCCCGCTGCTCCACGGGACCAAGGGCGAGGACGGCACGGTGCAGGGGTTCTTGGAGGTGGCGGGGCTCCCCTACGTCGGGGCCGGGGTGCTGGCCTCGGCCCTGTGCATGGACAAGTCGGTGGCCAAGGAGGTCCTGGCCTTCCACGGCGTCCCTCAGACCCCCTGGCTGAGCCGTCGGCGCGACGAGGTGACCGACGCCTTCCTCGACGAGGCCGGGGCCGACCTCGGCTACCCGCTCTTCGTCAAGCCGGCCAACATGGGCTCGTCGATCGGGGTCTCCCGGGCCAAGGACCGCACGGAGCTGGCGGCGGCCGTCGCCCTGGCCGGCCGCTACGACGACGCCATCGTCTTGGAGAGGGCGGTCGACGGGCGAGAGCTCGAGGTGGCCCTCCTGGGCGACGCCGAGCCCCGGGTGTCGCTGCCCGGGGAGATCGTCTCGCCCGACGCCTTCTACGACTACGAGGAGAAGTACCTGAACGACCGGGCCAAGCTGCAGATCCCCGCCGCGCTCGCAGCGCCGGAGATCGAAGAGCTCCAGGCGGTCGCCGTGCGGGCGTTCCGGGCCCTGCGGGTCGAGGGCATGGCCCGGGTCGACCTCTTCTGCGACAACGAGGGGCGGTTCTTGGTGAACGAGGTCAACACCATCCCCGGCTTCACCCCGATCTCGATGTACCCCAAGCTCTGGGAGGCGAGCGGGCTGCCGGCGGCCCGGCTCCTCGACACACTCCTCTCCCTGGCCCTGGAGCGCCACCGCCGTCGGGCGGGCCTCCGGGTCTTCCGCTGAGAGGTCAGCGCGCCGCGGCGGTTGTCGGGGCGACGGCGTCGCGGACGGCCGAGAGGTCGATGCCCCCGAACATCGGCTCGACCTTGTCGGCGCTGACCGGCCGGGAGAGCAGGTACCCCTGGGCCCGCCGGCACCCGAGGGCCGACAACGTGCGCAGGTCGGCCACGGTCTCCACGCCCTCGGCGACCACCTCGAGCTGGAAGGCGTCGGCCAGCCGGATGATGGTGTCCACGATGGCCCGGTCGGTGGCATCGGTGGCGATGCCGTCGACGAAGACCCGGTCGATCTTGAGCACGTCGACCGGGAGGTTCTTCAGCTGGATCATCGAGCTGAACCCCGTCCCGAAGTCGTCGATGGCCAGCTTGACCCCCATGGCCCGGACGTCCTGGAGGAGCTGCACCGCCTGGTCGACGTCGGAGATCATCGCCTGCTCGGTGATCTCGAGGCAGAGGCACTCGGGAGGGAGCCCCGAGCGGCGCAGGGTGTCGGCGACCGCCTGGACGATCCCGGCCACGGCGAACTGGGCGGGAGAGATGTTGACCCGCATGACCAGGTCGAGGCCGGGGTACGAGCGCCGCCACTGGGCCAGCTGCATGCAGGCCTCCTCGAGCACCCACCGGTCGATGTCGGTCATGAGGTGAGTCTCCTCGGCCACCGGGACGAAGTCGCCGGCGGCCACCAGCCCGTGGGCGTCGCGCTTCCAGCGGACCAGCGCCTCGACGGCCAGCATGCGGCCGGTCTCGAGGTCGAACTCGGGCTGGTAGTGGACGCGGAACGCCTTTTCGGTCAGCGCCTTGCGCAAGAGGAGCTCGATGCTCGAGCGTTCGGCCACGGTCGACTCGAGACGGTGGTCGAAGACCACCGTCTGGTTCCGCCCCTGGGCCTTGGCCGAGTACAGGGCGATGTCGGCCTGCCCGAGCAGGTCCTCGCCCGAGACTGTGGGGTCGGGGCTGACGGCGATGCCCACACTGCCCGAGTGCGCCACGTACTGGCCGCCGACGTCGATCGGCTGGGAGATGACTTCGAGCAGCCGGTTGGCGGCGGCCACCGCCCCGAGGACCCCGCCGCAGTCGTCGAGGAGGACCACGAACTCGTCGCCCCCCAGGCGCGCCGCGAAGTCCGACGGCCGCAGCGAGGTCCGGATGCGGTCGCCGACCACCTGCAGCACCCGGTCGCCGGCCCGGTGGCCGAGGTGGTCGTTCATCACCTTGAACCGGTCGAGGTCCATGAAGAGGAGGGCCAGCGGGCGGGCGGGGCTGTGCTCGCGCTGGTTCACCTCGGCCAGCAGCGCCCGACGGTTGGCCAGTCCGGTCAGGTCGTCGGTGAGGGCGTTGCGCCGCAGCCGCTCCTCGGCGTCGACGCGGTAGATCAGCTGGACCAGGAGGGCGGCCACGGCCCGCAGCGCGTTGATCTCGTGCTCGGACCAGTCGATGTCCGACAGGTAGACGAAGCCGAGGCACCCCTCGGTGACGTCGCCGTGGAGGAGGGGGACGCCCGCTCCGGCGTAGCCGACGAGCCCGCCCGTCCCCTCCTTGACCCGGTTGGTGTAGCGCTCGTCGTAGAGCTCCTCCTCGTCGGGCAGGTTCTGGATGATGAGCGGCACCTTGAGGTCGCGGGTGGCGGCGAAGATCGGGTCCGAATCGAAGGGCACGGCCCCCAGCGGGTCTGTGGCCGGGTCCACGTCGCGGCGCGGGTACTCGGCCATGAGGATGCTCAACCCGGCGACGTGGTCGTTGCGCCGGAGGAAGGCGAAGTCGGCGACGAGGAACCGGCAGAGCGTCTCCACCGTCCACTCGAGGTCCTCGCGCATGGTGGGCAGTGTGGTCGACATCAGCCGTTCGCTGATCTGGGAGACCAGGTCGTCGAGGCGGCGCTGGTACGCCAGCTCGCCTGTGGTCTGGGTGGACCGGGTGGCGCCGCCGCACAGCCGGGCGAAGAGCTGCAGGGTCTCGCGCTCGTCCTGGCCGAAGGGGAGGTCACTGCTGGGGCGCGCCACGGCCAGGGCCCCGACCGGCTTCATGGCGTTGTCGAATTGGCCGGCGTCGTCATCGACGGAATGCCCGAGCACCGGCTCCACCCATGCGGTCCATGGACCCCCCGACCCGCCGCCGGCGCACTCGCCCCACGGCCCGTCCGAGGCCAGACGGTCAGCGACCAGGACGCTCAGGCGAGAGCCGATCTCGGCGTGGTCCATGGACGACCAGATGATCGGGCTGTCGTCGATCAGCTTCGGGACGAAGGACGCGGCGACGGCGCCCTTGACGAGCCGGACGGCTCCGGCCAGCACGTTGCCAATATGGTCACCGCCGGTCAACCGTTCCAGAGCCATGTCCCCATCCATCGCGCGCCGACATTGCAGACGATGTCTTCCCCACGTGCATGCTACCCCTCCGCGTGGCGTAAACCAAGGGCCCTGCCCCGGTTGCGGTCAGCCGCGGCGGCGGAGGACCTTGTCGAGGGGGAGCCGCAGGCTGCGTGCCGTCGGCGGCGGGGCGTGGCTGAGCCGCAGCACCAGTGCGAGGGCTGTCGTGGGCCGGACGTCGACCACCGCCCGGAACCGCCGATTGAGGGTGCGGAGCTCCTCGGCCCAGCGGGGGCCGCCCAGCCCGTCGAAGTCCGAATCCTGCACTGCGAAGACGAAGACGGGGGAGACCGGCTGCACCCCCAGGCCGGCCCTCTGGGCGAGCACCCACAGCCGCTCGACCGCGGCCCCACCGCGGACGTAGGAGGCCGGACTGGCATCGGGCACCGTCACCACGGCCAGGGCCGAGCTCGACAGGACGGCCGACCGGGCGCTGTCGCCCAGCACGTGGCCGACGTCCCACTCCGAGAGCAGGGCCATCACGTCACCCCGGGCGAGCACGTCCAAGGTGGCCGTCTCGGCGGCGGCGAGCTCTAGGGTGCGGACGTCGATCCCGGTGGTGAGGTCGTCGCCCGGCCGCCGGAGCTCGCCCACCATCTCGCGGTGGACATCGGGCGTCAGGAAGCGGATCCGCTCGGCAGCGCCGAGGATCTCGGCGCACTCGTGCAGCCGGCCGCGGTCGGTCACGAGGAGCAGTCGGCCACCCTCGACCCGGACGCCTTGGGCCAGGGCGTTGGTGACGGCCAGGTCGATTGGCCCGGGTGCGCCGCGCCGGCGGTTGGCGCATCGCTCGAGGACCGAGGGGTAGAGGTCGGCCAGCTCCGGATCGGATTCGTGCGCGAGGGAGAGCCGGGCCACGACGTCGGAGGCCGGCCCTTCGGGGAAGAGGTCGAGCGGCCCCAGGCGGCCGGCCGCGGCGGCGGCCACCCTGGCGTTGAACGTCGCCGCCCCGAGGGCCAGGTAGCTGCCCCGCCAGCGGACGTCCATGAGGGAGGTCCGTGACCGGTCCAGCTCGAAGACGAGGGCGTCCTCGGAGAGCTCGAACCGCCATGGCTGGGCGTTGCCGCCCGACGGTGCGAGCGTGGCCGCGTGGGCGATGGCCTCGAGCGGGTCGTCGGGCGGCGGCTCGGGAAGCGGCGCCGGAACGTCGGCGTCCCGGGGTGGGGATGGGGCCTCCATCGACTCGACCATCGAATCGATGTCGACCCGGACCCGACCCGAGGGGAGCGGTTTCCCGGTCCCCAGACGTCGCACGGCCGTGGCCACCGAGGCGCCGCCGAGGGTGATGTCGGACGCCAGCTGGGGCCAGGTCGACAGGGTGCGACCGAGCTCGGCCAGTGATGCCGCACCGCGGGCCGAGGCCTGGGTGGGGTCGACGATTCGCAGCACGTGGGGGACCTTCTCCGCCGTCGACAGCCCGCTCATCTGCTCGGCCGTGACCCCGGCCAAGAGCCCGTGGAAGATCGGGCGGTCGGGCTCGTCGTCGAACCGCTCGACGTCGAGCATGCCGCGGTCGCTCGTCTCCATCACGACGGGGATCCTGTGGTGGCGGGCGACCTCGCGGACCAGGGCCTTCATGGCGATGTCGTCGCACTCCTCGACGAGGACGTCCAGCCCGGCCACGAACTCCTCCACGTTGCCTGGGTGGAGTCCCTCGGGGACGATCCTCACCGGGAGGTACGGGTCGACCTCGGCGACCCGTCGGGCGGCCACCACCGCCTTGTTGACCCCGCAGTCCAGCACGGTCGCCGGGAGACGGTTCAGGTTGGTCAGCTCGACGTCGTCGAAGTCGGCCAGGCGCAGCTCGCCGCAGAGCCCCTCCAGCGCGATGGTGGTGGCGGCCGGGTGGCCGGCGCTGAGCCCCACCACGCCCACCCGCCTCCTGCGCAGCCGCTCCTGCTCCTCTCGGGTGATGCGGTTCCGGTTCCGGTCCAGGCGGACGATCGGGTAGGCCAGGGGACCGAGCATCCGCACCACCGCCCGGCGCCAGGGGTAGTAGACGTAGCTCGGTGGCTCGTCGAGGAGGTGCACCTCGGGAGCGGGGAGGAGCCGGAAGAGCTCGGCCCGCTGGCGCTCGAAGAGGTCGATGTGGTCGATGCCCGGGTCGGCCCGCAGGTTGGCGAGGATCTGGCGGTCGGCCCGTCGTTGCGCGTCGAGGACGATCGGCGTCCATCCGGTGGTCGTGGCCGGCCCGGGCCCGGCCCGCAACTGCCGGCCCTCGTCGCGGATGAGGACCGCCTGGTCGGGTGCGACGAGTTCGCCGTAGCGGGCCCGTCGCCAGGAGACGAGGATGGTGCGGTAGCGCTCGCTCGGGAAGGGAACGGCGTCGGTGCCGACCCTGCGCCCGCCGTGCTCGGCGACGATCGGCTCGATGCGGTCGGCCACGGCGGCCAGCTCGAGCTCCGAGCCGAGCCATTCAATGGCGTGGACGCAGCATCGGCTGATGGTGGTGGCGACCAGGGGGTTGCCGCTCCCGCTCATCTCGCGCCAGGCGCCCTTGGTCTCGATCACCCCGTAGCGTGTCGCGGCCTCCATCAACCGCCGGTGCTCATGGGCCTCGGCCGACGTGGACATCTCGGCCAGGGCCTGGGAGGCGGCCGGGCCCTCGAGCGGGCCGTGGCAGCGGATCCCGGCCACCACCCGGTCGTCGGCGTCCACCCCGACGAAGAACAAGGAGACGCCCTCGGCACGCTCCAGGGCCTGGCGATCGATCAGGTCGCCCAGGCCGTAGCGGCGGAACTCCCTGATCGCGCCATCGAGATAGGCGGCCCACCGGTCGGGTCGCTCGGCCGGGTGGTGGCCCTCGAATCGCAGCCCGGTCGTTCGGTCGATGAAGGACGCCCCGTACCGGTAGGTGGATCGCTGCGCTGTCAACCTGCCGGTGCCTTCTTCCCGCCGGACAGGAACCGGTTCAGCGCGCTGAGGGTCGCCCGGCTGGCGGCCTCCACTGCCTCGGCCCCGTCGGCCACCCCGATGCGGGGTAGCAGCGAGCGACCGAGGGCGACCGGTCGGCCGTCGGAGGGCCGACGCGGGGCGAGCACCACCACCACCGGCTCCCCGGTGATGCCGACGGCCCGCTCGGCCGAGACCAGGTAGTAGGGCACATCGAGCCCGAGGGCCTCCAACGCGGCCAGCGTCGCCTGCGCCCCGCCGGCCAGCTGCCCGACCGTGGCCCGACCCGACCCGCGGGCTGTGCCGAGGGCCAGGTCAACCTGGCTGGTCCCCGTGTCGGCGTCGAATCTCACGGTGAGCAGGGTCACCCGACCCCCGGCGGTCGGCGGGTGACCGTTCTGGCCGTTGCCATTGCGCAGCTCGGTCGGCAGCGGGCTCGGGCGCAGGTCGGTCGGGTGGGCACCGGGGGTGCCGTTCATCGGCCTGGACCCGACCAGCACCGCCGGCTCTCCGGCCGGGGTTCCCGGGCCGTACTCGGAGATCCTCGTCGACGCCGGGATGGCTGGGGGCGCAGGCTGGGCGACCGGGGGCGCAGGCTGGGCGACCGGGGGCGCAGGCTGGGCGACCGGGGGCGCAGGCTGGGCGACCGGGGGCGCCTCAGCGACATTCTGTCCCTCGGCGTACGGTCTCGCCGGAGCCGTGGCGGCCATCAGGTTGAGGGTGGCCCCGGACAGCCGATTGCCGAGCACCCGCAGGACCGCGAGCCGCAACGTGTCGGCCGGTTCCACCGCGACGACCGTCAGCCGGGGGCCGGCGCCGGCCACCGGTGTGGGTTCCATCGACAGGCCGACCGACACGATCCCCGGTAGCGAGCGGAGCTCGAGCTCGAGCGGACCGGGGATGACCACGGGCGAAGGCTCACCAAGCTCCGATCGGGTTTCGGGGTCGGGCAGCCGCTCATCGAGGAGCCGCCACAGCTCATCGGGGTCGAGCGTCTCATCGGGCGACCGTGCGGCGGAGACCCTGAACTCGATGTCGCCGGCTCCTCCCGAGTCGAGGGCGGCCCGCAGCCGGCGGACGAACGGGCGAACGGCGTCGCTGTCGGCGTTGCCCAGGATGACGATCACCCGGCCCGGTCCGGCGACCCCGGCTTCGTCACCGCTGCGCAGCGCCGACCGCAGGGACCTGCAGAACGACCTCCACCGCCCGTCGGCCTCCCCGTCGCCGTCCATGGCCAGGAGGAGAACGGTGAACGGCCACCCGTGGCGAGCCCCCTGGGCTGCCGCTCGGACCAGGGCCGCCTCGGCCATCGGACGGCTGGCCAGCCCGGAGATGGCATCAATGGCCGCCGACTGCCGGGCGGCCTGGGAGCTCAGCACCAGGTTGCAGGCGCCGGCCAGCGCGGTGCGCACTCCCAGGTCGACGGTGTCGGGTTCGGTGTAGAGCCCCGACGGGCGGGAGAGCAGCTCCGTGGCGGCCGCCGGTGCAGCGGCCTGGCGACCGCGGGCGAAGATCTGGGGCCCGAGGAGGGCCGGGCGGAGCACCAGCCACGCCCGCTCCACCTGATGGCGGGCGGCCACGTGCTCGAGCACCCGGTAGGAGAGCTCGACCCCTTCGGGCGCCTCCGAGAGCGACGTCGCCAGCAGCTGCCCCACCTGCTGACCGGTCGGCGATGTGCCGACACCGTCGATCATCGGTGTCCTCCTGCTGTCGATGATGCCCGTCGGCCCCTAACGGTCGGGCGGGCAAGAGAAATTCGCGGGTCTTCTTCGCCCACTGTCACTGTAGGACGGGCAGTGGTTCGTGGCGCGGATGGCCGTGCCTGGCGACGGGTGCCCCATGTCTGGGTCCGCGAGCGATGGTTGCCCACCCGCACGCCCTGACGATCTACGGTGTACACCGGTGGACCAGGACCGAAGTTCCGTCGAAAAGGTGCTGCAGCTGGCCCTCGATCTTTGCGTGGGCACCGGGGCGTTCCTCGTCACCCGCACCGGGGACGTCCGACGGGTCCTCTCCGAGGACATGCCCCCGGAGAACGGGGACCACAGGGTCGAGTCCCTGGCCCGAAGCTGCCTCCTGCACCCGAGCGCCCATGGCCACGAGATCTTCTGGAACGCCGAGGTCATGACAGAAGCGGTGTCGGCGGACTCCTCCCTGGCCTGCGTGGTGGTGCCGGTGTGGCACGCCGAACACCAGGCGGGGCTCCTGGGGGTGGTCGACACCTGGCTGCCCGAGCCCGACGTCGACCAGCAGGCGGCGCTCGGCGAGCTGGCCGATGAGCTGGGGCGCCTCCTGGCACACCGCGACACGGCCCCCCCGGCGCCGGCACCTGGTCCCCCGGGGGTTCCGTTGGTCGCCGAGTCCGGCGCGCCCAGCTCGAAGGGCGCTCCCCCGGAACTCGCCACACTGGTCGGGCGGCTGGTCGACGAGCTTCCCGACGGCCTCGTGGTGTCCTCAGCCGACGGTGCCGTCGTACTGGTCAACCGGGCGTTCCTCGAGATGACCGGCCTGGTGGCCGACGAGCTGGTCGGTCGCGACCTCGGGAGCGTGCTCACCGAGGGCCGGCCACCCGAGGGTCTCGGGAACGGCAACGGGCCGGCAGCGCCCGCTCGGTGCCGCCTGGCCACCCGCAGGTCGGTCGAGCCGATCGAGGTCGAGGCGCGCCGAGAGCGGTTCGCGACCCCTGCGTCGGGCACATGGACAGTGACCGTGGTGCGACCGGTGCACGCGGCGGCCCGGGCGGTCGACATCGCCGTCGCTGACCTTGTCGAGGGGATGGAGGACGGGGTCATGCTGCTCGGGCCCGACGGCACCGTGGTGCTGGCCAATCAGGCCGCCAACTCGCTGCACGGCCTGCCGCCGGGGCGCTCGCTGGTCGGCGCGCCGCTCCCCGAGGTGACGGCGCTGCGCACCGAGGAGGGGCACGTGGTGGCCGTTGACCACCACCCCGGTCTCCAGGTCCTCCACGACGGGCTTCCCCGGACTGCCCGGCTGACGCTGGGCGACGGCGAGGAAGGTCGCCGCTTCGTCACCGTCTCGGCCCGTCCGGTGAGCGGCGGCACCGTCGAGGGCGCATTGGTCGTCCTCCACGACACCACCGAGGAGTGGATCGAGCAGCAACGCCTCACGCACTACGCGCTGCACGACCCGCTCACCAACCTGGCCAACCGCTACCTCCTCTTGGAGGAATTGCGGCGCATGCTGCAGGGCCTCGTCCGACGCGGTGGTGCGGTGGCGCTCGTCTTCATCGATCTCGACCACTTCAAACGGATCAACGACGAGTACGGCCACGACGTGGGCGACGAGGCGCTGACCGCCGTGGCCCGCCGGCTCGTCGGGGCCGTCCGGGGCGACGACGTGGTCGCCCGCCTGGGAGGCGACGAGTTCGTGATCGCCCACGTCAGCCCCGACCGCCAGCCCGACGGCGATCTCATGGTCTCGAGGGTGCGCAAGGTCCTCTCCGCCCCCTTCCGCCTGCGGGGCCAGGCCTTCGACGTGGGGGCCTCGATCGGCTGGGTGAGCACCGACTCCGCCGACGTCGGTCCGGACGAGCTCTTGGCCAGGGCCGACCGCGCGATGTACCGTCACAAGCGGGACAAGCCGTTGGTCAGAGGCGGAGTGGCGTGACGATGGCGGTCCGGGGAGGGTTTCGCCATATGTCGGTGGTGACGGATCACTTCGCAGTACAGGTGAGCATGGGCGGGGGGATCACCAATCTCCTGCGCATGTCGCGCAACGAGTGCCGCGGCCTCGTCGCTTTCGTGGCTGCCGCCCACGACGACCAGCTGGAGATCGCCACCTTCCCGGTGAGCGGAACCGACGACGCCGTGGGCGTCGAGGCCGTCCAGCAGCTGGTACGGCTGACCTCCTCGGACCCCGAGTTCGGCCACGGGGGCCTGTTCGTGCGGACCGTCATCCTCTCGGGGTACCTGGAGCCGGTGACCGTGGCGGTCGCCCCGCTCGGTGCGGGAGGGAGCCGGGGGATGCTGGGCGTCGTCGGCCACGAGTCGTCGGCGTTCGGAGAGCACCAGCTCATCTTCCTCGAGCGCATCGCCCAGCGCCTGGCCCGCCACCTCCAGGCCCGAGAGGAGATGGAGAGCCGGAAGGGCGGCGATCGGCGCACCCACCCTGACGCGGCGCCCGCCACACCTCCGTCCACCGCACCCGCTCCGGCCGTCCCCCCACCCCCGGTCACCGCCGACGCCACGGACAGGCCTCCAGCGGAGCCGCCCTACGTCCCCGAAGTCGGGGTGGCCCGGCCTCCATGGGTGGCCACCCGCTCCCCGGCTACGAGCGCGCCCGAGCCGGCCCGGCCGGCGCCAGAAGAGACCACGCGCCCGCCGGTGCCGCCGGTGCCGCCGGTCCGCTGGTCGGTCGCCGACGAGGCCGCCGAGCGCCTCGTACCGGTCCCTCCCGCCGATCTCGCCGAGGACGAGCCGGGGGCCGACGGCGAGGGAGCGGCACCGGCTGGGTCCGGGACGCCCGGCCTGTTCGCCCAAGCCTTGGAGGAGAAGGATCCCGTCACCGGGCTTCCCGGGCTGGGCAACTTCTTCAGCCGGACCGGCCGGCTCCTGGGCCCCGAGCAGTCGGGGTCCCAGGCACTGTCGATGGTGGTGATCGAGGTGAAGGGGTTCCCTCGGCCCGAGGAGCTGGTGGCGCAACTCGTCGCCTGCACCCTCCAGTCCCACCTGCGCGGCGGTGACCCCGTGGCGCGTGTCGGGCGGGCGGTGTTCGCCGCTGCGGTCACGCTCGATCCCGGGAGCACGCTGGCCCCGGCCATCGAGCAGCGGCTGGCCGGGGCCGTGCGGTCGGCCCTCAACCATGGGACGGCGACGGCGGTGGTCGAGTCGGCCCACGTGTTCACCGGGGCGACCGGGTCCATCGAGGCGGACGAGCTGCTGCGGCGGGCGCTGCGGCTGCTGGGCGACGCCTGAGTTCCCTCGGGCGTCGATCCGCACCGACGCACCAGGTCGACCCGATTTCACCCTTGGTCGGGTGACTGCTCGGTCGGCCGTTCCTCGACGCCGGGCGGCAGCGGGACGGTCGGCGCTCCTGGGGGCCACCAGCGGGGTGGGGCAAGAGGCTGCGGCGCAGGCCGTCTGGATCGCCGTCGGCGGCGACTCGATGCCTCGGCCGGTGGCGCCAAACCGGTCTACCGCAGTGTCACGGGCCGTCCGATCGGTGGCGGGGAGCACGCAGGCCACCGCAACGTTCCAGGGGCCGAACAACGCCCGCCGCTGTCACGTGGTTTCGCGTGCAGACGGGGTCCACCGAGTGGCTGGCGAGGCGCCGGTGAAGGTGCGCATCGCCGGGAGCCATTGGAGGAGCGGCGCAAGCGCCTGCGGGCGGGTTGAACACCGTCCGTCTCCCGAGGGCGTGAGCCCCTTCGGTGCGTGGCCCTTTGCATTCCGTAGGGGCGATATCGCATGTCCGACGTTGCGGAAAATTCGTGTCCCGTCACTCCTCTTGTCCGGCTGGCCCGATTCGGAACCACTCCGTGCGTGCATCGCCGCTCAATGAAGATTCATGCAGGCATTGATCTGGGCAGCCGCGTCGTCCGGGGAAACGACGGCAGCCCCATCGGCCGCGGCCGAACGGAGATTGGAGAGGTAGAGGAGCCCCCGCGGGGTCCCGGTCGAAATGACAACTGCCGGGGTCGATCCGACTTGTTCGCCGGTGACCGAAGCGGCTCTTTCGATATCGAGCGTCCACAGGACGATGCCCCCATCTGCCATCTGGCCGATCGAGCCGAAGACTGATTCACCGGCTCGAACGATGCCTGCGAGTCTGCGGTCGGTTAGTACCACGGATCCCGGGCCGTCGAAAGTAGTGACCCACGTGACGTTGGCCGACGGGCCCGACGGTCGGAGATCCTTGTTGAGGCCGACCTTAAGCCGGGAAGTCGCGAACCACTGGGCAAGCAACTGCTCGCCATCGTGGAGAGTTGGGGAGGTGTTGTCGAGCGACCATTCGAGATCGAGATCGCTCCGACGGTACAGAGGGTTTTCGGGAGTGGCTTGAAGCACAGCGAACCTTGGATCAAAGGAAGCTCCCTGCTTGACCACCGCTTCCCTTACGCGCAGGGGCTGGGCGGCTCGAAGCGTTAGCGTGGGACTTGCGCCGGTTAGGGGCGGTGAAGTCACTGAAGTAGGGTCGCCAGTCTGAATCGGGCGGACCGACAGCGCTCCGGCGGTGTTTGAGGTATTTCCCAGCGAGCGAGCGGGCGGGTTGCCAGCCGTGCTCCGTTCGGTCGAACGTTTGATGATCCGGACGACAGCCAAAGCCAACAAAGCGATCGGGGCCAGGATGATCTGGACGGGAAAAATATAGAATCCGCTCGTCTGTTTCGCGACGTAAATCCCGTAACCGATCGACAATGCACCAAAGAAGGACAGCCAGAACCTCTGAGCACCCGTGCCCGCAACTGTCCCGAAGGCGACAGCGACAAGGATAAGGGCGATACCACCGATTACTGCCGAAACCGTGTAGAAGTCCCAGTGCATCACGGAAATCTGGTCAGGGGGTCTCTAGGGAGTGATAGGTGGGGTCGCTGGCCGCGATGGCTCGCGCAAAATCCGCGATGAAGTCCTGGAATTCACGGGATCTGACGAGCTTGCCATCGCGCGTCTTCCACTGTGCCAATTTGGTCGTCACCATCGTCTCTTTTCCCGTCGAAGCCGCCTGAAAGGAAACCTCGATGGTCCAGACCGGAACGACAACATTTGGCGTGTTCCTCTTCGGCGGGCCGAAACAGACCTTCCACGGGCCGGGGGCCTGTCCGATGAGCCAGAGCTTTTGACCTGAATCCAAGAGCCCAGTCTTCGCCGGGGTTTGATCGACGACCTGTCGCAGGATGGCGAGTACTTGCGCGACGTCAAGACCAGTTACCGAGCGGCTGGGCGCGGCTAGGCGGTTAGTCTTATGCTTGTGAAACTGCTTGGTGATGATACCCATTGTTCTCCCTCTGGCTAGGTGATGATCGCTTGCGGATCAAGACTGCGGACTGCCCGCTCGGCAGCGGCCACTGCCGGCCGCACAGGGGCAAGTTTCACGGGACGCCCAGCGGTCGAACGGACCGAGGGAACCGCCAGATGGGCAAGGGTCCGCCCTTCTTCCGCCCAAACCTTGAGCTCAAGCTGAATTGAGGTGTTCACCCTGTAGAACTGGGTATTGTCGAACGATCCGGACTGGCGCACTCCGGCCGAAGCCAGGCCCTGGTTGATGGCGGCCCTCAGCTCATCGACGGCACGGCTGCTAGAAACGTTGAGCGACTGGCGAACTGAGCTGTTAGCACTCTTGCGAGCGTTGGTGCGGGCTCTGCTGACCATGGTCGAGACGGCGACAATGGCGATGAGGAAAACGATTCCAATGACGACTCCCACCGAACACTCCCCCCTTTCGGGACCGCTTGCGGACACCTCTGATCGCTCCGGAATGTAGTAAATCATCTTCCCGGCTGCTCGTGCAAACCATCGCCCGGTATCCGAGCACCGGCGAGTTCCAAGGACTCCCGGGAGGCCACGCCTGCTGTGGCACCCACCGAATTTTGGCTACTCTTCCGCGAGAATATCTGTGGCCGGACACCTGAATGGAGTTTCCATGGCATTCAATCCAGATGAGACTATTCTCGAAGGCCTCACCAATTACGTGATGGCATCGGGAGATAAACGAGAGGTGCAGGCTGGGTCGATGGTGTACAAGTCCATGGCGAATGGGATCCGATCCCACATATCGCCGGGCGACACCTGCTCGCTGGCATTTCCGTCGATGATCATTCGGCCAGAGATTCGGACTAATTGTTTCGTGGTGGTACTCGACTCGAAGGTTCTCGTTGCATGGAAGAAGGGTCTCTTGAGAAAAACGATTGAAGTAGAAGTGCTACCGAAGCGCCAGATCAGTGGCGCCGAAGCGACCGTCAGCAATTCGGGAGGAACTCGCGGGGCGACTCTGATGACGGTTCAAGCCGAAAAATCGGTTTGTTTTGCTTTGCCGAAGGGTCGACCCGATCTAACCGATGCCATCCGCAAAGCGATCCTAGCGCCCCCCTTGAGCTGAGTGTCTATGAGTGTCGTGAATGGATTTGGCCTGCCCAACCCTCCAGGGGGGCTGCCTCGGAGGCAGCCAAGCGGTCGCTATGGACATGAAGTGGCCGCCATCACACAAATAGCATCTTGAGCAGAAAGACTGCGGAATGCCAAAGGTTTGAGAGCTGCGGCTGGTCGAGCCCGCCCATCACATCTTCAATTGGGGTGGCCACCGCGTCGCCGAGTGTGGCAATAGACCAGCCCGACATAGATGGCCACCTGGGAGCTCGGCGTCATCGTGAATCGAGGGCGCAGAATTCAGAGTGCAGCGCAGGGAGGTGAAGGAGACCTTCTGTGCCAACAATTCTTGTCTTTACGAAGCACGTGCTCGAATCGCCTGAATCGCAAGAGGTCCGGCAGCCACCAAAGCCGCCGCCAGTGCCAGGAATGACCCGAATCTCCACCCGACTCCGGGACCACCGGTCTTCAGGATGAATGCGAGAACGACCAGTAGAAGATTGGTGAGGGAAGCAACAAACATGACCGGGTTGTGAGCGAGTTTCATGCTGATTGGCAATTTGTCCCAGCCTGCTCTGGCCCATAGATACACAATAAGGGCCACAACGACGAAGAGGACGATGTAGAGAAAACCGTGGGCAGTGAGGCCACTGATAGTGATGTTGAATGCTGTAACGCTCACGCCGAACCAGGGCAAAAACAACGAAATAAAGAGAATGATCGAAGCAATCCCGGTGATGCGGTCGGCCCTACTCCAGCGGGCGGCATTGAATTTGTACGAAGGAATCGCCACAGTCGGCGCGACCGACGGTGGCGCCGTTGTGGGAGTAGCTGGCGTCCCGTGCATAGGGGGAGACCCCTGCGCCGGGGCCGGCACGGTAGGCGCGACGGCCCCACACTGGGGGCAAAACGCCCCTCCCTCGGAAATTTCACTCTGGCACTGCGTGCAGAACCTTGCCACGGGAAACCTCCGCAATCCTGGGCAGCCGCAACAGCAACTGCCTCCTCCACTCCACTGATCAAACTGTCACATTTCTACCTCTCAGCGTATGATCCTCCGAAATTCTCGGCTGTCAGCGCCACGGAACGGTCAGGGTGGTGGCATCATGGGGCGCAATCGTTGGGGGGGCTCCTCGTGGGTTCGGGTTTTCGGTGCTGTGGCGATTGTCGTGGCAGCTGGGTCGGTGATCGCTGCGTGCGGCGGAGTCGCCCGATCTGCTGCCGCCGTCTGCAACGTCTTCGAGACACAGGTTGGGGTGATCCGGCAGCAATTTCGGAAGGATGCGGTCAAGGCTCCATCGGACCCTCTTCCGGTACTCAAGGACGCCGTCACCGCCCCTCAGGAATTCGCCACACTCATGGCTAATATGGCCGCGGTGGCTCCGGCACCGATCGAGTCTGACTTCGAATCACTCGCCCACTACTTCAAATTGCTCCAAGCGAGCGAGCCCGGTGTGGTGGTCAACCCTTTGCGGAGTTTCGCCGGCGACGCGGCCCGAACGGTCGAGGCGAGTAGTGCCTTGCGCGGGGTGGATGACTTCCTGTCGTCCAATTGCTCATCCTCGGGAACGACGACCACGTGAGTATGGGTCCGGGGGCTCCCGGGTTGGAAGTGCAGCGGTGTCCGAATTGTCTCACGCCGCTCAGTTTGGGGGACCGCGTCTGCTTCGCTTGCCATCGGCCTCTGCCTATCTCGACCGTTCCAGATGCTCCAGCTGCCAACGTCGACGAAGTCGGGACCTCACCGTCGTCCGGAGGGGCAAGGATTGCCACCTCGCTGGCGCCGACTGGGCAAGAGGGGGTCCGTGAAGGAGCACCGGATGAGAGCCCGCTCCTCCTCGAGCTGCAATGGGGCCGGAGCCGGACCATGGTCACGGTGCCGCCAACCGGATGCACGATCGGCGGCACCGATGCTTCCAACGCTGTGATCCCGGCGCCGTTTCTGGCACCGGTGCACGCCCGTATCGTCAAGAAGGGGACGACCTGGATCGCGGAACCTCTGGCACCTGAAGGACTTTTGCTCTCGCAGGGTTCGGCGGTGACGCAAGCCGAGCTGGTACCAGGCGACGTCCTGCGACTGGCCGATCGAGTGGGCAACTTCGCGACGGTCAAGGTGCTCAAGGATGCAACGCGTGGGACTCGCATAAGCGCGCTGCGGGGGCCATTGCCGCAACCGGGGAATACCGTGGTGATCGGATCCGGAGAGGCGTGTGGCATTCGCCTCGACCACCCGCTGGTTCGTCCGCGCCACGCCCTGCTCCGCCGCGATCGATCCGGTGTCCTGTGGCTCGAAGACCGGGTCACTGTGGCTGGAACCTACGTCAACGGCAAGCGTTTGAGGGGCCGGATCCAACTCGAAGTGGGCGACGTAGTCCAAGTTGGACCTTCGAGTGCACGTGTCGGGCAGGTGGCGCTCGAGCCGCTGGAGCAGGTACGGGGAGTCGACGTCTCGACCCTGAACGCCTGCGTTGATGTCGACCTCAAGCGAAAGGGTCGGCGGCGGCTGCTGAGCGGGGTCAATCTCCACTTGCCGCCGGCCAGCCTCACGGCGGTGGCCGGTCCGAGCGGCGCGGGGAAGACGACGCTGATGCGCCTGCTTTCTGGTCAGACGGCCGTGAGCGAAGGAGCCGTACGGTACAACGGTGTCGACCTGTTCGAGTGCCGCGAGGCACACGCAGCCCTGATGGGTTTCGTACCGCAGGACGACGTCGTCCACCAAGATCTGACCGTGGGCGAAGCGCTCGCATATCAAGCGAGGCTCCGACTCGGGCGTGACATTGCGACATCGAGGCGGGAGTTGAGCATCGCGCGGGCGCTCGGCTTCGTCGGGCTGGACGATCAACGCAACCAGCTGGTGAAGACCCTGAGCGGCGGACAGAGGAAGCGGGTGTCCATCGCCTCAGAGCTGCTGAACGAGCCGGAGATCCTGTTCCTCGACGAGCCCACTTCAGGCCTAGACCCCGGGCTCGACAAGCGTATGATGCTCCTCCTTCGGCTGCTGGCCGACCAGGGCCGCACGGTGGTACTCACCACCCACGCCATCGCCCATGTTGACGTTTGCGACACGCTGGTCCTGGTGGGGCCGGGCGGGTTCGTCATCTATGCGGGACACCCAGAGGATGCGCCAGCCTGGTTCGGGGTGCCCAGCCTAGGCGACGTCTTCTCCCTCATCGAGACCCCCGAGGCCTCATCGACGGCCGCATTCCGGCTGACTCAGGAAGCGGCGGCCGCAGCAGCCACCAGCGCAACAGCTCCGCCCATCTTGGGCGGCGAAGTCCGGATGGCAGTCAGCCGGAAACCCACCGAAGGGGTCAGCGGGATTGCCCGGCCTTCGTTTGGTTCACCCGCTTGGCGGGAGACGGTGTTTCACCAGGGACGGATTTTCGCCGAGCGATACGTCAAGTTGCTCACCAGGGACCGAACGGCACTGGCGTTCAGCCTCCTCCAAGGTGTGGCAGTGGCCCTTCTCACCGCTCTAGTGGCACCGAGACCCCTGGTTTGGGACGTGAAGGGTAACGCTCCGATGTTCGTCTTCGGCTGCGCTGCCGTCTGGTTTGGGATGATCAATGCAGTGCGGGAGTTGGTAAAGGAGCGGACCATCTGGCGTCGGGAGGAACTCGCCGGTGCCAACGTCGCCGCGTATCTGTCCTCCAAAGTAACCGTGCTGGGTGCACTGGCGGCTTTTCAGGCACTTTCCTCTCTCATCGTCCTCGATGTGACCCTTGGACTCCCTACGAGCAGCCCATTGGGGTCACCGTTCCTTGGCATCGCACTCACCCTCTGGCTGGCCAACGTTTCCGGGATGGCCATGGGCCTCCTTGTCTCGGCCATGGCCGCGTCTTCCGACCGGGCTATGAGTATCGTCCCCTACCTTCTGATCACCCAGCTTGTCCTGTGTGGCGTCCTCTTTCCCCTCGGGGCAGCAACCCCGCTGTCCTGGCTCATGCCGGCCCGTTGGGCAGTTTCGGCCCTTGGGGGGATCGCAGGCCTGTCGGCGGTAGCGTTGCACCAGTCGGCTGGGCTGTACCCATCGTCCGCCTTCGGTCTGGTCGGCACCTGGATGATGCTTCTAGTCCTGGCCAGTGCCGGAGTGGCCGCCACTGGTTGGGTGCTTCGCCGCCAGGCCCAGGGCTGGAGCGTGGGATGAGCTGCGTGGTTGGAACCCCGACGCTAATCGGATCCTCGGCCGCTGGTTCAGGAGGAATATGCGCATGAACGAGGCAGCACCGGCGTTTGGTATTGACCTCGGTACCACCTTTTCAGTGGTGGCCCAGGTAAGCAAGGGGGGCGTCCCTGTGGCACTTCCCAACGCCGAGGGATCACCCACCACGCCTTCGGTGGTCCTATTTGACGGGACACAGGTCGTTGTCGGCGCAATTGCCCGTGAAGCGATGGCGACCGACCCAGAGTTGGTCGTCCAATTGGTGAAGCGACGTATGGGGTCTGAGTGGGTGTTCGAATACAGGGGCATCACGTATCGGGCTGAGCACATCTCGGCACTAATCGTCAAGAAGGTACTCCAGGATGCTCAGCTCCTCGCTGGTGCGGTCGACCAGGCCGTGGTCACTGTCCCGGCATACTTCAACGACACCATGCGGGCAGCAACCCGCCAGGCCGCAGAGTTGGCCGGGGCTCGAGTTCTCGGATTGCTCTCCGAACCGACGGCTGCGGCCATTGCCTTCGGCTACGACAGCCGGCCGGATCCCATGTCGGGCATCGTGGTCGATCTCGGGGGTGGCACCTTCGATGTCACGGTGCTCGAATTCGACCGCCAGGAGATCGTGGTGAAGGGCACCGGTGGAGACGCCTACCTGGGAGGAGCAAATTTCGACAAGGTGCTCTTTGACCACTTTGTGAGCCAGTTCGAGCGGGCGCACGGTATCGACGTGCGAGATCCAGATGCACTCTCAGTGGAGGACTTCACCCAGGTCTCCCAGGATTGGCTCCTTCGGGCCGACCGGGCCAAGCACGAACTGAGCGCTCGTGACCGGACCGTGGTGCAACTGCAGGCTGCTGGCTTGTCACTCCGGGTGGAAGTGACCCGGTCCGCCTTTGAGCAGATGAGCTCAGTCCTGCTCGATGAATTCGCCGAGAAGATGTCGGATGTCGTGCACACGGCCGGCTACCGACCGTCGGATTTCGGGGTCGTACTGGCGGTCGGTGGAGCTACCAGGATTCCGATGATCAAGCGTCGGATTGAGAGTCTATTTGGCCAGAGTCCGGAATCCTCGGTCCGACCGGACGAAGCCGTGGCCCTTGGGGCAGCACTCTTCGCGGCCCGGTGCCAGCTGGAGGAAGGACACGGCCTCATGGTGGACTCCGACGCGCGTGATTACCTTGAGGCCATATCAGTGACCGACGTCAGCGCGCACAGCCTCGGGGTGTCTGTGTTTGAAGGCGGAAGAGAGTCGGGCAACAGAAGGAGGATGCAGGTCATGCTGGCCCGCAACACGCCGCTTCCGTGCGAGAAGTCCCAAGTCTTCTATACGATGCACCCCGGAGAGACCCGGATCGTCGTTCCCGTCCTCGAAGGCGAGAGCGAGGACCCTGCAAACTGCATCCGTATCGGAGAGGTTGTCGTCGACGGTCTACCCCCCGAACGAGCAGCCCATCAGCCAGTGACGATCACCATGGCCTACGACCGAGACGGCATCCTTGTGGTTACGGCAAGCGATGAAGGCTCGGAGCGGATGGCCACGACTGCGATCGAACGGACGGGCCGAATGATGACGGCTGGACCGGATTCGGCGGCGGCGGCTGCGGTCGAGGCTGCCGTGGTGCACTGACATGACAACAGGTAGGGCACGAGAACAGCGAGTACACGCTCATGCGGTCCAGGACTGGTACGCCGTCCTGGGGATTCCACAAAACGCGACGGATGAAGCGGTGGGCATTGCCGTCGAACGCCTGAGTAGGCAGGCGAGCGCGCTCGCAAACACCGTTCCCGAGCGCTCGCAACAACTGCGCGACACGGTCCGTGCCATCAGAGTCGATCTCCTCTCGGGTCCGCAAGCCCGGCAGCGTTACGACGGCCTCCTAGCAGCACACCGCCAGGAGCCGGCCGGTCCACAGCTGGTTGCTCCGAGGCCACCCTCCACTACTTCTACGGTTGCTGCTCCGACAGCGGGTTCGACTCACCAAACGTCGAACCTGGCAGAGCAACCGACCCAAACCGCTTGGACCTCTGCCGAAGCCCCGCCGAAGATCATCGACGCTGTAGCGGCAGCAGTGATCCCGATGGCGACCCGATTTCGACGTTTTATCCAAAGCGGATGGACGTGCCCGGCTTGTGGAGGCGAATGTGAGCCCGACGATCGATTCTGTGCCAAGTGCGGCACTTCCATCAGGCCCGACCCGTCGACGAAGCTGAAGTGCCGGAACTGTTCAGTTGACCTCACCCCCGCTGACCGCTTTTGCGGGAGATGCGGGACGCCCGTCCATTGATAGAACTTACAGATGAACTCAATTGCACGCGACCGAGGTTCCGGTCCAACCCTTCGCGGAGGCTCATGAATGCCCATCTGCCCGAACGGCCACCAAGTTCGCACCCTGGCCAAGTACTGCAACACGTGCGGAGTCGATGTTCAAGCCACCTGTGCATTCGGACATTCCAATGTCCCTGGCTCGTTATTCTGTGAGACGTGTGGGGTTTCCATAGGACAAGGAGCAGCGAGCTCTACGCTTGGGGCAACTGAATCCTGCCCCGAATTGGATGAAGCAACTCCGCTAATAGTTAGACCCGATGGAGATCAGGAAAGTGAGCCGGATGTCATCGCTGGAACGGCTACCGCGACACCACGTCCAAGATCAACTGCCGGTGCCAGAGCGACAGCGGATGAAGCAGTTGCAATCCTTCAAGAATACTGCGCTAATTGCGGCACCAGCAGCCCGTCCACGGCCAGATATTGCCAGATGTGCGGCATGGGGATGTCATCAACTGCACGAGCCCCAACAACCCGGCCGTCCCCTTCGATGCCGATCGCATACGATCCCACGGGCAATCGAGGCCGACCGTATGTGATCGCGGCCGGGGTAGTCATCGGGCTTGTCTTGCTTGGAGCGGCGATCGCAAGTGTTTTTCGTTTTGTCGACTACCAATACCCGGTCAACTTCGTTGTGACCCACGTCTCAGCATCTGGACGTCTGTCGAGATTCATCAATCCCTTGGCGATCGTCGTCTTTGGACTGTTCGGATTCCTGGTCGGCTGGCTGGCTTGGCCGCGTCGTCGTAATCTGCCGCTTGCTTGCATCTTGCTGGTCGTCCTCGTCGTATTCGTTGTCGAGAATCGTCTACTGTGCACGCTTCTTCTTTTTGGCGTACCAGGTGTCAACCGCCTTCCAAGAACGATAGTGGGGTATCCAATAGATTCTGTGGCAGTTATCGGGCTAGGGTTTGTAATCGCATTTCTTTTCCAAGTACGGCAACACCCCACCATTAACACGCCAGATATCACTTAAAGCTACATCTGTCCCGCAATGTGTTAGAAGCGGCCAGACGTTCACTTAGTGCAACCAATGCTGGATGGATCAAAAACCACCAAGAACCAAATCCACAGCATGCAGTGAACCATGACCGAGGCGGGCAGCACATATGCCAACTCAACCACCCAACTGAGTGATCAATGCCACGGCTGTTGAGATTGGTCGCACCTCCGCGTCTGCAGTTTCAATGGATGCGACAGACGAAGCAACGTATACTTCCAGACGGCTCATCACAGTTACTCAGCGGAGGCGGATAAATGGCAACGTGCCCCAACGGTCACCAAGTTCGCGCTGGGGTGGTGTTCTGCAATACGTGCGGTGCCGACGTGCGTATCCCGTGTCTCAACGGACATCCCAGCCGTCCCGATGCACGCTTCTGCGAGACGTGCGGAGCGGGTGTCCCTGGATCCGCACCAACCGCCACAGCCAGGGGAGCCGGCGCAGCGCCGCAGCTCGACGAGGGTACCGCCCTACTAGCGGAGCCGGCTCCACCATCTTCGCCCTACCAGGAGGAAGCGGAAACCGCCATCGTTCCGTCTGCTCCGAGTCCAAGCCCCGAGCCCAGCTCGACCGAAGGCGCGCCGGTCCCGATCCCGGCCATTCTGGCGCAGGAGCCCTCGCCAAATCGCACTTCAACAGGGAACGCGAGTCCACCGGCGGGCAGTGTCGATGCAATGGCCGCATCCTCCGGCGAAGGCGATGGAGGTTCCTCCAGACGACGCCTCTTCATCGGTTTGGGTGTGGCAGCTGTCGTTATCGCGATCGCCGCGGTCGGGATTGTGTTGGAAGCTGGGAAATCGAACCCGTCAACCTCGCCTCCGGCCCACGAGGAGACAAGCCGTCCGCTGACCACCAGCCCACCCACGACCACAATCTCCACGACCGCACCGACGGCAACTTCCACTACGACGACCACCAGCACGCCGATCGGCCCCGGAGGATGGACCTACCCGACGCCGATCACCCTCGCCGATACAGCGAACGGTCAGTCCACAACATCAACCAACCTTCGCGACGTCGCGTGCCTCAGTGGATATTCATGCTATGCGGTGGACGGCAAGAGTGACATCTTGTCATCGTCGAACAAGGGTACGTGGTCTAAAATTGCTGAAGACACCTCGGGAAATCCTACTGCGATCTCGTGTGTTTCAAGTACGTTCTGCGTGGTTGTCGACAGCAACGGTGATGCCATGATCCTTACAGGCACTACGTGGACTGATCCCGTCAGCATTGATGCGGGTAAGCATCTGACAGATGTTTCATGCGCTTCGTCGAAATTCTGTGTAGCCGTGGATGGCAGCGCCAAGGTCATGACGTTCACTGGTTCGTCTACGAATTGGTCCACGACGACAGTCGAAAAGACACCCAATCAAGGCTACTGGTCCCTTGGATCAGTAGCGTGTCCAACCACCACCTTTTGCATGGCGGTCGGATCGAGAGGGGCCATTGATACGTTTAACGGGTCGACTTGGGCATCTATTGGTCCGCCGTCAATGGGACCAACTCTAAATGATGTGTCATGCGCGAGTTCGACTTTCTGTGTCGCGTCGGGCACAACACAGAACCTATACACCTTCAGTGGAAGCGGCTGGAGCGCTGGAACGAAGCTGGCCCAATCTGGTGGAGATTCTGGCGTCTCGGTTTCTTGCCCTTCGGTGGGTACGTGTTTTGCTGTAGATGGCAGCGGAGGAGTCAGTGTTCTTTCAAATGGTACCTGGTCTGCCGTGGAGCAGATTGACGGCAACAACGCGTTCATTGCGATCTCGTGCTCGGCCGTAAATAGTTGCACGGCCATTGACACCAAGAACAATGTTCTATTCTATTCCTAGTCCGGATCTTCGTGGATTCGAGTACAAGTGCCCAACATAGGGACCGTGTCGAGATTGCTTTGACCCGGAACAGGTGAGGACCCGCCTGGTTGGCGTAGCCCAGCGAGAGGACGAGATCATGCTTCGCCGCGTGGTGCTTCCACCTACCTCTTGCAGCTTGCTTGTGGACCCGCGATAGGGGTGGAAGTAGCGAACTCGCCACCGTTCAAATACGCGCTAGATTCTGGTTAGCTGGTGCAGCTAAGCGTTGAATGGTTGCATAATTCCGGCGCCCCTGTTTGATCGAAAGATCGCCAGCGATTCAGCGCCAGACGATGTCGGCATTCAAGTCGGGGGTAGACATTGGCGGTTTCCGACGCTCTCGTTCTCCGTTAGCTCCATGATGGAAATGGTCTCCTTGGAGATGCGCCTCCCCAATGTCTGTGATCTTCGCCTTGGAACTGTCTGAAGGGCATACGCGACGAATCGAGCAGCATCTTCACAAGAACTCCTTTCCATGCCTGTGAAACAAACACGAGTGAGTAAGAATAGGTACTATCTACGTGTCACTAATTGTTCTGGAGGAATAGCCGTAGTGATGACTCTTTGTCAGAGCAATGGCTCACGGCATGTGTGGGAATAGTCACTCATGTATCTCTGCTGAACGTCTAGTAGGGTGACTCTCGGTGCGGGCCTGGAAAGGTTTGCGGAACCGCGGCTATACAGATAGGGTGCAAAAGAAGATTTCGTTGGGCGGGAGTATGGGATGCTTATGGGCGTGGGGCTCACGGACCTGATTGGGAGTCGCCACATATCTAAAGCAAGGCGGGCTGCTGGAGCAACGTTGGCTGCAGGAATTGCCTTAACGCTTGCGGGAACCGTCCTCAGCGGATGTTCCTCGAGCACCCGTTCAGTCGCTGCGTACTGCCAGACTTTCTATCAGCAAGGAACGCAGATGAGGGACGAGTTCCAGGGCGTCGACGAGCACATGACACAAGACCCTCTTGCGGGCATTGTCGCTCTCGTCACCGCACCCGCACAGTTGGCCGATTTCTTCGGCAAGCTCGACGCGGTGGCTCCCACATCCATCGAACCGGAGGTTCGCCAGATCCAGCAGGCCTTTCAGCAGGAGGTCAACAACGCAACCAAAGACCTGACCAATCCAGTTGGAGGGGTTATCAGCGGGTTGGCGTCGGCAATCGAAACCGGACCGGCCTGGACATCTGTCAATAGATGGACCGAGTCCAACTGCGGCCCACCACCGGGTACCAAGTGGCTCAAAGGGTCAGGTGGTTCCTGAGCAGTGGGGATGGTCTCGTCGGCCACCTCGAGTTGGGCTCGGCGCTCTGGACGTACAAGCGGGCCGTATTGACCATGGCGCTCACCGGCCTGAATCTGACGGAGGCTGGATAGTCGCGTCTCATCGGGATTCAAGGGGATCCGGCAACCTGATTGTTGGCGATCCCATGGTTGGAGAGGGGCTTTCCACGGTCTTGTCGAGTCCGCGACGAGGTTGAACGGTGAGGTCACGGAGGCAGAGCCCGGCCTGGAGCTGGTAGCCATGACGACACACACTCGGGCAAGGTCTCGCAGTGACGGGTAGCTGGTCCCCGCTACGCTCCCGCGGATTCTCCCCGTGGGCTCAGCACCGACGCTCTGCTCGATTCCCCAGCTAGAAGAGTGCGAGAGTGTCTGACCCTCTGATTCAGGGGAACCCCGGCCACCGCTGCCCTCAGAGTTCCGCTCCCGGTGATTTCAGGTCGGATTCATGTCCGGGGTTCCGCAGCTGATAGCCACATGACCGACTGTGCGCACACGTAGCTCCTGGTCAAGGCGTTGTAGCTACCCTCTGGAGCCCGAAAGCCATAGGCACACGATTATGGCGGGTATCACG